>Ga0318528_10000008_pt1 | contig 36028 bp, 26 predicted proteins | sample GRESIP052b4f26_FD_202500 | JGI IMG/M metagenome (GOLD analysis project Ga0318528, IMG submission 202500) | Tropical soil microbial communities from Luquillo Experimental Forest, Puerto Rico - GRE.SIPMG.052b4f26 | ecosystem: Environmental > Terrestrial > Soil > Tropical forest > Bulk soil...
CAGAAGCGCGCGCAGTTGGGGTGGTTGAGCGGCACTGCGTGCGCCGCTTCGCGCAGCGTAGTGCCTAGCTCGAACTGCTCGTCGTAGGGAATGAGCGTGCATGCGAGCACGGCGGGACGTTCGGCGCCCTTGCGTTTGACCACCATGCGCGACGTGGCGCACATCACCGTATCCGCGGATTTGCCGAGCGCGTCCCAGTCCGTCGCCGCGATTTCCGGCACGTCCGCGCGCGCGTCCATTTCCGGAAACAGCACGAGCGCGGCGGGATCATGCGCGTCGATCGCGATCCCGTGTTCCGCGAACAACCGCGCGTAGCCGGATCGCTGCCCCTGTTCCTCGTCGCCCCACATCGTGCGACCCGCCGCCGTCACGTTGAAGCCCGTGCGGGCAAGCCAGATCAGGCCGTCGAGCGTCGGCTTGAACGTGCCCGGCCCGCGTTCGTCCTCGTGCCGTTCCGCGCTGTAATGATCGAGCGAGACGCGCATGATCAGCTTGCCGCCAACCCGCTGCTTGATATCGAGAAGCGCCGCCTTGCGGCGCTGCATCGGCCGCATCGCGTTGGTCAACACGAGCACGCGGAAGCCCCGGGAGAGACAATCCTCCAACATCTCGAGGAATTCGGGATTCATGAACGGCTCGCCGCCGGTGAACCCGATCTCTTCGGTCGCCCATCCCTCTCGCGCGATCTCGTCGAGATAGGCGGCGACCTCGCTGCGCTTGAGATAGACGAGGCGATCGTTCTTGGGGCTCGACTCGATGTAGCAGTTGCGGCACGCGATGTTGCACAGCGTGCCGGTGTTGAACCACAGCGTCTTCAATTGATGCAGGGCGACGCTGGCGCGCCGCTCACCGTTGGCGGTGATCGTCGGATCACGGAATTTGCGCGGATCGAGCTTGGGCACCGCGTCGCGATTTGACGCTGGCCATAGCTGCTCGCAAACGATTTGCCGGCTGCGATAGGGCTTTGCCAGTCGTGTCGGTCTCCATCGCGCGCGGCCTGCTTCAAGGCGCGCCCCCCGCTCACGGATTTCCTTCCAGGGCAACACGTCGCAGCTCGGCCAGATTCCGGTTGCGAGCGCCGCGGCATACTCTTCCGGCAGGCCGACGCGGCGCATTTTTGCCGCCGCGCTCAGGTGGTCGTATTCGAGCGCGCGATGCTCGATCACGATCCCGCCCGCAGCCGCGGCGAGCACGCTGTACCAGACCCGCGGCGTGCCGTCGTTCGCGGGCAAGCCGACGACGCCGGCGTTGTGCCACAGCCGCGCACCGATCGCCTGGGTGAACGGCAAGCCGCAATGGCCGGCGATCACCCCGTCAACTCCGACCTTGCTGAGCGCTTCGTGTTTGATCGCGGCGGCCGTCGATGCGAAGACGAATTGATTGATGCGTTCCAAGCCTCCGTGCACGGCGGCAAACCGGTAGCCGCCGATCTCGATGTCGATCCGCCGCGGCAAGCCGGCCATCCAGGTCAGCGCGTCAGCATCGAGGCGGATTGCGGCATGGGCGAACCAAGCTGCCGAGAGCCGCTCGCAAGCGCTGCCCGCGGGAAAACCGCAGCCGCAGTCCGCGGCGCGCGCGGCAAGATTCTCCTCGCAATTGCCCATCACCACGTGGCATTGCGCCTCGCGCAGCAAATCGACCGTTGCCGCTGGATCAGCGCCGTAAGCCACGACGTCGCCGGTGCACACGACCCGCTCGGCAGGAATTTTCAGCCGCACCGCCTCGTCGAGCAGTGCCTGCGTGGCTTCGAGATTGCTGTATGGCCCGCCGAATACGAGCAACGGGCCGTCCATCTGCAGCAATTGATCCGATCCGGGCATGCGCTCAATTTAAGTGCGTGGGTGGTGCGAGTGGTCGGGCAATCGCGCCGCCTCACGAACTGTTGTTTGGTTGACGGCCTGGTTCAATAAGTTGCAGGCGATGCGCGAGCTACGAACTCGGTGCGCTCCCTCCCCCGCAAGCGGGGGAGGGGACCCTGTGGCACTGCCCGTCGGACTCTGACGGCTGAGTCGCTGCGCGCATTGCTCGAGCGCGGCGTGTTGCTCAGCCAGCTCACGCCTTCAGTGTTTCCAGCACGCGCTCCGGCGTGAACGGCAGGTGGCGCAGCCGCTTGCCGGTAAGCCGGAAGAACGCATTGGAGACGGCGCCGGCGATGAACGGATTGCCGATCTCGCCCAGGCCCGTCGGCCGGGTATCCACGTCCACGAATTGCACGTGGATCTCCTCCGGAGCGTCCGACATGCGCATCACGCTGTAGTCGTGGAAGTTCGACTGCTGCACGGCGCCCTGCTTGATGGTGACGCGCTCGTGCAACACACTGGAAAGGCCGTAGAGGATGGCGCTTTCCACGTTCGCCTTGGCGGCGCCGGGTTGCACGATCAGGCCGCCGTCGATCGCCGCCCACACCTTGTGCACGCGGATCTTCCCGCTTGCCCGGTCGAGCGAGATTTCCACGGCGCCGGCTCCGAGCGAGCCCGAGCGTTCGGTGATGGAAATGCCGAGCGCGCGGCCGTCTGGCCGCTTCGACTTGGCGTCGGCCATCTGCGCCAGCGCCTCGAACACCTTGCGCGCCTTGGGCGCGGCGCCCATCCGTTCCAACCGGAACGCGATCGGGTCCATGCCCTGGTCCGCGGCGATCTCGTCGACGAAGCTTTCGATCGCGAACGTGTTGAACACGTGGCCGACCGCGCGCCAGTGCTTGAGCTTGATGCCGTGCGAGACGCCGCGCCGCTCAATGTACTGGTTCGGCACGCCGTAGTACGGAATCTTGATGCCGGTGATGAGCAGAAATTCGCCGTCGCCGACGACGCAATGCTTCCACCCCGTCACCTTGCCGGAGGCGTCGGTCGCCGCCTCGAGGCACTGGAAGGATTGCGGGCGGAACATGCCTTGCGCGATGTCTTCCTCACGCGTCCAGATGAGTTTCACCGGACGGCCTACCGCCTTGGCAACGCGCGCGCACTCGGCGGCGTAGTCGCCGATCGAGCGCCGGCCGAAGCCCCCGCCCATGTAGCATTGGTGGAAAGTGACCTGCTCGTCGGCAACGCCGAGCGCCTTCGCCACCGCCTTGCGCGATTCATCGGGCGCTTGGCTGCCTTCCCAGACCTCGACCTTATCCCCGTCGACGCGAACGACGGCGTTCAGCGGCTCCATCTGCGCGTGATAGCCATAGTCGCTGCGGAACGTGGCTTGATAGGTCTTTGCCGCGTTCGCGAAGGCCGCCTTGACATCGCCCTTCTCCTCGAGCTTGGCCGCCTGCGCATTGGGATCGTCGTGGATGCGCACGTAGTCGGCAAGCGCGCGGTCGGAATCGAAGCCCGCGGCCCGCGCTTTCGCCCAGGTGACCTTCAACGCATCGCGGCCGGCCTTCGCGTTCTCGAAATGGTCGGCCACGACCGCGAGCCCGTTCGGCAGCTTGACCACGTCGATCACGCCTTTCATCGCCTTGATCTCGGCGTCGTTCCAACCTTCCGGCGGCAACGCGGATTGCTCCTGCTTGCCCGGATCCCAGATCCCGGCCTGTGCATTGTGCACCGGCGAATGCAGGGTCGACGCATAGACCATGCCCGGCAGCTTGACGTCGATGGCGTATTGCGCGCTGCCGTTGACCTTGAGCGGCGTGTCGCGGCGCGGCACCGTATTGCCGATCAGCCGGAAATCCTTGCGCGCCTTGAGCTCGTTCGCATCGACGGTCGGCAGGGTCGCCGGAATTGTGCCGAATGCAGCGATCTCGCCATAGCCGAGCTGCGCTCCGCTTGCGGGATTGATGACGGCGCCCGGCTCGGTTTTGAGCGTGCCAGGATCGACACCCCAGCGCCGCGCGGCGTTGGCGATGAGCACTTTGCGAACCTGTGCGCCGGCCATGCGCAGCTGGGTGAAATAGAGCTGCACCGCACGGCTGCCGACGATCCACATCAGGTTCTCGGTGCCGAACGGATCCTTGTAGCCGTAGACCTTGGCGTCGGCCGGCGTCCACTCGATTGCCACCTTCGACCAGTCGGCATCCATTTCCTCGGCGACGATGAGCGGCAGCGAGGTCATGGAGCCCTGGCCCATTTCCGCACCGGCGCTGAGAATCGTGATGACGCCGTCCGGCGCAATGCGCACCCACGGCGTCACCGGCGCATTCGCCAAGGCATTGGCCTGCGCCCGCGACATGAGGCGGACGCCGTTATTGCTCACCGCGATGCAGAAGGTCATGCCGCCCAGACCGGCGAGCACGCTGCGGCGGGAGAGATTGCTATCGGTGTTGGTCATGATCAGGCCTCCCGCGCCGCGCGCTGAATGGCCGCGATGATGCGGTGATAGGTCCCGCAGCGGCAGATATTGCCGTTCATGTGGCTGATGATGTCCGCGCGGCTCGGTTTCGGATTCTTCGCGAGCAGTTCGGCCGCCTTCATGATCTGGCCCGATTGGCAGTAGCCGCATTGCGGCACCTCTTCGGCGATCCAGGCCTTCTGCAGGGGATGTGAGGAATTCGCCGAAAGTCCCTCGATGGTGACGACCTTTTTGCCGGCGACCGAGCCGAGGTCGAGCTGACAGGAGCGCTGCGCGACGCCATCGACATGGATCGTGCAGGCGCCGCAAAGTCCCGCGCCGCAGCCGTATTTGGTGCCAGTCAACCCGACATGATCGCGGATCGCCCAAAGCAGCGGGGTGCGCGGGTCGGCATCGACCGCGACCGCGCGATTGTTCAAGGTGAATGAGATCATGGGTCCTCCTCTCGCGTGACGGCCGCTTATTGGAGACGGTTACCGGGCGGCTCTGTTATGAATGGCTCGCTCGATGCGGAGCTGCGGATAGTCTAGCAAGCGCGCCCGCGCTTTCACATTGGAAAATTGAAAAGATGCAGCAATTCTGACGTACGTCTAAACTGCACGACGATTGTGCCGACACCATATAGGCAACATGCAGGACAAGACTTTCGCCTCCGACGCTCACAGCGACAATCCGCTTCTCGCTGAGTGGACCGGTCCGTTCGGCGTGCCGCCGTTCGACCGCATCGAGCCGCAGCATTTCCCGCCCGCCTTCGCGCATGCCTTTGCCGCGCACGAGGCGGAGATCGCCGCTGTTGCCGGCGATGCGGCCGAGCCCACATTCGCCAACACCATCGAGGCGCTGGAACTAAGCGGCGCCGCGCTCACCCGCGTCGAGAACGTGTTCCACATGCTCGCCGGCGCCCACACGAACGATGCGATCCTCGCGATTGAGCGCGACCTGGCGCCGCTCCAAGCCAAGCACTGGAATCACATCCTTATGGATGAGGCGCTGTTTCGACGCATCGATTCGCTTCACCGCCGCCGCGACACGCTTACGCTCAAGCCGGAGCAGGCGCGCGTGCTCGATCGCTATCACCTGATGTTCATGCGCGCGGGCGCGGCGCTCGACGCTGCGGCCAAGGCGCATCTCGCCCAGATCAACGAGCGGCTGGCAACGCTCGGCACCGCGTTCAGCCAGAACGTGCTGGCGGACGAGCAAGCCTATGCCCTGGTGCTCGAGGGAGAAGACGAGCTCGCTGGCCTTCCCGACTTCGTGCGTGCAGCGGCGCGCGCTGCCGCCGACGAGCGCGGCCTTGCCGGCAAGCACGTGATCACGCTGGCGCGTTCCAGCATCGAGCCGTTTCTGCAGTTCTCGCAGCGCCGCGATCTGCGGGAGAAAATTTTCCGTTCCTGGATCGCGCGCGGCGACGGCGGCGGCACGACTGACAACAAGGCGATCATCGTCGAGATGCTGGCCTTGCGCATCGAGCGCGCGCGGCTGCTCGGCTATCGCACGTTTGCCCATTACCGTCTCGACGATGCGATGGCCAAGACGCCCGACGCGGTGCGCGCGTTGCTCGATCGGGTGTGGTCCGCTGCGCGGCGCCATGCGCTTGCCGATCGCGATGCGTTGCAGGCGCTGGTGCAGGAGGAAGGAAACAATTTCACCTTGGCCGCGTGGGACTGGCGCTACTATGCGGAAAAGCTGCGCAAGGCGCGCTGCGACATCGAGGAGGCCGCGGTCAAGCCGTATTTTGAGCTTGAGCGAATCATCGAGGCCGCCTTCTACACCGCCAATCGCCTGTTCGGCCTCACCTTCGAGCGCCGCGAAGGCATTCCGGTCTGGCACGAGGACGTGCTCGTCTGGGAGGTGCGCGACGCAGCGGGCAAGCATCGCGGCGTCTTCTTTGGCGACTATTTCGCCCGCAGCTCCAAGCACAGCGGCGCCTGGATGACGAGCTTGCGCGAGCAGGAAAAGCTGCGGGGCGATGTCCGCCCGCTAATCCTGAATGTCCTGAACTTCTCCCGGGCGGGCCAGGGCGAGCCCGTGCTGCTGTCGTTCGAAGACGCCAAGACCTTGTTTCACGAATTCGGGCACGCGCTGCACGGTCTTCTCTCGGATGTCACGTTCCCCATGATCGCCGGCACCAACGTGCAGACCGACTGGGTGGAGCTGCCTTCGCAGCTCTACGAGCATTGGCTAGAGCGGCCGGAAATCTTGCGCGGCTTCGCGACGCACCATGTCACGGGCGAGCCGATGCCCGAGGAGCTCCTCCGCCGTCTCATCGCTGCGCGTACCTTCGACCAGGGGCGCGCAACAGTGGAATACGTGGCCTCGGCGCTGGTCGATCTCGACCTGCACCTGCAGGCTGCGTCGCAAGCACAAGCATTCGATGCCGCTGCGTTCGACATCGACGCGTTCGAGCGAGCGGCGCTCGGCCGCATCGGCATGCCGGACGAGCTCGTCATGCGACACCGGCCAACCCATTTTCAGCACGTGTTCGCGGGCGGCAGTTACGCCGCCGCCTATTACAGCTATATGTGGTCGGAGGTGCTGGACGCCGACGCGTTTGCCGCGTTCGAGGAGACCGGTGATATCTTCGATCGCGCGACCGCGACGAAACTGCACGACCATGTCTACGCAGCGGGTGGATTGCGCGATCCGGCACAGCTTTACACGGCGTTCCGCGGGCGCCTGCCCACGCCCGAAGGCCTACTCAAGCGGCGCGGACTTCTGGAGGCGCCGGTCGACGCGTAATGTCTCGGTGTATGTCATCGCACGTTCCCGCAGCATAAGCGCGTTTAGGCGCGTCTTCGACGCGCTATGCGGGAATCCAGGGCTGCTCGCTCGGAATTATTGACCTGGGTCCCCGCTATCCGGGTCCCCACGAAAAATCGCCAGGCGCAGCAGCGCAACGGGGGATGATTTCGAATAGGCGATTTTCGTGGGTGCCCGCGCGGGGACGAGCGGATCGTGCACCACGCGAGGCAATTGACCATGGACCTCCACACCGCTGGACATCGCAGAGGCGCGCTCGCCGCGCCGCATCATGCTGCGGTCGAGACGGGGCGCGCGATCCTAGCCGACGGCGGCAATGCGCTCGAAGCGATGGTCGCCATGGCGGCGACAATCGCCGCGGTCTATCCGCACATGAATCATGTCGGCGGCGACGGCGTGTGGCTCCTGCGCGAGCCTTCGGGCCGCGTGCGCGCGCTGATCGCCGCCGGACGTGCCGGCCGCAATGCGCGGCGCGAACTTTTTCGCGAGCACGAGACGATCCCGCCGCGCGGCCCGCTCGCGGCTATTACCGCGCCGGCCGCGATCGCCGGCTGGATGCTGGCGCTGGAAGCGGCGCGCGCTCTCGGCGGCCGCCTGCCGCTCTCCGGTCTGCTCGAGCCCGCGATCCGGCATGCGCGCGAAGGTTATCTCGTGACGCCCGGGCAGGCGCGGCTGACCGCCGAGAAACTTGCCGAGCTTAAGGATGTCCCGGGCTTTGCCGCCACTTTCCTCATCGATGGCAGCGCACCCGAGCCCGGAAACACGTTGCGCCAACCGGCGCTCGCAGCGACGTTCGATCATCTCACCCACGCTGGTCTCGCCGATTTCTACCGCGGCGATGTGGGGCGCGCGATCGCCCGCGACCTCGAACGTCTCGGCAGCCCGCTCGCCCGGGCCGATATCGAAACCTGCCGCGCCACGCTGGCCGAGCCGCTTTCGCTGGACGTTGATGCCGGCACCCTGTTCAACACGCCACCGCCAACTCAAGGCGTTGCGTCGCTGATCATCCTTGCCTTGTTCGCGCGCTTGCGCGTGACGCAGGCGGAAAGCTTCGAGCACATCCACGGCATCGTCGAGGCGACCAAGCAGGCGCTGCGCGCGCGCGATCGCGTCGTCACCGATCCCGAACGCCTGCCGCACCCGATCGAGCGCTATCTCGATCCCGCATTTCTGGACGCGCAAGCGCGCCAGATCGATCGTCACAAGGCGGCGTCGTGGTCGCCGCCGGGTGGTGAGGCCGGCACGGTCTGGATGGGCGCCGCCGATGCCAGCGGCCTCGCCGTCTCATACGCCCAATCGCTCTACTGGGAATTCGGGTCCGGCATCGTGCTGCCGCAGACCGGCGTGCTGATGCAGAATCGCGGCGTGAGCTTCTCGCTCACGGCCGGCGCCTTGAACGCACTCGAGCCCGGGCGGTTGCCATTCCACACGCTCAATCCGGCCCTTGCTGCTCTCGCGGACGGCCGCGTCATCGGCTACGGCGCCATGGGCGGCGATGGCCAGCCGCAAACCCAGGCGGCGCTGTTCACGCGCCACGTGCTCTATCGCGCGCCGCTCGATCGCGCGATCGACGCGCCGCGCTGGCTTCTCGGGCGAACCTGGGGCTCGAGGCAGAGCAGCCTGCGCATGGAGCAGCGTTTCGCCGACGCGCTGGTCGACCAGCTCATCGCCGCCGACCACGACGTCGAGCTACTGCCGCACCCCTATTCCGATCTCATGGGCCATGCCGGCGCGGTGGTGTTGCATCCGAACGGAACCTTGGAAGCGGCGCACGATCCGCGCGCCGACGGCGGCGCGGCAGGCGTGTAGATTTTCCGTTACTTTGTTGCGCTGTAACGTGCCTCCATTCCGCCGCAGTCCATGATATCGTGCCGCAGGCTTGGCGCGCAGAGTCGCAATTTTCTCATGCATCGTTTCGTCGCCCCGCTTCTGGTTATCGTCGCCGGTTTTGCGCTTCCCGGTGCGGCATCCGCGCATCCGCACGTCTGGGTCACGATGCAAAGCGAGCTCGTCTATGCGCCTGACGGCTCGGTGACCGGCGTGCATCATGCCTGGACGTTCGACGACATGTTTTCGGTGTTCGCCACCCAGGGCATCGAGGCGAAAAAGAAGGGTGAGTTCACCCGCGAGGAGCTGGCGCCGCTCGCCGAGGTCAACGTCACCTCGCTCAAGGAATACGACTTCTTCACCTATGGCAAAGCGAACGGCAAGCCGCTCGAATTCAATGAGCCGTCCTCCGGCTATTATCTCGACTTCGATCCCAAGGAGACGGTCCTCACGTTGCATTTCACGCTGCCGCTCAAGACGCCGGTGAAGGCCAAGGATCTCACCGTCGAGGTGTATGACCGGGAATTCTTCGTCGATTTCAGCTTTGCCGAGAAGAATCCGGTCAAGCTCGTGGGCGCGCCGGCGCAATGCAAGGCGGCGGTGCTCAATCCGCAGCAGATGGACGCAGCACTGGCACAGCGGCTCGGCCAGCTCGGTCCCGATCAACGCGATCCTACGCTCACCATTGGCGCCGAGTACGCCAACAGGATCGTCGTGAAATGCCCGTGAAGCCGGCGCCCGCGGAGCAGCTGCTCGTGCACGTCGTTCTGGTGGCGGCTGTGCTTGCCGGCATGCTGCTGCTCGCCGGCGCCCTCAATGACGCGTTTGCGCAGATTGGCCCGTTCGGAGCGCCGCGCGCGCAGGCGCCGGCCGCGCCGGTCGGTGGCGTGCTCGGTTGGATTTTCGCCCGGCAGGCGGAATTCTATCGTGCGCTGTCCGGATCCATTCGGGCGGCCAAGTCGGATGGCACCGCCGCTTGGACGCTGTTCGCGATCGCCTTCGTTTACGGCGTCTTCCATGCCGCGGGGCCCGGTCACGGCAAGGCGGTGATCTCCTCCTATCTTGTCGCCAACGAGGAGACGTGGAAGCGCGGCGTCGTGTTGTCGTTCGCCTCCGCTCTGCTGCAGGCGCTGGTTGCGGTGGCCTTGGTGGCAATCGCGGCGGGACTGCTCAACGCGACGGCGCCGACCATGGCGGGCGCGGTGCGATGGATCGAGATCGCCAGCTATTCGCTGATCATCCTCATCGGCGCGCGGCTCATGTGGGTGAAGGGGCGGGCGTTCTTCAACACGCTGTTCACGCTCAACAAGCCCGCTGCGGTGGGCGCCGCGGTCACGCCCACGCACGACCATTCGCATGGCGGCCATCATCACGCGCATGCCTCGCACGCCCACGCGCATGATCACGAGCATCGGCATTGCCATCATGGCCACGCGCATCATCACGGAGACGAAGCTTCCGCCTGGGGACACGCCCATGCGCCGGAGCCGGAGGAGCTCGCCGGTCCCGGCGGGTGGCGGCGCGGGTTCTCCGCGATCGTTGCCGTGGGGCTGCGCCCGTGCTCGGGCGCGATCCTAGTGCTGGTGTTCGCGCTTGCCCAGGGATTGTTCTGGGCAGGCGTGGTCGCGACCTTCGTGATGGGACTCGGCACCGCGATCACCGTCGCCGCGATCGCCACGCTGGCGGTCGGCGCCAAGGCCTGGGCTGGCCGTTTCGCGCACAGCAGAGCGGGACTTGGTTTGCTCGCCATGCGCGGCATCGAGGTCGGCGCCGCGGTCGTGATCCTCGCGTTCGGCGTGCTTCTGCTCACCGGCTACATGGTGAGCGAGCGCATGGTCGGGATTTAGCTACTCCCCCACCGCGCCCGCGGCCTTGATCAGCGGTCCCCATTTGTTGATCTCGCTGCGCACCAGCGTGCCGAGCGTCTGCGGCGTGCGCTGATCGGGCGGCGGCAAGTCCGCGCCCAGGTCCGCCATTCGTTTCGCGGACGTCTCCTCGCGCATGGCCTTGTCCACGGCCGCGTTGATGCGCTCGATGATCGGCTGCGGGGTTGCTTTTGAAACGAACAGCGCGGTCCAGGCGATGGTCTGCAGGTCCGGCAGGCCAGCCTCCGTAGTCGACGGCACGTCGGGAATGGCCGCGGCGCGGGTGGGCGCGGTGACCGCAAGCGGCTTCACCGCGCCCGACGCAATGTACTGACTCGCCGAAATCGCCTGCTCGAAAGTCATGTCGATCTGGCCGGCAAGCAGATCGTTGGAGACCTGGGAAGAACCCCGGTACGGCACGTGCTGGATTTCGGTTTCCGTGAGATGGGTGAACAGCAGATAGGTGAGATGGGAGACCGAGCCGGTTCCCGCGCTGCCGAAGCTCACCTTGCGCGGATGCTCCTTCGCGTAGGCGATGAGGTTTTTGAGCGTGTCGACCGGTAGGCTCTTTCGCACCAGGAGCACCATCGGCGTGGTGGCCACCAGCATCACCGGCTCGAAATCGACGCGCGGATCGTAGGATAGGTTCTTATAAAGCGCGACGCTCGCGGCGTGGGTGCCGAGATTGCCCAGGATCATGGTGTAGCCGTCGGGAGGAGCTTTGGCGACGCGCGCCGCAGCGATCGAGCCGCCGGCACCCGTGACGTTCTCGATCACGATCTGTTGCCCGAGCGTCTGGCTCATGCTTTGTGCGAGAATGCGCGCAAGCACGTCGGTGGGTCCGCCCGCCGCGAACGGCACCACCATGGTGACCGGACGCGACGGATACGGCTGCGCTGTCGCAGTACCGACGCCAAGCACGCTCAAGATCAATGTCGCTGCAATGACGAGACACTTTACCATGCGAGATACTTCTCCTGCGGCGCGTTCCAACGATAGTGTATTTCTCCGTTGTCAGTCGATGGGCAAAGCGTCACACACTAGTTTGGGCGTGGCGAACGTCAGAAGGGAAAGTTGCAATGGCAGCCGAGCAAATTTCCACGCGCTGTTGCGTCGTCGGCGGCGGGCCGTGCGGGCTCATGCTGAGCTTTCTGCTCGCGCGCGCCGGCGTCGACGTCGTCGTGCTCGAGAAGCATGCCAATTTCCTGCGCGATTTCCGCGGCGACACCATTCATCCGTCCACGTTGGAGCTCATGCATGAGCTTGGCTTGCTCGATGAGTTCCTGAAGCTGCCACACCAAAAGGCCATGACGATCGGCGCGGTGTTCGCCAATCACCAATATGCCTTCGCTGATTTCACGCACCTGCCGACCCGCTGCAAATTCGTCGCGCTGATGCCGCAGTGGGACTTTCTCAATTTCCTTGCCGAGCGCGGCAAGGTCTATCCGTGCTTCCATTTGCGCATGCAGGCGGAAGCAACCGATCTCATCGAGGAGGGCGGACGTGTCGCGGGGGTGCGCGCCGATACGCTCGCCGGACCGATCGAAATTCGGGCCGGCCTAATCGTGGGCTGTGATGGACGCCATTCTACAGTGCGCGAGCGCGCGGGTCTTCCCGTCGAGGAAATCGGCGCGCCGATGGACGTGCTGTGGTTTCGGCTGCCGAGGAAAGCCGGCGATGCCGAAGAAGTCATGGGCCGCTTCGAGGCCGGCCGCATCGTCGTGCTGCTCAACCGCGGCGACTACTGGCAGTGCGCGTTCGTGATCCGCAAGGGCAGGTTCGAGGAGCAACGCCACGCCGGACTGCCGGCGTTTCGCGCCAACGTTGCAAGCACCGTACCGGCCCTGGCCGACCGCGTGGACGACCTCAAGGATTGGGACCAGATCAAGCTTCTGACGGTCGCCGTCAATCGGCTCGAGCGCTGGCACCGGCGCGGACTGCTCTGTATCGGCGATGCCGCGCATGCGATGTCGCCGATCGGCGGCGTCGGCGTTAATCTTGCGGTGCAGGACGCGGTAGCGGCGGCGAACATCCTGTGGCAACCGCTGCGTACCGCGATCTTGAGCGAGGACGATCTCGCCAAGGTGCAGAAGCGGCGCGAGCTTCCGACCCGGCTCATGCAACGCTTGCAGGTGATCATCCAGAACAACGTCATCGAGCGGCTGCTCACCGCGGAAGGGCCATTGCCGCCGCCGCTGCCATTGCGGCTCGTTTCGCGCTTTGCCTGGCTGCGGCGCATTCCTGCCCGCATCATCGGCCTCGGTTTTCGGCCGGAGCACGTGCACACGCCGGAAATCCGGACAAGCTAGGGGCAAAGCGCAGCTCAATCGCCGGCGAAATCCTCCGGCGTGAGCGCGATGGGCGTGCCGTGCGGAGTGCGCTCGGCGGCACGGTCCCAGGCATCCCGGTAGCGCGCAAGCGTTGGCGTGTCGGTTGCGCCTTTGTCAGCAACGATCCGCTCGAGCGCGTTGAGCCAGTGCCGGTAATAGGTCTCTCCGGTGTCGGGATCGCCTGCCGCCTGCGCGCGTTTGATCTCGTTGGCGAGCACCGCCGCCCATTCCGGCCAGGTGAACAGACCGCGGTCGTATAAAGCGAGCGCCATCGCGAAGGCCTGCGCCTCCCACGGCTCGCGGAACACTGGTCCTCCGGCATCGCGCGGAATGCTCGGCACCGCCTCGATCGCCTGCCGTGCGGCGTCGCTGCCGTCATTAGGGTCGAGCGAGCGTAGCGGACGTGAAGCCATGACGCGGAGTTACGCCGGATCGAGGTACGGCTCGAACGCATCGATCGAGACTTTGAGCGTCGGATCCGTGTCCGGTCCCCACAGCTCGCGGCCATCGAACACCACGGTATAGAGCCATTGCGGGTTGTCGCCCTGATCGAGTGCGACCGCGTCGGGAAAGGCGTGGCAGCCGTGTGCCAGCGCGACAACGCCCACGCGCCCGCGCGCGTAGCGCGGCAAGCGGGTGTGCGTCGTCGGATGGATGTTTTTCGTGCGCACGCGATCGCCCGGCTTGAACCGGGCCGGCGCCTGCGCCTGGCGGAAGAACGAGCCGCGCGTCATTCCGTCTTTGATGACCTCGGTCGTGAGCTTGCGCCTGAGCGGCTTGCCGGCGCGTAGCGCGTGACCTCCGGCGATCTCGTCTTCGCCTGCATAGCCGCGCTCGATTATGTTGTGCTCCATGGCGAGCGCCCAGCGCTGATAATACGAAGCGGTGAGATAGACCTGCGGCGGGAGCCGCTCCTGGGCCGCGCGCGACATGTCGATTGCCCACGCTCCGGCGTAGCCCATGGCCCGCTGCAGCGCGAGCACGCGGCCTTCCCACGGCGCGTGAAATACCGGCTCGTTCGCCTCGGGCTCGACTTTGCCGAATCCGTCCATGCCGCCCATGTCGTGGATGCCGTCCATCAGGCGACCTCCCCGGGGTTTTTCGGCAGGCCGGTGCCGATCATGCAATCGCGGGTGACGAGTTGCGCGAGACGCTCCTCGCTCCAGCCGTCGGTGCCGGGCGGGCGCATCGGCAGCACGACGTAGCGGGTCTCCGCCGTCGAATCCCAGACTCTGATCTCGGTATCCTTCGGCAGCTTGACCCCGAAATCGGCGAGCACGCCGCGCGGATCCTTGACTGCGCGCGAACGGTAGGGCGCGGATTTGTACCAGACCGGCGGCAGGCCCAGCACCTCCCACGGGTAACAGGAGCACAGCGTGCACACGATCATGTTGTGCAGGCGCGGCGTGTTCTCGACCGCGACCAGGTGATCGCCGACGCGGCTCTCGTGCCCGAGCGTGCGCACCGCCTTCGAGGCGTCCTCGAGCAGCGCCCGCTTGAATGCCGGATCGCTCCAGGCTTTGGCGATTACGCGCGCGCCGTTGTGCGGGCCGATCTTGGTCTCGTAGGTCTCGATGATCAGGTCGAGCGCGGCGGGATCGATGTAGCCCTTTTCCGTGAGCACCGTTTCGAGGGCGCGCACGCGCAGCTGCACGTCCGAGAGCTCCGAGCCTTGCTCGTGCTGATCCTCATGCTGAGCCATGGAATACCTTCTGCGATTGTATGATCATTCGCCAAAAGCGGATGATCAGTATCCTCCGTGGCGGCGTTCAAGTCGAGTGCGTCGCTTCACGGCAGAGTGCCGGAGCTGCCCATGTCCGACCGTCTCGCTGCAATCGCCGAGCGCATCGATCGCATGGTCGCGGCGATCGGCCGCGCCGTGATGTGGCTCGCCCTGTTCGTGGTGCTCGGCGAGTTCGCCGTGGTGCTGCTGCGCTATATCTTCGGCATCGGCTCGCTCTGGCTCGCCGAATCGGTGATCTACGCCCATGCCGCGTTGTTCCTGCTGGCCGCCGGCTGGACCCTGCAGGCAAACGGACACGTGCGCGTCGACGTATTCTACGGCGAAGCCTCGCCGCGCGCCCGCGCCCGCGTCGATTTGTTTGGCGCGCTGCTGTTGCTCTTGCCGTTCGTTGCGGTGATCGGCTGGTTCTCGCTGCCTTATGTGGCGCGCTCCTGGGCGGTATTGGAAGGCTCGCGCGAGGCGAGCGGGCTGCCGTTCGTTTATCTACTCAAGTCGCTGATCCCACTGTTTGCGGTCCTGCTCGGGCTCGCCGGCGTTGCGCAGGCGATCCGCGCCGCTCTCGTGTTGCGATCACTGCCGTTTTCTACAAACGGATCACCCGGCCAAACCGGGCAATGACCGCTGCCATGCTGCTCCCGGAGATCCTCGCTGTGCTCATGGTGGCAAGCGTTATTTGCGTGCTGTTCGCCGGCTATCCGGTGGCGCTGACACTCGGCGGCGTATCGTTCGCATTTGCGCTGATCGGCCATTTCGCAGGGGTGATGAATCTGGCGCTGCTTGGCGCGCTGCCGCAGCGCATGTTTGGGGTGATGACGAATGAGGTGCTGCTCGCGATCCCGCTGTTCATCTTCATGGGCGTGATGCTGGAGCGCTCGCAAATCGCCGAGGAACTCTTGGAGACCATGGGGCGCCTGTTCGGATCATTGCCGGGCGGGCTTGGCATCGCCGTCTTGATCGTGGGGGTGCTGCTGGCGGCGGCGAAAGGCGTGGTCGGCGCAACCACGGTGACGATGGGGCTGATCGTGCTGCCGACCATGCTGCGCCACGGCTATGACCCGCGGTTGGCAGCGGGCACCGTCGCGGCAACTGCCACGCTTGCGCAGATCTTTCCCCCCGCGACCGTGCTGGTCCTGCTCGGCGATCAGATGAGCAACGCTTACCAGGCGGCGCAGCTCTCGCAGGGCATTTTTGCGCCGCGCTCGGTCACGGTTGCCGATCTCTTTGCCGGCGCGCTCGTTCCTGCCTTCGCGCTGGTCGGGCTCTATCTCCTCTATTTGTTGGGGATTGCAACGATTCGTCCGAAATCGGCGCCGGCGCTGCCGCGCGATCCGCGCGCCGCGCGCGGCTTGCCGTTGCTGTGGCGGTTGATCGCGGTGCTGATCGCGCCGATCCTTCTCATCCTTGCCGTGCTCGGCTCGGTGCTGGGAGGCATCGCCACGCCGACGGAAGCCGCATCGGTCGGCGGCGTTGGTGCGATCCTGCTCGCGGGGGTGAAGCTCGGCCCCGCCGGCGGCGCGCGCGTGCTTGTTCCGGTGCTGGCGCGCACCACGCAAATCACCAGCATGATCTTTCTCATTCTGATCGGTGCGACCTTGTTCAGTCTGGTGTTTCGCGGGTTGGGCGGCGACGATCTGGTGCAGCGGGCGCTCTCCAACCTTCCCGGCGGCGTTGCCGGCGCGGTCCTCGCGGTGATGATTGCGATGTTTCTGCTCGGCTTCGTCATGGATGCATTCGAGATCGTCTTCGTGGTGGTGCCGATCGTCGCGCCGGCGCTGTTGAAAATGTCCGGCGTCGATCCTGTGTGGCTCGCCGTGATGATGGCGGTCAATCTGCAGACCTCCTACATGCATCCGCCGCTTGGCCCGACCTTGTTCTTCCTGCGTGGCGTCGCCCCGCCCGAGATCACCACCCGGCATATGTATGTGGGCATCATTCCGTTCGTGATCATTCAGCTCGTCGCGCTTGTTGTGCTCTGGTTCGCGCCGGGGCTTGCGACGGCGCTGCCGCATAAGCTTTATGGGAGCTGATCGTGAAGGGGAAAGCATGAGCGCAGCCGAGCTGTTCGATCTCACCGGCAGCGTAGCGCTGGTGACCGGTGCCTCGAGCGGTCTCGGCGTGCGTTTTGCCGAGGTGCTGGCGGCGCAAGGCGCCGCCGTCGCGTTGGTGGCGCGCCGCACGGATCGTTTGGCCGCGCTCAAGGCGCGCATCGAAAAGGCCGGCGGCCGCGCCGTCGCCATCGGCGCGGACGTGCGCGATCGCGCGGCGATGATGCGCGCCTTCGATGTCGCAGAACAGGCCTTCGGCACGGTCACTGCACTTGTCAACAACGCCGGCGTCGCACATGCCGGCCGCGCCGTCGAGTTGCCCGAGCAGGAGTGGCGCCGCGTCGTCGGTACCGATCTCGACGCGGTGTTCTTCTGGGCGCAAGAGGCGGCGCGTCGCATGCTCGCCGCAGGCAAGAGCGGCGCCATCGTCAATATTGCCTCGGTGCTCGGCTTCGGCGTCGCCAAGGGCACGGCCGCCTATGCGGTGGCCAAGGCGGGCGTGATCCAGCTCACCAAGGCGCTCGCGCTCGAGCTCGCGTTCAAGGGCGTCCGCGTCAATGCCATCGCCCCGGGCTGGATTGTCACCGACCTCAACCGCGAGTACCTGACGAGCGAACAAGGCGCCGCAATTAAGCGCGAGATTCCCGTGGGGCGCTTCGGCGAGGAGCGCGATCTCGACGGCGCACTGCTCCTCCTCGTCGCCGACGCCGGCCGGTTCATCACCGGCGCGACCATCGTGGTCGACGGCGGCCAGATGGTTGCGCTGCGGGGATAAGGACGAATCCATGGATTTCACCCTTCCGCCCGAGATCGAAGACGTGCGGGCACGCACGCGTCGTTTCGTCGAGGAGCACGTCATTGCGCTCGAAGCCGATCCTGCGAACTACGACGATCACGAAAACATTCGCCTCGATGTGCTGCGCGGCGTGCAGGCGAAGGCCAAGGCGGTGGGATTGTGGGCGCCGCAGTCGCCGAAGGAGTTCGGCGGCATGGCGCTTCCGATAGTGGGCTGGGCGGCGATGTACGAGGAGGCCAACCGCTCGATCTTCGGGCCGCTCGCGTTCAACTGCGCGCCGCCCGACGACGGCAACATGAACCTGCTCGCGCGCGCCGGTACGCCGGCGCAGCAGGAGCAATGGCTCAAACCGATCGTCGACGGCAGCGTGCGTTCCGCCTTCGCCATGACCGAGCCCGCGCCCGGCGGCGGCTCCGATCCCGCCATGATCCGCACCCGCGCGGAGAAGCGCGACGGCGGTTGGGTAATCCACGGCCACAAGTGGTTCATCACCGGCGCGGGCATCGCCGATCATTTCATCCTCATCGCGCGCACCTCCGACGACGCGCGACGCGGCCTCACCGCCTTCCTGTTTCATCGCGATCAGCCCGGCTGGCGCATCCTGCGCCGCATTCCGATCATGGGACCGGAGGAGCACGGCGGCCATTGCGAGCTCATCTTCGAGGGACTCGAAGTGCCGGACGAGAACGTGCTCATGAAGGTGGGCGACGGCCTGCGGGTCACGCAAATTCGGCTCGGGCCGGCGCGGCTCACCCATTGCATGCGCTGGCTCGGTCTTGCCAGGCGCTGCATGGAGATCGCCCAGGCCTACGTGGCGGAGCGCGAGGGATTTGGCATGCGGCTCGCCGATCGGGAGAGCGTGCAGATCAAGCTCGGCGAGGTGGCGCACCAGATCCAGATCGGGCGGCTGCTCGTGATGCACGCGGCCTGGAAGCTCGATCAGGGCGACCGCGCGCGCAAGGAAGTATCCATGGCCAAGGTGCACGTCGCCGACACGCTGCACCGCGCGGCCGACGTCGCCATCCAGCTCAACGGCGCACGCGGCTATTCCAAGGACACGATTCTCGAATGGATCTACCGCTACGCGCGCCAGGCGCGCTTGGTCGACGGCGCCTCCGAGGTGCACAACATGGTGCTCGCCCGCTTCATGCGCGAGGAAGGCCGCGATTTCTGGCGCTGGAGCGCGGGGAATATGGTGTGAGGACGCGCTGCGTCACTCCCCCTCGCGTTCGCCGGTTTGCAGCGGCTTTTCTTCCATCACGATGATGGCGATCAGCGCCACCGCCATGCTCGCGGCGGCGGCCAGGAACACGCGGCGAAACGCGTCGGCTGCGTTGGCCGCGTGGAACGCCGCGGTGAGCGATTGGCCCGCAGTCGTGCCGGTGAGCACGATTGCGCCGAACACCGCAATGAGCATGGTGGCGAACAGGTTGCGGGAAAAGTTCATGGCGCCCACCGAAATGCCGAGCTGGTGACGTGCCACCACGTTCTGCAGGGCGACCGCGGTGAGCGACGGCAGCGGGCCAAAACCCACCCCGATCACGATCAGGGTGACCTCGAACCAAAACGGCGTCATCTCGGCTGCTTGCCACGCCAAAGTCAGGATCGCCGCGATCCCGAGCGTCAGCGCGATCATCGGCAGCCGCTTGTAATGGCGCACGCGGCCAAGCACCTGGCCGGCGAGCCCGGCGCAGGTGTTGAGCGACAGCATCAGCGCCATCAGGCTCAGCCCTGCCTGGGTCGCCGAGAGTCCCACGACCCCCTGCAGATACATCGGCAGAAACACGTTGAGGCCCATGATCGCGCCCCAGCCGCAGGCGTTGGCGGAGATCGCGCAACGCACGACCGGATGTTTCAGAACCGCGACCGGGATCAGCGGCTCCGGCGCGCTGAGCAGCCGCAGCACGAAGAAAATGCCCATCGCCAGCGCCGTCGCGAACAGTGCGAGGATCGGCAGCGAGGCCCAGGCATAGCGCACCCCGCCCAGGTTCAACGCCAGCATGAAGGCGACGCTCGCGCTTACGATGAGCGCGGCCCCGGTGACGTCGAGGAGATGCGGCCGCTCGTAGCGCGGCAGCTTGCGCAGGAGCGACGTCGTGATCGCGAGCGCCGCAAGCCCCATGGGGATGTTCATCCAGAAAATCACGGACCAATGCAGGTGGTCGGCGATGAATCCGCCGAGCAGCGGGCCCAAGCCGCCCGCCGTCGTGTAGATTGCGGCGAAGTAACCGTAATAACGGCCGCGCTCCTTCGGCGCGACCAGATCGCCGAGCACGACCATGCCCATGGAGGAGAGCCCGCCGCCGCCGAGGCCGTGCAGGACGCGCCCGCAAATCAGCACCGCCATGTTGGGCGAAAGCGCGCAGACGAGCGAGCCGGCCATGTAGGTGAGGATCGCAATGCGCAGCGTGAAGCGGCGGCCGTGAATGTCGGCGATCTTGCCGTAGAGCGGGATGATCGCCGTCGAGGCGAGGAGATAGGCTGTGATCAGCCAGGGCAGATTGTGCACGTCGTCAAAGTCGCGCCCGATCGTCGGCAGCGCGGTCGCCAGGATGGTCTGGTCGAGCGAGCCCATGAATGTCGGCAGCAGCACGCCGAGCACGATGAGCATGGCCTGGCGATGGGTGAGCGGCTGCGCCTCTCCGCACTCGGCATAGGCATCCATCGGCGAATCTGGGGCGTCCCGGTCCCAAATTTTCGTTGCGGCGGTTGTAGGGTACGCGCCGTCGTCCGACCAGCGCCGCTGTCGCATGCGCGCCTGCCGCAATCGCGCGAGCATCATTGCTGCATTGCGCCAAAATGCGCGCGCATGGGGTTGCCTGACATTTCGTTGCTCGCCATAGCGCCAGCGAGAAACAGCCAGTCTGCTCAGCTTGTTGGCATTGCTGCGGGGGTCTCGACGATTATATCTTTCGCGGCAAATAAAGAGTTCCCCGGCGGTCCGGGCGCCGCACTGACACCCTGCCTTTGGAGGCCCGCGCGATGGCGCTCAAAACCGTCACGCTCGACGACAAATACGATCTCGGCAAAAGCCGCATTTTCGTCACCGGCTTCCAGGCCCTGGTGCGTCTCTGCCTGATGCAGAAGGAGCGCGATCGCCGCGCCGGCCTCAACACGGCGGGCTATGTCACGGGCTATCGCGGGTCGCCACTCGGCACCCTCGACCAACAGTTCTTGCGCGCGCAGCGCTATCTCGACCGTTACGACGTTCGCTTCCAGGCAGGCCTCAACGAGGACATCGCCGCGACCGCGCTGTGGGGCGCGCAGCAGGCGGAGTTGCGTGGCGAGGGCAAGTTCGATGGCGTGTTCGGCCTTTGGTACGGCAAAGGCCCCGGCGTCGACCGCACCGGTGATGTATTTCGCCACGCGAACTTCGCCGGCACCTCCAGGCACGGCGGCGTGCTGGCGCTGATGGGCGATGACCATACCGCCGAGTCATCGACCACCGCGCACCAGTCCGAATATCACTTCATCGATGTGATGATCCCGATCCTCAACCCGGCGGGGGTGCAGGAGATTCTCGATTACGGCCTTTACGGCTGGGCAATGTCGCGGTTTTGCGGCACCTGGGTCGCGCTCAAATCCATGCACGAGACCGTCGAGTCGACCGCCGTGATCGACGGCAGCCTTGAGCGCGTCAACATCGCCGTACCCGACGATTTCCAGATGCCTCCGGGCGGCCTCAACATCCGCCTGCGCGATACCATCCTCGGCCAGGAGGCGCGGCTGCACGATTACAAGCGCGACGCCATGCTCGCCTTCGTGCGTGCGAACAAGCTCAACAAGTACATCTCCTCGGGCGGCCGCCAGCCGAAGATCGGCGTCATCACGGTTGGCAAGAGCTATCTCGACGTGCGCCAGGCGCTCGACGAGCTCGACATCGACGAGGTCGCCTGCAACGACCTCGGCATCCGCCTCTACAAGATCGGCTGCCCCTGGCCGATCAGCCGGCAAGACCTCAAGGAGTTCGCCGACGGACTCGAACTGATCATCGTGGTCGAGGAGAAGCGCTCGCTCATCGAAGTGCAGGTGCGCGAGGAGCTTTACGGAAGTGCCAACCAGCCGGTCTGCATCGGCAAGAAGGACGAAGCGGGCAACTGGCTGTTTCCGGTCAAAGGCGCGCTCGATCCCAACGACGTCGCGATCTGCCTTGGCGAGCGCATCCTGCAGCGGGTCGGGCCGAACGAGAAGATCGCCGCGCGCGTCGCACGCCTCAAGGAGGCGCAGCGAATACTCGCGGAAACTCAGGACCTCGCGCTGCGTACGCCCTATTTCTGCTCCGGCTGTCCGCACAACACCTCGACCGTCGTGCCCGAGGGCATGCGTGCCTATGCCGGGATCGGCTGCCACTACATGGCACAGTGGATGGACCGCTCGACGCTCGGCTACACCCAGATGGGTGGCGAGGGCGCCAACTGGATCGGCGAGGCGCCGTTCAGCAAGCGCCCGCATGTGTTCCAGAATCTCGGCGACGGCACCTACAATCACTCCGGCTACATGGCGATCCGCGCCGCGATCGCGTCCGCCACCAACATTACCTACAAGATTCTGTTCAACGACGCGGTGGCGATGACCGGCGGCCAGGCCAATGACGGCGGGCTCACCGTGCCGCAGATCGCGCGCCAAGTGGCGGCGGAAGGCGCCAAACACGTCGTCGTGGTCACCGACGAGCCCTGGAAATATGCCCGCTCCGAGAAATGGCCCGACGGACTCACCATCCATCACCGCGACGAGCTGATCGCGGTGCAGACCGAACTCGCCAAAATCCCCGGCGTCACCGTGCTGATCTACGACCAAACCTGCGCCGCGGAAAAACGCCGGCGCCGCAAGCGCGGGCGCTTCCCCGATCCGGACAAGCGCGTGATCATCAACGAGCTCGTCTGCGAGGGCTGCGGCGACTGCGGCGTGAAATCGAATTGCGTCTCGGTGCAGCCCTTGGAAACGGAATGGGGGCGCAAGCGAACCATCGATCAGTCGAGCTGCAACAAGGATTTCTCCTGCCTGAAGGGCTTCTGCCCGTCGTTCGTTACGGTGCAGGGGGCGAAGCTCAAGCAGGGAACCGGCCTTACCGCGGCGCGCGAGCTTGCGCTCTTGCCGGAACCGAAGCGGCCCGCAATCGAGCAGACCTACGACATCATCGTGACTGGGGTGGGTGGCACCGGCGTCGTCACGATCGGCGGCATTCTCGGCATGGCGGCGCATCTCGAGGACAAGGGCGTCGGGGTACTCGACATGGCCGGCCTCGCCCAGAAGGGCGGCGCTGTCTACAGCCACATGCGCATCGCCGAGCGCGCGGAGGACATTCACGCCATCCGCATCGCCGCCGGCGGCGCTGATCTCGTGCTGGGCGGCGACATCGTCGTGGCCGGCAACAAAAAAGTTCTCGCCGCGGTCAAACATGGAACAACGGCGATGGTGATCAACACCGCCGAGTTCCTGCCCGGCGATTTCACCCGCAACGCCGATTTCTCGCTGCCGACCGAGCGGCTCAAGCGCGCGATCCTGGCAGATGCCGGCCGCGAGAAGACCCATTTCGTCGATTCCACGCGCGCGGTCACCGCGCTGTTCGGCAATTCCGTCGGCACCAACATTTTCCTGGTCGGCTACGCCTATCAGCTCGGAGCGATCCCGCTTTCCGCCGCCGCGATCGAGCGCGCGATCGAGCTCAACGGCGAAGCCGTCGACATGAACAGGGCCGCGTTCCACTGGGGCCGCCGCGCCGCGCTGGCGAGCGAAGCGAGCGGCCAGCGCGGCGACTCTATATTGCGCGCGCCGGACACTCGCCCTGAACCAGGATCGTCGGCGCGCGCCGTCGTTGATCCAGCGGCACTGGAATCTCTCATCAAGCCGGCCCCCCAAGCGTCAAGCGACGCGCGCAGGCTCTCGCAGTCGTTCGACGAGATGGTCGCGCGCCGCGTCGCGTATCTCACCGCCTACCAGAACGCCGCCTATGCGGCACGCTACCGCGAATGGGTCAAGCGGACGCAGGCGGTCGAGACTGCAAAGGCTCCGGGCAAGAGCGGCTTGGCCGAGGCGGTCGCGCGCTATCTGTTCAAACTCATGGCGTACAAGGACGAATACGAGGTGGCTCGGCTGTATGCCGACGATTCATTCCTCAAGCAGGTGAGCAGCGAGCTTGGCGACGACAATTTGCGCTTGTCTGTACACCTTGCGCCGCCGCTTCTCGTGCGGCGAGATAAATTCACCGGCGAGCCGAAGAAGATTACGTTCGGCCCTTGGATCTTTCCGGTTTTCAAGCTGATTGCGAAATTGAAATTCCTGCGCGGGACCGCGTTCGATCCGTTCGGTTATTCGACCGAGCGCAAGACCGAGCGGGCGCTCGTGCGCGATTACGAGGCCATGCTTGAAGAGGTGCTGGCGAAGCTTAATCCTGTTAACCACCACATCGCGGTGGGACTTGCCGCCATTCCGGAAAAAATCCGCGGCTTTGGCCATGTCAAGCTCCGTCACCTGCAGGCTGCCAAGGCGGATGAAGCGGCGCTGTTGGAGCAATGGCGTGCCGGACCGGCGCCGCTGCTCAAGGCGGCGGAGTAGCGCAGCCATCTATCCTCGCGGGACTATCCGACAAACCGCCCGACGTTTTGGACTAGACCAAGGGCTGGCTTGACCTTGGCACGGCCGCAATTTCTTATGGCGCGCCGGCCGGCGAACGGCGCGAGGGGCGCTTCGCTCGCAGGACTGACGCGGTGAACGGGAGGATTGCCGTGGCAATAGACGCGGCAGCTCAGGCGGATACGTTTCCCAAGCTCCTGATCCGCAATGCCGTGCGCTACGCGCAGCGTCCGGCCTACCGTCATAAGGATCTCGGCATCTGGCAGGTGTGGACTTGGCCGCAGGTGCTCGAGGAGACGCGCGCCTTCTCCGTCGGCTTGAGCAAGCTCGGGCTCAGGCGCGACGAGAAGCTCGCCATCATCGGCTCCAATCGACCGCGACTTTACTGGGCGATGTGCGCCGCGCAGGCGCTCGGCGCGGTGCCGGTGCCGATCTACGCCGATTCGGTAGCCGATGAGATGGCTTACATCCTCGACCACGCCGAGGTGACAATGGCGGTGGTCGAGGACCAGGAGCAGGTCGACAAGCTCATCGCGATTGCGAATCGGCTGCCGCGGCTCTCCCACGTCATCTACGACGAACCGCGCGGGCTGCGCGAGTACGACCATTCGCGGCTCAAATGGATCAGCGACGTGCAGGCGCTTGGGCGCGACAATTTGGCGAGCGACCCGGATTGCCTGCAGCGCTGGGAAGGCTCCGTCGCCGCCGGGAAAGGCTCGGACCTTGCCGTCATGCTCTACACGTCCGGCACCACCGGGCAGCCGAAGGGCGTGATGCTGACCTTCGACAACATGATCGTCTCGGCGGTGAACGGAAACCTGTTCGACAAGCTCGGCCCCGATGAGCAGGTGATCGCCTATCTTCCGCTCGCCTGGGTGGGGGACCACGTGTTCTCGTACGCGCAGCCGTTCACGGCCGGGTTCTGCGTCAACTGTCCGGAAAGTCCGGACACGGTGAGCGAGGATCGCCGCGAGATCGGCACCACCTATGCGTTTGCCCCGCCGCGCATCTATGAGAATTTGCTCACCGCGACCATGGTGCGCATGGAGGATGCTGGCCCGCTCAAGCGCAGGCTGTTCCACACCTTCATCGGCGTGGCGCGCCGCCACGGCGAGAAGATTCTCAACGGCGAGAGCGTGCCGCTCCATGCGCGCTTGCTGTACCGCCTCGGCGAGGTCCTGGTCTACGGGCCGCTCAAGAATCGGCTCGGCGTGTCCCGCGTGCGGCTCGCCTATACCGCCGGAGAAGCGATCGGGCCGGAAATTTTTCGCTTCTGGCGCTCGCTTGGCGTCAATCTCAAGCAGCTCTACGGACAGACCGAGGCCTCCGTCTACATCACTGCGCAGCCAGACGGCGAGATCTATGCCGATACGGTCGGGAAGCCCAATATCGGCGTCGACATAAAAATAGCGGAGAACGGGGAGGTGCTGTTCAAGTCGCCCGGCGTGTTCGTGGGCTACTACAAGGATCCGCAGAAAACCGCGGAAACGAGGACCGCCGACGGATGGGTGCACACCGGCGATGCCGGCCTCATCGATGCCAAGACCGGCCATCTCAAGATCATCGACCGCGCCAAGGACGTAGGACGCCTCAACGATGGCACCCTGTTCGCGCCGAAATACATCGAGAACAAGCTCAAGTTCTACCCCAACATCCACGAAGCGGTCGCCTTCGGCGACAAGTGCGACTTCGTTTGCGTCATGCTCAATATCGATCTCGTCGCGGTCGGTAACTGGGCGGAACGCAACAACGTCGTCTATGGCTCGTACCAGGAGCTGGCCGGGCATCCGCAAGTTTATGACATGCTCGCGCAGCACGTCGCAGAGGTGAACCGCTCGTTGGCCGAGGAGCAGGCGATGGCGGGCGCGCAGATCCGGCGCTTTCTCATCCTGCACAAGGAGCTCGACGCCGACGACGGCGAGGTGACGCGCACGCAGAAGGTGCGGCGCAATTTCATCGCCGAGCGCTACGCAACTCTGATCGACGCGCTTTATAGTGGCGCGCCCGCGGCCGACATTTCGACCGAGGTAACGTTCGAGGACGGCCGCAAGGGCGTGCTGTCGGCGCGCGTGAAGATCCGCGACGCGGAAACAGTGCCGGCGGCGCCCGCGCTGGAGCGGGCTGCATGAGAGCGCCGGGCGGGCCCGAGATCGCCGCTGGCGACGTGCTGCTCGCGATCGATCAGGTCTCGCTCTCCTTCGGCGGCGTCAAGGCGGTCGCCGGCGTCTCCTTCGACATCCGCAAAGGCGAGATCCGCGCCATCATCGGCCCGAACGGCGCCGGCAAGACCTCCATGCTCAACGTCATCAACGGCTTCTATCAGCCGCAGCAGGGCCGCATCACGTTCAAGGGCAAGGTGCGCTCGCGCATGCGCCCCTACGATGCGGCGCGCGGCGGCATCGCGCGCACGTTTCAAAATGTCGCGCTGTTCAAAGGCATGACGGCGCTCGACAACATCATGGCCGGGCGTACCTTGAAGATGCGGCGCGGCTTCTTCTGGCAGCTGTTGCGGGTTGGTCCGGCGCTGGCGGAAGAAGTGGCGCATCGCCAGCGCGTCGAGGAGATCATCGACTTTCTCAAGATCCAGCACATCCGCAAGGTCCAGGTCGGGAGACTCCCCTATGGCTTGCAGAAGCGGGTCGAGCTCGCCCGCGCATTGGCGATGGAGCCCGATCTGCTTTTGCTCGACGAGCCGATGGCGGGAATGAATCTCGAGGAAAAAGAGGACATGTCGCGCTTCATCCTCGACGTGAACAATCACTACGGCACCACGATCGCGCTGATCGAGCACGACATGGGCGTGGTGATGGACTTGTCCGACCGGGTCATCGTGCTCGACCACGGAATCAAGATCGCCGACGGCAAGCCTGCCGAGGTTCAGGCGAACCAGGCGGTGATCGACGCTTACCTCGGCGTGAGTCATTGAGGGAATGATGACAAGCCTCTCCCGGCCTCACGCTGAGGAGCCCGCGAAGCGGGCGTCTCGAACCATGAGCGGGGTGCCCCGACCGCCCCCATTCTTCGAGATACTCGCCGCGCTCGCTCCTCGGAATGAGGGCGGGGAGCGGCCTGTGCCTGTGGAAAGCTAAGCATGCTGGGCCCCATCCTCGAAACGCTGATCGGCGGGTTGTTGACCGGCGTGCTCTATGCCCTGGTCGCGCTCGGCTTCGTGCTGATCTTCAAGGCGTCCGGTGTATTCAACTTCGCGCAGGGCGCGATGGTGCTGTTCGCGGCGCTGTCGCTTGCGCGCCTTGCCGAGTTCATGCCGTTTGTCCTGGCGCTCGCGCTTTCGATCCTGATCATGATCGCGCTCGCCTATGCCATCGAATTTCTGGTACTGCGCCACCTCGTCAACCAGGCCGGCATCATCCTGTTCATGGCGACGCTGGGCATCGCCTATTTCCTCGAAGGTTTCGGGCAGATGCTCTGGGGCAGCGACATCTACAGAATCGGTTTAGGACTGCCGACCGAGCCGATCTTTATTCTCGAGTCGATGTTCCCCGGCGGACTTTTGATCGATCCGATCGAGCTCGCCGCGGCGACGATCTGCGCCTTGATGGTGGCGGCGCTCGCGTTGTTCTTCCAGGTGACGCGGATGGGCCGGGCGCTGCGCGCGGTGGCCGACGATCACCAGGCCGCGCAATCCGTGGGCATTCCGCTCAACCAGATCTGGCTGATGGTATGGGCGGCGGCCGGGCTGGTCGCGCTGGTGGCCGGCATGATGTGGGGCGCCAAGCTCGGCGTGCAGTTTTCGCTTTCGCTGGTCGCACTCAAGGCGCTGCCGGTGCTCATCCTGGGGGGCTTCACCTCGATACCGGGCGCGATCGTCGGCGGGCTGATCGTCGGCGCCGGCGAGAAGCTCGCCGAGGTGCTGCTTGCCCCGGTGCTGATCAGCACGTTCGATCTTGCCGGCGGGGGCATCGAGAACTGGTTCGCGTACGTGCTGGCCCTGCTGTTCCTCCTGTTCCGTCCGCAAGGTCTCTTCGGCGAGCGCATCATCGAGCGGGTGTGAGCCGTGCTCTATCGCGAAGTCGGCCAGTTCAAGACCTCCTACGCCGCCGACGAGGCGATCTTTCCGGTCGCGCAGGACCGATGGTTCGTCATCCTTCTCGTCGCGTTTGGCTTTGTCGCCGTGCCGGCTTTCGCCGGCCAATATCTCTACACCGAGGTGCTGATCCCGGTTCTCATCCTGTCGATCGCGGCGATCGGGCTCAACATTCTCACCGGCTATTGCGGCCAGCTCTCACTCGGCTCAGGCGGGTTCATGGCGGTCGGCGCCTACGCCGCCTACAATCTCGCGCTGCGCCTGCCGCAGACCAACATCATTCTGGTCTTTCTGTTCGCGGGCCTCATGGCGATGCTGGTGGGCATCCTGTTCGGGTTGCCTTCGCTGCGCATCAAGGGTTTTTACCTCGCGGTTGCCACGCTTGCTTCGCAATTTTTCCTGGAGTGGGCGTTCGCGCGCGTCAAATGGTTCACCAATTACGCGCCGTCCGGCTCGGTCGCGGTTGGACGCATTGAGCTGTTCGGTATCCCGATCGACACGCCGGGGCGAACCTACATCTTCGTGCTTGCGGTCACCGTGGTGCTTGCGCTCGCCGCCAAGAACCTGGTGCGCAGCCGTATCGGGCGCATGTGGATGGCGATCCGCGATATGGATATTGCCGCCGAGATCATCGGCATCAGGCCGCTCAACGCCAAATTATCCGCGTTCGCGGTTTCCTCCTTCTATATCGGGGTGGCGGGCGCTTTGTGGGGCTTCCTGCGGCTCGGCTCGTGGGAGCCGCTCGCCTTCGACGTCAACCGGTCGTTCCAGGTGCTGTTCATGATCATTATCGGCGGGCTCGGCACCATCCTCGGCTCGTTTCTGGGCGCCGCGTTCATCGTTCTCGTTCCCATCGTGCTCAACCAGCTGCCCTCCTGGCTCGGGATCCCGCTCTCTACCGCCATGATTTCGCATATTGAATTCATGCTGTTCGGCGCCATGATCGTTCTATTCCTGATTGTCGAGCCAAACGGCCTCGCCCGCCTGTGGGCGATCGTTAAGGAGAAGCTGCGTTTGTGGCCGTTTCCATATTGAGGCCGCGACAATTCGCAGGCAGAATCAGCCCCAACACGCGGGTAAGGTCCCGCGGCAAATAACGAGCCGGCCGATCCGGCCGGCCTATCGCGATGGAGAAAGTCCCATGGGTGCGAAATTCGTCGCAGCCGTTGTGGCTGCGCTGACCGGTGCAGCGGCTTGGGCGGCGCCAGCGCTGGCGCAGAACGAGCAGTTCATCCCCCACCTGGTGTATCGGACCGGCGCCTACGCGCCGAACGGGATTCCGTTCGCGAACGGCGTCGCCGACTACTACAAGCTCGTCAACGAGCGGGACGGCGGCATCAACGGGGTCAAGATCGTCTTCGAAGAGTGCGACACCGGATATGCCACCGACCGCGGTGTCGAATGCTACGAGCGCCTGAAAGGCAAGGGTCCGACCGGCGCCGCCTACGTGCTTCCGTTGTCGACCGGCATCACCTTCGCGCTCACGGAAAAAGCGCCGATCGACAAGATTCCGATCATCTCGATGGGCTATGGCCGTTCGGAATCCCGCGACGGCTCGGTGTTCCAATGGAACTTCCCGCTGCTCGGCACTTACTGGACGGCGGCCGATATAATTCTGCAGCACATCGCCAAGAAAGAAGGCGGATTCGACAAGCTCAAGGGCAAGAAGATCGCGCTCGTCTATCACGACTCGCCCTACGGCAAGGAGCCGATCGCGTTGTTGCAGAGGCGCGCGCAGATGCACGGCTTCGAGACGATGTTTCTGCCGGTCACGCATCCCGGCGTTGAGCAGAAGGCGACCTGGCTGCAGGTGCGGCAGAATCGACCGGACTACGTGCTGCTCTGGGGCTGGGGTGTGATGAACTCCACCGCCATCAAGGAAGCGGCCGCCGTCGGCTATCCGCGCGAGAAGATGTACGGCGTGTGGTGGTCGGGCGCCGAGCCGGACGTGCGCCCGGCCGAGGCCGGCTCCAAAGGCTACAACTCGGTCACCCTGCAGCACACGTCGGGCCGCTTCAAGCTGCACGAGGATCTCAAGAAATACGTCTTCGACAAGGGCCAGGGCACCGCCAAATGGGAAGAGACCGGCGAAATCCTCTACGTGCGCGGCCTGATCAACGCCATGCTCGGCGTCGAGGCGATCCAGACCGCGCAGGAGCGGTTCGGCAAGAAGCCGCTGACCGGCGAGCAGGTGCGCTGGGGCATCGAGAATCTCGATGTCACCGCCGATCGTCTCAAGCAGCTCGGCTTTGAAAATGAGATGCGGCCGATCAAGGTGTCCTGCGAAGACCACGAAGGCTCACGCAGCGGACGCATTCAGACCTGGGACGGCAAGGACTGGAAGATCACGTCCGACTGGTACACCAGCGACGACAGCGTGATCGCCCCCATGGTCAAGGAGGCGGCGGCGAGGTACGCCGCGGAAAAGAATCTTAAGCCGGGGTGCCTGGTCACCCATTGATGTCGGCTGAGCCCAATCGCAACGTGAACGAGGCGGCGGCAGCGCCGCCTCGTTCCGCGAGAGGCGCGCAGACGAGCGGCGTCGTGGCGGGTTCGGCGGCGGCGCCGATCCTGTCGGTCAACAATATCGAGGTGGTCTACGACCACGTCATCCTCGTCCTCAAGGGCGTCTCGCTCCAGGTTCCCAAAGGCGAGATCGTTGCACTGTTGGGCGCCAACGGTGCCGGCAAGTCGACCACGCTCAAGGCGATCTCGAACCTCCTGTTCGCCGAGCGTGGCGAAGTCACCAAAGGATCGATCGTGTTCGCCGGCGCCGAGGTGCATGCGCTGAGCCCGAACGAATTGGTACGGCGCGGTTGCATTCAGGTGATGGAAGGACGCCACTGCTTCGCCCATCTCTCGGTCGAGGAGAACCTGCTGACCGGCGCGTTCACCCGACGCGAGGGCCACGCCGCGGTCCGCCGCGATCTCGACCTCGTTTACTCCTACTTTCCGCGGCTCAAGGAGCGCCGCGGCGCGATCGCCGGCTACATTTCCGGCGGCGAGCAGCAGATGTGCGCGATCGGCCGCGCGCTGATGTCGCGCCCGCAAATGATCCTGCTCGACGAGCCGTCGATGGGGCTCGCGCCGCAGCTGGTCGAGGAGATTTTCGCGATCGTCGGCGATCTCAACGCCAAGGAAGGCGTCTCGTTCCTGCTCGCCGAGCAGAACACCCGCATGGCGCTCAAATATGCGCGCTACGGCTACGTGCTGGAGAACGGCCGTGTCGTGCTCGACGGCGCGGCGCGGGCGCTCGCCGACAACGAAGACGTCAAGGAATTCTATCTCGGCATCGCCGAGGGCCGGCGCAAATCGTTTCGCGAAGGCAAACATTATCGGCGGCGCAAGCGCTGGCTGGCGTGAATACCGGCTTGCCGCGAGCAAGCCACGTCATGGCCGGGCTTGTCCCGGCCATCCACGTCTTGCCTTGCTGATGTGCCGAAAGGAAGACGTGGATGCCCGGCACAAGGCCGGGCATGACGAGTCGGTGATTGCTGCATGCATCGGGAATACTACGACTCGCTGGAAACGCGCGATCCCGAAGAGCGCAGCCGCGAGCTTTTCGGCCGCTTGCCCGATCTCATTGCGCTCGCCCTGAGCGCGCCGGGATGGGCCAAGCAGCTTGCCGGAATCGATCCCAACGCGGTGACTGCGCCGGCACAACTCGCCAAGCTGCCGCTCCTGCGCAAGTCCCAATTGCTGGTGTGGCAGAAAGAGCTGCCGCCGTTCGGCGGGTTCAGCGTCGGCGCGCCGGGACGACTCGTCCGCTTGTTGATGTCGCCCGGGCCGATCTATGAGCCGCAAGGGGGCGGAGCGGACTTTTGGGGCGCTGCGCGCGCGCTGTTCGCGGCCGGGTTTCGCGCCGGCGATATCGTTCACAATTCTTTCTCGTACCACCTTACGCCGGGCGGCTTCATGATGGAATCGGGGGCGCATGCGTTGGGCTGCGCGGTCGTCCCGGCCGGCACTGGCAACACGGAACAGCAAATCGAGGCAATCGCCCATTTCAAGCCGAGCGGCTATCTCGGCACGCCGGATTTCCTGAAAGTGCTGCTCGACGAAGTCGCGAAATCGGGAAAGCAAGCCTCCTCGCTCAAGCGCGCGTTGGTGTCAGGCGCGGCGTTGCCGTCCTCTCTGCGCCGGGAATTGGCGGGACGCGGCGTCGATGTGCTGCAGTGCTATGCCACCGCCGATCTCGGCGTCGTCGCCTACGAGAGCGAGGGCGGCGAAGGCATGATCGTGAACGAGACGGTGCTCCTCGAGATCGTGCGCCCCGGCACCGGTGATCCGGTCGCGGCAGGCGAGGTGGGCGAGGTCGTCGTCACCTCTTTCAATGTGGATTATCCGCTGATCCGCTTCGCAACCGGCGATCTCTCGGCGGTGATGCCCGGCCGCTCGCCGTGCGGCCGCACCAATGTGCGGATCGCCGGCTGGCTCGGCCGTGCCGACCAGACCACCAAGGTCAAAGGCATGTTCGTGCATCCGGCGGAGGTGGCGCAGATCGGCAAGCGCCATCCCGAACTGGGCCGGCTGCGGCTCACGGTGACCCGCGCGGGCGAGCAGGACGCGATGACGCTGTTTGCCGAATGCAGGCAGCCCGCCGCCGGCTTGCAGGATGCGGTCGCGGCGACCCTGCAATCCGTGACCAAGCTGCGCGGCGCGGTGCACCTGGTGACGCCCGGCAGCCTCCCCAATGACGGCAAGGTCATCGTCGACGAGCGGCCGATCGGGTAGTGCCAATTCGCGCCGGTGTTATTGTGTGCAATTGTCGAGCCGCAGGCTCCGGACCCTCTCCCCTTGCGGGAGAGCCAGGTGAGGGGGCTTTTTGATAGGCACGCCCCACTCACCCGGAGGCTCGCTTCGCTCGCGTCCACCCTCTCCCGCAAGGGGAGAGGGTGTCGGAGCTTGCTGCTCAGGCGGAGTTCCTAACAGAGTGCGCGCTTAGCGCGCGTGCACCAACGTCCGGCATCGCCTATAAGGGCACGATGAACGAAGCCTCGCCCATAGCTGATGCGGCAACGACCTCGCCGGTCGCAGCCGAACCGGCACCGGCCAAGATCGGCGTCCTGTTAGTCAATCTCGGCACGCCCGATGCCGCCGATGCGGCGGCCGTGCGCCGCTATCTCAAGGAATTTCTCACCGATCGCCGGGTCATCGAGGACCAGGGGCCGTTGTGGACCATGATTCTCAACAGCGCGATCCTGCCGTTTCGGCCGCGGCGCAAGGCGCGCGATTACGCCAGGATCTGGAATCGAGACAAGAACGAATCGCCGCTCAAGACGATCACCCGCTCCCAGGCGCAAAAGCTGCGCGCCAGCCTCGAGCCGCTCGGCCAGCAAATCCTGGTCGACTGGGCGATGCGCTACGGCAGTCCGTCGATTGCATCGAAGTTCAGCCGGCTCAGCGCGCGCGGCTGCGAGCGCATCCTGATCGTGCCGCTCTATCCGCAATACTGCGCGGCGACCACCGCGACGGTTGTCGACGAAGTCTTCCGCGTGCTTTTCGGCATGCGCCACCAACCCGCCGTGCGCATTGCGCCGCCCTATTACGACGACCGGGTCTATATCGAGGCGCTGGCATCCTCGATCGGCGCGGCGCTCTCGCGCCTGGACTTCGAGCCGGAGATCATTCTCGCCTCCTTCCACGGCGTGCCCAAGTCGTATGTCGAGAAGGGCGATCCGTATTACGCCCATTGCCTCGAGACCGTGCGGCTCTTGCGGGAGGCGCTCAAGCTCGACGAGGCGCGGCTGATGATGACGTTTCAGTCGCGCTTCGGCCGCGAACAATGGCTCGAGCCCGCGACCGATCGGACCGTGCGCCAGCTCGCCCGGCGTGGCGTCAAGAGCATCGCAGTGATCACGCCGGGCTTTTCCGCCGACTGTCTGGAGACACTGGAGGAGATCGCGATCGAGAACGCGCACGCGTTCAAGAAATACGGCGGCGACAATTTCGTGGCGATTCCCTGTCTCAACGACAGCCCGTCCGGCATGCTGGTGATCCGCCAGCTCGCGCTGCGCGAGCTGAAGGGATGGATTTGATCCGCACTCCGGTTGATCAAGTCGGGTGTCATTCCGGCCGAGCGAGCCTAAAGCGCGTTTACGCGCGTCTTCGACGCGCTATGGCGACCGAGAGCCGGAATCCAGTAACCACCGAATCGCCGTCGTTTGGGCAGTCGTGCAGACTGCACCGCCGGCATTTACTGGGTCCCGCTTTCGCGGGGACGACAGCCCGATTGTGACTGATCACGCCACGCCGGCGCGCAGGAGATCGTGGAAATGGATGATGCCGACCGGCTTGCCGGCGTCCGCCACGATCAGCGCCGTGATTTTCGACGAGTTGATGATTTCCAGCGCTTCGCTGGCGAGCTGGTCCGGCTGCACGGTTTTCGGTGAGCGGGTCATCACGTCCTCGACCCGCGCCTCGAGCAGATCCCGGCGCATATGACGGCGCAGGTCGCCGTCGGTGATGATGCCGATCAGGAAACCGCTTGCATCGACGATGCCCACGCATCCGAATCCCTTGCTCGACATTTCGACGACCGCGTCGGCCATGCGGGCGCCGGCCGCGATGCGCGGGACCGCTTCGCCCGCGTGCATGATGTCGCGCACGAATTTCAGCATCGCGCCAAGCCGCCCGCCCGGATGCAGCCGGCTGAAGTCGACCGCGGTGAAGCCGCGGCTCTCGAGCAGCGCGATCGCCAGCGCATCGCCGAGCGCGGCCTGCATCAGCGTCGAGGTGGTGGGAGCGAGATTGTGCGGGCATGCCTCGCGCGCCTGCGGCACGACCAGCGCCACGTCGGCCGCGTGTCCCAGCGTGCTGTCGGCGACCGCGGTAATCGCGATCAGCCCGATGCGGAACCGGCGCGAATAGTCGATCAGGTGTTTGAGCTCGACGGTCTCGCCCGACCATGACAGCGCCATGATGACGTCGTCGGGCGTGATCATGCCGAGGTCTCCGTGGCTCGCCTCGCTCGGATGTACGAAGAACGCGGGCGTACCCGTCGATGCGAAGCTCGCCGCAATCTTGCGCGCCACATGCCCGGATTTGCCCATGCCGGTGACGATCAGCCGCCCGCGCGCGCCGGAAATGAGTTCGACCGCCGCCGTGAAGCTCTTGCCGAGTCCGTCGTGAATAGCGGCTGCCAGCGTGGTGATGCCGCTCGCCTCGGTGGTCAGCGTGCGCACCGCCGAGGCGATCAGATCGCCCGCGCGCGCGTCGCTCGCCCGTTCACTGCTCAGCGGCTTCGACATGACCGTATGCTGCCCCAGGGCTGAGCGATCGAATAGCACGAAATCCGTTAGGAAACGACCTCAACCCAATCAGGAGGGACGTCATGGGCGGGCTTGGCCCGGCCATCCACGTCTTTGCCTGACCAAGAAAGACGTGGATGCCCGGCACAAGGCCGGGCATGACGGACCTCTTAGTCGGGTGATCACTTCTTCCCGAGCAGCTGCTCGAGCTCGGCCCGCACGGCCGGCGCGATGTCCTCGCGGGCGAGCGCATAGGCGATATTGGCCGCGATAAATCCCACCTTGGCACCGCAATCGAAAGCGCGCCCCTTAAATTGCAGCCCGTAGAACGGCTGCGTTCGGGAAAGCTCGATCATCGCATCGGTCAGTTGGATCTCGCCGCCCGCCCCGCGCTTCTCGGCCGCGAGAATGTCGAAGATCTCCGGCTGCAGAATGTAGCGGCCGGTGATGATGAGGTTCGACGGCGCCTTTTCCGCCGTCGGTTTTTCCACCATTCCGTTGATGGAAAACAGCTT
>Ga0318528_10000016_pt1 | contig 30976 bp, 29 predicted proteins | sample GRESIP052b4f26_FD_202500 | JGI IMG/M metagenome (GOLD analysis project Ga0318528, IMG submission 202500) | Tropical soil microbial communities from Luquillo Experimental Forest, Puerto Rico - GRE.SIPMG.052b4f26 | ecosystem: Environmental > Terrestrial > Soil > Tropical forest > Bulk soil...
TTGCCCGCGCCTGCGACGACGTTGAGATACACCAGGATCTCGTTACGCGTGAGCCGCCGCGTCGTGCCGGTCTCGTCGACGAACTCGACGTTGAGCAGGTCGGTCATGATGTCGTCGGACGGATTCTCGGCACGCCAGTCGATATACGCCTCGAACTGCTCGCCGACGGACAACCCACGCTCGACGGCCTTCATCGGCTTGCCGGCCTCGGTGCGCAGCTGGGCGTTAGCCCGGTCGCGGATGTATTCCTGATCGTTTTCGGGAATGCCGAGCAGCATGCTGATCACTTTCATCGGCATGATCGCGCCGAGATCTTTGACGAAGTCGAATCGCCCCGATCCCACCAGCGGGTCGAGGAGTTGCGCGCAGAAGTCGCGGATCATCGGCTCGAGCGCGCCGATCTTGCGCGGCGTGAACATCCGCGACAGAAGCTTGCGATGCACGTCGTGGATCGGCGGGTCTTCAAAGATCAGCATGCCAGAGGGGATCTCGAGGTTGGCCTTGATCAGCTCCAGGATCACGCCCCGGGCGGAGCTGTAGGTGACGTGGTCGATCACGGCCTTGTTGACATCGGCGAATCGGCTCATCGCGAAGAAGTCGTATTCGGCGTTGTAGTAAAGCGGCGCTTGGTCACGCAGGCGCGCGAACATGGGATACGGGTCTGCGATGAGCTCGACGTCGTAGGGATCGAAATGAACGTCGCTATCGGTGCTCGCCGTCACGAAATCCCTCCTGCTGCTGCAACTTTCGGGTAATCATCAGGATGCCCGGCGTCGGTGCGCCAGCGCCGAAATCGCCTCACTCTATTCTCGTAGAGAACCATATGGCGGGTGCTCTGGCAAGACCCACAAACACGAAACCCGGTCGGTGCGCTCAACCCGATGCCGCCGCCCTGCGGCGCACCGGGCGCGGGCCGCCGCCCTGCGTGAGTCGCCCCTTGTCCGAACTTCTCAGAATCCCGGTAGCGATCGCCGCCAAGATGCCGTCGAGCTGTTCGGGACTGTCGATGATTTGGTCGCCGTGGGCGAACCGCAGCAGCAGACCGTTGAGGAACGTCAGCGTCACATTGCTCAGATCCTCGACCACGGCCGGTTCCAGCTCGGCGCCGTGCGGCATGAGTGCCACGAGGATTTCCCGGTGCAGCTTGGCAAATCCATCGGTTGCCTGCTGGAGAATCGCGGCCAGCGCCGGGTCGCGAGTGGCCTGCATTGTCAGTTCGTACCTGGCCTTCGTCCGGGACAACTGTGGCTCGCTGCCGGCTTGAAAAACCACTTGGGACAACCCCGAGGGCGACGGGCCGGTGCCGTGACCGCCGGAGCCGTCAGCGACCGACTGCAAGCTCGCCAGGTCGAGTTCTGCAAGCCGCTCGGCCACGGCACGCAGCAGGGCCGAGCGGGTGCGGAAATAGAACGATGTCGTCCCGTCGGGCACGCCGGCCCTGCGGTCGACCTTGAGATGGCTCAACCCCTTGGCCCCGTGGTCGGCCAACAACTGAATCGCCGCGTCGCACAGGTCGCGGCGGCGCTCAGCGGGGTTAGGCTTTCGTCGCTTGTCCATCGAGTATCTGGGATCGAGAGACTACTCTATATTCGTAGTGTCCGTAAAGGGGTCGGAACGCCGATCTCATCGAGAGGAGTGCCGTGGCGGGCCATCGGGCAGGTAAACCGGCGTCGACAACGGGCCTGGGCGTCACATACGGCCGCGCATCCGCAGCACCATGTCGCCTTCATCCGCGACGATCTCGTCTCGGAGCCGCCGATCATCGAAGAACACGTCACTTCGGGGCGCATCGCGCTGACGCCCCAACCACCCCAAGCGCCCACCAGTTGGCCCGACTCGCAAGCCGACCCGCGTGATATGGACCGGCTAAGCATCGGTTTCCTGGGCGGATTTGGGCTTCCGCCAGTGGAATTCGTCAACCTCACCGCCGACCTTGGCTGTCGGTGTATGTCGGCCGTTGTGCAGGGACTGCCGTTGGTGCCGCTCGACTATCCGCCCTACTCGCTGAAGGACGACGTGGCACTCCGGGGAGAGCTGCTTGCGGCCATGAATCATCGCGGCGTCACGATCTCGCTCGGCGACGGGTTTTTGGTGCTACCCGACGCCGACATCCACATGTACGCAACGGATCTCGATGTTTTGGCCGAACTCGGTGTTCCCCGGATCAACGTCGTCAGCCTGGACCCCGATCTCGGCCGCACCTTCGACCAGTTCGCGACTCTGACGGACCTTGCCGCCCAGCGCGGCCTCCAGACGGTCGTCGAACCGGTGCCCGGCCTGACCGTCGGCGACTTGGCCACCGGGCTGGCCGCCGCCGAGCACGTCGGGCGGTCCGACTTCCGATTGTTGATCGACACCATGCACCTGGTGCGGTCCGGATCCAGCGCCGCCGACGTCGGTGCCATCGATCCCGACCGGATCGGCTACGCCCAACTCAACGACACGACGCTGCGGCCTCGCCTAGACAACTACATGGAAGAAGCCATGTTTGAGCGGATGGTTCCCGGCGAAGGCGAACTGCCGTTACGCGACATCCTTTCCGCGCTGCCACCTGACATCGTGATCGAGCTCGAGGTACCCAGGCGATCACTGGCGTTGGCGGGCGTCAGCCCCATCGACCGTCTCCGCCCGTGCGTCGAGGCCGCACGCCGTTTGTTGTCCGAGGTCGAACGGCGACAATGACTTCCGGGTGCGCGCCAGTCAGGCGGCGATCGGGTTGATGGGGTCAAAGGCTCGCTCTTCGATGTCGGTGCCGATAATCAAAGCGGTCCCGGCAGGCACTTCCCGCCACATCCCTGGTAAGTGGGTCAAGGGCTCGGAAACCACCACCCGGGCGTCGTCACCGAAGTGCTCTAGTCTCTCGTTGTCCGGGTAGAGCATCCGCACCGACTCCGGGTCTTCGCTCACGAACAGCGTATTCACTTCGGGTCCGCTGGCGTAGCGGACCGCGTACAGGCGCGCGCCGTCGCTGACGCCCACCGTCATCTGAAGGGCAGGTTCGTCCAAGCCCGACGTGGCGGCGATCGCTTCGACAAAGCCTGCCATCCGGGCGATCCCGGTGATCGGATCGTCGGTGAGACCGAAGGTGAGCGCGAGGTGAAACATCAACTCCGAATCGGTGGACCCCGCTATGTTGCCAAACAAGTCGTAATGCACGGCCATTAGCAGGTCACGGCGCAAGTTCTGATATCCGGCGATATGTCCGTTGTGCACGAAAAGCCAGTTGCGGTAGCGGAATGGGTGGCAGTTGGTCTGCTGCACCGGAGTCCCTGTCCCGGCGCGCACATGGGCAAGGAACAGTCGGGTGCGGATTTCTGTGGCCAGTTCCAACAGGTTCTCGTCGCCCCAGGCCGGGGTGATGCTGCGGAACAACGCCGGTTCCGCGCGGTGCTCATACCAGCCCAGGCCCGTGCCGTCGCCGTTGGGAATCTCCATGTTTGGCGCATGCCTGCGGCTCTGCTCGATAAGTGAGCGCTGCGGATCGTGTAGCAACTCCCTGGGCGCGATCGGGCTGCCCAGGTATCCAACCCACCGACACATCCGCCTCTCCTTGCTCCCGGGTATTAGTGATCGGCTGCCGCCGTGCGGGCCGTCTCACGGATCACTTTGTGTACGAATGCCAGCTTGCGGACCACCGCCGGTGGGATGCCGAACGGGTAAAGCGGATTCTTACCCATGGCGGTGTTCACCCGATTGAAGCACAGTGACAACCACTTCCAGTCCTCCAGCAGCTGCTCGATCGGAGCGTCCTCGTAGGACGGGAGCGGAACGACGTCCCGCTGAACCGAGAAACGGACCCGGTCGGCGTGCAAGATCAGTCCGGACTCCCGTGCGGTGTCGATGGTGCCGGTGATGTGCAGGTAGTGGGCGAAGCACTCGGCGAAGTCCTCCCAGGGGTGCATCGTCGCGTATTCGGAGATGTAGGAGTCGCCCCAGTTCGCCGGCGCACCGAACTTGTAGTGTCGCGCGATCTCGCCCTGATAGTCAGCGCGCTCGTCGCCGAAAATTTCGCGGCACTCGTCAAGGTAGCGGTCGGCGCCGGGATCGGTTTCCACCAGCAGCTTCTGGTAGTAGTGGCCGACTTCGTGGCGGAAATGACCCAGCATGGTGCGGTACGGCTCGCCGAGATGTACCCGCAGCGATTCACGGTAGGCGTCGAGCGACTCGACAAGATCGATCGTGATCACCCCGCCGGCGTGCCCGATCACCACGCGCTCGCCGCTGCTGTAACTGGACAGCAGATCGAACGCGAGCCCGCCGTCTGTCCGCCAGAACGGATCGACCGGCAGGCCGATGTCGATGAGCTGATAAATCAACCGCCGCAGGGCAATCCCGGTGGACACCAGCTTTTCCACGGCGATGGTGTCGTCGGCGTCGGGCTCGCGGCGGATCAAGGAGTGCGCTAGACATCGCCCCCGCTGACCGCCCAATTCTTGGTCCTGAGGCACCAACCAGTTGCAGCCGAGACTGGCCACCCTTGTGCATGCAATCCAGATCTGGCCGTCGATACTCGCAGCGCCAGACGAGGTCGCGACCATGGCGCGGCTCGGCACATGCAATCCAAGCTCGGCCGAGCAGTTCGGACACCGCCGCGACTCGAATGGGACGAAGCCTTGACAAACGGGGCAGGCGAATGCGCGCACGGATTCAATCGTGGCACGCGTTCGCCCCGATCAGTTCACGAAGTTCTTCGCGAGCTGATGCATGTTGAGTTGTGCAAGCAGGCGCGACGTGAATTCACCGAATTTGTTCTCGAACCGTGCGAGCTTCTTGCGAATCGCCGTGTCGAGATCCGCCGCGGTCACAAGCGCCCCGCCCGCAATGGTCCCTACCAGGTCGCGCTGGATCGACCAGCCTGATTGGCGCGGGTCCGTGCGGCTGACGATGAGCTCCGCGCGGCCGCCTTCGGCTACGGTTCCCACGTTCGCGAGCCCAAGAGCCGTGGCAGCGCTGGCCGTGGCCATGCGAAAGGAGTCCCGGCGCGGTATGCCGGCCTGGTCGAATGCGTCGAATTCGCGGTGGAGCGCGATGCCCGGCGCGACGAACGGCTGCTGCGTGTCGGTGCCGAGAAGCAGGGTCACCCCATCGTGATGCAACTGGCTGATGAATTCGTGCTTGCGCTCAACGGCGCGCCGGCAACGATCGAAGTCGTCCGTGGTGAGATTCCTGTAGACGGGCATACCCTTGTCGGGGTTCCACACGACGGTTGAGTAGAAGGAGGGCAGCGCGCGGGCCGTCGGCTCGCGGCACGCCTCCTGGTAGCGGTCGAGATCCAGAACACCGGTGACGGCGTTGAGGGTCGGTGTCATGGCGAGCTGATGTTCGACGCATGCGCGACGCACGAGGTCCGTTCGACTCCGATCGACGCCGTCCCAATCGTAAATCCGGTCGAAGATGTGGTCGCGCCTGATGCTGCTCGGCCGTGCCACACCCATTAGGTGCTGGCTGTCCGGCAGCAGGGCTTCTTCGTGGCCAAGCCCGTACGGGACATGGCCCAAGACTCCGATGCCCGCCTCCCGCGCGGCTTGCTTGAGAGCTTCAATCCGCGGCACATCGAGGTTCTCGTACGACTTGGCCCATGTCGCACCGAGAAACTGCAACCGCCTGACGATGTCAGGCGCCTGCGCCGGGTCGTCATATTCGAAGGAGTTGGACCAGCGGGCGGGTGCGGCGTTCACGAATCCATAGGAGTAGTGGATGTCCGGACCGGGGAGCGCACCCGAGGCCACCCGGGCGAGCGCGGCCGGTGTTGCTGTCCCGTCGAGATCTCCGGCCTCGCGAACGACCGTGATTCCGTGCCGCAGCGTTTGGAGCAGGAAGATGTCCGTAAGCCGGAGCGGGTTGGAGGGGGGCATGTGCACGTGCATGTCGATCAGCGCGCTTGACACAAAGCTGCCCTTGGCAGCCTCGAACACGGTCGCGCCGACCGGCGGGTTGGCCGCTCCGGTTGGTGTGATGCGGTCGATGTTGGTCTGGGACACAAGGACATCGACGTGTTCTTCGTCCGGCCGGTCGGTGTGCGCCACGGTGACGTCCGGGAGGACAAAGGCGCCGCGAACCGTCGGCAGAATCGGGTCGCGCGGGGACAGGGTGTCAATCCAGGCGTCACGTCCAAGGCGCCGAAACTTGTTGTTCTGCCGCATCGGTGGGGCGGGTTGGCGGCGCATCGCAGACAGGCTTGGTGTCGCGCAACAGCCGCCATGCACCAGGCTCATCACGGCACGCTCAAACTCATGAAAGCCGGCGTCCGGCCCAGGGCGCGGGGCCACGCTACGCAACGGGGCGGTGGCCATCGGGCGTCCTTCCTCAGCTGGGTTCGCGGAGCGGCAGACCGGCGGCGCGATAGATCGCGTCGATGACGGTCATGTTCTCGATCGCATCTTCCGGGGTTGTCTTGACCGGTTCGCCGCGCAGCACCGCCGCGGCGAAGGCGTCGAGTTGATACGCGTAGGAGGGCCGGTGCGAGAAACGCTCCACGCGTCTGCCGTCGGGTGATCGGACCGAGAGGCGATGAAAAAACTGGGGTGTCACTGGATTGAGCACACGCAACTCGCCTTGGCTGCCAACCACCTTGGCGTTGATCTGGATCAGATGCGTCGACCACATCGAGCACCGGACCTGGCCGGTGTGCCCGCCGGCGAACCGCACCTCGGCCGTCATGGCACGGTCGACAAGCGGGTCGCGCAATTTCGCCTGCGCCGAAACGACTTCGGGGGTCGAACCACCGAACGTGCGAACCATGTGGACGGCATAGCACCCGGCGTCCATCGTCGCGCCACCGGCGAGCGAATAGTTGTACCGGATGTCGGAGAACCTCGGCAACGGGAAGCACAGGGCGGCCTCCACCCGCTTGAGCTTGCCCAATTCGCCCGACGCGATGATCTCCTCAACGCGCAGGCTCAGCGGGTGGTAGCGATAGTGGAAGGCCTCCATCACCACCCGATCCGAATTCCTGGCCAATTCGGCGATCTCACGCGCTTCGGCCGCATTGGCGGTGAATGGCTTCTCGCAGAGCACGTGCTTGCCGGCGGCCAGGGCGGCGCGGGTCCACCGGCCGTGCAAGCCGTTCGGCAACGGGTTGTAGACCGCGTCGAGGCTCGGGTCGGCGATCAGCGCGTCGTAGTCGTCGTGCACCCGGGCGATGTTGTGCTTGGCGGCAAAGGCTTGAGCGCGCGACGCATCGCGTGCGGCCACCGCCGCAACGACCACTTCGGCGTTCTCCTTGGCCGGCTTGATGAGCGCCAGCGGGGCGATCCGGGCCGCACCCAGGATGCCGACCCGAACTTCTCCAGACACGGACCCGACGCTAGCACTTGACGTCGAGTCTGCGGTCTGGGCTTCGAGTGTGTACCCAGGGCGCGGATTTCACGATTTTTTCGCCCTCAGTGCACACCCGGATGCGTGCCACCCCGGATGCGGCCCGGCGGATGCCTCACCCGCGACGGGCGAATGCCGGGGCACGCTCGGGCCGGACCCCAACGCCGATGAAGTAGGCGGGCAAAACGGAGAGCCACGGCAGGCGCTCGATCGCGCTCAGCAGGGCCTCCGGTGGCGTGGGGTCCGCGCCGCGAAGCAGCGGGCCCAGCAGCCCCCTCTGTAGGACCCGCTGCACGCCTTGGGTCACCGCGGTGGGAAATAGGCGGCGGCGGCGGACCGCCGCGAGGTCACGATCCGTGACCCGGTGCCGCCGCAATGGCTCGGCCAATATGGTCGCGGCCGCCACGGCGTCTTGGACCGCCAGGTTGATGCCGACGCCCCCCAACGGAGACATCGCGTGCGCGGCGTCGCCGATGCACAGCAGCCCATCGGTATGCCAGCGACGCAGCCGATCGACCCGGACGTCGAGGTGCTTGATGTCGTCCATCGACGTCAGCGTCGCCAGCGACTCGCCCGTTTCGGGCAGCAGCGCCCCCACGTCTTCGCGGAACGCCGCTATGCCGCGGGCACGCAACTGGGAGTCGGTCCCCTTGGGCCCCAGGTATGCGATCTGGTCATAACCTTTGCGTGGAATCACAACAAGGGCCTTGCCGGGGCCGAGGCGGGGCAAGAAGGAGAACTCCGCGTCGTCTTCGCGCGGCAACCTGAACCACCACACGTCGAAGGTCACCGGGTATTCGTGTGTCTGCAGGCCGGCCTCGCGACGCACGATCGATGACCGACCGTCGCAACCGACGGTCAACTCGGCGCGCAGTTCCCCCGGGCCCTCGGGTCCCTGGTAGCGCACCCCGGTAATCCTGCCGCCCTCCCGCAGCAGCCCGGTGGCCTCGGTCTTCATCCGCAGGGTGAAGGTCGGCTCGGCTTTGGCGGCGTCGGCGAGCAGGTTCAGCAGGTCCCATTGCGGCACCATGGCGATAAAGGGATGGGGTTGTTGGCGCAGACGCTCGAAGTCGACGTAAGTCACCGAGCGGCCATTCGTCTCGAACTTCGCCTTGCGGACTTCGCTGTGGGGCAAAGCCGCGAAGCGTTCCCACAATCCCAGCTCGTCGAGGAGCCGCAGCGTGGTCGGATGCACCGTGTCACCGCGAAAGTCGCGCAGGAAGTCGCCATGCTTCTCCAGCAGGGTGACCTCGATGCCCGCCCGGGCAAGTAGAAGCCCGAGGACCATCCCAGCCGGGCCGCCGCCGATTATCGCGCAGGTGGTTGTCTCAGCCATTAACGCTCAAGCATAAGGGGCGATCATTATTGGCCGAACGTCCGCGGGTCGGCGTCGTACAGCGAGATGGGTTCGAGGATAACGCCGGTTTCCTCGACGTACCGTTCCCACAGCGCCAGGAGCTCGGCCAATTTGTCTGGCCGCGAGGCGGCCAGATCGTCGATCTCACCCGGGTCGTGGGAGAGGTCGTAGAGCTGCCAGGTACCCGGACCGTACGGCGCGGGCAGGTAGAGCGCCTTCCATTCGCCCTGACGAATTGCGCGGCGGCCGAACAACTCCCAGCCCGTGCCGGCATCGGCTTCATGTACGGCTTCGCTGTCGCCCGACAGATACGGCACCAGCGAGCGGCCCCGTATGGGTTCGACTTCGCGTCCCCGATAGGCGGTGCCGGGATGTGTGGTGCCGGCGAGTTCCAGCACGGTGGGGACGATGTCCATGACGGTCGCGAACGCCGTGCCGATCTCGCCCTGCCGCGCAAAGCCCGGCCAGGTGAGGAAGCCCACCACCCGGATCCCTCCTTCGGTGGTGAACGCCTTGTGCAGCCGCGACGGCGCCGTGGCCGCTTGTGCCCACCGCGGGCCGTACCAGATGAACGAGGTTGGGCGGCCAAGGTTGTCGAGGCTGTTGTCGCAGTATTTTTCGATCTGCGCGACGATTTGAGCGCCACGGAGCGGCATCGCCTCGACCATCGCGCCCTCTGCGCCGTTGTCGGACAAGAAGATCACGACCGTGTCGTCAAGCTCGCCGTTGTCGGCCAGGTAGTCGATCACCCGGCCGATGTTCCAGTCCATCCGGTCCACCATCGCGGCGTAGACCTCCATGCTTCGGGCCGACAGCGCGCGCTCCTCGGCCGTCATGTCGGCCCACTCCGGGGCGCCGTCGGCCACGACCGGATGGGCCGCGACATCGGGCGGGCACAGCCCGAGCCTCCGTAGCGCGGCCAAGCGCGCCTCGCGCAACGCGTCCGGTCCGTCGTCGTAGCGGCCGTGATAGGCCGCGATGGACTCGTCCGGCGCCTGCAGCGGCCAATGTGGCGCTTGGAAAGGCAGATAGGCGAAGAAGGGTCGGTCCCTATTTTCGGGGTCCTTGGAGCGTTCGCGAAAGTAGCGCAGCAGCGTGTCGGCGTAGAAGTCGGACGAGTAGAAGTCGTCGCCCACGGTGACGAACCGGTCATCTTCGGTGTAAAGCGTTGGCACGGGGGAGAACCCGCCGCCGGCGGCGGGCCCGTAATGGCTGGCGCCCGCCGGCAGCAAGGCGAACGAGCGCTCGAATCCACGGCCCCACGGCGACGTCTCGATGGTGTCACCCAAGTGCCATTTGCCCGACATCAGCGTCAGATATCCGGCGTCGCGCAGCAGCTCGGGCAACGCCACAACGCGGTCGTTCAGATGGCCCTCGTATCCGGGCGCGCCCTGAAATCCGGGAATCGCGACCTCGAGCATCGTGCCGATACCGGCGACATGGTGGTCGGTTCCGGTCAACAGCATCGCCCGGGTGGGCGAGCAGGCCGGGGCGGAGTGGAAATCGGTGAACCGGATGCCCGCGTAGGCCAGCCGATCCAGGTTGGGCGTATTGATCTCGCCACCGAACGCGCCGATGTCGGAAAACCCGAGGTCGTCCGCCACGATCACCAAAAAGTTGGGCCTCTTCACGCTCACGCATCCTGTCAGGTCTGGCGTTGGGATGGAACGACTAGGCTCTGCTCGGGCGCAACGCTGCACGCCGAAGACCGGAAAGGCACTGAGATGCTGGAGCAGTTTGGGATGTCCATTCCGTTGGTCGCCGCCCCGATGTCGGGCGGTCCCACCACTCCGGCGATGGTCTTGGCGGCGACCCGGGCGGGCGGCCTGGGTCTGCTGGCGGCCGGCTACAAGACCGTGGAGGCCGTCGAAGCCGAGATCAAGAAGGTTCGCTCCGAAGGAATCCCGTTCGGCATCAACGTGTTCGCGCCGAATCCACTGCCGGTCGATCCCGACAGCTACCGGGCATATGCCGCAACGATTCAGAAGGAGGCCGACCAGTTCGGTCTGACCCTGCCCGCCGAGCCCATCGAGGACAACGACAGGTTCGACGAGAAGATCGCGCTGTTGCTCGACGACCCCGTCCCGATGGTGTCTTTCACCTTCGGCATCCCGCCGCGTAACGTGATCGCCGCGCTGCGACAGGCCAATAGCGTTGTGGTGCAAACGGTGACAACGCCCGACGAGGCGGCGCAAGCCCATGCCGCCGGTGTCGACATGCTCGCCGTGCAGGCCGCGGCCGCCGGCGGCCATTCGGGCACGCTGTCGCCGCGGAAGCCGTTGAACCCGGTCCCGATCGTGGACCTTGTCGAAGGGATCGTCGCGACGGTCCCGTTGCCGGTGATCGCCACGGGCGGGCTCGCCACCCCCGCCGCGGTGGCCGAGGTGATCCGGGCGGGCGCTGCGGCTGCCGCGGTCGGCACGGTCCTGCTGAGTGCCACCGAAAGCGGCGCCTCAGCCACTCACCAGGCGGCCCTCACCGATCCCGCGCGCACCGAGACGGTGCTCACGCATGCTTTCACCGGCCGCCCGGCCCGCGGCCTGCGCAACGCGTTCATCGATGCCCACGAGGCCGAGGCACCGCTGGGTTATCCCGCGCTTCACCACCTCACCAGCCCGCTGCGCAAGGCGGCAGCCGCGGCGGGGAAGCCCGACTACGTACATCTGTGGGCAGGCACCGGATACCGGCACGCCACTGCCGAACCCGCGTCCGACATTTTGCGACGACTGGCGTCTGACCTCAGCTGATTAGAGGGCGGCAAACCCGTCCAGGGAGCGAATTAGGGCGATCCGCTGAACACATGCAGGTACCAACTCTGCCCTACGCCGTTCCCGCGGTCCTCATACATACAGCTGAAAGTTTTCCAGATCTGCCCCGATGGAGGCGGCATTGAGACTTCGACGTGCGGGCCATCTGCCATACAACCCGCCTCAGTCTGATAGTCGGATTTGTATACAATTTCATCGGCGTTGCTGATGCCGACGCCGGTGGTCATGAGCCCACAGAACGCCAGCGCAGCGGCGGCGATAATCTTCTTCACAGGCACCTCCAGTTCACGTCCGCCATTTGAGGCAGAGATACCAGCGCATTGCTGATGGCTAGACGCTAGCGAGTCGCGCCGGATTTTGCATAGCAACTGTGAAAAATTTGCCGGGTGATAACGCACTCGCAAAATCCTTACGGTGGCCGTTCTTCTCAGCGTCCAGAGTATTCAAAGCGGTTGAGCACGTCATAATAGCCAGCGGGCGTAGCGTTAACTAGTTTGTAAATCCACCGCACCGCCGTCGATTCGATTTTCTGGTAGCCGGCCACCGCGGACACCTGCTCGAGGAATCGCAGCCTCGGGTTCCAGATCTGTAGCTCGCGCACGTCGCGGATACCCCATTTGACGATCCCTTTTGTCAGGACTTTCGACAGCAGCGGCGCCAGAGCCCAGAGCGTATCGAAAAGCATCTCGCCGCGATCGAATCGGTCCGTCAAGTGCTGCAGCAGTTTGCGCACTTCGCTCTCGGGAAGGTACATCAGCAGACCCTCGGCGACGACGAGTGTCGGGCGGCCGGTTGGAACCTGATCCAGCCACTGCGGGTCGGTCACCGACGAGCCGATCATGCGGTAGCGCTCGGTGTCGCCGTACAGGTGCCGCCGCAACTCGATGACACTTGGCTGATCGACGTCGAACCACAGGACCGATGTCGGCACTGCGAGCCTAAAGGCGCGCCCGTCGAGGCCACAACCGAGGTGGACGACCACCGCGTCGGGTTGACCCCGAAGGAAATCGGCGCACCAGTCGTCGAGCTGTCTGGCGCGCAACACGACCATGTACTGATTTGACGCCGGCAGCGAGGTCCGATGGATTCTCTTGAAGTCGTAGTCGATCCGGTCCACCGCCTGCGCAGCCGTGGCATCACCCAAAATTGGCCGCCGCGACCGGCTTTCATACGCGCGTAGATACAGCGTGACGAGGTTCGTCCACTCCACCGAGCCCCAGCGGACGGAACTGAAGTCAACTTTGGCCGTCGTCATGATCACCTCGCTCTCGCAGGCTAGTCGATAGGTCTCAGCATTCAACTGGCCGCGCCGCGAACGGACAAGGCCCGCATGCCCAGTACTCGGTCGATCGCGTCGCTGACGCAATGTGGGTGCTCTTCGACGAGCATGTGGCCGGCGTCGGGTCGGTGCAGATGGGTGGCGCCCGGGATGGCCGCGGCCAGGTCGCGTGCGTGGTCGGCGGGGGTCGTCATGTCCGCTCCCCCGCTGATGACGATCGTGTTCGCGGAGATGGACGCAAGGGCGTGGTACTGGTCGTATTCCTTCAGGCCGGGAAGGAAGCCGACGGCCGTCGTCAATGAAACGGTGTGGACGGCCGACACGGCGACCGCGGCGGCGCCGGCCGTCGCGGCGCCAAAGTGCTTGGTGACGCCCCGCCATACCGGCCGCACCAATCCACTGAAGACCCGGTCTGTGGCCCGCCGCGGCATGCGGTGCACGAGATTGAACACCATTTCTGTAGCGCGGGTGCCCAGCAAGCGACCGAGTCCTCGCTCGGCGAGGCGGCCCGCGGCGGTGGCGACCAGGACGAGGCCTTGCGCCTCGACGGGGCGATCGGCGGCGGGACGGCCGAGGTACGCCAGCGCCGTCATGCCGCCCATCGAGTGGCCGGCCAGTGTGAGTGCCCCGGTGACGCGCAGTGCGGTGAGGACCTCGGCGAGATCGGCGGCCAGTCGATCGATCCGGTAGGTGTGCATGTCGGCGCCGGTCGAACGGCCATGGCCGCGGTGATCGTAGGTGATGACTCGCACGCTGTTGCCCCACCGGCGCACCAGGTGGCGGATCTGCAGCGCCCAACTCGCCTGCGTCAGGCAAAGGCCGTGCAGCAGAACAACGGTGTGATCGCGGGGACCGGAAGATCCGTAGTCGCGGACCGCCAGCCGCACACCGTCACTCGTGATAACCGTGCGCTCGACATAGCCATCACGCTTCGCGTCCAATCGCCGCGGAAGCACGGCAGTCGTCGCGCGGTACGCGTTTGTTCCCGTAGTCAGTTCAGGCTGAGTGAACACGGTCGGCTCCTCGTCGGTGTCGATGTCGAGGGGGGTCCCGACACCCGGTGCACTCGAAGCTACGGATCGGAAGCGGCCGTGACTCGCTTGTGCGCGATAGCCACGCAACAAGCGATTTTGAGCTTTTGCGCATTGTGCTCGGTGGCACGCGCGGGCCGACCGCGCGAACCTACCGCCTAGTACGACGCTTCAGAATGCCTCGGGGTTCAGCTGTATTTCGACCGGCACCGGATGGCGGTAAAGGCGTGACGCGTTCTCCCAGCTGAACTTACGAATCACGTCCTGCGGCAGATCGCCGATCTGCTCGTGAATCACTTGTTGAGTGTGCGGCCAGGTGGAGTCGCAATGCGGGTAGTCGGCCTCCAACATGATGTTGTCCACGCCTATTCGGTCACGCTGCACGAACGACGACTTGTCCTCCACCGCGCAAAACCAGAAGTTACGGGTGAAAACCTCTGCCGGTGTAAGGCTTTCACCAAGCGCCGCCCAGGTGCCGTACATCGCGTGGTAGCTGAGCATGTGGTCGAGACGATCCAGCAGTCCGGCGACCCAGCCGATTCCGCCTTCCGACAAACAGATTTTGAGGTCGGGGAACCTGCTGGGCAGACCGGAGTACAACCAGTCCACAGCCGCCGAAATCGCGTACGCGAAGAACAGCACACCCTGCACATCCGGCGGTGCGTCGTCGGTGGTGGACGGCGAGGACCCCGAAGACCCGATGTGCAGGTTCACCACGGTGCCGGTCTCGGCGCACGCCGCCATCATCGGGTCCCAGTGACCGGAGTGAATACTCGGCAGTCCGAGCATCGCCGGATTTTCGCTGAACGTGACGGCGTGAAAGCCGCGTTCGGCGTTCTCATGGATCATCTTTGCGCCGAGCTCGGGGTCCAGCAGCCACGGCAATTGGCACGGAATGATGCGTTGGGGATACGAGCCCGCCCACACCTCGAGGTGCCAGTCGTTCCACGCGCGAACGGAGGCCAACGCGAGGTCGCGATCCGTGGTCACCTGCTGTAGCCGCTGGCCGGCGAAGCCCGGCAGGAATGAGGGGAAGTTGAGCGACGCGTAAATGCCGTTCAGATCCATATCCTTGACGCGCTCATGGATATCCCATGCGCCCCTGCGCATTTCATCGAACCGGACCGGCTCGAAACCATACTCCGCCACCGGCCGCCCGACCACCGCGTTGAACCCGACGTTGGGCAGTTCCTGACCGTCGTAGACCCACGTCTGTCCCCCGTTCCCGGTCTCGACGACTTTGGGCGTGCGGTCAGCGAACTTTCGCGGCAGACGCCCGGTGAAGGTGTCTGGCGGCTCGACGATGTGATCGTCCACCGAGATGACCGTGTAGCGGCGTGGCGCCCTGGGCGGATCCGGCAAGAATGTGACCGAGCGATGCTCGCCGGTCTTCGCGGTGGTGAAGTTCGAGTTGGCGGCCAGCTCGTCGATCGATTTCACTCGTCAATCTCCTTGCGGGGCAGGGCCGCCTCGAATGCGCGGTGACGGACTCGGGTGTGCGTCCAGGGCGGGATGCGCGGCTGAATTGCGCCCTGAGCGCACACTCGACGCCCTGAGCGCACATTCGACACGTTGCTCACGTGAGCACCTCGGGATCGGCCTTGATGGTCATCCGTGCCGCCCCCGCCCAATACACGTCCGCCGCCCGTTCGATGAGCGACCGTTGCATGCCGGCCATGTCCGACCAGTTCATCTTCACCGGCTCCTTTCCGGTCAGCATGACGTCATGGGCGAGCTTGCACACCCGCTCGATCGATGCCGCCCGGTAGACGGCTTCGGGCAGGTTGCGCCCGGTTGCGATGACGCCGTGGTTGGCCAGAACCGTGAGGTTGGCGCGCCCGATGCGGGCCGCGAGATCCGCTGCGCGAGCCGGGCTGTCGATTTCACCCTCGTAGGTGTCGACCAGACACAGATCGTCGAGGTACAGCGAACCGGTTTGGTGGACCAGTTTGGGCAACCTGCCCAGCGCGGCGAGCACACATACGTAGTAGGGGTGATTGTGAATGACTACCCGAGCGTCATCGCGGACGCGGTGCAGTTCGGTGTGGATGTGGATCGCCGGAGTGACATCCCAACGACCGCGGACCACCCGCGCCTCGCTATCCACCACGCAGATGTCCGAGGCGGTCAGTTCCTGCCACCACAGTCCCCACGGATTGACGAACATGTTCGTTTGGCCGTCGGGCTGCCAGGTGATGTGTCCGGCCATATTCTCCGCGAAGCCGATGGCGGCAAGATGGCGGAAGGCCACGGCGAGCGCCTGCTCGTTGGACAGCTCGACTCCGATCGGAGGCACCACCGACGGTGCCCAGGCCTCCAGGCCACCTCGCCGGGCGTCAGGAGCATTCATGATCGGCCTCCATCCTGATTCGAATATCCTCGCGGAGCCGCCCTTTGGCGATCTTGCCTCCGGACGATCGGGGAAGCTCGTCGACCACGATCAGTCGTTCGGGCAGCAGTTCCTTGGAAACTCCCAGCGCCAACAGGTGCTCGACGAGTTCGGGCAGGTCGATGGACTGAGAGTCAGCCAATTCGGTGTAGAGGCAGACCTTTTCGCCGAACACCGCGTCGGGCATCGCGACGGCCGCCGCTACCGCGATGGCGGGGTGGGTCGTGACGGCGTCCTCGACCTGGGCGGCGCTGATGTTCTTGCCGCCGCGCAGGATGAAATCGGAGGTTCGGCCGGTGACGGTCAGATAGCCGTCCGCGTCGATCTCGCAGATGTCGCCCATGCGCATCCATCCGTCGCGGGTGAACAGCTTGTCGTGGTCGGTCCCACCGAGGTAGCCGAGGCTGGTCGCCGGGCCTCGACACGCCGGCTGGCCATGCCCCGTCGCCGTGACATCGTGATCTCCGTCGAAGAGCCGGACCGCCATTTCGGGGACGACCCGGCCGGCTGTTCGGAGCCGGCGTTGGCGCGAATCATCGACCGTGGTCGCGCTTAGCATCCCGGTCTCGTTCGAGCCGTAGAACTGCAGAATCTTCGCGCCGGTCAGTTCCTCGAACTCGGCGGCGGGCCGATAAGGCAGCGCCTCGCCGCCGGCGAAAACGACACGCAACGAACTCAGGTCGTGATCGCGACGAGCGGGGTCCGCCATCAGCATGGTCAATTGCGTGCTGACACAACACAACACGGTGACCCTATGGCGGGCGATCGCCGCACACGCCGCACTCGCGCTGAACCGCTGCAGGATCACCGCGGTGGCACCGAGATAGATCGGAGTGGTGTGGCTGGTCCATATTCCAAAGCCGAACGGCATCGGTATGACCGGCAAGAAGATGTCGTCGGACGTTAGCAGCCCGTTGGCGATCGCCTTCTGGTGAAAGTAGTACCACCGGTTTTGCGTGTGTACCACGCATTTCGGAAGGCCCGTCGTTCCAGAAGTGGAGTTGATCAGAAAGACGTCGTCGGGCCCGAGTTGGGATTCGGTCCCCAACTCCCCGGGCTCCGCATCGACGTTGAGCCGCAGCACATCGGTATCACCGCCCAACACCAACGTCAAGAGCGGACATTCGTCGGCCACGTCCGCTGCGGCCCGCGTCGCGAGACCGCTGCGCTGTTGATCGCTGATCAGGATCTTCGGCCGCGAATTGCGCAGGATCGCAGCAACCTCGCGAGCCCCGGCACGCGCGCCGATGCCGACCACGACAGCGCCGCAGCGTTCGACCGCGACGAACAGGACGTGGATCGCGGCGGAGTCACCGTGCCAGACCGCGATCCGATCGCCGCGCACCACGCCAATGCCGGCCAGCTGCTCCGCCAAGGTGCTTGCGAGGTAATCGAATTCACGCCAGCTCAGCGACACGCCGGGATGGTCGAGATACGCGTGACGGTCCGGTGTGTGTTCGGCGTTACGGCGTACCGCGTCCGACAGCGTCGCATCAGACCACCAGCCGGCGGCACGGAACCGGGCCGGGTCCTCGTCGGTGAATGCCGGCGAGCCCACGGTATCCAGCCCACCGACGCTCATTCCCAAATGATAGGAAACCGCGCGTCCCGGCTAAGGATTCTGGGGGGTGGGAGGGGGGTCTGATGGTCCCTCCCCATGTTCTGACGAGGGTGCGACCCCGGACATGAGACGTAGCGACGGCACCCACAGTTGAGGCCGCTAATGCACCCCCTCCGCCGCCGACGGGCTGAACCGGTAAGGCGCCGCCTCCGCCACCGCCCCCCGGCGATGGATTGGTCACGGTGCTGGTCAGCGACTCATCAGGACCGGTCACGCCCAATCCGATCGAAAAACAAAAGCGGCGCCACCGCAGAATGCGCCCACCGCCTGCCTTTGCGATTCGTCACGATCCTCAAGGCCAGTTTTTATCCGCGGGGGACCCATGGCTCGGCCGTTGCTCCCGATACACCGATGCGAGGGTCGTTAACCCGGTGCGGATCGTGGCCTCGTCGATGGCGCCGTAGCCCACTATCAGTGCCGGTGGCGCCGACCGTGGCGCCGACCAATGCCAACTGGCTCCCTCGATGAGAAGGCCTCGCTGGTAGGCAGAGTCAATCAGGCGCAACTCGTCGCACCATTCCGGCAGTTGCACGTACAGGTGAAGGCCGGCGGCGACGCGCTGGGGCACGGCATCGGGCAGGTAGGTGGCGATGGCTTCGAGCGCGGCGTCGAGGCGGCGACGATAGATCGGACGCACCCGACGGAGATGACGAGTCAGCCCGCCGGTATCGATGAATCGCGCCAAGGTGAGCTGTTCGAGCATGGTGGTTCCCATGTCATCAAGCAGCTTCTGCCGCACCACGTCCTCCACCAGCCGACCAGGCAGCGCCATCCAGCCGAGTCGTAGTGCAGGAGTGAGGGTTTTGCTCGCACACCCCGCGTAGGCGACACACTCCGGTGCAAGTCCTTGGAGGGCGCCAATGGGCGCCCGGTCATACCGGAACTCGGCGTCGTAGTCGTCCTCGATGATCAGCACATCCTTGTCGTGCGCCCATTCGACGAGCGCCGTTCGCCGCGCTGGGCTAAGAACCGCACCGCTCGGATAGGAGTGCGCCGGCGCGACGAGCACGGCGGCTACGTTGCGTTCGGCCAGCCTGACCACGTCAAGGCCGTCGTCGTCTACCTCGATCGGCACCACTCGCAGACCGGTGTTGGCGATCGCCTCGCGATGAAACCCGAACCCGGGGTCTTCGACCGCGATCGCTTCGGCGCCGCGGTCTCGCAACGCTCGGCACAGCAGCACGACGGCCTGCGTCAGGCCAGATGTGATCAGCACGCGCTCGGGCCGGACCACGACCCCGCGTACGCGAATGAGGTAGTCGGTGAGCGCTTCCCGCAACGGTGGCGCACCAAGCGGTCCCGGGTAACCCAACTGCCTATTGGGCACGGTGCTGAGCGCCCAGCGATAGTGGCGAAGCCATTCGGCTCGGGGGAAAAGGGCGGGGTCGGGCAACCCGCCGAGAAGACGAACGGTGTGTGGGGTTGGTTTGTGGACCTTGCGATCGGTACGTACCGGCTTGGCGGTCGGTAAGACACACGTTCCCGACCCTTGTCGGGCGCCCAAATACCCGTCGGCCGCGAGCTGTTCGTATGCGTCGACAACAACGCTCCGCGCGACACCGAGTTCGCGTGCCAGCGTTCGCGACGGTGGCAGCAACGCCGCGGCAGGTAACCGACCCTGCTGGATCGCCACACGCAATTGCTGCTGCAGCTGCTCGCGCAGCCCACGTCGCCCGGATCGGTCGAGCGTAAGCAAGATGTCCGGAAACCCCGGAACGGGCGAATTGGTCCGTTCAGAAATATCTGAATTGGATCCTGACACGAGCCAATCGTACGGCCAGGCTGGAAACGTGCAACCAACGAAGACCACGGCCGCTGCTTTGGCGGCCCCGCTACTAACCCCATGGATGCGCGGGCCCGTCAACCCGCTCGACAAACCCGTCGTTGTGAGCGTGACGGAATTCGATTCCGACCATCGCCGCGACCTGCCGGGAGTGGTGCTCAAGGGTCTACGCATGCGCCTGGGCTGGTACGCCATGCCCGGGGCGGTCGGCCTGTGGCTGTGGTCGCTTCCCGCACGAGCAACCGGGGGTTCGATATCGGTTTGGGCAAGCGAGGACGACCTCGAACGGTTCGTGGGCTTGCCCCACCACGTAGACATCATGCGGCGGTATGGCAGCAGGGGCACCGTCCGATCCACGAAATGGCATGCGGACAGATTCGAACTCAAGCTCATCGTCGAACGCGCGCGCATCTGGATCACCGAGGGGTCAACGTGAAGCCGGTGACCCTCTACGCAACCGGCCGCATCCTCTTCGGTGTGGCCGCGCTGGCCGTTCCCCGGACCACGGGGCGTCTACTCGCAGGAAACGGTGGTGCCGCGCCCGACGCACAAGCGTTCCTGCGCGGAATGGGAGGCCGCGAAATCGGGCTTGGCCTCGGCCTTCTCGCCATGATCCGCGCCAACGGCCCCGTCAAACCCTGGCTGGCCGTCGCCCTACTCGCGGACAGCAGCGACATCACCGGCATCGCGGGCGCGTGGCCGCACATGGCGCCATCAAAACGCCTGCTCGGCTTGGCGACCGCCGGCGGCGCAGCGGGAGCCGGAGCCGTGCTGCTTGCCACTCTGCCCCGAGATTCGTTCTCTGCGTAGTCATCTACTGCCGAGATTCGTGCTCGAGGAGTTAGTGTGGCGCGACGGGCGTCGCGATGCACCGGAGGCGCGAGCAATTGAAAACCAGACAAATTTCCACACTTTGGGCGGGACTGCTGAGTGGCGCCGCCGCCGGGGCCGCGGGCACCACCGCGCTCGATGTGATCACTTATCTCGACATCGCCGTGCGGGGGCGACCGACGAGCACAACGCCCGAAAGAACCGTCGAAGCGATGGCGAGGCTGTTTGGCCTCACGGTGCCGGGGAGCGGCGACGTTTTGGCCAACCGACTCTTGGGCCTTGGCGCGCTCACCGGGTATGCCGCAGGCATTGGGATGGGCGTGATTCTGGGGCTCGCCTACGCGCTGGGTTGGCGCCCGCGGCTACTCGTCGCCACGCTGGTCGCCACGGCGATCGCCCTGATCGGCACCAACGGACCGATGACCGTGCTCGGGGTGACCGATCCGCGGACGTGGGGCGTCGTCGGATGGATCAGCGATCTGATTCCGCATTTCGGATACGGGTTGGTCACGGCGCTCGTGCTGCGTCATCTCTACCCACTGAGTCGGCCCGCTGTCGAGGCGCCGGCCTGATCCCTGATTGTTGGGATCGGTAGCGACACACGCGGCTTCCACTTCTCAGGTGACGCTGCACCACGCAGCGGCCGCAAGGAGGAATCCGCGAATGAAAACCAAGGTCGCCGTCCTGTTTGCCGGGGCGCTGGTCGCTCTGCTGCTCGTGTCGCGCTACTTCGCGCTGAGCCAGGTCGGCCTGCCATTGGCCTGGATGCTCTACCTCGGGCTGCCGATCACGGCTGCCGGTGTGCTGTTTGCGCTTCGGCTGATCAACCTCGGCGCGGGGTGGACCGCCAAGGACATGAAGCACGACCTCGGAGCGCCCGCCCGCTACCCTTTTTGCCGCCGCAAGCGTCGGCCTCCGAGCGCCTCACGGAGCTCGAGGCGCTACACGCGAAAGGCGCAATCTCTGACGTCGAGTACAGCGCGCGGCGCCTGCACATCATCGCCGAGATCTGACGCCGACGGCGGCTGGCCCGCTCTGGGTCAGTCGTTGCCACGGGGGCGGCTGCACCTCGACGCCGGTGGACTGGTACTCCCGGCCTGCGGCCGGGTGCTCGGCCGGGACACGCTCACGGAACCGGCTCGCTTCGCTGTAACCCCGTGGCGCCTGGTCGCATCGAATGACCGGGCGTTGACCCCGTTAAGTTAGGGCCAAATGTTCACCCGCCCGAATTGCGCTGCGCGGCTATTGTCTGTCTGTGCTGATCGGATTCCTGCTCGCGCTGGGTTGCTCGGTGTGCTACGGCACGGCCTCGGTAATGCAGGCCGTCGCGACGCGATCCGTGGAACCCGCCAGTAAGTCGGGTGTCGACCCCGTACTGCTGATGCGCGCCGTCCAGCAGTGGCGCTATCTCGTCGGCATCGGCCTTGACGCCCTCGGTTTTCTGCTTCAGGTAATGGCGTTGCGCTTGGTGCCAATCTATGTAGTCGCCGCGGCACTGGCCGCCTCCATCGCGGTCACTGGCGTCGTGTCCGCGTGGGTGTTGTCGACGCGGCTTTCACGCGCCGAGTGGACGGCCGTCGGGGTGGTCTGCGTGAGCCTGGCCGCGCTCGCCTGCGCGGCCGGGCCGGGGCACTTTCGTCGTGCCCCGGAGGGACTTGGCTGGGCGCTGATCGGTGTCGTCGCGGCGATATTCATCGCCGGTGCCGCCGCGGGCCGATTGCACGATCGCGAGCGTGCGCTTGCCCTTGGGCTGGGCGCCGGAAGCGGATTCGGTGTCGTCGAGATCGGCGTGCGCATGATGGAAGTAGTGGATCCGACCAAAGCCGCTTTCTACACAGACCCGGCTCTCTACGCGGCCGCCGGCGGCGGGGCCGCCGGATTTCTCTTGCTCACATCCGCGTTACATCGCGGATCCGTGACCACGACAGTGGCCGCCATGGTTGTCGGTGAAACGATCGCTCCTGCCCTCGTGGGAGTGGTGTGGCTGGGTGACACTGCCCGCCCCGGTCTCGGGTGGTTGGTCATCGCGGGATTTGTCGTTGCGGTATCCGGAACACTGGTACTGGCCCGGTTCGGCGAAGGCCCCGATGCCGCCGAGGCCAACTGAATCACTGCGGTGTGGCGCCCGAAATCGGTTGTGCCGCCTTCGATACAGCCTGCCCATCAGGCGCCTCGAGGGCGTAGGTCGTGCCGCGCGCTTCGCGTGTCCATAGCACGCCGCCTTGAGCGCTTACGCCGGCGGCGATCAGTTCGCGTTTGAGGATCTTGTTGGTGGCAGTCGCCGGAAGGTCGTCGTTGATGCGCACATGGCGCGGCCACGCCTTGGGCGACAAGTCGGGCTGCGAGCACAGAAACTCCTCGAAATCAGAGGACTCCAAACGGGTCTCGTGGCGCAGTACGAGAGCCGCCATCACCTGATCACCGACCCGCTCATCGGGCACGGCGTAGACCGCGACCTGGCTGACCTGCGGCAGCCGTTCCAGGATCCGTTCGATCGGCGCGGCCGCCAGGTTTTCGCCGTCCACTCGCATCCAATCCGCGGTGCGGCCAGCGAGATAGATCCAGCCATCGGCGTCGCGGTAGGCCAGATCGCCGGACCAATACATGCCGTGCCGCATGCGCTCCGCCGTCGCGGACGGATCGTTGTAGTAGCCGGTGAACGGCCCGGCACCCTGGGTGTTGACCAGTTCGCCGACCGCTTCGTCGAAGTTGGTCAGGGCGCCGTGTTCGTTGAACTCCGCGACCGCGCACTCCTTCAGGGTCGTCGGGTTGTAGATGCTCACCCCGGGATAGGGCTTACCGATCGAGCCGGGCGGGGCACCGTCCTCCCGGACCACGATCACCGCGAACTCGCTGGAGCCGAAACTGTCGACCACGCGGCAGCCGAAACGCCTTGCGAATTCGGCAATGTCGCGATCGGTCGCTTCGTTACCGAACGCCATGCGCAGGGTCGTGTCGGCGTCGTCGGGACGCTCCGGGGTGGCCAGAATCAAAGCGAGGGGCTTGCCGACGTAATTCAGGTACGTCACGTTGAACCGCCGCACGTCGTCGATGAAGCGGGACGGCGAGAACTTGGCCGGCACCATCGTGGCGCCGCTACCGAGGGCGACCGCCCATCCGGCGGCGATGCCGTTGGAGTGAAACAGCGGCATCGATAGGTAACAAACGTCAGCGGCGGTGACGTCGTATTGAAAGATCAGGCTGGCCCCGCACATGATCGCCATTCCGTGCGCGAACCGGACGGCCTTGGGGTCACCGCTGGTGCCGGAGGTGAAGATCATCATCAGGGTGTCCGCGGCGGTGACCTCGCGGTGGGCAACCAGCTGCGGGGCTGCGGAAACCACGTCGGCGTAGCGCGTCGAGTTCACGTCGAAAACCTGAATCCCTTTGAGATCCAACCCCTCCAGCAGCGGCAGGTGCTCGGCGTCCACGAGAAGGATCTGGCAGTCGGATCGTCGGATATCGGCAAGCAAGCCCGCTCCGCGCCGAGTGGTGTTGATCCCGCACAATACGTAGCCGCCCAGTGCGGCGGCGGCCATCGCACGAAGCATCGGCGGGGAGTTGGTGAGCAAAGCCCCAACATGCAGCGGACGCGTCGCGTCGCCGATGCCGATCAGCGCGGCCGCCTCGGCCTCGGCCTCGGCCAAGTGCTCCCGCCAGGTCCACGTCCGCTCGCCGTAGGCGATCGCGGGAGTCTCGTCGTGCATGCGCTGCCGCAGCAGCTGCTGAACGGTCTCCGGCACCGTCTAGTCCATCGTCGGACTTCGGGTTGTCAGCACCAACCCGGCATAGTTCTCACCGGCCACGGCGTCGCAGTGACGCCGGTAGGCGCCGAAGCCCCCGGCGTACGGCATGAAAATGCGCTTCTTGCCTTCGATATTGGCGCCCAGATACCACGACGATGCCGCTTTCGGGAACAGGGTCTGATCGGCGGCTTTTGCGACATGCTCGGTCCAGGCGTCGGCGGCATCGCGGCGGGGTTCGACCTCGTTCAGCCCGAGGCGGCGGGCCGTCAGCACCAGCTCCATGGCCCAGTCGACCTGAATTTCTGCGTGCAACACCATGTTGGCCAGCACCGACGGGCTGCCGGGCCCGCTGATGCTGAACAAATTCGGCAACCCCGGCACCATCAGCCCCAGGAAGGTCACGGGCCCGTTGGCCCAGATGTCGCGCAGCGTGACTCCCCCGGGACCGCTCGGGTTGATCCGGGTCAGTGCCCCGGTCAGCGCGTCGAAACCGGTCGCGAAAATCAGCACATCGCAGGGATAGGTCGCCTCGCTGGTCCGTATCCCGTGGGCGGTGACCGCGTCGATGGGCTCACGGCGCAAATTCACCAGCCGGACGTTGTCGCGGTTGAAGGTGGCGTAATAACCCGCGTCCGTACAAATCCGCTTGGCCCCGATGGGGTGATCGACCGGGATGAGGTCGGCGGCAACGACGGGATCGCGGACGATTTCCCGGATCCGCTCCTCGGCGAACTCTCGGGCGATGTCATTGGCTGCCAGGTTGGCGTTCTGATCGGGAAAAGTCTTGGCGAACAGGACGCCGCCCTCGCGCCAGCGCCGCCACAGGGCATCGATGCGCTCTTGTGGTTCGGTGTCGACCGCGTTCTTGTGGTAGGTGCCGTGCGGCGTGCCCGCCGACGCGTAGGCCGAGACCCGGCGCCGCTCTGGGTACTCCTCACGGATCCGTTGCTGCTCCTCCGGCGACCATGGGCGGTTGGGCATGGGGATGCTGTAATTCGCCGATCGCTGGAAGACCACCAGTCGTTCCGCCTGTCCGGCGATGATCGGAACCGCTTGAATACCAGACGAACCCGTGCCAATCACCCCCACCCGCTCGCCGCGCAGATCGGGATCCTCGCGCGGCCACGCGGCAGTGAAGTACACGTCCCCGGCGAAATCGTCGACGCCAGGGATATCGGGGCGGTTGACCACCGACAGGCAGCCCGTCGCGGACAGCAGGAAGGGCGCAGCATACGTCTGGCCACCCGCGGTGCGGACGTGCCAGCGGCCACGATCGAATGCGGCGCCGACGACGTCGACACCGAATCGGTAGTGTCGTCGCAAATCGAACCGATCGGCGACATGGCGCAGATAGGCCAGGATCTCCGGTTGCGCCGCGAACCGTTCGGTCCAGGTCCAGTTCTGTTGTAGTTCTTCGTCGAATGAATATGAGTAATCGACACTTTCAACGTCACAGCGAGCGCCCGGATACCTGTTCCAAAACCAGGTGCCACCCACATCGGGAGCCGCCTCGACGCCGATCACCGATAAGCCCGCCGACGCGGCTCGGTGCACCGCGTACAGTCCGGCGAACCCCGCTCCGATTACGATTACGTCGGTGTCAGTCATTGGGACTCGCAGAGTGTCGGGCAGAGCACGTCCCGCAGGTCGTCGCAGAGCATGTCGCGGGCCGACGCCGCCGGCGGGAACGACTGAATCGTCATGAAGCCATGGAACAAACCGGGAAAGTCACGGTGCACGACGGGCACCCCCGCGTTGCGTAACCGGCGTGCGTAGCCGCATCCCTCGCTGTGCAGCGGATCCAGTCCGGCGGTAACGATCACGGCGGGCGGCAGGTCCGCGTGGGAATCGGCGCGGGCCGGTGCCACCAGGAAGGGCGGGTCGACAATCCTTTCCCCCCCGAGCCCTTCACTGCCGAGGTATTGATGCCAATACCACTGCATCGCGGCGCGGGTGTTGAGGTATCCGGTGCCGTAGCTGTGGTAACTGTCCGTTTCGAACGAGGGATCGATGGCCGGGTAGAGCAAGAGCTGGGCAGCGGGCTTGGCAACTCCCCGTTCGCGGCAAAGAATGGCGGTGACCGCGGCGAGATTTCCCCCGGCGCTGTCGCCGGCGATCGCCGTCCGGGTCGCGTCGATTCCGAGACCGGCTGCGTGTTCTATCACCCAACAGAACGCCGCGAAAGCGTCGAGTGCGGCCGCGGGTGCGGGGTGTTCGGGAGCGAGGCGGTAGCCGACCGACACGACGACGGCTTGGCTACCGCGCGCCAGGGCACGGCAGAAGCCGTCGTGGGATTCGATGTCACAGAACACGAATCCGCCGCCGTGGCAGAACACGATTCCGGGGCGGTCGCCGACATGCTCGCCATGCGGGTAGTAGATCCGAATCGGGATGGCGCCCGCGGGGCCCGGAACCGCATGGTCGATCGCGCCGCGGACGTCATCTATGTTGTTGGCCGGCACGCGCCGTTGGGCCACCGCCGCTCGGGCCGCTGCGGCCGTCATGGTCTCCACGCGAGGGAATCCGGCCTTCAACTCGTCCAACATCGCCCGCACAGTGCCATCAATGGCGTCGTCCATGTGCACCTCCGTCCGCACCGTTGGGCGGGTCATGCCGGCCGGTACTTCAGCAGGGTGATTTCGGTTTCAGGCAGATCGTAGAATACCGGGCTCACCCGCATTCCGATTCGAATGTCGCTCGGGTCGACTTCCACCAACTCGGTGCTGATCCTCGGCCCGGCATCCCACTGCACCACAGCAAGGAGCTGGGGAATCGCCTCAGCCCAGGGCGGACCGGTGGGTCTGCGGGCGACGGTGAAGGTATACAACGTTCCGGCACCGTCGATTTCGCGCCATTCCAGGTCGTCGGCCAGCGACCCCGGGGCAAGGGTGCGCGGATAGAAGGCGTAGCGCTGCAGCGAAGGCGAGTACTGCACGAGGATTCGGTGCTGCGCCAGGGCCTCCCAAAAGGGCCGCGAGACCGGCGTGGGCTCGGGCACGGGGCGGGGTTCCGTGTTCATGGTTAGTTTCCCCGCATCAGCAGGGCGACCTGCTCGCTCATGATGCCGCCGTTTCCGGTGACGAACGCGGTGTGGCAGTCGCGCACCTGCGCGTCCCCCGCTCGGCCCATGATCTGACGTGCGGCGTCGACCACGTGGTGCATGCCGCCGGCCATGCCGGCCTGGCCGAAGGACAGTTGACCGCCGGCGGTGTTGAGCGGAAAGTCGCCGCGATAGGTCAGGTCGCGGCCGGTAACCCATGACATGCCTTGGCCTTTGCCGCAGAAGCCGGCGTCTTCCAGGCTCATCAGCACGGTGATGGTGTAGCAGTCGTAAATCGAGGCGATGTCGACATCGGATGGGCTCAGGCCGGCCATCGCGAATGCCTTGCCGGCGGCGCGGGCGATCGGTGTGCACAGCAAGTCGTCGGCGTAGGTCGGGGTCTTGAAGGCGATGTGTTCACCGAAGCCGGTGATCCACACCGGGCGGTTGCGACTTCGACGTGCGATGTCGGCGTTGGCGATCAAGACTCCGGCTCCCCCGTGCACGCGCATCACGGTTTCCAGCATGTGGATGGGGTCGGCGATCATCGGGCTCGCGAGGACGTCATCCACCGTGATCGGGGTTCCGTGGAAGACCGCACCCGGATGCGAGCACGCGTTGGTGCGTTGATCGACCGCGATCTTGGCGACCGCGGCGGGGTCGTAGCCGAATTCTGCCGCGTAGCGCTGGGCAATCTGCGCGTACGGCGCGTTCTGCCCCACGTTGCCGTACGGGATCTCGAACTCGGCCTGCGGCGATCCGTAGGCGTTCGATGACGCCCCATACCAATTCGGCGCCGGCGGCGGCCTGGTCTGGGACCGCGGCATCCACGCCGATCCGGGAACCACGGCCAGCACGGCATCGCAGACGCCGAGCTCCACCGCGGCGGCGGCGCGCCACACCATTCCCGCCGAGGTTGCTCCGCCCAGGTCGACTCGCTCACCGAAATCCAAAGCCAGGCCCAGGTATTCGCACAGCGTGGCCGGGGCGAACATCGCCGATTCGGCCACCCCGTGGGTGAGCAGGCCATTGATACCTGCGGGGTCGACGCCGGCGTCCTCGACGACCATTTTCGCCAACAGCGCGTACTGGTCGAGGGTGAACAGCGGCGGCCCGGTCGGACGCCGCTCCGCGGGCAACTCGGCGATGCCGACGACGGCCGCTTCGCCACGCAGCCCCGTCACTGCGGCGTTCCGCGTCGGGGCAGCTCGACGGTTGCGGTTCCGGGCAGCAACACGGTGGCGTCGCGGCGGCCGGCGATGTCGAGGTCCACCAGCCCGGCGCCCTCGTCGGTGAGGCGCTTGCCGGTGACTTCCCCACCGAAGCTGAGCAGCTCGCCGGGATATGCGATCGCCCGGTTTTGCACCGAGAAGGACACCAGGCGGCCTCGTCCACCGATCCAGTCGCCGATTGCACGGGCCAGCAGTGCCGCCTGAAGCGGGCCCTGAACCAACACGTCGTCATAGCCCTCGACCGCGCGGGCCCACTCCTTGTCGTAATGAATGCGGTGGCCGTTGTAGGTGGCTGCGCTGAAGAAGAACATCTGGGTTTCATCGACGGTGACGGTCAGCGTGGGAATCCGGTCGCCGACACCGACGTCGTCGTAGAACACCTGCTTGTCCGTCATCGCACTCCTACGGTCGGGCGATCATCGACGTCGATGCCTCGGCAACCAGCTCGCGGTGCTGGTTCCGGTACACGGTGCGCCAGGTGACCAGGACGAATCTTCCTGAGCGGCCCTGCTTTTCGACGATCGACTCGATGGTGCGGACCATTTCGATCTCGTCGCGGTGGTAAGCCGGCAGGTGAAAGGTGAAACTTTCCCCGCCGGCCATCCGCTTCGGGGCACGGGGAAACGCGAGACTGCCCGAAACCGCGCCGGAGGAACCGTCGGGCCGCAGTGCCGCGAGGTGCGCGACACCGAGCACGGCGTACTGCAGAAAGAGCGGAGGACAGATGATGTCGCGAAAGCCGTTGGCCCGTGCGTAATCCGGATCGAACCATAACGGGTTGTGGTCCCCGACGGCCGCCGCCCACCGTTGCCAATCGCGTTGGTTCACCTCACCCGTCGCCGACGCGGCGACGGTGCCCACGCGCGACGCGGATTCGGCGTCGACCAAGGTTTCCTCGCTCACCCGCTCTCCCTTTCGGCCAGCGTCTGCTCCAGCCACGATGCGGCGACGTCGGGTCCACCCCCGAGCGTCGAACCCAGCCTTGCCCGTTCGCTCCACAGATGCAGGTCCGTCTCGGTGACGTAGCCCATGCCGCCGTGCAATTGATGGGCATCCAGGGTTATCAGCCTGGCCGCGGTGGCCGCGTGCATGCGGGCGATGGCTGTTTCCCTGGTCGCCGTGTGACCGCGCGCTATCCAGAAGACCGCCGAGTGCGCGGCCAATCGCGCTGCGGCCAAGGCGATGTGCATGTTGGCGACCAAATGTTGAGCCGCCTGGAACGACGCGATCGGCCGGCCGAACTGATGACGCAGCTTGGTGTAGTCGACAGTACGGTCGACGACGGCCTGGCCGATCCCGACCAGGTCGAGAGACCCGAGCGCCATCGCGGTATTCGCGACGCGGCGCAGGGCCGGCCGTGCGAAACCGTCCAGCAGCGCATCCGCCGTGACAACCACCCCGTCGAAGCGCAAGGTGAACGCCCGGTGCCCGCCCGCCATGGGTAGCGGTTCCATACTCACTCCGGCCGCGCGCGCGTCGACGATGAAGACCAGCGTGCGCTCACCCGCGGCGGCTGAAACCACGATGATGTCGGCGAGGTCGGCGTCCGCGACGTAGTCCGCGGTTCCATTGAGACTCCAGCGTGTCGGGGCGGAGTCGGCGCGTAGTACGGCCGAGACGTCGGCGGCGTCGCGCGCGCCCCATAACGCGGTGGTGCCGCGCATACCGCCGCTTGCCAGCGGCGGCAGCCACACCGCCTTGGCCTCCGGGGGACCAAGCTGGTCGATCGCCAGCGCGGCTTGAACCGTGCTGTGCACCGTCGTCGGGCACAAGGCCCGACCGGCCTCGGTGTAGAACACGGCGAGATCGTCGAGCGAGCCCCCCGAGCCGCCGTACCGCTGGGCGATGGCGAGCCCGAACACACCTGCGTCGGCCAACGCCTTCCACAGCGCCGGGGTGCTTCGGTCGGCGCCCGGTGTGTCCAGGGCGCGCACCAGACTCACCGGACTCTCCGCCGACAGCAGGGCCCGCAACGTCGCGGCGAACTCGCGCTGCTCGGCGGTGGGTATCGCTTTCACCGGTTACCTTCCATACGAAGGCATTCCGTGGCCGCGCTGGGCAATGATGTCACGGAGGACCTCGTTGGCGCCTCCACCGAAACGCATCAGCGGTGCGGCGCGGTAGAGCCGCTCGAATTTGCCGGCCAGGGGCGCGGGTTGGCTGCGATGCGCCAACAAGCCGTCCGGGCCGAGAAGGTCCAGCGCGAGATCGGCGATGCGCTGGCGCAGCTCGCTGGTGAAGATCTTCTCGACGCTGACCTCCACGGTCGGAATGACGCCGCTGTCAAGGATCGACGCGGCCTCGTAGCCCATGAGCGTGGCCACCTCCACGTCCGCTTCGGCCTGCCCCAGCCGCCGGCGAAGGGCCGCGCTGTGGGCGGGCACGGTACCGTCACGCCCCGGGCGGCGCGAAAGTTCGCTTAACTCCTCCACGGCGCGGCGCAGATCGCCCGCGTTGGTCAGCGCGCCCCGTTCCAGATCGAGCGCGCCAGTGATGTACGTCCAGCCGCGGTTGACTTCGCCCACCAGGTTGGTGACTGGGACCCGCACGTCGCGAAAGTGCACCTCATTGGTGCGATAGCC
>Ga0318528_10000020_pt1 | contig 30073 bp, 25 predicted proteins | sample GRESIP052b4f26_FD_202500 | JGI IMG/M metagenome (GOLD analysis project Ga0318528, IMG submission 202500) | Tropical soil microbial communities from Luquillo Experimental Forest, Puerto Rico - GRE.SIPMG.052b4f26 | ecosystem: Environmental > Terrestrial > Soil > Tropical forest > Bulk soil...
TGCCGCCGGCGCCTTCGCCGCCTATATCACCGGAAACGTCGCGAGCAATCTCATCGGCCGTCTGATCTCGGCGGCGCTGGCCGATCACCTGGGCCTGGCTTGGAATTTCTATTTCTTCGCGGCGCTCAATCTCGCCGGCGCCGTGCTGGTCTACTTTACCGTCGCGCGCGCCGCTCCGATGGAGCAAACCGGAGCGGTCCCACCCTCTCCCTTCGCGGCGTGGCTCGAGCACCTACGCAATCCGCGGCTGCGCGCGGCGTTCGGCATCGGATTTTGTATCCTGTTCGCGTTCATCGGCACGTTCACTTACGTCAACTTCGTCCTGGTCCGTCCACCGCTGTCGCTCGGGCCCATGGAGTTGGGCTTCGTCTATTTCGTGTTCCTGCCGTCGGTGGTGACGACGCTTGGGCGGGGCATGCCGTTCATCGCTACGGGACGCGGCCGACGCTATGGGGCTCGCTCGTCCTCGCGGGCGTCGGCTTGCCGCTGCTTCTGCTACCCAACCTGCCGGCGGTTTTGGTCGGCATGGTTCTCGTCGGCGTGGGGACCTTCTTCGCCCAGGCGACGGCGACCGGCTTCGTCAGCCGCGCCGCAACCGCGGACCGCGGGGCGGCCAGCGGCATCTATCTCGCCTGCTACTTCGCCGGCGGCCTGGTCGGCACCGCGATCCTCGGGCAGATCTTCGATCGGATCGGATGGCCGGCCTGTGTTGCCGGGATCGGCCTTGCGCTCGGCGCCGCGGCGGTCCTCGCGCATCGGCTAAAACTGGAAACCGATCCCGCCACCGCGATGCGAACCGCATGAGGTCACCGCGGTGATCGGTCGATCAATGCATCTTGCCGCCGTCGCGCGCGCGGCTCTTCTGCACCGCCAGCGCAGCCGCACCCAGCCACTGCGTGCGCATGGCTTCCCTCACGAGCGCGCCGATCGCAGGCGAATGCGGGCGTCCGCGCACGGTCACCAGGCTCACCTCGCGCCAGAACTCGGGCTCGACCAGTGGCCGCACCACGATGTCCGGGCGCTCTGTAATGGAATATTGCGGCATGAAGGCGAAGCCGAGGCCGGCCGCGACCATGGCGAGAATCCAGTCGTCGCGGTCGCTGCGATACACCCGTTCGACCTTCGTGCCGCGCTGGGCAAAAACATCGCGCGCAACGTTGGCTTGCTCGCAGTTGATCCGATTGAGGTAACGCTCGCCGTTGAGATCGCCGACGCGAACTTCGGGTCGGTTGGCCAGCCGGTGCTGGCGACCGAGCACGATGAAGAATTGCTCGCGGAAAAGCGGAAGATAGTGAAGCCGCTCGTCGATCTGGTCCGGCCAGCAATAGATGGCGGCCTCCAATCCGCCGTCGAGCAGGCGGCCCTGAAGGTCGGAAGCGGCCGCGTCCGTGATCTGCAACTCGATGCCGGGATGCTGCGCCTGCAGGTTGGTCAGTAGTCCGACGAAGTTGCTGGGACCGATCGTGCACATGACCCCGAGCTTCAACGGCGTGCCCTTGAGCTCGATGAAACTCGTGGCGAGGTGCTTCGCCTGCTGCGATTGCCGCTGAACCTCCTCGAGATAAGGACGCACTGCTTGGCCGAGCTCGCTCAGATGCGTTCGCGCCCGCTCGCGGTGGAACAGGAGCCCGCCGAACTCGTCCTCCAGGAGCTTGATGGCGCGCGTGAGCGCCGGCTGCGCCACGTTGCATTTCTCGGCCGCGCGAGTGAAGTTCAACTCTTGGCACAGGGTGAGGAAATACCTGACCTGATGCATTTCCACGGCGACAACCTCTCAGTGCGCGATCACGACCCCGGCCAACGCTTCAGCCCTGCTCTCCCACCGGCCGCCGTTGGAATGACCGCGGGGTTTCATTTCGACAAGCGGCAGCTGGATTGGCCACGCATTACGCGCGTCACTAAAATGTCCTCGCTCGATCCATAGCCGATCGGCATTGCCTTTGGCGTCCGCCCGCATGCTGGAATGCTGCTGCCGAACCATCGAGGGTCATGCCATGTTGCAAACTCGTGTCGCCTCGACCAAGCCGGCGTTAGGCGAACTTGGGCCGTCGGGCCGTGGCGGGTGACTTTAACCGCGCCGCCGCGCGGAAGTTATGGTCGGCCTTAGCGCGAGCGAGATTTGATGGCTCCGTCACTTCCCTACTCGCGCGCCATTGCGTCAAACTGCGTAAGCAGCGGAACCAACTGCACGAACTCGCGTTCACGAGTCCGTGAGCGGACCGCCGGTGTCGCCCTTTGCCCCAATCGACAGACTGGCCACGTGGCATGAATTACTTTTTCCTATCCCACCGGACCAACCGAGGATAGCGTGGCGGGTCGCGCGGCATGGGAGGGGTCATGCGAACCGCCGTCGCTGAGATCGACAATACCGCAGTCCCGGCCTGCGGGATCGCCGTGATGGCCAAGGCGTCGATCGCGGGACGCACCAAGACCCGCTTGGTTCCTCCTCTGACGTTCGACGAAGCGGCGCAATGCAACACGGCATTCCTGCGCGATATCGCCGATAACATTCTCGCCGCCTCCGCTCACGCCTCGATCGCCGGCTACATCGCGTACGGTCCGGCTCACGCGCAGCCCTTCTTTCAAGCGAATCTGCCGCGCGAGATCGCCCTGATCGAGGCTTGCCAGCCGACTCTGGGCGAATGCCTCGATTACACAATTGCGCAACTCCTGGAACGCGGCCATCGCGCCGCGGTGGTGCTCAATTCCGACAGCCCCACGCTGCCCACGTCGCTTCTGGTCGAGACCGCCGACGTGCTTGCGCGGCCCGGCGACCGGGCGGTGTTCGGGCCCGCCCTTGACGGCGGCTACTACCTGCTCGGCTTGAAGGCGCAACATCATCGTCTATTCCAGAATATTGCGTGGAGCACGGAGCACGTGGCGCAGCAAACGCTCGAGCGCGCCGCCGAATTGCATCTGCCCATGCATTTTCTGCCGACGTGGTATGACGTCGACGACATCGCGGGGTTGAAAATGCTGCGAGCGGAACTGTTCGATGGCCAATCCTTCGCGCCGGATCTTTGTTCCGCTCGAGCGCAGCACACGCGCGCACTGATCCAATCGCTGGTCGAGACTTCGGACCTCAAAGACCGTCTCAGCCTCAACGCGTTGCGGAGGGCCGCGGAGTGAAGCGGATCACGGGACTCGATTGGCCGCTGTTGGCGCTTGCGGGGTGCCTCATCGCCCTGTCGGTCGCCGGCGCCATCGGGATTACGCACTTCGACGACCCTAACGTCGGCGTCGTGCTTGTGCTCCAATGCGTGCCTTACGCCATCGCCACATGGCTCGTGGTATGGGGAAGGCCGGAGAGCGCAGGGAGCGGCCGCGCGCTCGCGACCATTCTCATCGTCGGCGTTGCCATGCGCTGCCTGCTCCTGCCCGGAACGCCGGTTTCGACCGACCTCTTCCGCTATGTCTGGGACGGCCGCGTGCAAGCCGCCGGCATCAATCCATATCTTTACGTGCCGAACGACGCGGCGCTCTCTGGCCTGCGCGACGGGGCGATTTATCCTTTCATCAATCGTGCCGACTATGCTCCGACGATGTACCCGCCGACCACGCAGGTCGTCTTCTATCTGATCACGCGCATATCCGAGGCGCCGATCGCCATGAAGGCGGCGATGGTGGCGTTCGAAGGGCTGGCGGTCTGGGCGATGCTGCAATTGCTCGCGCTGCGCGGCCTGCCGCGGTCGCGCATCCTGCTCTACGCCTGGCACCCCTTGCCGCTGTGGGAGTTTGCCCGCAGCGGCCATGTCGACATCGTGGCCATCGCCTTCCTGCTGCTGGCTTTCCTGGCCACGGAACGGCGCTCCCCGATCCTCGCCGGCATCGCGCTCGGTGCCTGTGCATTGGTCAAGTATTTTCCCGTCGTGATCGGTCCCGCCCTCTATAAGCGTTGGGACTGGCGCCTCCCCCTCGCCTTTGTCGCCGCCGTCGCCGCGCTCTATCTGCCTTATATCGGCGCCGGCACGAAGGTGTTCGGATTCCTCGGCGGCTATATCAGCGAAGAGGGCTTGGACCGGGGTTCGGGAATTTTCTGGTGGCAGCTCATCGGCGCCTTCGTCTCGCTGCCACAGTGGACATTTTCATTCTACCTGGCTGCTGCGGCATTGGTCATGGCGGTGCTCGCCCTTGTCGTGGTCATGCGACGGCGAAGACCGGACGCCGATCTCGCCGGCGCCATGCTGCTCGCCGTCGCTTTCACGCTCTTGGTCGCACCGCACTATGCCTGGTACTTCGCCTGGCTGGTGCCGTTCCTGTGTTTCTACCCGGTCGTCGGCGTGATCTATCTTACCTGCGCTGTGAGCTTGCTTTATTTCGCGCACTGGCCTCCGACCCTGTCGGAAGCACTGCCGATCTACATCCCCTGCATTCTCATTCTCGTAACGGAGTTTGCGTTGCATCGCCGACGCAAGGCGGAGGAGCCCCATGCCGACGCCGTCATCGCCTGAGGTCAAGGTCGACCCCCGGCGCTATTTCGAAAGCGTCGACGAGCGGCGCAGCGGGCATGCGGCGCGGCAGCCGGTGTGCGTCTATCTCGAGACCACGAACCGCTGCAACCTCTTGTGCACGACCTGTCCTCGCACCTACGAGCAGCTCGAGCCGCCCGCCGACATGAGCTGGAAGCTCTTCACCTCGATCGTCGACCAGATTCCAAACCTGCAACGCGCGGTCTTGCACGGCGTCGGCGAACCGATGCTGGTGCGGAACCTGCCCAGGATGGTGCGCTATCTCAAGGACCGCGGCACCTACGTGCTCTTCAATACCAATGGCACTCTCCTCAACGAGAGGAACGGGCGCGCGTTGATCGATGCGCGCCTCGACGAGCTTCGCGTCTCGCTCGATGCATCGAACGCGAAGTCTTTTCTCGCCATTCGCGGCAAGGATTACTTCGCCCGCATTCTGAGAAACGTCCGTGCCTTCCGCGATTTGCAGGAACGTGAAGGAAAGGATCTGCCGCGCGTGTCGGCTTGGCTCACCGGGCTCAAGGAAACGATCACCGAGCTACCGGCCTTCGTGCGCCTGGCCGCGGAGATCGGCGTGCGCGAAGTTTATCTGCAGCGCCTGGTATTTTTCGAAAACGACTCCATCGGCCTCGCCCGGCCCGACCAGGCCCTCTACGAGCAGATGACGCGCGAGGACGCAGCCCATCTCGCGGCCGCAACCGAGCTTGCTTGCGCGTACGGCATCACGTTCGGCGCCTCCGGCGCCGCGTCCGAGCCGGGCATGAGCCTCAAGCGGCAGGACGACGGCTCGCCCTGGACGCTGTGCCGGCGACCCTGGACCGTGATGTATTTTACCGCCAATGGGCGGGCGCTGCCCTGCTGCATCGCGCCATTCTCGCAGCGGGGCTACGAAAACTACACGCTGGGCGACGCCACGCAGCAAACGCTGCAGGAGATCTGGAACGGCGCGGCCTACGCGTCGTTCCGCGAAGCGCTGCTGTCGGACAAGCCGCCCGCCAGCTGTGCAAACTGCGGCCTGCGCTGGAGCCTGTGACCGATGGGCACAGCTCTCGGGAGTGATCGTGGTGGCGCGCGCGAAGCCGCGGCGGGTCGCGTCGTCGTGGTGATACCGACGCTCGATGAGGAGCAGTCGATCGCGGATGTGGTGCGCGGCATCCCGCGCGCGATCGTATCCCGCGTCATCGTGGCCGACGGCGGCAGCCGCGACGCCACGGCGGCGCGGGCCAAAGCCGCGGGTGCGGACGTCATCGATGCCGGGCGCGGCTATGGCCGGGCGTGCCTCGCGGCGACCATGGCGGCCGAGGACGCCGACATCGTGGTGTTCATGGACGGCGACGGCGCCGACGATCCGCGCAGCATCGCCGCCCTGGTCGAGCCGATCCGGTCCGGCCGCTACGATTTCGTGCTGGGATCGCGCTCGCGCGGCAAGCGCGAGCGGGGAAGCATCGCCTGGCATCAGCTCGCGGCCGGTCGCACGGCGGGGTGGGGCATGCGGCTCCTCTACGGCATGCGGTATACAGATATGTGCGCGTTGCGGGCGATCCGTCGTCAGGCACTGCTCGAGCTCGCAATGCGCGAGCTCACCTATGGATGGAATCTCGAAATGCAGATGCGCGCGGCGCGAGCGGGGCTGCGCATCCTGGAGATTCCGGTCGACTACCGTCGACGGCGCGGCGGCAATTCGAAGGTGGCGGGAAGTCTCATGGGAACCATGCGGGCAGGCGCGCGCATCATCGCGACCTTCGCCCGCGTTGCGAGCGAGACGAGCCCGTGGCGGCGCAAGGGAGATCGTCAGCGCGAGCTTTCGAACGTGCGATGATCAAATGCGCATCCCGCGGGCATCGCCATAACATGGGTTTCAGCCGCTGCGGCGCGCGGCATTCGCCAGATATTGCATGTCCGTTTCCGGTCGCCGGCCGGCGAAGGTGAGCACCAGCTCGCTCGCCCCGGCTTCGCCGTAGCGGCGGGCCTGGGCAAGCGCGTCCTCGGCGGTGCCGGCGATGGCGAAGGCCTCGACGAAGCGGTCATCGAGCGCCTGCGCCGCCTGCTCGCCCGCCTGCAAGCGGCGGACGGCGGCGGCGAAGTCGGGCTCCGACAACCCCGCCGCCTTCAGCAACGCCGCCTTGGCCGACGACACTCGCTGACCGAGCGTCCAGAAGGATGGCAGCATCTCGCCGATCGCCGCCTTGGCGAGACCGTAGGCCTCGGCACGGTCGAGCCGCACCGCGCATGGAATATATTGCACGACCTCGGCCGGCGCCGACCGCTGCGCCTGCCGCGCGGACGCGTGCACCGCAAGCACCGCTGCTTGCGTGAACTCCGCCGGACACATGTTCGAAATCATCAGCCCGTCGGCGATCCGTCCGCACAGCGCCAGCGCCTGCTCCCCCCGCGCCGCCATCAAGAGCGGCATGTCGGGCCGCAGCGCCGGGTATTCGAGCTTGACCTTGTGGGCGGAGAACACGCCACCGGCATAATTCACCTCCTCGCCCTTGAGCATGGCGCGCACGATGGTGATGGCGTCGCGCACCGCCGCGAGCGGGCGATCGGTGCTCAAGCCCATGCGCTCGGTTGCCGCGGCGATGCCCGATCCGATTGCCAGCCGCGCGCGGCCCTGCGCCAACTCGTCGAGCGCGCCAATCTCCATCGCGATCAGCGTGGGATGACGGTTATAGGGATTGAACACGCCGATGCCGATGCCCACGCGGCGCGTCGCCGCCGCGCACGCGGATGCCGCCGGCAGCACGCCGCGATTGAACGCGTTCTCGGCGAACCATACGGAGTGAAAGCCGTTCGCCTCGGCGAGGGTGGCAAGATCGATGGAACGGCGGGGATCGACCCCGCCGGACAGACGCACGCTGAGTTTCGGCAGCTCGGCCAAACCGCTACCGATGGGGCCGGAGGATCGGCTTCATTTTCGAAGAGTCCAAATTTTCGAAGTGTCCAAGGGATCACTGATGGCAAATCTCGTCGCAGGCGCTGGCCAGGTCACTCACGATGCTTTCTGCTGTTTTGCGGCGCGCAGTTTGTGATCTGGTCCTAACCTCCGTAGAACACGTTGTCTCCAAGGTCCTTCATCTCAAGGATTGCGGCGTCCGGTCTGCCAGTGAGCGGTTTATTGAGATGCGCCTCGACGACTTCGCCGACGATGACGTGGTGATCCCCCTGCTCAACAATGGCGGTTACACGACATTCGATCGCACCGGGCGCATCGACAAGAATCGGAGCTCCGGTTTCGCCCTTACGGAATGATTGCCCGCTGAGCTTGCCGTCGCTCACATCCACCGGTCGAAAGAACGTGAAAGCCAGGTTCTTCTGTTCCTTGCCGAGCATATTGAGCGCGAAGGCGTGAGCTGCCTTCACGGTTTTGTAAGTACCGGAATCCGCTTTGACGCCCACGACCACAAGGGGAGGAGCGAATGCACTCTGGGTGACCCAATTGACCGTCGCCGCCGCGACGTTTCCTTTCGCATCATCCGCGGTGAGAACATAAATGCCATATGGGATCATCCGCAGAACCGTTTTCTTTGAATCGGTGTTCACGCAATCCTCCTTTTCCTCGCAACGCGTAACCACAGAGTTTCTTCAGTTTGCCGCCATCCCGGGCTCAAACGCTACCGCCGGCCCTACCAATTCAGCTGTCGGACGGAAAATTGAGCTCTCTACCCTTGGCTCTCGCTGGTTTGGCTCCCGCTGGTAGAGTATCCGGCAGATTATCGAAGACTTGGGTCTCGATCAAACAGCGGGCTAGACCAGCGGGCGCACGCTCGAGGACTTTTTCCTCGTCTGCCGCGTGCGCTGCTCAGCGACGCGCGTTACTTTTGCGCCAAGGCGGCGATTGCACTGGCAACAGAAGCGAAGGGTCCTACCCTGCACATTGACGCTGGCATCAAGCTCCAGCGGCGCTTGTTCCCCTCGGCGGCATCATCGCGGCGATCATCATACGCCGCCGGGGCGCTCGCCCGAACTCGCTTCGGAAAAATGCGCGTGCACGACGCGCCAGCCCCCGGCTTCCTTGCGGAACACCATGGTCGAGCGGGTGATGAACTCGTCGCCGCCGTAGTGGATGTCCTTGGGCGGCGCCGTGGCGCCGGTCCAATTGCGCCTGGTGCGGCGATGGCACCAGACCACCGCCATGTCGTCGGACACGACGCCGCCGAGGTCGAACGGCGTCCAGTAGCTTGACTGCACGTTTTGCCCGTAGAATTTCCACAGCCGGAACCAATGCTCGCGTCCCCTGTAGGTGTGCCCATTGAGGTTGAAAAACAACGCCTCGGGCGCTGCGCTCCAGATCGGCTCCAGCTTTTGCCAGTCGAAGTGGGCGTTGGCGTCGATGTAGTCGGCGTGCAGTTGCAGGATTTGCTCGCGGTCGCGCTTGGAACCGCCGACGAGATTAGCTTCAGGCATTGTCTCTCCCGCTGCAATTCATAGTTCGCAACAGCATCGCATTCGCGCCTAGGGCGGGGTAGCGTGCGTCGCAGTACCGGTGCTCGCCTCGCTCATGGTCGGCCGCGCCGCCATCACTTCTTTTTCCGCCGCGAGGCCCACCCGCGCAAACCTTCCGCGGTGATGTAGAGCAGCGGAATAATGAAGATCCCGAAGAGCGAAGCGGCGAGCATGCCGCCGAACACCGGCGTGCCCACCGCATGGCGGGTCACGGCGCCGGCGCCTTTGGCGATGACCAGCGGGAAGAGACCGAGGATGAACGCGAAGCTCGTCATCATCACCGGGCGAAACCTCAAGCCTGCTGCTTCGATGGCGGCGGCGCGAATGTCCTTGCCGAGGTCGCGCTGCTCCACCGCGAACGCGACGATCAGAATGCCGTTCTTGGCGGCGAGCGCGATCAGCACCACGAGCCCGATCTGGGCGTAGACGTCGAAGCTCAGCCGCGCCAGCAGGATGGCGACGATCGCGCCGAGGATCGCGACGCTGACCGACAACAAAGCGGGGATCGGGATATTCCAGCTCTCGTAGAGGGCGACGAGAAACAGATACGCGAACAGGATGGCCAATCCGAGCACGATCCCGGTGCGGCCGCCTGCCAGCTTTTCCTGCAGCGCGGTTCCGGTCCATTCGAAGCTGTAGCCTGGGGGCAGTGTCGCGGCGGAGACGCGCTCCATTGCTGCGAGCGCCTGGCCGGAGCTATAGCCGGGTTTGGCCGCGCCGTTGACGATGGCCGCGCGGAATCCATTGTATCGCACGAGTGTCTGCGGCCCTTGCACGAGCTTGGCGTCGGCGAGCGCCCGGATCGGGACCATGCCGCCTTGGGCGTTGCGCACGTAAATCTGGTAGATGTCGTCGATATTGTCGCGAAACGGCGTCTCGGCCTGCACGTTGACCTGCCAGGTACGGCCGAACACGTTGAAGTCGTTCACGTAGAAGCTCCCGAGCGTCGACTGCAGCGCATTGAATATGTCGGTGATTTTCACGCCGAGCACCTGCGCCTTGTCGCGGTCGATGTCGAGATAGATCTGCGGCGTGTCGGCGGCGTAGGTGCTGTAGACGCCGGCGAGTTCGGGCGCGGCGTTGGCCGCCACCACCAGACCGCGCAGCGCCGCCGCGACGTCGGAGGCCGACTGGCCCTGCAGCGCCTCGAGCGCGTATTGGAAACCGCCGGTGCTGCCGAGTCCGAGAATGGGAGGCAGGTTGAACGGGAATGCAACCGCGCCTTGGATGGCCGACATTTGCGGCCGCAGCCGCGCAATGATCGCACCGACGCTCTGCGCCGGATCGGTGCGCTCGTCGTAAGGCTTGAGCCGAATGACGAAAAAGGCCTGGTTCGAGGAGGGGACGTAGTCGATGAAATTGAGCCCGACCACCGAGATCAGGCCTTGCACGCCCGGAATCGGCCGCACGAGGTCTTCGACCTGCTTGACCACCGCCTGGGTGCGGTTGAGCGAAACGCCCTCGGGAAGGCGCAGCGTCGCGAAAATCGCGCCCTGGTCCTCGTCCGGCAAGAAGCTCTGCGGGGTCCGGCTGAACAGCAGCGCCGAGGCGGCAACCGTCCCGGCGACCACCACGATGCCGAGGATCGCCACGCGCGCCAAACGGCGCACCACCCATACATAGCCGTCGCGGCTGCGGTCGATCGCGCGCAGCACGTAGCGCATCGGACCGCTCGCCTTCTGACCGTGCTTGAGCAGCACGCCACAAAGCGCCGGACTCAAGGTCAGCGCGTTGACCGCGGAAATCAGCATGGCGACCGAGACCGCGACCGCAAACTGGCGGAAGAGCTGCCCGCTTATCCCGGGGATGAAGGCCACCGGCACGAACACCGAGAGCAAGACGAGCGTGATGGCGATAATCGGGCCGGTGATCTCGGCCATTGCCTTCTTGCAGGCCTCCGGGACGGGCAGATCGGGGTTCTCCTCCATCACCCGCTCGACGTTCTCGACCACGACGATCGCGTCGTCGACCACGATGCCGATAGCGAGCACGAGCGCGAGCAGCGAGACGGTATTGGCGGAATAGCCGATGAGGAGCATGACCGCGAAGGTGCCGACGATCGACACTGGCACGGCCACGAGCGGGATCAGCGTCGTTCGCCATCTGCCCAGGAACAAGAACACCACCACGGCCACCAGGACGATCGCGGCGACGAGCGTGCGAATCACCTCCTTGATCGTCTCTGTGACGAACACGGTTGAATCCCAGAACACGGTGTAAGCCAGGTCGTTAGGGAAGCGCTTCTCGAGATCGCTCAACGTCTCACGCACGTGGCGCGCCACTTCGACGGCATTGGATCCGGGGGTCTGATAGATGCCGATCGCCGCGGCCGGCGCGCCATTGAAGCGGCTGTAGCGGTCCTGCGACTTTGCGCTCATTTCCACCCGCGCCACATCCTTGATCCGGATCACCGAGCCATCAGGATTGGCGCGCAGAACGATGGCGGCGAATTCCTCCGGTTGCGTGAGCCGCCCCTTGGTTTTGATATTGATTTGGACCTGCTGCTCGGTCGTGATCGGCGCCGCGCCCACGCGGCCCAGCGCCGCCTGAATGTTTTGACTCTGAACCGCGGCGATGACGTCGTTCGGGGTCAGATTGAGCTCGGTCAGCCGGTCGGGGTCGAGCCAGATGCGCAACGAATAGTCGAGCGGCCCGAACAGCGTTGCCTGCCCGACGCCTTTGATCCGCGCCAATGGATCGATGACGTTGATCGTCGCGTAGTTGCTCAGATAAATGGCATCATAGGTGCTGTTCGGCGAATAGAGGCTGATCACCTGCAGCAGCGCGGCGGATTTCTTGCGGATGGTGAGGCCGTTGCGCGAGACCTCCGCCGGCAGCTGCGGAATCGCGAGACTGGCGCGGTTCTGCACGTTGACGGTGTTGATGTCGGGATCCGTGCCCAGCGCGAAGGTCACGGTGAGGATGTAGCTGCCGTCCGCGGCGCTCGCGGACTGATAATAGAGCGCGTTGTCGATGCCGTTGACCTGCTGCTCGATCGGTTGCGCCACCGTCGTCTCCACCACTTCGGCATCGGCGCCCGGATAAGACGCGTTGAGCGTGACCTGCGGCGGCACGATGTCTGGAAACTGCGCGATGGGAATCGCGAAAATGGCGATGACGCCGGCGAGCGTGATAACAATGGCGATGACGATGGCGAGCCGCGGCCGCTCGATGAAAATGCCGGAAAGCATCAGGTCCCCGGCACGACGGTTGCGGTCACGACCTGGCCGGGACGCACCTTCTGAATGCCCTCGACGATGACTTGCTCCCCCTCCTTGAGGCCGTCGGTCACCACGATGTCGCGGCCCTGCTCGGCGCCGGTCGTTATGCGGCGCTGCTCGACCTTCTTGGCCGCGTCGACCACGAGCACGTAGCGGCCGGCTTGATCGAGCAAGACGGCGGCCTGCGGAACCGTCAGCGCCGATTTCGGCGCGCCCCGCTCGACGGTGACGCCGACAACTCCGCCCGGGATCAGCACATGGTCCGGGTTCGGCACTGTCGCCCGCACCGTCACCGTGTCCGTCGTCGGGTCGACCTGCACGTCGAGGAAGTCACTCATGCCGGCATGCGGGTAGATGGTGCCGTTGGGCAGCTTGATGCGAACGTTGACATGCGTGTTCTTCCCGGGGTCTTCGGCGCGGCGCCTGAAGTAGTCGAGAAGGTTGCGCTGGCTGACCTGGAACGTGACATAGATAGGGTCCTGGCTGACGATGGTTGCAAGCCTTCCTGAGGAGGGCTGGACCAGATTGCCCTTGGTGAATATTTCGAGTCCGATCCGACCGTCGATTGGAGAGCGGATCTCGGTGTAGCCGAGATTGATCTCCGCCTGGTCGAGCGCCGCCTGCGCCTCCATCACGCTCGCCCGCGCTGCTTCCTCGTCGGCTTCGCGCTGGTCGACCGTGGATTGCGGGATGTTCTGGTTGCGCACGAGCTCCTTGCCGCGGTCGAGCTGCAGCTTGGCGTTGACCTCGGTCGCCTTGGCCTTGGCGAGCGTCGCGCGCGCTTGCTCGACGGCCGCCTTGTAGGTCGCCTGCTCGATCAGGAACAACAGGTCGCCCGTCTTGACGTACTGTCCCTCTTTGAATTTGCGCTCCTCGATGAAGCCCGGCACCCGGGCGACGATATCGACCTTATCGACCGCGGTGAGGCGTCCGATGTAATCGATGGTTTCGGTCACCTGCCGGCTCACCACTGGCGTGACCGAAACCGCTGGCGGCGGCGGGGCGCCTTGGGCGGCGGCGACGGCGCAGGAGGCCGCGACGCTCAGCGCGCAAACGGCGGCCTTCCAAGCAACGGAGCTACGACCGGGCATCGAGGTTCTCCTGACTGCAGGGGTGATTTCGCTTCGGGACATCGAGCAGATGCCGTATCGCTCCGCCACAGCCTACACTTGTGCAAAGCCGCCATCCACAAACAGTTCCATTCCCGTGACGTAGCTGCTGTCGTCGCATGCAAGAAACACCACGGCCTTGGCGATCTCTTCGGGCGTACCGAGTCTACCGAGCGAAACAGCGTTGGAAATCATCCTCGGACGTTCCAAGCCCACTCCTGAGGACGCCAGCAGGTCACTCAGTCCGGGCGTATCGATGAATCGCTTCATAGGCCTGCTTAATGTGTGGTGCCTTATGTCTACCCCAGCAAGCCGGGAGGAATCGCAATACTGCCTTGCCCCTGCTGCATCACCCGACCGATTGCATGAACGCGTGAAGGGCCCTCCCACATTCGGTCGAAACCTGTTCAGCAGCTGGGCCTGGTCCGCTAAGAGCGTACGCTTATAACGTATTTTATCTAGGCGTATATGCACGTATGTCAAGGATCGGCGTTCGATCATGCAGGATGGGCCGAGCGCCGTCCGGCTCGATGACGATCACCGGATTGCGTCAAGCGCCGTGGACCCTACACTGGGGCCGGAGGCCGCGCCGCGCGAGCGAACTTCCGAACCAAAGGAGTGCACAGCCATGCAAGAATTGCGCTTGCTGTCTGCCACGCTCGGCCTGCTTGCCGTGGCCTCATATCCCGCGGAACCCGCCGACGACATCAAGCCACCGGCCGGCTACCGGCACTGGTTCCATGTCAACACCATGATCATCGACAAAGGGAGCCCGCTGTTTGCGGATCTCGGCGGGATGCATAACGTCTACGTCAATTCGGCGGGAGAGGCCGCGCTCAAGAAGGGCGGGCCGTATCCCGACAAGACCGTGTTCGCAACCGACCTGCACGACTTCAACGTCTCCGACGGCTCTTACGTGGAAGGCGCGCGAAAAGGCTTGGCCGTCATGGTGAAGGATTCGAAGAAATATGCATCGACCAGCGGCTGGGACTTTCAGCTCTGGGCGGGCGGAGATCCCAAGAAGCCGCAGGTGACCGACGCCGCCAAGCAATGCTTCGCGTGTCACCAGCCGAAAAAAGACCAGGACTACGTCTATTCCACCTACATTCCGTGAAGCGGGACTAAGGACCGCAACGAAGTCGCAACACCGCTGAGCGCCAAGTCGACGAGGTCATTCCGGCGCGCGCCCGCCAAACGACGCGAGCCGCACAAGCCTACTCACGCCATTCACGCCCGCCTTTCGATCGGCATCGGCGCGTCCTGGCGCGACCACGAGCAAAATGGACGCTGCACCAAGGAGCTATTGTAGTACTGCGGCTGCACGGTGATCTCCGCGCCAATCCAGGGCGGCGATTCGACGTGCTGATGCTCGTGCCGCAACTCGACTTCGGCGATGACCAAACCGAAGTTGTCGCCGGAGAACACGTCGACTTCCCAGACGAGATCGCCGCAAGGGATGACGTGGCGCACCTTCTCGATGATGGAGCCCTGGCGGAGCTTTATCAGCGCCTTGGCTTCCAACACGGGAATATCATACTCCAGCTCCAGCCGGCGCAGGTCCGCGGGCCGAGATTTGACGGTGAGCGTTGCGGCGCTATCGTCCTTGATGCGAATGCGGATCGATGCTTTCCCGTTGCAGGCCAAATACGCTTGTCGAAGGGACGTGCGCCGGGTGGCGAGCCGTTCCCAATCGTTGCCCCGCACCAGGAATTTTCGCTCAATCTCGAAACTCATTCGCCCCCCTCGACCGGGCTATGATTGCAAACATGCGGGCTTGGGATGGGACCAGGACGAATCGATTGTGACAGTCTCGTGACGTTCTAAGGGGCTCGAATATCAAAAGAAAAAAGTAAAAGCAAGCGGAGGTTGCGAGGACGCATGCTATGAGCGGGGCCGAGGATCGATCGCGTCGGAATTCATGGCTGCGGCGGGCGCAGTCCTTCGCCTGTTTATGATTTTACCTTCGTCGATCGCTCGCTCAGGTCATCGATGACGAGCTTCGGGGTGATGAGGCCGAGGCTCATCGCCAAGATGCTGATCAGGGCGCTCGTGCCGTCGGCGATCGTCGCGCTGATCAGTTCCAGCGAGGTCTGCGCGCCGCCCGCGATCTGCATAAGGCCGCTGGCCATCCGGAACAGGAGCACGCCCGGCATCATCGACACCACGGAGGCAAATCCGATGGCCGCAAACGGCATGTGCCGACGCCGTGCGACCGGCGTGAGGATCAGCCCGACGATGAGACACGCGAGCAGGGTGCCGATCGCGGCGCCAAAGCCGAGCACAGTGATCGCGCCCCAGCGCAGCGCGTGGGACAGCATGCCGACCGCCACCGGCCAAGGCAGCATATTCTGCGGCGTGGAGAAGAAGACGCTGTAAGCTGCGACGGCGACGCCGGCGGCGATCACGTCCTGCCAGAACGGGACGATCCTGCCGGCTTCATCGACCGGCAAGGTGACGCCGAGCAGCGCGAGGCCCAGCAGCAATCCCGTCGAGATCGCCACGATCACGAGCCCCGCGTAGGTCAGGCGGGCGGCGCCGAGATGGATGCGGCCGTTGATGAGGTCGAGCGCGCCATTGAGGACGTGCGGCCCCGGCACCAGCACCATGCACGGGCAGACCGCAACAAGGCGCAGCGAGGAACTCAACTGGTAGCGGACCGCCAAGGCGCCGATGACGCCGGCCACGAGCGCCGCGCAGAACGGTTGGAGGAAGACGTTTGCGCTCGCCCTCGCCACGCCGCGCCGCAGAATGGCGCCGGCCGCGGCACTCACGAAGATCAACGCCGCCGGGACTGGATGCTCGACGCCGAAGATCACCGCTAGCGCCACGGCGCCGGCCGCAGCCGCGAGCGTGAAAAGCCACGTCGGAGCGGGCGGCGCCTGCGAGATCGCGGCGATCGCCTGCGCTGCGGCATCCGGCGCAAGCCGACCGGCGCCGAGCTCTCCCATGGCCCGCGCCGCGGACGCGACGCGATCCATGTCCACGCCGGTAGGATCGGCGGTCACCTGGGAGATCAGCCTGCCGTTCTCGTCCTCGGACTGAAGTTGCAATTCTCCCCAGCGCGGCATGACCTTGGCGCGCAGTCCCAGCGTGCGGCCGAGTTGCTCCGCCGCGGCCACGGTCTGCTCGGTGGCCTGGCCGTTGACGTAGAGCAGCCGGGCGAAGGCGAGGACGAGGTTGGAACGCTCCACCGCCGTCATGGAAGCTTCTCGCAATCCGCGCATCCGAAAGCCGCAAGCTCATTGGCGCGCCGGGACGAACTCCGCGAGCCACGTCCGACCCCGGACATGACGATGCTCAACGCGGCCCCTTGGTCGATGCGTCGCTCGCTACGTAGGGCTTCACCATTTTTTTCGGATCGACGACGCGATCGAATTCCGCCTCCGTGACGAAGCCCAGTTGCAACGCGGCTTCCTTCAGCGTGAGATCATTGTCCGCGGCGTGGTGGGCGATCTTCGAGGCCTTGTCGTAGCCGATGACGGGCGCGAGCGCCGTCACCAGCATCAGCGAGCGCTGGACGTATTCGTTGATCTTCTTGAGATTGGGCTTGGTGCCCTCGACCAGGAACTTGCGGAAGTTCACGCAGCCATCGGTCATGAGGGTGATGGAGTGGGTGATGTTGAAGATCATCAGCGGCTTGTAAACGTTCATTTCGAGGTAGCCGCCTGCGCCGCCAAAGCCCACCGCGACGTCATTGGCCATCACCTGCACGGCGATCATCGTGAGCGCTTCGCACTGGGTCGGATTGACCTTGCCCGGCATGATCGAAGAGCCCGGCTCGTTCTCCGGAATCGACAGTTCCGCAAACCCGGCGCGCGGTCCGCACGACATCAGGCGAATGTCGTTGCCGATCTTGTAAAGCGACACCGCCAGCGTGCGGAGCGTTCCGGACAGTTGCACCAGCGCGTCGTGGGATCCCTGCACGGTGAATTTATTGGGCGCGGTGACGAATGGCAGGCCGGTGAGCCGGGCGATCTCAGCCGCCGCCGCTTCGGCAAAGCCCGGCGCCGAGTTGATGCCCGTTCCCACGGCCGTGCCGCCCAGCGCCAGGCGGTACACGCCATGCAGCGCGGCTTCGATGCGGTCCAGATCGTCCGACAGCATCCCGGCGTAGCCCGACCATTCCTGGCCCAGCGTCAGCGGCGTGGCGTCCTGCATGTGCGTGCGGCCGATCTTGACGATGTCCTCCCACGCTTGCGCCTTGGCGCCGATCGCATCGCGCAAAGCGGCGACCGCGGGGATGAGGCGCTGCTTCACGTTGACGGCCGCCGCGATATACATCGCCGACGGAAACGTATCGTTCGACGACTGCGCCATATTGACGTCATCGTTGGGATGAACCGGTGCCTTGCTCCCGAGCGGCGTGCCGGCGAGTTGGGAGCAACGGTTGGAGATCACCTCGTTGACGTTCATGTTGAACTGGGTACCGCTGCCCGTCATCCAAACGTGCAAAGGAAACATGTCGTGGTGCTTCCCGGCGAGGATTTCATCGCACGCCTGGACGATCAATTTATAGCGCTGATCGTCGAGCCGCTTGCCGGCGTGGTTGGCGGCGGCAGCGGCTTTCTTCAAGATGGCATAGGCGGTGATCATCTCGCGGGGAATCAAATCCCTGCCGATGCTGAAATACTCGAGCGAGCGCTGGGTTTGCGCGCCCCACAGCTTGTCCGCAGGCACCTCGACCACGCCGAGGCTGTCACTTTCTTTTCGCGTGTCGGCCATGGAACCTCTCCTGGAATGCAATACATAGGTCGCGGAGAATCGGGGCCAATCGCTTCGACGCCGGTTGGGTTCCCTCGCAGCCTCGTTCGCTTCCGAACGGAGCGCGCTTGCGGTTAACGCAGCGGCGACCGAGATCGATGGTCGATTTCCACGGTGGCCGTCTGGCCGGCGGCGAGAACGATGCCCTCGGGCACATGATCGATGTGGACGCGCACCGGGATGCGTTGGGCCAACCGCACCCAGGTGAAGATGGGGTTCACGGTCGCAAGTCCTCCGGGGCCGGCTTGCGCGTTGGAGACGTTGATGCCGCGCGCGATGCTGCCGACGTGGCCGCGGACGATGTCGCTATAACCCATGAGCTTGATCTTCACCGGGTCGCCCTCGCGAATGGAACCCAAAGCTGTCTCGGTGAAGTAGCCATCGACCCAAAAGGAATCGGCGTCGACGACGCTGATCTTGTTCTGTCCCACGGTCGCGTAATCGCCGAGTTGCGTCAACAGGTTGGTCACCCAACCGTTGACCGGCGAGCGGATTTGCGTGCGCCGGAGATTGACCTTGGCCTGCTCGCGCTGCGCCTTGGCTTGCGCAAGGCTCGCCTCGGCGCCGGCGCGTTGGACCTTCAACGCTTCGACCTGCCGTTCCGCCAATTTGAGCGTTGCTTGCGCGCTCTCCACCGCCGCCTGCTTTTCTCTCTGCTCGGCGCTGTACTGCTGTGCGCTCTGAACGGGGCCGTAGCCTTTTTGCGCCAGATCCTCGTAGCGCACCGCCTGCTGCTGCGCGAACACCAGCGATGCCTTCGCCTGTTCCACTTGGGCTTGGCTCGCGTTCACCTGCGCCTGCTGTACATCGATCTGCGCGTCCACGTTCTGGACGTTGGCTTGCGCCTGCTGCACCGCCGCGTCCGCGAGCTCGACTGCAATCTGGTAGTTCGTCGGATCGATCACCATCAACAGCTCGCCCTTGGCAACGAACTGATTGTCGGTGACCGTCAGCTCGACGATGCGGCCGGCGACCTCGGGAGCCATCGTGACGGTATAGACCCGCACCGTGCCATCGCGGGTCCAGGGCGTCTCCATATAGGTCTTCCACATCGCCCAGCCGAGCCCTGCGGCAAGTCCGGCCATGGCGAGCGTAATCAACAGCGGAACAATTCGGATCCGCACCCTATGCATGGCGCCAGCCGCCGGCTGGGCGGGGCTGACGACACGAAGATCAGCGCTCTTGCCGCGCTCCGATTTGGCTTCAACATCGGACATGGCAAATCTCAGCGGGCGATGAGGAGCACCATCGATGATAGCACAATAATGTACAGGGCGAACATGAACAGCGACGGATGCCAGACGTGGCGCAGCAAGTCGAAACGATCCGCGATCCGGCGCAACCCGATCGTAGCAACCCACGCGGCGATGATCAGCAACGAGATCGGCGCGATGTAGACGCCGAGCAGGTCGATCTCGACGAACGTCAAGCGGGTGCTCCTGCATCAAAATACGCGCCATGCTGGACGAGAGCATCGCGGATGAGAAGGACTCTCGCACGCGTGCGCAGTACGAGCGCGGCCTGCGGGCCAGACTCCGCCAGTGAGGCGAGACGGCGGTCGAGGCCGGCAAACCGCCCGGTTGCGGCGGCGCTATCTCCTTGCGCCAAGGCCGCGAGCGCCGAGTCGAGCTCCGAGCCCAAGCCGAGTTGCGGCGCGACGCGGTGAAGATTGATGATCTCGCTTCCAACCGACAGCGTGGCCACGACCTGCGCCCGCTGCAGCGGCGTGGCCGCGTTCGGCAATGCCGCGATACGGCTGTACATGCGGCCTTCCCAATCCTCTCGCCGCCGCGGGGGATTTATCGCAACGCGGCGCAGATCGCGCAAAGTCAGCGCGAGCAGACGACGCGTCCGCATGGCCGGCGAAAGCGGCGGCAACAGGCGAAACGACAGCGCTCCCGCGGCGGACCCTCCGGCAATCGCCAGCGCGGCGTTGTAGAACTGCAAGGTGTCGTAGGTCATCTGGTTCGCGGGCGCGAGCAGCGGAACGAAGTTGTAGGCCATGGCGATAAACACCGCTGTTTGCCATGGTTGCGCGATCAGCGCACCGACTGGAATCAGGTAGAGCCCAATCACAATGCTGAAGCCGACGAAGGTCTCTACATTCGGCAATCCAGCAAATGCAACGATCGCGGTGCCGACGGTGCCAAGGCCAATGCCCACCGTGAAACCAAAAGCAAGTGCGTAGGCCTCATCGGCTCTCGGTGAGAGCAGGAGGACCACGATGGCCGTAAACGTGATGGCGAGAGCGCCGTTCGGCCATGCGGTAGTGATCCAGAAAACCTCAGCGGCGCTGATCATCGCGAACACGCGCCCGGCGTTGACGAAAGCAGGCCACCAATCGGGTACGTGGAGCCTTGCGCGCCGGCGAGGGTTGGGCCGAGCAGGCTTTCCGGTCAGCAACGCGAGCGCGTCCAGAGCATGGATCAAGCCGGCCAGCAGCCTGGCGGCGTGATCGACGAGCAGCCGCAGCGATGGCGTGCCTGCCGGCATTGCGATCAGCTTGCGAGCCCCCTCGCCGCAGAGCCGTCGCATGCCGGCAGGGTCGGCCATCCAAGGTGACGGCTCGCCCTGATTAGGGGCCGATCGCAACTGCTGCGGAATATTGCGCAGCACGGCATCGGCCTCTTCCCGAGCTATGTGATTCGGCAATTGCGTGAGCCGCACCGCAACGATGCGCCAAGCGGTGAGCGCAACCAACAGGCCCTCGAGCGCCGCCTGCAGCGCCGGCGAATGATAGCGCAGTGTCGAGGATTCTCCGATCGCCTCGTCGACCACGGAGTCGAGCGCAATGACCTTTCGGACGAGCTCGCGGCGCACGGGCTGTTGCGTGTCGGACGACGTCGAGCCTGCCGGCGTCAATGTGGCGCGGAACCCATCGGCGATTTCCGCTGACACGGCCGCGAACACCGCTGCAAGTCGCCGCGGGGCGGCGCCAAAATCGGTCCCGGCCAGCACGATTCCGGCGCACACGATGCCGATCCAGATCTCGCTGACGCGGGTGATGGCAAGCATGAACGCGTCCCCGTTGGGCCCGCCGGTGGCGCCGAGCTGATCGCTCGCGATGATGGCGGCCGTGTAGCCGGCCAGCGCCGCGGCGTAGGCCGTGAAATTGTGCAGCAGCGTGGCGACAAGGGCGCAGGCGGCGCCCCACAACGCCAGACCGATGAGAAACGCGGCGCGCTCTTGCGGGAAGCAGGCTGTCAGGATGACGATTGCGACTGCGCCCACGACGGTACCGATCATGCGGTACCAGCCCTTGCGCAGCGACGCGCCAAGATGCGGCTGACAGACGATCGCCGCCGAGGTGCCGGCCCAATAGGCGCTGTCAAGCTCGAGCCAGAACGCGACGTAAAGAGCGAGACAGACCGAGGCCCACAGCCGCAGCCCGAACAGCAGCGGCGGGCCGGCCGCCCGCGCTGCGTTCGCCGACTCCGCCTCCCATCTGGCAGCCGCACTGCGATCCGACGCCCGCTCGCCCTCGCCAATAGCGTCCGCCATTCTCAGGCCCGTCCGTTTTCACCGCATGATGGCCCGCCCCGACGCCGGGCGCTACCACGGATTCGCCGTTCGCCGGAAAGCAAGATTGCAAGAACCCGGGCGGCAGCAGAGGCGGATCGATGTATGATGTATAATGCCCAGTCCGAGAGCCCAAAACTGGAAACCTTGGTGAACAGGAGAGGACGATGTCAAACCATTTCACCGGACTCAGTCTCGGTCCACCGCTTGGCGATCAACGACTCGACCTCTGCGACCTGTACGCATTCCAGTCGCCCGCTGACAAGAACAGAACCGTGATCATCCTCAATGCAAACCCCAACGCGGACGCACTTCATCCCGACGCAATCTATCGCCTGAACATCGATAACAACGGCGATTACCTGACGGACATCGCGTTCAGCTATGTGTTTTCGAAGCCGCAGAACGGCAGGCAGACCATTAGCGTATTCGCGGCGACGGGCTCGGAGTCGCGCTCGGCCGAAGCGGTAGGAACGAAGATCATCGCCGACGCCGAGGTCTCCTTCGCCGCCAAGCCGAATATCATCAAGTCGGGCCCTTACACTTTTTTCGCCGGCAGCCGCAGCGACGCGTTCTTCTTCGACTTCGATGGAATCAAGAACCTGTTCGATATCAGGGGTAAACGGAACTTCACCGAGCCTCATCTCGGCGGCAAGTCTCCATGGACCGGGGTGGATTCGAATACGCAAGCGAACGTGTTTTCGACTGTAATCGAGCTGCCCACGAGTGAAATCGCTCCCAAGCCCGAGATGCACATCTGGGGGCGGTGCAGTGTAAGGCGCGACGGCAAGTTGCTTCACGTCGATCGCGCGGGCCATCCGAGCGTTAGCAGCTTCTTCAACACCGATGACACCAAGGAAGAATACAACGCGAGCGAGCCCGTCAACGACCGCAAGCGATGGCTCGACCAGTTCGTGCATCTGATGGGGCATACCGGCAATTACACGCGCGAGGAAGCGATCGCCGCGATCGACAAGGAGAGCACGCTTCCCGACGTGCTAAGTTTCGATCCGTCGAAGCCTGCAAAGTATCCCAACGGCCGGGTCTTCACCGACGACGTGATCAATTACCGCATCGCCTTCCTGACGAAAAATCAGTGTCCGCCCACGGGCCTCAAGCCCCACACCGACGTCCTGAAGGAGTTCCCGTACCTGGGCACACCGCATTCGAAAAAGTAGCGGCGTATGAAACCGGTATACTCGAAGATGACCGCGCAGACGGCAGTGAAGACATCCGCACCGAAGCCGGAACCCCGCCACCCACATGCGACTGAAATCGCGCATTGCACTACGCCTTTGACCTCTTGCACTTTGACGGTTTCGACACGCGTGCCGCCCCGCTGATCGAGCGAGTTACGTGAGCTAATACGTCGCTGCCAGCAAGGTCGAACTATGCTGCAACACTGGCTCATTGACCTCATTGGTCACGTTTCCGGCCTCAGTGATGCACAACTCAGGCAAATCGAGAGATCGTTGCCAGCGACCAAGGCGCTGATCGATCTTCTCAATAGGGCGCAGCCGATTATCGAACAGGCGCAAAGCCTGTACGCTGAAGCCCAGCCGCTGATCGACGAAGCCAAGAAGGAGTGGCAAACGGTCGGCCCCGCAGCGCAAATTTTGATCGATGTGATCTCGCATCATGTCAACAAAGGTAGTTCGCCGGCGGAGGCGGCCGAGGCAGTGCGCACAGCGCTTGACGGGTCAATCAAGCGCGTGGCGCAGGATCACTGGATGGATCGAGACATAAGCCACGTAACGGTGTTCGGCGGGACTGGCTTTGTTGGCCGTCGCGTCGCGCGCCATTTGCACGGGTCCGGCGCCACGGTGCGCATCGCCTCACGGCATCCCAAGCCGGCCGAGGGCGAGGGCCTCGAACAGATCGCCGCCGATGCGCACGACGAGCGCTCCGTCGAGGCCGCCGTTGCGGATGCCGACGGCGTTGTCAACGCGATCAGCCTCTATGTCGAGCATGGACGCGATACGTTTCATTCGGTGCACGTGGAAGCGGCCGCAAGGATCGCCAGAGCGGCAAGGCGGGCCGGGACCAAACGGTTTGTGCACCTCTCGGGAATCGGCGCCGATGCGGGCTCTCCATCGCCATATATTCGCAGCCGAGGCGAAGGCGAGGCGGCGGTGCAGACCGCATTCCCCGGCGCAGTCATCATTCGCCCGGCGGTCATGTTCGCGCCGGACGACGCCTTTCTTACGACAATTCTCAGGCTGCTTCGGTCGCTGCCGGCTTATCCGATGTTCGGCGACGGGAGGACGAGGCTCCAGCCGGCGTATGCGGACGACGTTGCTGCGGCGATCGCAGAAGTCGTGCGACAGAGCAAGAAACCGTACCCTATCTACGAACTGGCCGGTCCGCGCGTCTATTCATACGAAGAGCTATTGCGGACCATTGCCCGTAGCGCAGGATTGCGGCCGGTGCTGATGCGGATGCCTTTTGCTTTCTGGAATGCCGTTGCCGGTCTCGCCGAAGTCCTGCCGCAGCCACCCCTCACCCGCAATCAGGTCGAGCTTATGCGGATCGACACCGTGGCCTCAGAGAACCGGCCTGGATTTCGCACGCTCGGAATTTCTCCGCGAGCGCTTGAAGAAGAACTCGAAGCAATGCTCGAGCTTAGCAAAACTCAAACGCAAAAGACGCCCATACCGGGTGGAGGCTGAGGAGGCTTCGTTACCGTGATCACGCCGGTCGTCCTGCTCCGGGGCCGAACACATGACTGCACCGACCAGCCGACCAGGCAACTCGCGCATTTCCACTTTGAGGGCAAGGCAAGCACAACGCGTGAGCCGCGACTGGGTTCCATCGAGTTCTTACCTGGCCGCTATCCGTTAGATTTGACTTGCCGCTATTGCTAACAGGTGTAGTTCTGTACGGGATGGAAGTGGGGGCCTGTGGCCGTCCATGACGGGCCCTTATCAGAAATAAAAATTGCGTCGTCTCAATTGGAGAACTGAACGGACTGCTCGCTCCGGAGCGTCGTGTTCGACTGAATATCGCTGTTAACGAGGCGATCAACATGCGCCGCGTTCACGGCGCCTTTACGTCGGAATGCGGACGACATGCTCACTCACGGTAGAGAGAGACCAACAGCCTTGGCGTAGTTGACGTGCTTGCGGACGAGCTGTGGGGCGCTCAAACCCAGGCGCTCGTGCCAAATGTCCCGCTGGTTGGAGAAACCCATGATTGAAAATCGCGCCGCCAGCGAGCCGGATGTCGTCCTCGTGGGTGCCGGCATCATGAGCGCCACGCTCGGCGTCTTCCTGAAGGAACTCGAGCCGACGCTCAATATCTCGATGGTCGAGACGCTCGACGGCGCGGCGCTCGAGAGCTCGGACGCCTGGAACAACGCCGGCACCGGCCACGCGGCGAATTGCGAGCTCAACTACACCCCGGAGCGGAGCGACGGCAGCATCGACATCTCCAAGGCCCTGGACGTCAACGTCGAGTTCGACTTATCGCGGCAGTTCTGGTCCTACCTGGTAACGAAGCGCGCGATCGCGGATCCGCAATCGTTCATCCATCCGGTCCCGCACATGAGCTTTGTGCATGGGCCAGACAACGTCGCCTTCCTCAAGAAGCGGTTCGCAGCGATGAGCGCGCATCATTGCTATCACGGCATGGAATATACGGAGGACAAGAAGAAGCTAAGCGAGTGGGTCCCGCTGGTGATGGAGGGCCGCGCCGCCGACGAGCAGGTGGCCGCCACGCGGATCATCACCGGCGCCGACGTCGATTATGGATCGCTCACCCGCAGCCTCGTTCGCTACCTCGAGGGCATGACGGGGTTTACGGTCCACTACTCCCATCGCGTCACCCACATCAGCCGCGAGCCGGGCGGGCGCTGGCGCATCGAGATGAAGAATCAGCACGGCGGCGAGACGCACTCGACCACGGCGAAGTTCGTCTATCTCGGGGCCGGCGGCGGCGCGTTGCTGCTCCTGCAAAAGTCCGGAATCCCGGAGGGCAGGGGCTACGGCGGATTTCCGGTCAGCGGCATTTGGCTGCGCTGCGATGACGCCGACATCAACAAGCGCCATCACGCCAAGGTCTATGGCAAAGCGTCCGTCGGTTCTCCCCCGATGTCGGTTCCCCACCTCGACACGCGGGTCATCGGCGGCAAGCACTCGCTCCTGTTCGGGCCTTATGCGGGCTTTTCCACCAAATTCCTCAAGTATGGCTCGCTCATGGCCCTGTTCGAGTCGATCCGGCCGGCCAATATCGGACCGCTGCTGGCGGTTGCGCGCGACAATTTCGATCTGACCAAATATCTCATCGGACAGGTTCTGCAGACGGCGCATCACCGCTTCGCTGCCCTGCAGGAATATTATCCACGCGCCAAGCCGGCCGACTGGCAACTCGAAGTGGCGGGACAGCGCGTGCAGATCATCAAGCCGGATCCGCGCCGCGGCGGATTTCTCGAGTTCGGCACCGAACTGGTTGCGGCGGCTGATTGTTCGCTGGTGGCGTTGCTGGGGGCATCGCCCGGCGCCTCGACGGCGGTGTTCATCGCCATCGGCGTGCTGGAGAAATGCTTCAAGAACGAACTGACCGCCAACCGCTGGCTTCCCAAGCTGAAAGAGATGATCCCATCCTACGGCGAATCTCTGATCGATGACGCCGCGCTGTCCCGGCGCATACGCGCCGACACCGCCGCCGTGCTGCACCTGGAAAACGTTTGAACATTGATCCGATGCCGGCGGGGCATGCCCAGATCTTGCGTCGGGCGCGCGAGGGGGAAACGAGCGATGGCACAAACGGTCGCGGATCAATTTGCCGACATTCTCGTGGCGGCGGGAGTCAAACGCATTTACGGCATCGTCGGTGACAGCCTCAACGGGCTGACCGACGCGCTGCGCCGCCAGGGCAAGATCGAATGGATTCACGTCCGGCACGAGGAGGTCGCGGCGTTTGCCGCCGGTGGCGAGGCCCATCTCACGGGTGAGCTCGCGGTCTGCGCGGGCAGCTGCGGACCGGGCAACCTGCATCTCATCAACGGCCTGTTCGACTGCCACCGCTCGCGCCTACCGGTGCTCGCCATCGCCGCCCAGATCCCGTCGGGGGAAATCGCCTCCGGCTATTTCCAGGAGACGCACCCGCAGGACCTGTTCAAGGAGTGCAGCCATTTTTGCGAGCTGATCTCCAGCGCCAACCAGATGCCGCGCACCCTGGAGATGGCGCTTCATGCGGCGGTGGCGGAGTGCGGTGTCGCGGTGGTGGTCATCCCCGGCGACGTCGCGCTGCAACCCGCGGCAGACGCACCGGTGCCCAAGCCATCGGGTCTGCTGCCGGCGCAGCCGACGGTGGCGCCGGCCACCGCCGATCTCGAGCGATTGGCCGCCGTTCTCAACGGCGACGGCAGCGTGACCATGCTGTGCGGCTCCGGGTGCCAAGGCGCACACGCGCAACTGCTCGCGCTCGCGCAATGCCTGAAGGCTCCGATCGTCCACGCCCTCAAGGGCAAAGAACATGTCGAGTGGGACAATCCCTACGACGTCGGCATGACCGGGCTGATCGGGTTTTCGTCGGGCTATTACGCCATGCTCGATTGCGACGTTCTGCTCATGCTCGGGACCGATTTTCCCTATCGGCAATTCTATCCGCGCGGGGACGGCGTGCGGATAGCCCAAGTCGATCGACGCGGCGAGGTGATCGGGCGGCGGGCGCCGGTCGACGTGGGCGTGGTGGGTGACGTGCGCGCGACCATCGAGGCGCTGTTGCCACGCCTCAAAGGGAAGCGCGACAGCAGCCACCTCGACCAGGCGCGCGAGCACTATCGCAAGGCGCGCAAAGGCCTCGACGAGCTCGCGGTCGGCCGAGCCGGCAAGCCGCCGATCCATCCCCAACAGGTGGCCAAAGCGATCAGCGATCGTGCATCCGACGACGCGGTCTTCACCTGCGACGTCGGCCTGCCGACGGTGTGGGCGGCGCGCTATCTGGCGATGAACGGCAAGCGGCGGCTGATCGGATCGTTCTGGCACGGCTCCATGGCCAACGCCATGTCGCAGGCGATCGGCGCCCAGGCCGCGTTTCCGCGACGACAAGTGATTTCGTTGTCGGGCGACGGCGGTTTCACCATGCTGATGGGCGACTTTTTGACGCTTGTTCAGCACAACCTGCCGGTCAAAGTTGTCGTGTTCAACAATGGCGCGCTCGGCTTCATCGAGATCGAGCAGAAGTCGTCGGGATTTCTCGACTTCGGCACCAAGTTCAAGAATCCGAATTTCGCGGCGATGGCGGAGGCCGTCGGCGTGCGCGGAATCCGCCTCGAGGATCCGGGCGACGTCGAGCGTGGCATCGCAGAAGCGCTCGCTCACAACGGGCCGGTTCTGGTCGACGCGGTCGTGAGCCGCATGGTGCTTCCCATTCCGCCCAGCATCACGGTCGAGATGGCCAAGGGCTTCACGCTCTACATGCTCAAGGCGGTGATGGGCGGCCGCGGCGACGATCTGGTCGATCTCGCCAAGGCGAACCTCTGGGAGTGATAGAAGGAGCGCTTGGCAGCCGACGCATATCGCACTGCCAACAAACCGTAATCATCGGGGAGCTAAAATTCGGAGGAAGTCGAAAATGATGCGAGCGTTCAAGCTGTACACCGGACCCGACAATGCGTCGCATGTACTGGAAGGCACGATCGATGAAAAGGATCGCACCGACGTGGTTGCCATCCATTTCAAGGAAACGCCGGCGCATTCCTCGTACGATTGGCACCCTGATCCGGAACCGCAATTCGTGATCACGCTGTCGGGGACGCTTGAATTCGCCACCCCCGACGGGGAGACGTTCATACTCCGACCGGGCGATGTGCTGGTCGCTGTGGACCATATCGGCAAAGGCCATAAATGGCGCCTGATCGACGATCAGCCGTGGCGGCGCGCATATGTGGTGCTCAAGCCCGGCGCCAAGGATTCCTTCGTGGCCAAGACCGCCAATTGAGGCGCCCGTCGAACGCCAACGGCCAAAGAAGACTGCGCATGCCGACCGCAACGCCGGGAAAGACGCTGGAGCGCGGGATCGCCATCGGCAAGGAAGCCTTGATGAGGGACCGGGCAACACTTTGTGAAATGACTGCTAGACTGGAATGGCGACACAAGTGCGAACGAGTACATCGACCACCGTCTTTTTAGGAGGACTCAATGGCTGCGCCGAAATCCGCCGCGAACGAAAACGAAATCTCCCGCGACCGCCTTGCGGAGCTGTTGAACGAAGACCTTGCCCGCGAATATCAGGCCATTATCGCCTACGTCGTCTATTCCCAAGTGCTCAGCGGCGCCGAATACATGGACATCGCGGCCCAGCTCGAAATCCACGCCAAGCAGGAGCTCGATCACGCCCTGATCCTTTCACGGCAGATCGACTATCTCGGTAAAATGCCGGTGGTCACGCCCAAGCCGGTGCGCACGTCGAAAAAACCGAAAGACATGCTGCGATACGATCTCGACAACGAAAACGAAACCATTCGCAATTACCGCGATCGCATCCGGCAATGCGAAGCGCTCGGCGAATTCGCGATGGCGGAGCAGATTCGCCAGATCCTCATGCAGGAGCAGGATCATCAAATCGATTTAGCCACTGCGCTGGGCATCGAAGTTCCAGATGTCAGCGGCGGCCCAAAAGGACGCAAGCTGGGCAAGCGGCGTTAAGGGGGCGTCCTGGCACCGGCACAAGCGTTGCCGCGATCTCGGGAGCCGAGCTCGCCCTGGGCTCCCTTCCGTCACGCGAGCTTTAACGCCATGCGGACCGCGAGTGCAATGGCGAACGTCCTCGCAACGAGCGACCTTCAATTTGCCTTCAACCGCTCGAGGCTATCGAGATAATCCGCAATCCCGCGCTCCAGATCGTATTGCGGCGCGTAACCGAGCTCGGCGCGCGCGCGCGAGATATCGTAGACGCTAGAAGCGGGATAGGGCATGCCGAGGAAATTCAGCCCGGGTCCGATCTCGATGTCGGCGTGCGGCAGATGCTTGCGGATAACGCGCGCGACATCGTTGAGCGTGATGCCCACGCCGGTGCCGATATTGTAGACGCGGCTCTTGGGATTTTGCGCCGTGCAGGCGAGATAAATGCCGTGGGCCGAATCCTTGTTGTAGATGAAGTCGTCTTTCTCGTCGCCGCCCTGCGCGAGGCGGAACGGTAGGCCGTTGAAGGGATTCTCCACGATCTGGCTGGTCACGCCCATCTTGCCGTGACGCGCGGTCTTGCCCGGCCCGTAGGTGGTGGCGAAGCGCAGCACCACCACGTCGACGCCCATATTGGCCTGGTAATAGAGGCCGACCTGCTCCGCCATCAGCTTGGCGGAGTCGTAGATGCGCTTGGGATTCTTCGGAAAATCCTCGGGCACGGGCTTGTAGGTCGGCGCGCCGTATTCGCCCAGCACCGGACCATAAACGCCCTTCGCGCTGGTATAGACCACGCGCGCGACGTCGAAGGCGCGCGCGGCCTCCATTACGTTCACCATTCCCATCACGTTGACCTGCACGCTGAGCGCGGGATTGGCCGCCGAGACCGCGCCGACGAACGCCGCGGCGTGAACGATATGCGTGAC
>Ga0318528_10000027_pt1 | contig 26923 bp, 24 predicted proteins | sample GRESIP052b4f26_FD_202500 | JGI IMG/M metagenome (GOLD analysis project Ga0318528, IMG submission 202500) | Tropical soil microbial communities from Luquillo Experimental Forest, Puerto Rico - GRE.SIPMG.052b4f26 | ecosystem: Environmental > Terrestrial > Soil > Tropical forest > Bulk soil...
CTGCCCAACACCACCAACCCCGATGACTGGGCGCGGATTTCGGGCAAGAAGGGTGAGCGGATCGTCTACATCCGCACCCTGGTCACCGGCAAGTCGTCGAGCGCGTCGCGCGCCATCGACACCGAATCCAACCTGGGCCAGTACCTGTAGGGCTTGAGGTCAGTCGGTCTCCACGCCGCGACACTGAAGCCACGCACACGACGCGCCGGACGATGTCGCCGTGGCGTAAGTCTCGATGGGATCAGGCGGTCTCGAGCGAATAGCTGTTGGTCAGGTTGTCCTGCAGCACTTGGGCGGCCTGACTTCTGGTGTCCACCCTCAGCTCGCTCGTGAGTACGCGCGGCTGGTAGTTCCACCCTTCCGGCAGCTCGAGTCGGCCGGCGAGCCCGCGCAGGTCTTCCCTCTTCAGGTTGGGGTCGGCGACTTGGCTCCAGGTCTGCATGACCCAGCGCCGCCCTCGGGGGTCGATGAGTTCGTAGACCTCTTCGCCGGCGTTGAAGACGAACACGGTATTGCGGCTCACCTTGTTGACGGTGAAGGGCGCCGGATTCATCGTGGACAGCAGGACGGTGGCCTGCTGGATCATCTCGATCCCTCCGAAGGTCTTCGTTATTTGCGGGCCTTTCGGCTCCTTTTCGATGGCGTTCATCAGCCAGTAGCGAGGACCGTTGAGCAGGGCTGTCGCGGCACCGTTTTCCGTGGCGATGGCCTGGGGGTCGAGTGCGGACCACAGTTCGGCGGGACAGTCGTTCAGCGGGAAGCTGTTGTAAACCGTTGCCTGTGGGCCGGCCTCGCCGGGGGTCACGAGAAGCACTTCGCCGTAACGCTTCCCAGCCAAGTCGGACATCAGTGTGAAGTTAGTCACTGCCTTGGGTGGCGTCAACATCACACGCCGCCCCGATAGCACCGCGGTACCGGTTGCGCGCTATCAGGGTGGTGTGCATGTCGTCGATCAGCGGGTCGAGGAAAGTCGAGCGGTACTCGGCGTCGCCGGCCGCTCGCGCGCTGATGTACATGAACGTCAACGCGCCGAGGAAGAGAGTCATATGGATCAGCGAGTCGGGCACCGGCAGCGTAAAGCCCAGCACCGTCGCGGCGCTTTTGTAGGTGTGGGTCCACTCGTTGAGCAGCGATGGGTTGAGGACGATCAGGCCCAGAATCAAGTAGATGCTGGCGGTGACAACCGCCACCACCAGGATCTGTGCCAGTTGTGAGGTGGCCAGCACAAAGATCACGTTGAGGCGTTCGCCCCGTTTCAGCGGCGCGCAGTCGGCGGTATCCGGAATGGCCGCGAAGGGCGTGTCGGCAAGCCTTTCAGCGTCTTTGGGCTGCGCCGTCGTCGACTGCAGCATCGGCTTGACCCGTTCTCGGGTGGCCGAGATGACGAAGGCGGCAGCGATGGAGATCAGAAATGCCATTGCCAGCCCGAGCCGGTTCCCGCTTATCGTCGCGGCCATTAGCCAGACGTAGGTGTTGAAGAACACCAACGCGGTCAGCAGCACCACCGGCAGAGCCCGGACGACCAGGGCGCCCACCGTCGCAAGGTGCGAAAGCATCATGCGTACCGCCCACGCGACGACCGATCCGACCCCACAGCCGGTCAAGATCAGCACTGCCGCCACGACGACGGCTTCCTGCAGCAGTTGGGTGGGTCCACCGACGGTGGCTGCGACGCATGCCACCACGACCACCGCGATGGTCGCTATGCCCGCGCGAGTCCGGCCGCTTCGTGAGCGGGACACCAGCCAGCCGACGACCGCCATCAGCGGGAGGGCGAGCCCGATTATCGTCAGCACTATCAATTCGGACGTTGTCGGTTCCCCGGTGATAATCACGTCGTGGCCGCCGGTGATCAAGTAGAGCGACAGCGTGCAGACCTGCAGCGCCCCGTACGCCGCCAGGATGGGGGCGGACCGCGGCCAGAGCCGTCGCCATCGGGCTCGCCTCGTTAGCACGGACGGCAAACCGCGCTCCAAGAACCAGCTTTCGGCCGCCGTGCCCGCCGTCCCTCGCACGCGGGCGCTACCTCCAGCTCGGCGACCCGACCGGCGGCGCAGGGAAAGGTCCATGCGGGCTCACCCTAGTGCCGGATCAGCCCCCGTGTTGGCCATTGTCGATGCAGGTCAGGATTTGTTCGGTGGCCCGTTCGGCGATATCCATCACGGCGGCCTGGTCGATCCCCTGCGGTCTCCCGCGAGAAGGTCAATTCCGCACCTCGCCTAGTCTTTAAGTCATGCAACGGATTATCGGGACGGAGGTCGAGTACGGCATTTCCTCGCCGTCGGACCCGACCGCCAACCCGATCCTGACCTCGACGCAAGCGGTTTTGGCCTACGCGGCCGCGGCCGGCATTCAGCGCGCCAAACGCACCCGCTGGGACTACGAGGTGGAATCGCCGCTGCGGGACGCCCGCGGCTTTGACCTGAGCCGCTCGGCGGGGCCCCCGCCGGTGGTCGACGCCGACGAGGTCGGCGCGGCCAACATGATCCTGACCAACGGGGCGCGGTTATACGTCGACCATGCGCACCCGGAATACTCCGCGCCTGAGTGCACCGACCCGCTGGACGCGGTGATCTGGGACAAGGCCGGCGAGCGTGTGATGGAGGCCGCCGCCCGGCACGTCGCCAGCGTGCCCGGAGCCGCGAAACTGCAGCTCTACAAGAACAACGTCGACGGCAAGGGCGCCTCCTACGGGTCGCACGAGAACTACCTGATGTCTCGGCAGACGCCGTTTTCGGCGATCATCGCCGGGCTGACGCCATTTTTGGTGTCCCGGCAGGTGATTACCGGCTCGGGCCGGGTCGGCATCGGGCCCGCCGGCGACGAGCCGGGCTTCCAGCTGTCCCAGCGTTCCGATTACATCGAGGTCGAGGTCGGGCTGGAGACCACGCTGAAGCGCGGGATCATCAACACCCGCGACGAACCGCACGCCGACGCCGACCGGTACCGGCGGCTGCACGTGATCATCGGAGATGCCAACCTCGCCGAGACCTCGACCTACCTGAAGCTGGGCACCACGGCGCTGGTGCTCGATTTGATCGAAGAAGGCCCGGCACACGGGATCGACCTGACCGACCTGACGTTGGCCCGGCCGGTGCACGCGGTCCACGCGATCAGCCGCGATCCGTCGTTGCGAACCGCCGTGGCCATGGCGGACGGTCGCGAATTGACCGGCCTTGCGCTGCAACGGATCTATCTCGACCGGGTGGCAAAGCTGGTCGACTGCCGCGACCCCGACCCTCGCGCGGCCGACATCGTCGTGACCTGGGCGCACGTGCTCGACCAGCTCGAGCGCGACCCGATGGACTGCGCCGAGCTGCTGGACTGGCCGGCCAAGCTGCGACTCCTCGAGGGTTTCCGGCAGCGGGAGAACCTCAGCTGGTCGGCGCCGCGGCTGCACCTCGTCGACCTGCAATACTCCGACGTGCGGCTCGACAAGGGTCTGTACAACAGGCTGGTCGCGCGTGGCTCGATGAAGCGCCTGGTCACCGAACACCAGGTGCTCAATGCCGTCGACAATCCGCCGACCGATACGCGCGCTTATTTCCGCGGCGAATGCCTGCGCAGGTTCGGCGCCGACATCGCCGCGGCCAGTTGGGACTCGGTGATTTTCGACCTCGGTGGCGATTCGCTGGTTCGAATCCCGACGCTTGAGCCGCTGCGGGGCAGCAAAGCGCACGTCGGAGCGCTGCTGGATTCGGTGAATAGCGCCGTCGAACTGGTGGAACAACTCACCAGCTAAACATCGTTAAGCAGGGAAACGTCGGTGCCGACCGGTAGGGTTAGTACAAGACCGGCAGGCGTGTGACGCGGCCGATAACAAAGCAGGAGGCGGCGATGGCTCAGGAGCAGACCAAGCGTGGCGGTGGCGGCGGCGACGATGACGACTTCGCCGACACCGCGGCCGCGGGCCAAGAGCGCCGCGAGAAGTTGGCCGAGGACACCGACGACCTGCTCGACGAGATTGACGACGTTCTTGAGGAAAACGCCGAGGACTTTGTCCGCGCGTATGTCCAAAAGGGCGGACAGTGACCTGGCCGTTCTCCGATCGCCTGTCCACTAACTCCGCACTTCCCGGGATCCCGGCTGTAGACCTGTCCTCGTTTGCCGACTTCCTCCGCCGCCAGGCGCCGGAATTGCTGCCAGCAAGCCTCGGCGGCGGTGCCCAACCCGGCGCCGCGGGCGGCGCCAGTGCCCAGCTGCCGCATGGGACGACGATTGTCGCGTTGAAATATCCCGGCGGTGTGGTCATCGCCGGCGACCGGCGCTCGACGCAGGGCAACATGATCGCCGGGCGTGACGTGAAGAAGGTGTACATCACCGACGACTACACCGCCACCGGCATCGCCGGGACGGCTGCGATCGCCGTCGAGTTCGCCCGCCTGTACGCCGTGGAACTCGAGCACTACGAGAAGCTCGAAGGCGTGCCGCTCACTTTTGCCGGCAAGGTCAACCGGCTTGCGATCATGGTGCGCGGAAACCTGGCGGCCGCGATGCAAGGGCTGGTGGCTGTGCCACTCCTTGCGGGGTATGACATTCATGCGCCGGACCCGGAAAGCGCTGGGCGCATAGTCTCGTTCGACGCCGCCGGCGGCTGGAACATCGAGGAAGAGGGCTACCAGTCGGTGGGGTCGGGCTCGATTTTCGCCAAGTCGTCGATAAAGAAGTTGTATTCGCAAGTCACCGATGTCGATTCCGCGGTGCGCGTAGCGGTGGAGGCGCTCTACGACGCCGCCGACGACGATTCCGCCACCGGCGGACCGGATCTGGTCCGCGGTATCTATCCCACGGCGGTCACCATCGGCGCCGAGGGCGCGGCAGACGTGCCGGAGAGCCGCATCGCCGAACTGGCCCGGGAAGTCATCGAAAGTCGCTCGCGCGCAAACACTTTCGGTTCCGACGCCGAGCCGCGGGGGGATAAGTGAGTTTCCCGTATTTCATCTCGCCTGAGCAGGCGATGCGCGAGCGCAGCGAGCTCGCACGCAAGGGCATCGCGCGGGGCCGCAGCGTGGTAGCGCTGGCCTATGCCGGTGGCGTGCTGTTCGTCGCGGAGAACCCGTCACGGTCGCTGCAGAAGATCAGCGAACTTTACGACCGCGTGGGCTTTGCGGCCGCGGGCAAGTTCAACGAATTCGACAATTTGCGCCGCGGCGGAATCCAGTTCGCCGACACCCGGGGCTACGCCTACGACCGCCGCGACGTCACCGGCCGGCAACTGGCCAACGTCTACGCCCAGACGCTGGGCACCATATTCACCGAGCAGGCCAAGCCGTACGAGGTCGAGTTGTGTGTTGCCGAGGTCGCACACTACGGCGAGACCAAACCGCCTGAGCTGTATCGGATCCTCTATGACGGGTCGATCGCCGACGAGCCGCATTTCGTGGTGATGGGCGGGACCACCGAGCCGATCACCACCGCGCTCAAGGATTCCTACGCCGAAAACGCCGACCTGCGCGACGCGTTGGGGATCGCGGTGGCGGCGCTGCGAGCCGGTAGCGCCGACACCTCGAACGGCGATCAGCCGACCCTCGGCGTGGCCAGCCTAGAGGTGGCCATCCTGGACGCCAACCGGCCGCGGCGCGCGTTTCGGCGCATCAACCGCTCGACCTTGGAAAGCCTGCTGCGGGACCAGGACGCCCCGAAATCTGAGGACGCAGAATCCGGCGGAGAAGCGCCGGAAGCGAACGGCGAATCCTCGGAGTAATCCCCGGCACGACCGACCCGATCCGGCCAATAGCATCCGTGGGCGCGGCTTGCCCACCGTGGCGGTGGGACAACCAGTACCCTCGATTACGTGCAGCGGCGAATTATGGGCATCGAGACCGAGTTCGGTGTCACCTGCACGTTCCACGGTCACCGTCGGCTTTCCCCGGACGAGGTAGCGCGCTACCTGTTCCGACGCGTGGTGTCGTGGGGCCGCAGCTCCAACGTCTTCTTGCGCAACGGCGCCCGCCTCTACCTCGATGTGGGCAGCCACCCCGAGTACGCCACCGCCGAGTGCGACAGCCTGGTGCAGTTGGTCACCCACGACCGGGCCGGCGAATGGGTGCTGGAAGACCTGCTCGTCGACGCCGAGCAGCGGCTCGCCGACGAGGGCATCGGCGGTGACATTTACCTGTTCAAGAACAACACCGATTCCGCGGGCAACTCCTACGGCTGCCACGAGAACTACCTGATCGTGAGGGCCGGCGAGTTCTCCCGGATCTCCGATGTGCTGCTGCCGTTCCTGGTCACTCGCCAGCTGATCTGCGGGGCCGGCAAGGTGCTGCAGACCCCCAAGGCCGCGACGTTCTGCCTTTCCCAACGTGCCGAGCACATTTGGGAGGGCGTCTCCTCGGCCACCACTCGCAGCCGGCCGATCATCAACACCCGCGACGAGCCGCACGCCGACGCCGAGAAGTACCGGCGGTTGCACGTCATCGTCGGCGACTCCAACATGTGCGAGACGACCACGATGCTCAAGGTGGGCACCGCGGCGCTGGTGCTGGAGATGATCGAAGCCGGCGTTCCCTTCCGCGACTTCTCCCTGGACAACCCCATCCGCGCCATCCGCGAGGTCAGCCACGACATCACGGGTCGACGGCCGGTGCGGCTGGCCGGCGGTCGTCAGGCCAGCGCGCTGGACATCCAGCGCGAGTACTACAGCCGGGCCGTCGAGCATCTGCAGACCCGGGAGCCCAACGCGCAGATCGAACAGGTCGTCGACCTCTGGGGCCGTCAGCTCGACGCCGTCGAAAGCCAGGATTTCGCCAAAGTGGACACCGAAATCGACTGGGTGATCAAGCGCAGGCTGTTCCAGCGCTATCAGGACCGCTACAACATGGAGTTGTCCGACCCGAAGATCGCCCAGCTCGATCTGGCCTACCACGACATCAAGCGCGGCCGTGGCGTCTTCGATCTGCTGCAGCGCAAGGGGCTGGCGGCGCGTGTCACCACCGACGAGGACATCTCGGAGGCCGTCGACCACCCGCCGCAGACCACCCGCGCCCGGCTGCGTGGGGAATTCATCAGCGCGGCTCAGGCGGCGGGGCGCGACTTCACCGTCGACTGGGTGCACCTCAAGCTCAACGACCAGGCGCAGCGCACTGTGCTCTGCAAAGACCCATTCCGAGCGGTCGACGAGCGGGTCAAGCGGCTGATCGCCAGCATGTAGCCGCGATCGGTTCACCAACGGTCACAGCAGCCACAGCGGCACCGTCGCGGCTGCTCATACTCGAGTCGCAAACGTGATAGCGCGGGCGCTATCACGTTTGGAGAGGCAGTGGCACCGCCAAGCTGGTGACTGGTGTGGCCGCTGTGATTGGTGCGGCATGGCCGCCCGGCGGAAGCGCTGGGCGCGGACCATCGAATAACCTGTTGTAAATGGCGATCTCGAAAGTCGAGCGGCTGGTCAACCTTGTCATCGCTTTGTTGTCCACTCGCGGTTACATCACCGCTGAAAAGATCAGGTCCAGCGTGGCGGGGTATTCCGAGAGCCCGAGCGCCGAGGCGTTCTCGCGGATGTTCGAGCGCGACAAGAACGAATTGCGTGATCTCGGCATCCCGCTCGAGATCGGCAGGGTGTCGGCTATGGACCCCGCCGAGGGCTACCGCATCAACCGCGACGCCTACTCGCTGCCGCCGGTCGAGCTCACCCCCGAGGAAAGAGCCGCGGTAGCCGTCGCCACGCAGCTGTGGGAGTCGCCCGAACTGATCACCGCAACCCAGGGCGCGCTGCTCAAGCTGCGCGCCGCCGGGGTAGACGTCGATCCCTTCGATGCAGGGGCCCCGGTGGCGATCGCGTCTCCGGCCGGGGTGCCAGGACTTCGCGGTTCGGAGGACGTCCTCGGAATCCTGTTGTCGGCGATTGATTCCCGTCAGGTGGTGCGGTTCCCGCACCGGCCGTCGCGGGCCGAGCCCTACACCACTCGCACCGTCGAGCCGTGGGGCGTCGTCACAGAGAAGGGCCGCTGGTATCTCGTGGGCCATGACCGCGACCGCAATGCCACCCGCACCTTCCGGCTCTCGCGGATCGCCGCCGAGGTCACGCCGATCGGTCCTGCCGGCGCGGTGTCCGTGCCCGAAGGCGTCGACCTGCGCAAGATCGTGGCCGACATGGTCGCCGAAACGCCGACGGGCGCTCGGGCCCGGGTGTGGGTCGCCGACGAAAAGGCCACCGCGCTGCGGCGCGCCGGAAGGTCGGTAGCTGCGCGACGGCTGGCCGGCCGCGACGGCGAGGTGATCGAACTCGACATCGGATCCACCGACCGGTTGGCGCGCGACATCAGCGGCTACGGGGCCGACGCCGTCGTGCTGGAGCCCGAACCCCTGCGCGAGGATGTGCTGGCCCGGTTGCGCGGGGTCGCAGAGGTGGAGCGCTCATGACGCCCGTATCGACCCGGTTGATCCGGCTGCTCAACATGGTGCCGTACTTCCAGGCCAACCCGAAGGTCACCCGGGCCAAGGCCGCCGCCGACTTGGGGGTGTCGGCCAAGCAACTCGAGGAGGACCTCAACCAGCTGTGGATGTGCGGTCTTCCCGGCTATTACCCGGGTGATCTCATCGATTTCGAGTTCTCTGGCGACACGATCGAAGTGACGTTCTCGGCGGGCATCGACCGGCCGCTCAAGCTCACGTCGCCCGAGGCCACCGGCCTGCTGGTGGCGTTGCGGGCGCTGGCCGACATTCCGGGCGTGGTCGATCCCCAAGCGGCGCGCAGCGCGATCGCCAAGATCGAGGCCGCCGCCGGCGCCGTCGGCCAGGACGCCCCAGATTCGGTCGCGGCCGTCGGCGAGCCCGCGCCCGTCGAAAGTCGGGCCGCGGCCGCCGTGCGGACGGCGGTGCAGTACAAACACGCACTTGCCATCGACTACTACGCCGCCTCCCACGACACGCTTACCAGCCGGATCGTGGACCCCATTCGCGTACTGCTGATCGGCGGCCAGAGCTATTTGGAGGCCTGGTCCCGCGAGGCCGAAGGGGTCCGGCTGTTCCGCTTCGACCGGATCGTCGACGCCGCCGAGCTGGACGAGCCGGCCGCTGCCCCCGAACCGGCGCTGCACGCGCCACCGGACACGTCACTGTTCGACGGCGACCCGTCGCTGCCGTCGGCCAAGCTGCGGGTGGCGCCCTCGGCGTCGTGGATGTTCGAGTATTACCCGATGCGGGAGGTGCGCGAGTTGCCGGATGGGGCGTGTGAGGCGGTCATGACCTACGCCTCGGAGGACTGGATGACGCGCCTGGTGCTGGGATTCGGGCCGGCCGTGCGGGTGCTTGAACCGGAGTTGCTCGCGCAGCGTGTACGGGAAGCCGCGGCGGCGGCCCTGGTGTCTTACCAGGTCGCGGCACAAGGGTGACGCCGTCGAGGGCCTGGCATCCCGCGGCGCGGGCACACCGGGGCATCGTCTCGCTGCGGTAACATCGGGTGGACGTCTGGAGGTAATCAAAGTGGGCAGTCTTAGTCCGTGGCACTGGGCGGTAATCGCTGTCGTAGTGGTTCTGCTGTTCGGCGCCAAGAAGCTCCCCGATGCCGCGCGCTCGTTGGGCAAGTCGATGCGCATCTTCAAGTCCGAGATCCGTGAAATGCAGACCGAAGGCAAGTCCGAGGCGCCGTCCTTGCAAACTTCCTCGGAACCCCCGCAACCCGTGCAGTCGCAGCGGGTCGACCCGCCGGCGGCCACCGGGCAGGGTTACGGCGAAGCGCAGCCGCTCCACTAGCCGCGTTGACGCGGTGCCCGAGCGTCACTGACCGAGCGTCGTGAAACGTTTCAAGGCTTCAGCGCGCACCGTCGGCCTGCTGAAGCGGCTCAACCCTCGTAACAGGCGCAGCCGCACCAATCCGGACGCGACGATGTCGCTCGTCGATCACCTGACCGAGCTGCGCACCCGGCTGCTGATCGCGCTGGCTGCCATCCTGGTCACCACGATTTTCGGGTTCGTCTGGTACTCGCATTCGATCTTGGGGTTGGAGAGCCTCGGCGAGTGGCTGCGCCATCCGTATTGTGCGCTGCCGCAGTCGGCGCGGGCGAATATCAGCGCCGACGGGCAGTGTCGGCTGCTGGCCACGGCGCCGTTCGACCAATTCATGCTGCGGCTCAAGGTCGGCATGATGGCCGGGATCGTGCTGGCCTGTCCGGTGTGGTTCTACCAGCTTTGGGCGTTCATCACGCCCGGTCTTTATCAGAGGGAGCGCCGCTTTGCGGTCGGGTTTGTGATCCCCGCCGCGGTGCTCTTCGTCGGCGGTGCCGTGCTCGCCTACTTTGTGCTCTCCAAGGCGCTGGGGTTCTTGTTGACGGTCGGCAGCGACGTGCAGGTGACCGCGCTGTCCGGGGACCGGTATTTCGGCTTCCTGATCAATCTGCTGGTGGTGTTCGGGGTCAGCTTCGAATTCCCGCTGCTGATCGTCATGCTCAACATGGCGGGCATGCTGACCTACGAGCGGCTCAAATCGTGGCGGCGCGGCCTGATCTTCTCGATGTTCGTGTTCGCGGCGGTATTCACGCCCGGATCCGATCCGTTTTCCATGACGGCACTCGGCGTAGCGCTGTCGGTTCTGCTCGAGTTCGCCATTCAGATCGCCCGACTGCACGACAAGCGGAAAGCCAAGCGGGAAGCGCAAGCCGCGATCCCCGACGACGAAGCGTCTGTCATCGAGCCGCCCTCGCCGATTCCTGAGCCCTCGTTTAGCGCCGGGCAACACGACGATGTCACCTAGCCGTCGGTGCGGGGCGGCGTGACGGAGCTGGCCGAGCTGGCCCGGTTCACCGCGGAGCTGCGTTTCACGCTCGACGACTTTCAGCAGCGGGCCTGTGCGGCGCTGGAACGAGGCCATGGCGTGCTGGTCTGCGCGCCCACGGGCGCCGGCAAGACAGTGGTCGGCGAGTTCGCCGTGCACCTGGCCCTGGCGGCCGGCGGCAAGTGCTTCTACACCACGCCGCTCAAGGCCCTGAGCAACCAGAAGCACACCGACCTGACCCTGCGTTACGGCCGCGACCGCATCGGGCTGCTCACCGGCGACATGTCGGTGAACGCCCACGCGCCCGTGGTGGTGATGACCACCGAGGTGCTGCGCAACATGCTCTACGCCGATTCGCCCGCACTGCAAGGACTTTCGTATGTGGTGATGGACGAGGTGCATTTCCTGGCCGACCGGATGCGGGGCCCGGTGTGGGAGGAGGTGATCCTGCACCTGCCCGAGGAGGTGCGGGTGGTCAGCCTGTCGGCGACGGTGAGCAACGCCGAAGAATTCGGCGGCTGGATCCAGACCGTGCGCGGCGACACGACTGTGGTGGTCGATGAGCACCGGCCGGTGCCGCTGTGGCAGCACGTCTTGGTGGGCAAGCGGCTGTTCGACCTGTTCGACCATGACGCCGACGAACCCGCCGGCCCGCCCTCCACCACACGCCAGTTCCGGGTCGACCCGGACCTGCTGCGCCAGATCGCACACCGGCGCGAGGCGGACCGAATGTCGGACTGGCGTGGCCCGCGTCGTGACGGGGGAAGAAGGAGTGGGCGCGGAGCCGCCGCCCGGCCGCGTTTTTACCGGCCGCCGTCGCGGCCGGACGTGATCGCGATCCTCGATTCCCCGGGGATGCTGCCGGCGATCACGTTCGTGTTCTCCCGGGCCGGTTGTGACGCCGCAGTCGCCCAGTGCCTGCGGTCGCCGCTGCGGCTGACCACCGAGGAGGAACGCGCCCAGATCGCCGAGGTGATCGACCACCGCTGCGGGGATCTCGCCGACTCCGACCTGGCGGTGCTCGGCTACTACGAGTGGCGGGAGGGGTTGCTGCGCGGTTTGGCGGCCCACCACGCGGGGATGTTGCCGGCGTTCCGGCACACGGTCGAGGAGCTGTTCACCGCGGGCCTGATCAGGGCGGTGTTCGCCACCGAAACGTTGGCGCTCGGCATCAATATGCCCGCGCGCACGGTGGTGCTGGAACGGCTGGTGAAGTTCAACGGCGAGCAGCACGTGCCACTGACGCCGGGCGAGTACACGCAGCTGACCGGGCGCGCCGGCCGGCGCGGCATCGACGTCGAGGGTCATGCGGTGGTGCTGTGGAATCCCAGCGAGGACACCACCGAACCGTCCGCGGTGGCCGGCCTGGCCTCCACTCGCACCTTCCCGCTGCGGAGTTCGTTCGCCCCGTCATACAACATGACGATCAACCTGGTGCACCAGATGGGCCCCGAGCAGGCACACCAGCTGCTTGAGCAGTCTTTCGCCCAGTACCAGGCCGACCGCTCCGTCGTCGGTCTGATCCGAGGCATCGAGCGCGGCAAACAGATGCTCGACGAGATCGCCGCCGACCTTGGCGGACCGGAGGCGCCGATCCTCGAATACGCCCGCCTGCGGGCGCGGATCTCCGAGATGGAGCGTGCGCAGTCTCGCGCGTCGCGGCTGCAGCGCCGGCAGGCGGCCAGCGATGCGCTGGCCGCGCTGCGTCGGGGCGACATCATCACGATCACGCACGGCCGGCGCGGCGGGCTGGCGGTGGTGCTGGAGTCGGCCCGCGACAGCTCCGACCCACGCCCCTTGGTGCTCACCGAACACCGATGGGCGGGACGGATTTCGTCGGCGGATTATTCGGGCGCGTCGGAGCCGGTCGGTTCCATGTCATTGCCCAAGCGGGTGGAACACCGCCAGCCACGAGTCCGGCGCGACCTGGCCTCGGCGCTGCGATCGGCCGCCGCCGGGCTCACCATTACCGGGGACCGCCGAAGGGCTAGTGGCGACGGTGACAAGGACGGCGGGTTTCACGATCCAGAGCTGGCGTCGTTGCGGGCGCAGTTGCGTCGGCACCCCGCACACAGCAGCCCCAACCTCGAATCCCAGATCCGCCAGGCCGAGCGCTACCTGCGCATCGAGCGCGACAACGCGCAACTGGAGAAAAAGGTGGCCGCCGCCACCAACTCGCTGGCCCGCACGTTCGACCGGATCGTCGGGCTGCTCACCGAACGTGGCTTCATCCGAGGCCCGGCCACGGATCCCCACGTCACCGACGACGGCCGGTTGCTGGCCCGCATCTACAGCGAGAGCGACCTGTTGGTCGCCGAATGCCTCCGCACCGGAGCGTGGGCCGATTTGAAACCGGCCGAGTTGGCAGCCGTGGTGTCGGCCGTGCTCTACGAGTCACGGGGCGGTGACGGACCCGGCGCCGCACTTGCCGCCGAGGTGCCCACGCAGCGATTGCGGCAGGCGCTGCAGCAGACGTCGAGGCTGTCCACCGCGCTGCGCGCCGACGAGCAGACGCACCGGATCGCCCCGAGTCGTGAACCCGACGACGGCTTTGTCAACGTCATCTACCGTTGGGCCCGGACCGGAGATCTGGCCGCGGCGCTGGCCGCCGCCGATGCGGCCGGCACGGGTTCGCCGTTGTCGGCGGGGGACTTCGTGCGATGGTGCCGGCAGGTGCTCGACCTGTTGGACCAGGTCCGCAACGCCGCACCGGATGCAGAACTGCGGGCCAACGCCAAGCGCGCTATCAATGACGTTCGGCGCGGCGTCGTCGCAGTTGACGCCGGGTAGGCTGGGCCCGAGCTACCGTTACAAGGCCAGGACGCAAGGGAACTGAGGAGAAAGAATGAGCGGACCGCAGGGATCGGACCCGGGCCAGCAGTGGCAGCCGCCCGGTCAGGGTGGCGATCGGTCCTCGGAACCCACCCAGGTGGGAACGCCCTGGCAGCAGCAGCCGAACCAGGACGAGACGTGGCAGGCCCCCGCGTACACGCCGCCCGCCGACTATCCGACGTATCAGCAGCCGAGCGAGCAGCCATACCAGCCGCAGTACCCCCAGCAGCCCAGCTACGGGCGACCTGGGCAGTTCGGTGCGCAGCCCCAGCAGTACGGGCAGCCCGGCCAGTACGGCCAGCCCGGCCAGTACGGCCAGCCCGACCAGTACGGCCAGCCGAGCCAGGCCGGCCAATACGGCCAGCCCGGCCAGTACGGCCAGCCGGGTCAATACGGCCAGCCAGGTCAATACCCGCAGCAGTATCAGCCGTACGAGCAGCAGGGTAAGAAGCGCTCAATGGCGCTGATCGGCGGCGTGGCCGGCGTGATCGCATTTCTGCTCATCGCGGTCGTGCTGGTGCTCGGTTTCTGGCAGCCCGGGTTTTTCGTCACCACCCAACTGGACGTGAACAAGGCCCAGGCCGGCGTGCAGCAGGTCCTCACCGACGAGACGAACGGCTACGGCGCGAAGAACGTCAAAGACGTCAAGTGCAACCACGGCCAAAACCCGGTTGTCAAGAAGGGCGGCACCTTCGACTGCGACGTCAGCATCGACGGCGCCTCCAAGCACGTGACGGTGACCTTCCAGGACAACAAGGGCACCTACGAGGTCGGCCGGCCGCAATAATCCTCACGCGGGCAGCGAGTCGAGCGCCTTCTGCAAGCGGGCGATCGGCGACCCGACGCCCAGCTCACTCGCCAGCTTGGCGGTGCGTTTCGGATCGGCGGCCACCAGCGGTAGCTCGTCGGTTGACGTCGACAGGGTGACCGGCGCGTCCGTGGCTACCCGCACCACCGCGCCGGCGGCCTCGATGTAGTCGGTCGCTGCCAGCAACTTCGCGCGCAAGCCCTTGGCCATCTTCGATTTCGGATCGTGGGCGGCCGCCAAAATCTGGTCCAGCGAACCGTGCTGGGCCAGCAGGGTGGCTGCCGTCTTCTCGCCGACGCCGGGCACACCCGGCAGGCCATCGGACGGATCGCCGCGCAACAGCGCCAGCTCGGCGTAGGCCGGCCCGGCGCGATCCACCGGCACGCCATAGTGTTCCGCCACCTCGGCGGGTCCGAACAAGGTGGCTTTGGTCAGCCCGCGGCCCAGGTAGAGCACCCGAACCGGAATGGGATCGTCGGCTACCACCTGGAGCAGGTCGCGGTCCCCGCTGACCACCACGACCGGGTTACTGCGTTCCCGTGCCGCCAGCGTGCCCAGCACGTCGTCCGCCTCGAATCCCGGTGCGCCCGCCGCCGGGATCCCGAAGGCGTCCAGCAGCTCCATGATCATGTCGACCTGCGGCGTCAGATCGTCGGGCACTTCCTCGATGTCGGGCTGGCCGGCCGGTTCGGGTTCGGCGACCCGATGCGCCTTGTAGGACGGTATGAGGTCCACCCGGAACTGCGGCCGCCAATCCAGGTCGAGGCACACCACCAGCCGGCTGGGCCGCTGCTTGGTGATCACGACGGCCATCGAGTCGATGAACCCGCGCACGGCGTTTACGGGGCGCCCGTCGGGGGCGGTGATCGATGACGGCACCCCGAAATACGACCGGAACCACATGCTGGCGCCGTCGAGCAGCAACAGGGGTGCGGGCATGCCGGCTATGGTCTCACGTCGCCGAACGTCGACTTGTTGTTGACTCCTGCGCGGAACCGGCACAACGACTCGACGTTCGACGCGGTTAGCCTGGCTGCCATGGATTCTCGCCGATTCGATGCCGGGGTGTATGCCCGACGCCTTGCTACGGCGGCCGTGGCGACCGCCGAGGCCGGCCTCACCGGCCTGGTGATCACCCCGGGCTACGACCTGCGCTACCTCGTCGGCTCGCGCGCCCAGACGTTCGAGCGGCTGACCGCGCTGGTGTTGCCGGTCTCCGGTGACCCGACGGTCGTGGTGCCGCGGCTGGAGCTGGCCTCGCTGAAGGGGTCGGCCGTTACCGAACTGGGCCTGCCGGTACGGGATTGGGTAGATGGCGAGGACCCGTATCAGTTGGTCAGCGCCGCCTTGGGTGGCGGCGCGGCCGCGACTGCCGTCACCGATTCCATGCCCGCGCTGCACCTCTTGCCGCTGGCCACGGTGCTGGGCGTACTGCCGATTCTGGCGACCGACGTGCTGCGCGGGCTGCGGATGGTCAAGGAGGAATGCGAGATCGATGCGCTGCGCAAGGCCGGTGCGGCCATCGACCGGGTGCACGCCCGAGTGCCCGAGTTTCTGCGCCCGGGCCGCACGGAGGCCGACGTCGCCGCCGACATCGCCGAAGCGATTGTCGCCGAAGGACATTCGGAGGTGGCGTTCATTATCGTCGGCTCCGGCCCGCACGCCGCCGACCCGCACCACAGCTATTCGGATCGAGAGCTAAGGATGGGCGACATCGTCGTCGTCGACATCGGCGGCGCATATGAGCCCGGATACCACTCCGACTCGACCCGCACCTACAGCATCGGTGAGCCCAGACCCGATGTGGCGCAACAGTATTCGGTGCTGCAACGAGCCCAGCGCGCGGCCTTTGACGCCGTGCGACCGGGCGTCACCGCCGAGCAGGTCGACGCGGCCGCCCGCGACGTGCTGGCCGGGGCCGGGCTCGCGGAGGCTTTCGTGCACCGCACCGGGCACGGCATCGGGCTATCGGTTCATGAAGAGCCGTACATCGTCGCCGGCAATGACTTGCCGCTAACCGCGGGCATGGCCTTTTCCATCGAGCCCGGCATCTACTTTCCGGGCCGGTGGGGTGCCCGAATCGAGGACATCGTGGTCGTGACCGAGGACGGCGCCCTGGCCGTCAACAGCCGTCCGCACGGACTGATCGTTGTTCCCGTGCGTTAACGGGCGCGTCAGCCACGCCGCGTAGGTTGGGCGTGGTGTCAATCCTGGACCTCACTCTGCTTCCGATTCGCATCGCCGGCCATGTCGTCGATGCGGTGCTCCACCCCACTTCGCCCGCACCCGCGCCACCGGCCGAGCTCATCGTGGTCGACGGGATGCCCGAGGGCGTCCCGCCAGCGGCGCGACGCCCCGAACCCCAGCTGCCCGCGCCGGCGAAATGGCCGTTCGGCGAGGATTTTCCGCGCACCTGCGGCGCGGGCCGGCTGGCTGGCGGTGCCCTGTTCTGGACCGACTTCCTCTACGACGACCACGGTGCGACGGGCATCCCGGTCGGGGACCTGAAAATCCAGGCGCCGCCACGCGGCACCTACGTCTACCCGGACGGGCCCGCGGCCCGCAACGGCGCCGACATCTTCCGCGTGGCCATCGGGCTCACCGAGACCCACACGTGGTGGCGGATCGACTGGAACACGCTGCTGGACGCCTCGGTGCCCCTCGCGCTGTTTACCTTCGACACCGACCCCGGCCGGACGGCCGCCGACGAGTGGCCGGCCGGGGCCGGTGTGCGCTCGAAGGGCATTGACCTGGCCCTGCTCGTTACGGGTAGCGGCGCCGCATTGATCGACCTCGCCACTGGGGTCACCACGCCGGTCGAGCAAAGCGTCGACATGGCGTCGCGGTCGTTTCTGGCGCGGGTTCCGCGCTCGTTGATGGAAGCGACCGGAACCTGGACGGTCCGGCTGGCCGCGGGTTTGGCCAACGCGACGGGCGATGGGTTCGCCGACGTGCCCGCCGAGCGCGGCGCGTTGCCCGGACAACCCAACGTCTACAACGTCGCGTTTCGCACCAACGATCAGGAGCCGCCGCACCTGAACTTCTGGTCGGATTCCGCGCAGGCCGCGGCGTTGACCCGCGGCGACGTTTCTGAGTTCGCGGTGACGGTGCCGTGGGCTCGGCTTGCGGCCCGCGAGACCGATCCGGAGCCGGTGATCATCGGCCCGTCGACCCGTTGGTACGTGTCCTCGATCGAGCTCGGCCAAGGTGTCGCCGCCGACGACATCTTGAGCACCAAGCCGCAATTCCTCGGCCGGGTCCAGCCCTACTCGGTGTGCCTGCCGTCGACTTATGCGCCGGGTCAGATGTTGCCGCTGACGCTGCTGCTGCACTCGCTCGCGCTCGGGCAAAGCCAGTTCGCCGCGATCGACCCGAACCTGTTGCACGAGGTGTGCGAGGGCCGCGACTCGGTGGTGGTTACGCCGCTGGCTCGGGGCCCGTCGACCTGGTACTTCGACACCGGGGAACTCGACGTCTGGGAAGTGTGGGCGCGCGTGGCCGAACAGCTGGGCACCGACCCCAATCGCACGGTGGTTTCGGGTTATTCGATGGGCGGGTACGCGGCCTACAAGCTGGGACTGAGCTACCCGCAGGTGTTCTCGCAGGCGGTGGTGTTGGCCGGCCCGCCGACGTGCGGGGTGCGACTGCTGCCCGACGTCGACATTCCGGCCGACCTCGACCTGGACTCGCCGTGCGCCCGCGAGGGTGATACCTGGAAGCTGCTGGTGAACGCCCGGTGGCTGCCGTACGTCATCGCCCACGGGCTGGTTGACGAACTGGTGCCGTGCGCGTCGGCCGCCGAGCAGGTGCTCGAACTTGACCGGCTCGGCTACCGCCATCGGTTCACCGTCTATCCGCTCGAGGATCACATCGCCTGGGTGTTTCAGGACAAGTTCGAGGATCCCATCGCGCACATGGGAACCGGTCTGCGCCAAGCTGATCCGGGACATATCACCTTTGCGTGGTATCCCCAACTGGTGCGCGCCGACCTGGGCATCGGGCCGCACCAGGTGTGGTGGTTGTCAGAACTGACCGCCGATCCTTCGGTGGCCGCGCGCCGCGGTGCGGTAGCGCAAGTTGACGCGCGCTCGTATGCCCGGCCGGACCCGACGCACACCGTTCGGCACCATCGCGGCGTCGTCCTCAGTTTCGAGCCGACCCCCGGGTTGTATAGCGAGCTGGACTGGCGCGTGGGCCCGCCCGTCGACCCGCTGCCGTATCTGACGCTGCGCCTCACCGGGGTCGTCAGCCTCACGGTCGACGTGGCGCGCGCCGGGCTGGCCGCGTTGCCGTCGTCGACGATCACGGTGGCCACGGACGGGGCCGCGCACATCGCGCTGGCCGGACTACCCGCCGGGGCGGAGGTGCAGGTCGACGGTCAGCCGGCCGGGCCGACCGTGGCCGTGTTGCCGGGACGCCACCGCATCACGCTGCGTGTCGATGGGTGAGTTGGGGCGCGACCTGGGTGATTAGCGGCGCGCGCTGGCGTGGGCGAGAATCTCGCGCGTGGTTCCCTTGGTGGTTGATCCTCAGGCGTTGTTCGCCGCGGGCAGCGCCGTCGGTGCCGTCGGGGATGGCCTGAATGCCAACCTGATCGTGTTGACGGCAGGTTTTGCGGCCCACACCGGCCTGGATGCGGCGGGTGAGGTGTTCGGCCTGGCGTACCAGGACACGGCGGAGCAGCTGCTGAAGGCCGCGGCGGCCGCGATCAACGCGTGCCGGCAGAGCGGGGCGCTGATACAACAGGGCGCAGCGAATTATTCGAAGGCCGAAGCCGCCTCGGCGCTCGGCGGCGGTGCCGGCGTCTTGCAGGCGCCACCGGAGCCGACCAAGATTGCGCCTCCTGGGCCGCCGGGGACGTGGGGTAAAGGGGAGCCGCCTCCGCTGCTTTGGGCGCTGGTGGAGTCTTTCGTTGACGATGTGTGGCCCGACGGCGACGTCGCGGGACTGCATGCGGCCGCGGCCCGTTGGCGCGGTTTCGGTGCGGCGGCCAGCGGAACGCAGGGTGCGCTCAACGCTTCGAAATCACTGTTTGATGCCCAGCAGATTCCCGAAGGCGGCAAGATCGATGAGGCTTTGTCGAAGATCGGCGACTGCATGGCGCAACTCGGCGAGCAGTCCGGCAAGCTGGCCACCAGCCTCGATGCTTTCGCCGACGAGGTGAATCAGGCTCACAACCACATTCGGGATCTGTTGAACCGGCTGGGGTCACTGGCCGACCTCGGGCATGACGTGATGTTGATCATCAAAGGCGACGCGATCGATGAGATCAAAAAGATCGCCAGGGACATCAACGACGTACTGCACGACCTGGGGCGCGAAGCCCGCGCGGCCGAACAGGGAATGAAGCTGGGGATGCAGGTCGTCGATGGCCTGGTCGTCAAGCTCGAAAAGTACACGCGTGGCGAGCTCAAGGATTTTCTGGGCGACGCGGTCGGAAACCAGGTGGCGACCGTGTTCGACACGTGGGTGAACGCGAACGAGGGTGTCCTCAAGGGCGCCGTTGGCATGGCGCAAGGCCTGGTCGATCTCGATCCGCGGTGGTTCCTTCTTGATCCCAAGGGGGCGACGGCCACGTGGGAGGGCATGACGAAGACGGGTCTGCTCAATCACTTCCTCAACCCGCAGGAGGCCGTGGAAGCAGACAAGCAGATGTTCAAAGCGTTGCTGCACCTCGATGATTGGAGTACGGCTCGGCCGGGATTGGGATTCGGCGAAAACGTCTTCGACGTCGCGACGCTGTTTCTTCCCGGAGCTGGGGAAGCCGGCGCGGCGGCCGATGGTGCCGGGGCGGCCGCGCGTGGCGCCGAAGCCGCGGAGGCCGCCGGTGCGGCGGGGCGCGCCGGCGAGAGGGCGGCCGGTGGGCTTGGGGAGATCGTCGGCGCTCGCGGTGCGTTGGCGGATATCTCCAAGACGAGCGGCGATCTGACGAAAAACCTCGAAGGCATTGCGGGGAATCTGCCCAAGATCGATCCTCCGCTCGGCGGCCAGCCCGTGGGCTTGCCGCCGGGCAAGTTGTCCGAGGTGCCGGTCGGGCCGGTGGCGCGCCCTCCGGACATCCCGCCCGGTGCGCCCCACGGGCCCGCTGCCGCGCCAGGTCCGACGCCCTTGGAGCCGCCAGGGCCCGGCGGAGGTCCGTGTGCTGTGCCGCCTGCGCCGGCGGGTGGCCCGCACGAACCGCCGGAGCCGGCTGGCGCCGTGTCGGCTCCGGGGGGTGCGGGTTCTGGTGGGCCGCATGAACCGGGTCCTGAGCCAGCGCCCGCAACGGCGGCTCCGCCCGCGGGTGGTCCCCATGAGCCAGCCGCCGGTCCGCACGAACCGGTGTCCGTGCCCGTCGGTAGTCCACATGAGCCGATACCGGCGACCGCACCCGCTTCGGCTCCGACAGCCGTGCCGGCTGCGGCGGGCGAGCGCCTGCCTTCGGCTATCCCGCAAGTAGCTGAACCGGCGCCGGTTCGGGTACCGGTAGCGCCCAGCGGATCTCCGATTGAATCTGCACCCGTCGCTGCACACTCGCCCCAGTCGGCGCCGTCGTTCTCGTCCGCGGCGCCGCATTCCACACCTCCAGGAGGTCGTCCGACCGACCTCCCGCCACCGGACGGCAGCGGCCGGCATGGGCCTGGGGACGGGGGCCCACCGGGCGGTCGGCTGCACGGAAAGCCGCCGCATGATGGGGGATCGCATGGGAATGGCGACGGCGGTCCACCTGGCGGCGATAATCCGCACGGACCTAGCGATGGCCGACCCAGCTCACACCCACCAGGTGAAGTCTCACCAAACCAGCACGGGAGTCCTTCTGGGGACGATGGCGTCACCGGCGAAACGCCTGACGGGCCTGACAGTGTTCACGGGCCCCCAACGTCGACAAAACTGCCCGGTATCGACTATTCGTTGCCCGCTGCGGATGCATTGCGCTTACTAGAGCATCCCGGTGCTGAGCTTGAGCGATTGGTGAACGGGGGCGTCCCGCAGGAGTTGTTGGACGGCTACGAACCGTTAGCTGGAAGAACCCCGGAAGAATTCGAGCGGGAGTTCACGATTAAGGGTCCAAACGGCGATATACGGTGGGATTGGGATGTTCAAGCGCCGAATAATGGATTCGCAGGCGAACCCATGACGACCGATCGCATTCCTACTAATCTCCGACTTGACCGCCTCGGCCCTAACGGTGGTGGCTTCTTGTCACCGGAAGGAATCCCGTTGCCCCAACGTGCAACTCCGCCTGGCTTAACAACGCAATACCACATCTTCGAAGGCACCGGTGAACCGATCCCGCAAGGTAAGAACTGGGAGGTACAGTTCGGCCCGGCTAAGGATGCGTTCGGGCAGCCGGGCGGTGGCGAGCAGTGGGTCGTAGTTGACAAAGCAACCAATTCTCCGATCTCAGTTGACGATCTGAAAGATGCTGGCATGCTTTCAGAGCATGAGCCGATCGAAGACGCTGCGCCCCAACCTAACCCCGATGAGCCCGATGAACCGAACTGACATTTCCGTTCAAAATGTGTAGGGTTTAGGCAATATGGACACGCATATCGCAGACCCTGAAACCGATGAGTTGCTGAGGCGCTACGAGAACTGGCGGTGGATTTGCCACTACGCAGGAAATGCGCCCTGGGACGCGTCGGAGGTGGAGAATGGCCGACTTCATTTCCGGTATGGATATCCACACCCTGACTGGTGGGCCTATGTCATCGAGGCGGGGCAAAACGGCGGCTATCGAGTTCTTTATGTCTCCACCGAACGGCGGACAACCCCAGTAGAATCCTCGCAGGGCTTTTTTTCTCGCTTGCAGGACGCAGGAAAATTCATAATTTATAAGGTAGGGACATATCTCCGAAGTGCCAATCGGATGGAAATGATAGGGCCAAAGTGGCGCTCCGCAGGTCTTGATCCGCAGGTAGATGCCCAAGTCGAGAGCGACGAAGTGGTCAGGTATGTGCTGCGCAGTAACCCCGACGCTTACTTCATCATGGCGCTCGGCGATATGCCGTACAGCCATATTCTTCCGATGTCCTACGACGAACTAGATGCCGTACTTCTTGAGGGCTTTCCGGAAAGCGTTACCTCGCGATTGAATGTCGAGCGGGGTTGAGTATCCAGGCAGAAACTACTCGCTCCGGTCCAACAGATCCGACGACCCGAGCACCCGCTCCACGTGCACCTCGATGACCACCCTTCGCGGGTTGGCTCGCGGCGTGCGATAGCGCTGGGCGTAGCGCAGCTCGGCGTCACGGACAGCGTTGGCATCGCTGTTCACCTTCGACCGGCCTTCCAACGACAGCCACCGCGCGCCGTCGACCTGGCTGAGCACGGCCACCCCCCCACGGTCGGCGTTGACCGCCTTCTGCGAGCCGCCGGTGGTGATCACCCGCGCGATGTGGGTCGTGGGATCGAAGGTGAAACCCACGGCCACCACATGCGGTGAATTGTCGGTCCGCAGCGTGGTCAGCATCGCCAGGTGACGTTCGGACAGAAACGCCAACGCGTCGTCGGTAAGCCGCGTAGTGGTATTCGCCATCACCGCCCACGCTAGCGCAGGTGATAATCGCAGCCGTGGACGACACGGGCGCAGGTCCGGTACTAATCCTGGGCGGCCGCAGCGAAATCGGCGTCGAACTGGCGCGGCGCCTGGCTCCAGGAGCGACGGTAGTGCTGGCTGCACGCAAAGCCGATCAGCTCGACGACCAGGTCACCACGCTCAAAGCCGCCGGAGCCGCGGCGGTGCACACCAGGGAATTCGACGCCGATGACCTGGCGTCGCACGGCCCGCTGGTCGACGCGATCGTCGCCGAGCACGGACCCATCGGGGTCGCGGTGCTGGCCTTCGGCATCCTGGGCGACCAGGCCCGCGCCGAGGCCGACGCCGCGCATGCGGTCGCCATCATCCACACCGACTACGTCGCGCAGGTCAGCATGCTCACCCACCTGGCCACCGCCATGCGCGCGACCGGCCGAGGCTCGGTGGTGGTGTTCTCCTCGGTGGCGGGGGTCCGGGTACGCCGCGCCAACTACGTCTACGGCTCGGCCAAGGCCGGCCTGGACGGCTTCGCCAGCGGGTTGGCCGACGCGCTGTACGGCACCGGGGTGCGGTTGCTGATCGCACGCCCCGGCTTCGTCATCGGGCGTATGACCGCGGGCATGGCGCCCGCGCCGCTGTCCAGTACCCCGCAGCAAGTGGCCGCAGCGACCGCGCGCGCGCTGGCCAAGGGTCGGCGCACCGTATGGATCCCGTGGGCACTGCGGCCGATGTTCTTCGTGATGCGGCTGTGCCCGCAGCCCGTGTGGCGCAGGATGCCGCGATGATCGTCGTTGTCGGCATAGGCGCCGACGGCATGGCGGGGCTCGCCGAAACGTCCCGCGTCGAATTGCGAAGGGCCACAGTCATTTACGGCTCCAAGCGGCAGCTTGACCTGCTCGACGACACGGTGGCCGCCCCCCGCCGGGAGTGGCCGTCACCGATGCTGCCCGCGCTGCAAACCTTGCCCGTCGAACCTGCAAAAGACATCCACGTGGTGGCCAGCGGCGATCCGCTGCTACACGGCATCGGCGGCACACTGATCCGGCTCTACGGGCCCGACCGCGTCAGGGTGCTGCCGCACGTGTCCTCGGTGGCGCTGGCGTGCGCGCGGATGGGCTGGAACGTCCACGACACCGAGGTGATCAGCCTGGTCACCGGTCAGCCTCACACCGCGGTGCGCCGGGGCGGCCAGGCAATCGTGCTGTCCAGCGACCGGACCTCCCCGAAGGTGCTGGCGGTGCTGCTCAACGCCTACGACCGGGGCGATTCCGAGATCAGTGTGCTCGAACAACTCGGCGGCCCAGCCGAACGCCGCCGCGATGGCATCGCGCGGGAGTGGGCCGATGACGCGCCCGCGGATGTCGACGATCTCAACGTGATGGCCGTGCGCTACCTGCCCGACGAGCGCACGTCGCCACTGCCCGACGATGCGTTCATGCACGACGGGCAGATCACCAAGCAGGCGATGCGGGCGGTGACCTTGGCGGTGCTGGCGCCGCGGCCGGGGGAGCGGTTATGGGATGTCGGGGCGGGTTCGGGCAGCATCGCGGTCGAGTGGTGTCTGCGTTGGCGGGGCTGCACGGCAGTGGCGTTCGAACGCGACGAACGGCGGCGCCGCAACATCGGGTTCAACGCCGCCGCTTCGGGAGTAGAAGTTGATGTACGCGGAGCAGCACCCGACGCGTTCGACGGCGCCGAAGCGCCGTCGGTAATCTTCATCGGCGGCGGCCTGACTCAGCCGGGCCTGCTCAATGCCTGCCTCGACAACCTGCCCTCCGGCGGACTCCTAATCGCCAACGCAGTCACTGTCGAATCCGAAGCTGTTCTCGCGCAAGCTCATTCGCAAGTCGGTGGACTCCTGCGGCGCTTCCAGCATTATGAGGGCGTGCCCCTGGGCGGATTCACCAGCTGGCGGCCGCAGTACCCGGTCACCCAGTGGGCGGTGACAAAGCGGTGACGGTGTTTTTCATCGGCGCGGGACCCGGCGCCGCCGACCTCATCACGGTCCGCGGCCAACGGCTCCTCGAAAGATGCGCGGTGTGCGTCTACGCGGGTTCGATCATGCCTGACGATCTGCTGGCGCTGTGCCGTCCCGACGCGAAAATCGTTGACACCGGCCCGTTAACGCTGGAGCAGATCGTGGCCGAACTGGCGGATGCGGACGCCGCAGGCCACGATGTCGCGAGGCTGCACTCCGGTGACCCGTCGCTGTACAGCGCGCTGGCCGAGCAATGCCGCCGACTTGACGCGCTGGGCATCGACTACGAAATCGTCCCCGGTGTAACGGCTTTCGCCGCAGCCGCGGCTGCATTGAAACGGGAGCTCACCGTCCCGGGAGTGGCGCAGACGGTGACGCTGACCCGGGTAGCGACCCTGTCGACGCCGATGCCGCCCGGCGAAGAGCTGGCCAGCCTCGCCCAATCCGGCGCCACGCTGGTTCTGCACCTGGCCGCGGCCCAGATAGACACCATCGTCCCGCAGCTGCTGGCCGGGGGCTACCGAGACGAAACACCGGCTGCGGTAGTGGCTTTCGCGAGCTGGCCGCAGCAGAAGGTGCTGCGCGGCACGCTCGCCGACATCGCCGGACAAATGCACGACGCCAGCATCACCAAAACCGCCATCATCGTCGTTGGCGATGTCCTGGCCGCCGAGGGATTCACCGACAGCTACCTGTATTCGACCGGGCGGGCCCGGGGGAGCCGGCACTGATGCGGGTGTTGCTGCTCGGCGGCACCGCCGAAGCCCGCGCGCTGGCGAAGACCCTGCACCCGGACGTCGACATCATCAGCTCGCTGGCCGGCAGGGTGCCGGACCCGGCCCTCCCGGTGGGCCCGGTGCGCATCGGTGGCTTCGGCGGCGTGGACGGACTGCGGCGCTGGCTCGAGGACAAACGCATCGACGCCGTCGTCGATGCGACGCATCCGTTCGCGGCAACCATGACGGCGCACGCCGCCGAAGTGTGTGCCGAATTGCGGATGCCCCATTTGGTGCTGGCCCGTCCGGCGTGGAATCCGGGCGACGCTCTCGTCGTCGAAGCGGATATCGAAGCGGCTGAAACCGTTGCACAGCAAGGCTATTCACGAATCTTTCTCACCACTGGCCGCTCAGGCGTGAAAGCTTTCGCCGACAGCGACGCGTGGTTCTTGATCCGCGCTGTCACCCCACTGGACGATGCGCTCCTGCCGCGTCGTCACCAACTATTGCTCTCGCGCGGCCCCTATGACTACGACGACGAATTGGCGCTGCTACGTAAGCACCGGATCGACGCCTTGGTCACGAAAAACAGCGGCGGCGATATGACCCGGGCCAAGCTGGATGCCGCTGCCGCGCTGGGTATCCCGGTGGTGATGGTCCAGCGGCCGCCCCTACCGATTGGACTGACGGCGGTGGGCAGCGTGGAAGAAGCCGCCGAATGGGTTGCGCGACTGGACTAACCGGTCAGGTCGTCGCGCTCCACGTCGGCCAGCAGCGCACCACGGGCGCGGGCGACGCGGGATCGGATGGTGCCCACCGGGCAGCCGCACACCTCCGCGGCGTCGGCGTAAGGCAGTCCGAGTAGCTGGGTGAGCAACAGGGCTTCTCGTTGTTCGGCGGTGAGGCTGGCGATCATCGTGGTCACCTCGACCAGGTCTTCGAATCCGCGGGCGTGGCGGTCGCCGCCGAGGAGCTGATCGGGATCGGCGCCGGGGGCGGTGCGTGGCCGCGATTGTGCGTGACGGATGTAATCGGCGACAACACGACGAGCGATGGCCAGCAGCCAGGTTCGGGCGCTGGAGCGGCCGGAGAACCGCTCGATTGCGCCGATTGCCCGCAGGAAGGTTTCTTGAGTCAGATCGTCGGCGGTGCCCGTGTCTGCCAGGTACGCGACAAACCGCCAGACATCTTGTTGGGTGGCTTTGATGAACGCCTCGAGCGCCCTCGCGTTCCCGCGTGCGGCTGACAAGGCGAGCCGCGTAACGGCCTCGTCGTCGCTTGACGCGGTCATGGTCAACCACCTTAATTGCGCGGGCTGGGTCAGTCTACGACGGGTCGTCGTAGAGGAAGTCGAGCG
>Ga0318528_10000068_pt1 | contig 21988 bp, 16 predicted proteins | sample GRESIP052b4f26_FD_202500 | JGI IMG/M metagenome (GOLD analysis project Ga0318528, IMG submission 202500) | Tropical soil microbial communities from Luquillo Experimental Forest, Puerto Rico - GRE.SIPMG.052b4f26 | ecosystem: Environmental > Terrestrial > Soil > Tropical forest > Bulk soil...
CAGCGGCTTCGACCGCGGCAATGTGGTCCTCGAGCACGATGTGATGCACTGCCTGCTCAAACCGCAGACCTGCGAGCCAGCGGCGGTGCAGCTTGGTCCATGCCGGGCGCCCATAATGGCAGCCCTGGCGCAACAGAAACCCCGACAGCTGCTGGCGCGCCCGGCGCAGCGCCCGCACCGCATCCAGACGGGCCCGGACCAAGTCGCGCATCGCCTCGTGTCCAGCATCGGGAACCCACACCGCGGTCAGCTCGCCCGCCCGATGCAACCGCGCCAGACTGGCGGCATCCCGCCGATCGGTCTTGACGCGGTCGCCCGCCCGCTTCGGGATCAGCGATGGCGCCACCACAATGCATTCGTGCCCATGCGCCGACAACTGGCGTTGGATGCCATAGCCGCACGGCCCGCCTCATAACAGAACCGCAGCCTCACCCCCTCTTGGCCGAGCTTACGAACCAGCCGCTGCAACGCCGCCGGCGTGTTGGCAATGCGGCCGTAGTTCCGAACCTCGCCCCGCCGGCCGCCTTCCGCGACCGCCACGACGATTCCGTCCTTGTGAACATCAAGCCCGATATACGTGATACGATCCCCAAAGACCCGTCTCCTATGCATGAGGCTCGGCACCGGCCAATCCGGCGCAACCCTCGCTACCTGCATACTGTGAGACGGGTCGACCCGTCCTCAGGCGGACATGTGGTCTAGACCGGTAGTTAGTCCCGGTCAGCCTCCTCCCCTTCACATCGGCCCAAGCATGGCCGCCCCGTCTGGGGCTCTCTTTGAGCTGTCCCAAACCAAAGTATAATACGAATGATTCGCAAGCAGCATCCACGCACCCCCAGGTGCAATGGCACAGCCTGAAGCGCCCTGTTAGCGTCGCTCCACAATTCTGATGGAGGAGGCCTAGAGATGGGCAGGGCGAAGCTCTCGAAGACGCGGGTATTGAAAGCCGCAGCTCTCGGCGCAGGGCTCGGTCTCGGCCTGTTTGCCTATCCAGTCCATGCCGCACCTGCGAGCGGCGGTGATACCGTGCAGGGGCTCTACGACGCGCTGCTCAGCACGATGAAGAACGGCCGGATACTGGGGCAAAGCGGGCGCTTCACTCAACTGGCGCCGGTCATTCGCCGGAGCTTCGACATCGATTCGATGGCCCGGTTGTCGGTCGGCTCGTCATGGGCTGGTCTGAGCGAGGCGCAGCGCCAGCAGATGACCGAAAGCTTCGGTCGCTACATTTCGGCGATCTATGCCGACCGCTTCGACAGCTACAACGGACAAAAGCTGCAGGTGACCGGCGAACAGCAGGCCCAATCGGGAGTGATGGTGAAGAGCCAGATCATCAAAGCCAATGGTGAGCCGGTCAAGGTCGACTACATGATGCATCGTAACGGCGAGGGCTGGCTGATCTCCGACATCTACCTCGACGGTGCGATCAGCGAAGTGGCAACCCGCCGCTCGGAATTCGCCACCATTTTAAGGAACGAGGGCATCGACGGTCTGATCACGGCGCTCAACCGCAAGGCCGATATCCTGACCGGGACCACGGCAAAGTCCCTATAGGAATGTCGCGAACCTACAGCGAGCGACGATGATTGATGATATAAAGATATCTTCTTTCTGTCGTCCCGCGATGCGGCTTCGCGATCGATCATCGCCCGCTGCAATGCGGCGGCACAGCGCACAGCGTCGAAGACGCTCGAGAATTCCACGAGCATCCCGTCGCCGGTAGTTTTGACGATGCGGCCGGAATGCTCGCTGATGTTCGGATCGACGAGCTTGTGGCGATGCGACTTGAGGCGCTCGTGCGTGCCTTCTGATCACAATGGACCGCGGTATCGAGTTCCAACAGCGGGTCTCGACGCTCCTTTTTTGTATAGCCGTCGTCCGTGCCCGGTCCAATCGCATGCAGCATTTGGGCCGGCTGGTGCCGGCGATCCTCGCAGCATCGCCGCGATCAAGCCAGGCCGGCTCCTGAAAATCGGCACCTGACGGTCACTCTTCTGGCACCCCGGCCCTGCGCAGGCCGGCGAAGAAGGTATCCTCGGCTAGGGCCTGCGTCTTCGCCCCCAATGCGTTGGCGTGTTTGTAACCGGCGATGCTCGCATAGCGATTGTCGCCGCTCAGCCGGCGCGCCTCGACGAGTTCGGTGGCGGCACCCTCGCCATTGCCGGCCAGCGCATATGCGGATGCAAGCCACGCGGGCGGCCCTGCCAGGCCCGCATTGGCGCTGCGCGCTCTTTCAAGCCAGGAGATCGCGGCGTCGACGCGCGCTTTTAGTAAATGGACCATCCCTATCCGCCAATACCAATTCGGCAGGCGCGGGTCACGTGGGCTTAGGCGGATCGCCTGTTCCTGCGCCGGGATCGCCTCCTCGATCGCACCGGCGAGAAACTTGCACTGGCCGAGGGCGGCGATGGCGGCCACCCAGTTGCGATCGAGTGCGACCGCCCTTTCGTATTCTGGTATGGCCGCCTCGAACTGGCCTTGCGCACGCAACAGTTGGCCTCTGACAAAGTGCCCAACAGGATCCCTCGGCGAGGTCGTCAGTACGTCGGAAGTCAGCGTCTCTGCGCGCTCGAGATCGGCCGCGGGCGTATCGGTCATCTGGTCAAGCACGCGGGCGGTCAGCGTCTGCGCCAGCAATCCCCTCGCTCGGATCGAGCCGGGATCGAGCGCCAGCGCTGACTCGCACAAGCTAATTGTCTTGCCGAAACGATCGCGTGTCGAATCTCGGTTGTAGGCGGCTCGCGCGCGCAGGATGTACTCGAACGCGTCCGGGTTCTCGCTGGGGCGAGCCGCCTCCAGGTTGAGCAGTTCGAGCTCAAGCGCGATCGCGATGCGGCCGGTCACCTCATCCTGCAACCACAGAAGGTCCTCGGCGAGGAGATCAAAGCGGTCGGCCCAGATATGGCTGTCAGTTTCAGCGTCGATCAGCTGAGCGTTGCAGCGAATGCGATCGCCCAACCGGCGGACGCTGCCTTCCAGGACATAGCGTACATTCAGCTCGCGGCCGATCTGCCGGACCTCGATCGGCTTGTCCCGGTAGGTAAAGGCGGTCGTGCGCGAGATCACGACCATGCCGGCGATCCGCGACAGATCGGTGGTCAGATCCTCGGTAATGCCATCGGCCAAGTATTGTTGCTCGGGGTCGGCACTAAGATTGGCAAAAGGCAGCACCACGATCGACAGACGGGGCGCGATGCCGGACTGTGAGATCGACGCTGGCGGAACGCTCGCAGCCGCCAGTGCGGCGATGGCCTCGGAGTGCAATGCATATACACGCACCGGTCGGGCGATGTTCTTGACGTTCTGCTCACCCAGATCTTCGAACTGATAGGGAAGTCTGTCGCGGATCTGGTCACGTGCTGTCCGCGAAATGCATATGCCGCCAGGCTCGGCGAGCGCCTCCAGGCGCGCTGCGACATTGACGCCGTCGCCAAAGATATCGCCGTCCTCGACGATGACATCGCCAAGATTGATCCCGATCCGGAACCTGATCCGGCGGTCGTCGGGGATCCCGGCCTCGCGATCGAGCATCGCCCGCTGGAGCTCGGCGGCGCAGCGCACCGCGTCGACGACGCTCGGAAATTCGACAAGCACTCCGTCGCCGGTATTCTTGACGACGCGGCCTTGATATTCCTTGATTTTTGGCTCGACCAGTTGCTGGAAATGCGCCTTGAGGCGTTCGTGGGTGCCCTCCTCGTCGAAACCCATCAGGCGCGAATAGCCCGCCACATCGGCGGCAAGGATTGCGGCGAGACGGCGGGTCGAGGCCATGGCTGCGGCAGCCCACCCTGCTCCGGGCTATAAACTGGCACGATCATACGACACAATTTCTATGCCGCGAACTGGACTATCCGGCCGGGCGGCGGCCTCCCGTGCGGGCATGACCCGCGCGTCCTGTTGCCGTTAAAATTCACATAACCGCCGCATAAGTTTTATTGCTTATTTAGATATTTAATGTTGACGTCGAAGAAACACTCGGATATAATCCGCGTTAGAACGGCGACCGCGGAACGGTGGCGAAAGATGGCACAACGATTCGGTCTTTTTTTGCCGTGGTGCTATCCATGAGCCTCTCCGGCTGCACGCGAGACTGCATCGCGGGCTCCGGCGGAGCGATGGTGAGACCTGTATTTCCCTGTAAAAACAGGAGAAACAGGACGCGCGGCGGAGGATCGGCCTCCCGGCGATTGACGATATAAAGATATCTGTATATCTTTCTGTCTCCGCGCAGCACAGACTTGCTCAGGAGATCCGACATGCCCGCCTTCACCGATTACAAGGTCGCCGACATCTCGCTTGCCGACTGGGGGCGACGCGAGATCGCCATTGCCGAAACCGAAATGCCGGGGCTGATGGCGCTGCGCGACGAATTCAGCGCCGCCAAACCGCTCGCCGGCGCTCGCATCGTCGGCTGCCTTCATGTGACGATCCAGACTGCGGTGCTGATCGAGACGCTGATGGAACTCGGCGCGACGGTTCGCTGGAGCTCGTGCAACATCTTCTCGACCCAGGACCACGCCGCGGCGGCGGTTGCTGCCCGCGGCATCCCGGTCTTCGCCTGGAAGGGCGAAACCGAAGACGAGTACGAATGGTGCATCGAGCAGACCTTGCGGGGCCCGGCAAAGGGTCCATCGGGGGGGTGGACGCCGAACATGGTGCTCGACGACGGCGGCGATGCGACCAAGATCCTGCACGACCGCTACCCCGACCTGTTGGCCGAGATCCGCGGCATTTCGGAAGAGACGACGACCGGGGTCAACCGGCTCTATGCGATGATGGGCGACGGCTCGCTGAAGGCGCCGGCGTTCAATGTCAACGACAGTGTCACCAAGTCGAAATTCGACAACCTCTACGGCTGCCGCGAGAGCCTGGTCGACGGCATCAAGCGCGCCACCGACGTGATGCTCGCCGGCAAGCTCGCGGTGGTGTGCGGCTACGGCAATGTCGGCAAGGGGTCCGCGGCGAGCCTCAGAAGCCAGGGGGCGCGCGTCATGGTCACCGAGATCGACCCGATCTGCGCCTTGCAGGCGGCGATGGAGGGCTATCAGGTGACGACGATGGAAGAGGCAGCCGCCCAGGGCGACGTCTTCGTCACCGCGACCGGCAATATTGACGTCATCACGGTCGACCACATGCGGCAGATGAAGGACCGCGCCATCGTCTGCAACATCGGCCATTTCGATAGCGAGATCCAGATCGACGGGCTGCGCAACTACCCTTGGGAGGAGGTGAAGCCGCAGGTCGACGAGGTCGTCTTTCCCGACGGCAAGCGGCTGATCGTGCTGGCCAAGGGAAGGCTGGTCAATTTGGGCTGCGCCACCGGCCACCCGAGCTTTGTGATGAGCGCCTCCTTCACCAACCAGGTGCTGGCGCAGATCGAGCTGTGGACCAATCACGGCAAATACGAGAATAAGGTCTACATCCTGCCCAAGTACCTCGACGAGAAGGTGGCGGCGCTCCATCTCGACAAGCTCAGTGTCAAGCTCACTGCGTTGAGTGCGGCGCAGGCCAACTATCTCAACCTGCCGCGCTCCGGCCCCTTCAAGCCCGAACACTACCGGTATTAGCAATAGGAGTACAACTTTAACTACGCATATCCGTGAGTTACTCTTGTTTTGCGGCAAAGAACGCCCTATGATGCACATCGAAATGGATCTATCGATCTACGATAGATTCTTGGTTGACGATGGGGCCTACGACCGTGATCGAGCTCGCCGATGCGTTGTGCGTTATTGTGGCGCTCACTTCGAGCGCTTTGCTGTTGCGCGCCCGGCGGCAGCTTCGTGAAACACGGCGGTGCTGCGCTGTTCTCGACACCGTTCCGCTCCGCTGTTTCCGTTGGAACACCGCCCGAGGGAAAAATCGCGAGGTTGCTCGCCCGGCGGCTTATGAGGAATTCCTCGCCGGGGTAGGCGCGGATGATGCCGTTCGCCTCGAGGCGGCGCGGCTGACGCTGCGATCCGTGGGGGGTTCCGTTCTCGGCGCACGTCGTGATGCGCAGCGGCGGCGCCTACCTAGTCGAGGGCCGGAGGGCCGCCTGCGGTGAGGACGTTCTTTGGCTCATCGATGCTTCGGGCACTGCGGTCGCCGACCGAGCGCGAAGGGAGGCTGAGCGCCTGCGTGAAATGCTCGACGCCATCCCGATACCCGTCTGGCGGAGCAATGCCGACCACACTCTCCTCGATTGCAACCGGGCCTACGCGGGTGCCGTCGACGCCACCCCCGACCTTGCCGTCGCCGAATGCCGCGAACTGGCTGGCGGCGTCCGGCCCGGCGACCGCCGCCACGTGGTGATCGGCGGCGCCCGGCGGCTTTTCGAGATCGGCGAGATCCCGGCGCGGGCGTTGGAGACGATCGGCTTTGCGATCGATCGCACCGAGCTCGAAACGATGGAAGCAGAGCTGCGGCGCCACATCGACGCGCACGCCGAGGTGCTCGAAGCCATCCGCCCCGCCGTTGCCGTTTACGGCCGGGACATGCGCCTCAAATTCTTCAATTCTGCATTCTCGTCGATGTGGGTCCTCGCGGACGATTGGCTCGCTGCGCAACCCTCGTTCGAGGAGGTCCTGGAACGGCTTCGGGAGGCGCGTCAGCTCCCGGAAGCAGCCGATGCCCGCGCATTCAAGGCCGAGCAACTGCGGATGTTCACGACCCTCATCCAGCCGCAACAAGAGCTGATGCATCTGCCGGACGACCGGGCGTTGCTGACGTCGATTGCACCGCATCCGTTGGGCGGGCTCACTTTCATCTACGAAGACGTCAGCGATCGCTTGGCGCTCGAGCGCTCTTGCCAGACGTTGACGCAGGTCCGGCGGGCCACGCTCGACCATCTATTCGAAGGCATTGCCGTTTTCGGCAGCGATGGCCGGCTGAAGCTCCACAATCCTGCTTTTTTGACAATATGGGAATTGTCGGAAAGCGATGTTGCCGGTGAGCCGCATATCGCCGACATTCTGGAAAAGAGCCGCGCCCAGCTGGATGATGGTTCCGGCTGGGTCGCGATGAAGCAACGGATCATCGCCAAAGTGACCGCGCACGCGGCGGCGGGCGGTCCGGTTTACCGGAATGACGGTACGATGTTGCAGGAGGCGATGGTGCCGCTTCCCGATGGCAACGTCTTGGTGACGTATCTCGACGTAACCGATACCGCCAAGGTCGAGCGAGCATTACGCGAGAGAAACGAAGCGCTGGAGACCGCCGGCCGCCTGAAGAGCGAGTTCATCGCCAACGTTTCTTATGAGTTGCGCACGCCATTGAATGCGGTGATCGGCTTCGCCGAAATCCTTATGAAGCAATTCTTTGGGGATCTCAACCCGCGCCAGCTGGACTACAGCCGCTCTATCGTGCAAAGCGCACAACAGCTGATGAAACTGATCAACGATATCCTCGACCTTGCGACGATCGAAGCTGGTTACATGGTCTTGGACACCGATGAGGTCGAGATCGCCGAAATGCTGGAGGCGGTGCTGACTCTAACCCGGGAACGGGCCAGAAGCCGAAATCTCGAACTCGCGCTGCGCTGTCCATCCGATATCGGTGCGGTTACGGCGGACGAGCGGCGGCTCAAACAGGCGCTCTTCAACCTGATCTCCAATGCGATCAAGTTCACGCCGCCCGGCGGGGTGATCAGCGTCGAGGCGGAACGCAACGAAGACGCGTTATCGCTGGTCGTCGCCGATACCGGGATCGGAATCCCGCTTTCCGATCAGTCCCGGGTATTCGACAAGTTCGAACGCGGCAAGCGGCAATCGGGGGCGGGCCTCGGGCTGTCGCTCGTCAAGCGCCTGATCGAGATGCACGGTGGAACCGTCGAGGTCGATTCGAAACCCGGCGAGGGAACCAGGATCATCTGCCGCCTCCCGCTTCCGCGGCCAGACGGCGACGGCATCTGGCCGCTGTCGATTTCTCGGGAAGAGTCCCGCGTCGCCGCATAGCCGGCAGTTACAGCAGACGGCGATTTCACCCGCGAACGCGATTCGCGAGCTCGTCAGTGTGGACGATAGGCTTCGGCGCCGACGATCTCTGTCGCGTGTAAGCTTCCGATGGCGCGGTGCTGCACATATTGCGCGGCGTCACTTTGAAGTTTTACAACGCTTGCACGATGATCGTTATCGATTTGCCAGATGAAACTGCGACAGCCGCGCTTGCGGCGCGGATCGCTGAATTGGCTGAACGCTGCGATATTATTGCCCTCAAGGGCGATCTCGGGTCTGGCAAGACCACCTTCGCGCGTGCCTTCATCCGTGCTCGCAGCAATCAAGAAGACGAGGTCCCGAGCCCCACCTTCACGCTCGTACAGGTTTACGAACCCGAATTCTCAGCGTCTCCAGCCGTATGGCATTTCGATCTCTATCGACTGTGCGTCCCTGAAGAAGCGTGGGAACTCGGCATAGAGGATGCCTTCGACGAGGGGATTTCCCTGATCGAATGGCCCGAGCGGCTTGGCCCGCTGTTACCTCCGCGGCGCCTCCAAATCGCTCTGGAATTCGGTAATCGGCCCGGCGCGCGGCGGGCTCAGCTAGATCCGGGAACAGGCTGGCGAGCACGTCTCTCGACGGTTGCCGCCAATGCGTGATCCGACTGCGTCCGATTGCTTCGGCGTAACTCCTCTCCCAGCCCCGCCCGCGACCGCCCCCTGCAACCCGCGGGAGCGAGCAATGGCGGCCTTTCTCGATCGCTGCGGCTTGGGGGGATTTGCGCCGGTGCCGCTCGCGGGAGATGCCTCGTTTCGCCGTTATTACCGGCTGCGCGGCGATCGCCGGGCGGTTGTAATGGACGCGCCGCCGCCGCAGGAGGATGTCGCTCCCTACATCACGGTCGCGGCTTTGTTGCGCGGACTGGGATTCAGCGCCCCCGAAGTTTTCGTGGAAGACCGCGCAGCGGGTTTTCTCCTGATCGAAGATTTCGGAGACGACACTTACACGCATTTGCTCGAGCGCGGCGCCGACGAACCGATGCTTTACAGGTTGGCAGTAGACACCCTGATCGAGCTGCAACGGAGGGTCGAAACGCACGGATCCCCGAAGCAATTGCCTCCCTATGACGAGACGCTGCTGTTGGCGGAGGCAGCGCTGCTGGTCGATTGGTACGCTCCGGCGATATTGGGAGCGCCGCTACCCGATCACCAGCGTAGCGAATATCTCGCCGGCTGGCGGGCGGTCCTCACAGATGCGGCGCTTCCCACCCAGACCTTGGTCCTGCGCGACTATCACGTCGACAATTTGATGCTGTTGTCCGGCCGCTGTGGCGTCCAAGGCTGCGGGCTTCTCGATTTTCAGGACGCCGTGCTCGGTCCGCCGAGCTACGATCTCGTATCGCTGCTCGAAGACGCTCGGCGTGATGTTTCCGCCGCGTTGCGCGAGGCTATGACCCAGCGCTATCTCGCCGCATTCCCGGCTTTCGAACCGACGGCTTTTCTTCGTTCCGCCGCCATTCTCGCAGCCCAGCGCAACTGCAAGATTCTCGGCATTTTTACGCGGTTATGGAAACGCGACGGCAAGCCCGGCTATCTCGCTCATATCCCGCGAATCTGGCGCCTGCTCGAAGAAGAGCTTCGCCATCCGGCGCTTGTTCCGGTCGCGCGGTGGCTCGACCGGCACCTGCCGTTCCCGGCTCGGTATATTCCCACGCCGCAGCTCACTGCATGATTCCGCCACCGCGGTCGGGGATGGTGCTTGCGGCCGGGCTCGGCACGCGGTTGCGGCCGGTGACAGAAACCATTCCGAAACCGCTCATCGAGATAAACGGCCGCACCTTGCTCGATCACGCGATAGACCGGCTGGCGATCGTCGGGGTCGAGAGGGTGATCGTCAACATTCACTACAAGGCTGCGATGGTGGCCGCCCACCTTGCCCGCCGCAGCCAGCCCCGCATCAGGCTGTCGGAGGAGCCCGAGCTCCGCGATACCGGCGGCGGCGTCGCGCACGCGCTGCCGTTGCTCGATGACATGTTTTTCGTCATCAACGGCGATGTGTTCTGGCTCGACGCGAAGGATCACGTTCTGCAGCGTCTGGCCCGAGCCTTCGATCCCGATCATATGGACGCGGTGTTGTTGTTGCAGCGAACGGTGACCGCGATCGGATATGACGGGAGCGGGGATTACTTCCTCGACCCGCCGGGGAAGCCGCGCCGTCGTGGTGAGCACGAAGTCGCCCCTTACCTCTTTGCCGGCATTCAGCTGCTACACCGCCGACTGTTCAATGGCATAGGCGACCGCATCTTCTCGCTGGTCCGGCTGTACGATCGTGCTGAGGGAGCCGGCCGGCTGCATGCCATCGTTCACGACGGCGAGTGGTACCATATCGGGACGCCAGAAGGGCTGGCGGCGACCCGCGAAAGGCTGTCGTCCAAGCGCATCGAGCGGTGACCACGGGTTGGGTGACGGACGCTCAGTTGACCGGCCCGAGTCTTTATTGCGGCGACCACTAACGTGAGCCCATCGCTGCCCAAGGTCTATACGATCGCGCCGGACCGGCCGTTTCTTGCGACGCTTGCGGCTGGCCTTCTGGAGATGGCCACCGGCGATCCGCTGCGGCTGCCGCGGGTCACCGTCTTGCTGCCGACCCGCCGGGCGGTTCGCTCCCTGCGGGAGGCGTTCTTGCGGGCCACGCCGGACGGAAGGGAGGCCGGCACGCCGCTGCTGTTGCCACGGATGTGGCCGATCGGCGACCTCGATTCCGAGGAGCTGTCGCTGGCCGAAGGGGTGGTCGACGGCGGCGAATTGGCGGTGGCCCCCGTCATTCCCGAGCGGCGCCGCCGCCTGCTCCTGACCCGGCTCGTGCTGGAATGGGGTGAGCGGCGCGGGAAGGACCGGATCCTTCCGGGGCAAGCGGCGGCGCTGGCAACAAGCCTCGCCCACCTTCTCGACAATGTTGCGACCGAAGGAGCGAGCTTCGAGAAGATCGATGACCTGGTTCCGGAGAACCTGGCCGAGCACTGGCAGATTGTCCTTCACTTTCTGAAGATCCTGCCGCAGCACTGGCCTCGGATACTGGCTGAAGAGGGGGCGCTAGACCCGGCCGAGAGGCGGAATCGGCTGCTCGAGCGCCAGGCCACGATCTGGCGCAGCTCGCGTCCGCGCGACCCGGTCATTGCCGCGGGCCTGCTCGGCGGCCTTCCAGCACTGACCGAGTTGCTTTCGGTCATCGCTACGCTCGACCAAGGCGCAGTCATTCTCCCCGGCCTCGACCGAGCCTGCGCCGATGACGAGTGGCTGGCGATCGGACAGGACGAAGCGCATCCGCAGTATCTGATGGCGGGGCTGCTCGGGGCTCTCGGCCTGACCCCGGCCGAGGTACGGGATTGGCCTCCCACGGACGCTCGAGCCACGGTCCGCCGCGAAGGTGCGTCCGCAAACCTCCCGCTGTTCGCGCCTTCTTTTCGCTCGGCGGAAAAAATTGGCGAGCCCGGCAAGGCGAAAGAGAGTTCGCGTGCGCGGCGAGTTCGACTTCTCGGCGAGGCGATGCGGCCGGCCGCGACCACCGATGCCTGGCGCCGCCTGCAGCCGGAGCCGGCAGATACGCTCGATGGCCTCAGCCGCTACGACTGCGCGAGCCCGCAGAGCGAGGCTGTGACGATTGCGCTGCTGCTTCGGCGCAAACTCGAGACGCCTGCGGCCACCGCGGCCCTCGTGACCCCCGATCGCGAGCTGGCGCGCAGGGTGGCGGCCGAGCTGCGGCGATGGGACATCGAGATTGACGATTCCGCCGGTGTGCCGCTCAACCGGACGCCGCCCGGTATCTTCCTGCGCCTTGTCCTCGAGCTCGCCGACAGCCGGTTGGCGCCGGTACAGTTGCTCGCCGCGCTGAAGCACCCGCTTGCTTCGGGTGGGCTCGTCCCCGCAGTTTTTCGCAATTTCGGTCGCCAGCTCGAACGCGCGCTTCTCGGGCCGCGCCCGGCACCGGGTTTTGCCGGCCTCAAGGCTGCCCTCTCCGATGCGGGCAACGACCTGCGCCGGTTTGCCGGTCGGCTGGAAGCCTGTCTCGGTCCATTCCCGGAGCTGCTCACCGCGGAGACCGTGCCGCTTTGCCGTCTCGTTGTCTCGCACATCGAGGCGGTCGAGCGGCTCTCGGCGACTGCGACGGAGCCTGGCGGCGCACGCCTTTGGGGCGAGGCGGCGGGCGAGACGGCGGCGTGCTTTTGTCATGAGCTGATCGATGCCGCCAAAGATTTTCCACCTCTGCCGGGCCGCCACTATCGGCCTCTTTTTGAAGCGCTGATGGCCGGCGCGGTGGTGCGACCGACTTTCGGACGCCACCCGCGGTTGGCGATTTGGGGCCCCCTGGAGGCGCGATTGCAGCAAGCCGACCTGCTCGTCCTCGGCGGTCTCAACGAGGGCACTTGGCCGGGTCCCGCCGAGCACGACCCGTGGATGTCGCGCCAGATGCGGCGAGAATTCGATATTGCAAGGCCGGAGCGGGCGATCGGCATCGCTGCTCACGATTTCATCCAGGCATTGGGCGCTCCGGAAGTGGCGCTGACACGAGCCACGCGCAGTGAAGGCGTGCCGAGCGTACCCTCGCGATGGCTATTGCGTCTCGACGCGGTGTTGCGCGCCGTCGGCCTCGAAGATGCGCTGCGGCCGGACGAAACGGTGCAGCGGGCAGTGGAGCGAATTGATCGCGCAGACCGGTACCGGCCGCTGCCCCCGCCGGAGCCCCGCCCACCATTGTGGGCGCGACCGAGAATTCTTTCCGTAACGCAGATCGAAACCTGGCTGCGCGATCCGTACGCAATCTACGCCCGCCACATTTTGAGACTGAAGGCACTCGATGAGCTGGACGCCGATCCTAGTCGGGCAGAGCTGGGGACGGTAATTCATCAAGCGCTCGACAAATTCGTCAGCCGCTTCCCGCGGGAGCTGCCCGAGGGTGCCGAGGCCCAGTTGCTGAGCATCGGTTGGGAGCAATTCGGTCCGATGCTCTCGCGCCCGGGAGCCTGGGCCTTCTGGTGGCCGCGTTTCGAACGGATCGCCCGGTGGTTCGTGGAAGAGGAACGCGCTCACCGGTCCGAGGTCGTCGAATCCCTCAGCGAGCGCAAGGGCGGATGGACGCTGGACTCGGCGGGTGGGCCGTTCACGATCACTGCCAAGGCCGATCGCATCGACCGACTAACCGAGGGCGGCTTCCTGCTGATCGACTACAAGACCGGCAGCCTCCCGACCAGAAAGGCAATCGAGGCGGGTTTTGCACCGCAACTCCCCCTCGAAGGTGCGATCTTGCGGGGGGCTGGGTTCGGCGGCGTCAGCGGCGATGCCATGGCGCTAGAATATTGGCGACTGAGCGGCGGTGAGCCCGCCAGTGAGCGCTGCCCGATCGACGGAGGCGAAGCCGGCGCGCTGATCGACCGCGTGCTCGCTCGAGTTCGCGCGCTCATCCAGCGTTTTGATGATCCGTCAACGCCTTACCTCGCGGTACCTTCGGCGCGCTGGGCACCGCGCTTTTCCGACTATCGACATCTCGAACGCCTCGGCGTGGGCGACCTCGACGAATGAGCCTTTTCGTGCAGCCTGACACGGCGCAGCAGAGGGCGGCCGTTCCACGCGCCTCCGTTTGGGTCTCGGCCTCAGCCGGAACCGGCAAGACACGGGTACTGATCGACCGCCTGCTGTGGTTGATGCTCGACGGCGCCAGTCCCCAGCGCATCCTCTGTCTCACCTTTACCCGGGCCGCCGCCGCTGAAATGGCGAACCGGCTGAGCGAGGAACTGGCGGCATGGGCGACTTTGCGGTCGGGCGCGCTCGCACAGCGGCTGCAGAAGTTGACCGGACGAATGCCGGACGATGCGACAATCGCCCGGGCGCGGCAGCTGTTTGCGCGGGTTCTCGATACTCCCGGCGGTATGAAGATTTCCACACTGCACGCCTTCTGCCAGGCGTTGCTTCACCGTTTCCCGCTCGAGGCCGGTGTTCCGGCGGAATTCGCCGTCATGGACGAGCGCAGCACCCGCGAGGCGCTGGTCGAGGCTGGCGAGCGCGTCGTCGTTGCCGCACGCGAAGGCCGCGACCCAGACCTCACCGATGCGCTTTCGATTGTCGCCCGGCATGCCGCCGAGGAACGCTTTGGGGCATTGATGGCGGCACTTACGGCCGAGCGCACCAAGCTCGGCCGGTTGTTGGCCAACGGCCATGCGGAATTGCGCAATCGGCTCTGCAGGGCTCTGTCGATCCCCGCCGAAACAACCCTGCAAACACTCATCGCAAGCTTCTGCGCAGAGGGCATCGCCGACGAGGCAGGGCTGCGCACTGCCGCGGTGGCGTTGGCCAACGGGTCTTGCACCGACCGCGAGCGCGCCGCCGCACTTGCCGCGTGGTGCGAAGCGCCGGCGCGACGCCCGCAGATGATTCCCGAATATGCGAAAGCTTTCCTGACGGAGGAGGGCGAGGTCCGCAGGCACTTGATCACCCAAAGTGCGGCCCGCTCATCGGCCTGTGATATTCGGGCGGTGCTCGAGAAGGAAGCAGAGCGGGTCAAGGAATTTTGTCGGGCGCAGTCGGCAGCTGTGCTGGTGGCAACAACCTGTGCGCTGATCCGGATCGGCGGCGCGCTTATGGGCGCTTACGCTGAACGCAAGCGCGTCCAGGGCGCGCTGGATTACGACGATCTCGTCTCGACCGCCCGCGACCTTCTGCGGCGCCCCGGTGTCGCACCTTGGGTGTTGTTCAAGCTCGATGGCGGCCTCGATCACATTTTAATCGACGAGGCGCAAGACACCAATCCGGAGCAATGGGAGATCGTTTCCGCGTTGGCCGAGGAATTTTTTGCGGGCGAGGGGGCACGCGACCGGGTGCGTACGATCTTTGCCGTCGGCGATGCGAAGCAGTCGATCTACAGCTTTCAGGGCGCCGATCCGCAGGCATTCCTGCGTATGCGCCTCTATTTCGAGGGGCGCATCAACGCGGCACGGCAGGATTGGCGCGTGGTTCCGCTCGACATTTCCTTTCGCTCGACTGAGCCCGTGCTGCTGGCGATCGACGCGATCTTCCGGCACGACGCGGCGCGGGACGGCGTAGCGCTGGATGGCAGCGAGATCCATCATATCGCCGCTCGTGCCGGAGCAGCGGGCCTCGTCGAGCTGTGGCCGCCGGTGGTTCCGCAACCCGTGGAGCCGCCAGACGCCGGCGCGCTGCCGATCACCCGTCATCGCACGACGGAACCGCGCGCCCGCGTTGCCGCAGCGATCGCCGCAACGATCGGACACTGGCTTCAGACCCGGGAGAGGCTGGAAGCGCGCGACCGACCGATCCGTCCCGGGGATATCATGGTGCTGGTGAGGCGGCGCAACGGGTTCATCGGCGAATTGTTGCGGGCGCTCAAGCAACATGACATTCCCGTCGCAGGAGCTGACCGGCTGATGCTGACCGAGCAGCTCGCGGTTCAAGATTTGATGGCGCTCGGCCGGTTTCTGCTCTTCCCGGAGGACGACCTAGTACTCGCCACGGTAGCGAAGGGTCCGTTCTTTGGCATGGACGAGGAGGTGCTGTTCGAGCTCGCTCACGATCGCGGGGACGAAAAGTTGTGGGCCAGACTGCGCGCCCGCGCCAAAGAGAACGCCCGGCTACAGGACGCGGTCGAGCGCCTCTCCGCCCTCCTCGCGCGCGCTGACTTTGTCCCGCCTTACGAACTCTACGCCGAAATCCTGGGCCGTCACGGCGGGCGGCGCGCCTTGCTCGAGCGGCTGGGGACCGAGGCCGCGGACCCGATCGAGGAATTCCTTGGGCTGGCGCTCGCCTATGAACGTGAGCACGTACCCTCGCTGCAAGGGTTTCTGCGCTGGCTGATTTCAGCGGAAACGGAGGTTAAGCGGGACTTCGGTGCGCGGCAGCGCGACGAGGTGCGCATCCTGACAGTGCACGGCGCCAAAGGCCTGGAAGCACCAATCGTCTTTATAGCCGATACGATGCAACTGCCGAAATCCCCGGATCCGCTGTTATGGACCGAACGCCACGGCCTTCCCTTATGGTGCCCGCGGCGCAGTCTTGCCGTGCCGTTTTACACTGCCGAAAAGCAGGCGGCTCGCGCGCGCCAGCTGCAGGAATACCGCCGGTTGCTCTACGTTGCGCTGAGCCGGGCGCAAGACCGGCTCTATATTTGCGGCTGGCAGACCCGGGAGGCACCAAACGAGCTCTGTTGGTACACCTTGTGCCGGGCCGGCCTCACCGAAATCGCAACGGCCTTTCGATTCGATGCAACGGCGCTGGTCGGGCGCGACGGGTGGTCTGGGGAGGGATTGCGGCTCCGGTGCGCGCAGAACGCCGCCCCGGTGCGGGAAGCCGGCGCGGCAGTTACATCTGCCGGCGGATCGTCGCCGCGCTGGGTCCAGGATGCGCCGCCGGCGGAACCGCATCCGCCGCGACCGCTCTTCCCGTCGCGGCCTGGTGAAGCCGAGCCTCCGACACTCTCTCCGCTCGCCGAGAGAGGCTCCGATCGTTTCAAGCGCGGGCTTCTCGTCCATCGGCTGTTGCAGCGCCTGCCGGAGCTGCCGTTTGGCGAGCGCGATGCCGCGGCCCGGCGCTTTCTGGCGGTGCCGACACACGGACTTGCGGTGGAAGAGCAGGACGATATCCGGCACGCTACCCTCGCTGTACTGAACCACCCTGATTTTGCGCCGCTATTTGGTGCGGGCTCGCAGGCCGAGGTGCCGATTGTCGGATTGATTGGCGGTCATGCGGTGTCGGCAAAGATCGACCGCCTCGTCGTCGCCGATGACCGGGTAGTGATCGTCGACTACAAGACACTGCGCCCGCCGCCCGTCGTCGAGCAGGACGTCCCGGCTATCTACTTGCGGCAGCTGGCAATCTATCGGGCGGCGCTCGCCCGGATTTACCCCGGGCGCGAAATCCGGTGCGCTCTCTTATGGACGGCAGGCCCGCAGCTGATGCCGATCAGTCCCGAGATCCTTGCGGGGTACGCGCCTTGACGCTGCTTTTTCGGCTCCCCTAATCTGTTCGGCAATTAACCGAAGGACCGCGTGATGAAGCCGATCGCCGTGACCGACAGCAACTTCGATACCGAGGTGCTCCGCGCCAGCGGGCCGGTCCTCGTCGACTTTTGGGCGGAATGGTGCGGCCCGTGCCGCATGCTCGCGCCGTTCCTCGAAGATCTCGCCGAGGACATGGCCGGTGAGGTGACGGTCGCCAAAATCAACATCGACGAAAACCCGCAGACACCGATGAAATACGGGGTGCGCGGGATCCCGACCGTCATTCTATTCAAGGACGGTCAAGTCGCTGCGACCAAGATTGGCGCGCTGCCGAAGAGCAAGCTCTACGAGTGGGTTAATTCCGTGCTGTGAAGCCCAGGGCCGGCAGCGAGGATAGGCAGGGGCAGGGGCCGGGCAGGAGCCGCCCGATGCGCGGGTGAGCATTCGCCGCCCAATCCCCATTGGGGCGAATTGGGCGCTCGTGAGGCTCTCGTCTGGCGAATATCTGTGTGTCGACACCAGCACCTTCGAGGCTGTCGCTTATATTCTCGGCGGTGAGCACGAAACCGACGTTATCCGCGTGTTTCGAACCTTTTTGACGCAACACTCGGTGGTCCTCGACATCGGCGCCAATTTTGGCCTTTACACCGCGCTCGCTGGCAGCATCGTCAGAAGACATGGCCGGCTCTACTCTTTCGAGGGCAACCCCCGCGTGTTCAAGACCTTGCAGCGCACCATCGTCGCCAATGATCTTTATCATAATTGCAATATTGTCGCTGCGAATGTGCTCCTGTCCGACAAGAGCGGCCGCGGAATACTGCATTATTCGGCAAACTTGCCCTCCGGCGGCACGATGTCGGATGTGCAGTTGTTCGGCGGAATGCAGCGCTCGGTCGAGGTCGATATGACCACGGTCGATGATTTCCTCCCTGCCGATCTGCCGGTCGATTTGGTCAAGATCGATGTCGAAGGCCACGAACCACTGGTGCTGCGGGGTATGGAGCGCACCATAGCCCGTTCACCGAATATCCGCATCGTAATCGAATTCGCGGACACTCTTTTGGCGCATACCGTAAATCCGGGAAAATTTGCCGACGATATTCGAGGGTTGGGCCTCGCGATATGCCGCATATTGCCCGAATTCAAAATAAAGCTGGTGAGCCCGGCAGAATCTCTGTCGGGCTTCAACTATTGCCTGCTGACGCGGACGCCGGAGGAAGACATTCAGAAGGTCGAGAACCGGCGGAAATTCTCGCCGATCCGTTTCAAGCGATGGCTCTACCGTCACCCGGTCAGATGGGGCCGTTATCGCCGCATCTGGGGGCGTTGGTAGACTACCACCCCGAGGCTTTGGCTGTTTTCGCTGTTTTCTCGGAAGTATGCAGCAAACACGTCTAATGCCGGCAAGCGTTCTCGACGTGCCCCGGCTTGGTGCCCGAAGGAGGTGGCAAGCCGCACCAATTCGCAGCGTCCGATTCTAAGTCTAAAGAGACACTCCCTTGCGAGTTCGCGGAGGTCGTTGATGGTCTCGCGATAATGCGCGGTCAGACCCGACAACCAAAACGGGTATTCATCTGGCATATACGGCATATGCACGAAATGCCAGACGGGGGTTACCCGGTCGTTAAAGCGCGGTTCAAATGTTAGTTAATTGCGGGGCAAGTCGGGGCCTGGGCGACTGTTGACCGCGAGGGTAGCATCAAAAACAATCCTAAAGCGAAGCGCCCATCGTGCTCAATGACGAGCAACCCTTGACCCGCCGAGTATGCCGCTGTTAGGGAACCGGAGTTTAATCCGGGTCGTTTCCCGGGTCGCCACACGGGGGATCTCTTGCGGCCGGAAAGTCCTAGCGAAGCCGCGATCCGCGACCGGTGCGTCGAATATCTGGCAGTCACGCTCGGCTTGTCGAACGAGGAGATTGAGCCGGACGTCAACTTCGCGCGATTGGGCCTCGATTCCGCGAATTCGGTGTATTTGATCGTCGAGCTCGAGGAATGGCTGGGGTTGGAGCTGACCCCCGACCTTCTTTTCGATCATCCGACGATTTCCAATCTCGCTCGCTATCTGGCAGCGCTCGCGGCAGGTGAAACCGATGTCGGATAAGACCGCGCATGCGGCCGCGATCGAGTTTGAATCGCTGGTTGATGTGTTGCCGCATCGGGCGGCGGAACAGCCGGATGATGCCGCTTATATTTTCCTTCCGGACCGCGGCGATGAGCGGATCTCGCTGACGTTTGCCGATCTCTACGACCGCGCCCGCGCGGTGGCGCGAAACCTCGCCACTCGCGGACAAAGGGGTGAAAGAGCCGTCCTACTCTTTCCGCCCGGTTTGGACTTTATCGTCGCCTTTTTCGGTTGCCTTCTCGCTGGCACAATCGCCGTACCGATGATGGTTCCGCGACGGGACAGCTCGCGAGACGCCAGTGCGGCCATCCTGGCGGACTGCTCCCCGCGCTTTGTGATGACGCGTCGCGATTTCATCACGAACACCCGCCCGGACTTGGCAGCGCGTCTCCGAGATACCCGGTTGGATTGGATCTTTGTCGACGCGCTTCCCGAAGGTGCAGGAGAAGCACAGTTGCCGGTCCCCGTGCGACGCGATATTGCCTTTCTGCAATACACCTCAGGTTCGACCTCGGCGCCGAAAGGCGTAATCGTCAGTCACGGGAATCTGATCGAACACTCGGAGATGATCCGCATTGCTTTCGCCAACACGCGCAGTTCGACCCATGTCAGCTGGGTCCCGGTCTATCACGATATGGGGCTCATTCTGAACGTTCTGCAGTCGCTCTACGTCGGGGCGGCGTGCGTGCTGATGGCGCCGGCCGGCTTCTTGCAGCGTCCGCTCAACTGGTTGCGGGCAATCCACGAGTACCGGGCTGAAGTCGCAGGCGGGCCCAATTTCGCGTTCGATCTGTGCGTCAGACGGCACCGCGCCGAAGAGATGGGGGAGATAGATCTATCGAGTTGGCAGGTCGCCTTCAATGGGGCGGAACCCGTTCGGGCAAACACAATCGAGCGGTTTGCCGAAACCTTTGCGCCTTATGGCTTCAATCCCAGGAGCAGCCATCCGGCCTATGGCATGGCCGAAGCGACTTTGATGATTTCTGCCGGTCAGCGCGGAGCCGGCCCAGTGTTGCGGAGGGTCAGCCGGGATGCGCTGCAACGGCACCAGGTTATTGCTCCCCTACGCGCCGAGGATACCCAAATATTGGTCGGTTGCGGTCGCCAGCTTCGCGGCGAACGCGTGGCTGTTGTCGAGCCGGAGAGTCGCAGGCGCCTGCCCTCGGGATCGATCGGTGAGATATGGGTTGCCGGACCGAATGTCGCGCAAGGCTACTGGCGCAATGGGGGGGCGACCGCGTCGGTGTTCGGGGCGCAAGTCGAGTGTGGCGGTGCCGAACGCTGGTTACGTACCGGTGATCTCGGTTTTTTCGATGAAACCGGGGAACTCTTCATCACGGGCAGGATTAAGGACTTGATCGTTATCCGAGGGATGAACCATTACCCGGAGGACATCGAAGAGACGGTGCAAGATTGCCATCCCGCCTTGCTGCGCCACGGTGGGGCCGCCTTCGGCGTGCTCGACCGCAACGACGAGGAGCAATTGGTGGTGGTCCAGGAGGTCGAGCGTACTTACCGGCAGCGGATTGCCGAGAGCGAGATGGTTCACTCAGTTCGCGAGGCAATCGCGAGGGACCATGACATCGCCGCGCGTGAAATCGTATTGATTCGTCCCGGCACGCTGCCCAAGACGACGAGCGGAAAGATCCAGCGCCATCGCACTCGACAAATGTTCCTGTCGAAGACCCTGGCAGTCCTCCGATAACTTCCGGCGCGAGGTCACATTCGGTGAAGGGCATGGGCGAACTTGTCCCATGTAGCCGCAAGCCGCCGCATGCTCCTTGCCAGCCGAGCGGGCAATCGACTCCAGGCGCGGCGGGCATGGGCGATGTCCGCTTCCGGTGTCCGGGTCAGCAGGCAGAAATTAGCGCCACGCAACGCCCGCTGAGGCTCAATCAACTCCAGTCTAAATCTCGGCAGTATCCGGCAAATTCTCAGACCCAGAAGATCAATTTCCTTGACAAACTGTTCGGCATCGACTGTGTGTCTTAAGAACTCTTCGACGAATTCGACGAAGATTCGGATAGTCGGCGACCGGCGGATCGTCTGTTGCATGCCTCTGATGACGAAGGGTTCATGGCCTTCGACATCGATTTTAACAACATCGACCGCCAAGTCTTTGGGCAGGAACTCATCTATCATGATCATGTCGAGTTCGACGGAGCGTTTTTCTGCACCCCATTGGCCGATATCGGTCAGCGTCGCGCCGCCGAGGAATTGCGGTAGATAATGAAGAACTCTTGGGCCAGCACGGTCTCCAACCAGAGCATTGACCGCGATTACATTAGAATATTGCGTTAACCTATTCGCGTAGAGCGTTCTCTTCAGCAAGCCGAAAGTATGAGGATTTGCTTCAAAAGAATAAATGCGGCCATGATTCTTGACAAATGTGGCTGATGTTGCGGTGTAAAGCCCAAAATTCGCACCGATGTCGAGCACTACAGATTCGGGTTGCAGAAAATTTCGAAACACCGGGAGGAAGTCGGCTTCCATTTCCCATCCGAGAAGGTAATCAGTGGAGTCCAGCGAATTCGTATCGACGCATATGTATTCGCCTGAGCTGAGCCGGACCAAAGCCCGTCCGGCACCTGCATAAATTGGCTGTTTCACGCCTAATTCTCGACTCCGCGACAAGGTGCTATTACCATAGCAGTCGAGGTCCGCCTTTGCGCAACCTCACCTCCGAGGCAACTGCACCGGCTCATGCGTGTGACCAGAGCAAGCCTTTACCGGTAACGGGCGAAGGCTAACAAATGCGATCGCTGCCCCACTCCGGCGAACGGCGACCGGTTACGTATCGGCTTGCCGCGCTTGTCGCTGCTGCACTACCCCTCGCATGCACCTTTTCTTCGCCGCCTGAGGTGCAAAACCCGTTTGTCGGAGATTGGGCCACGGCAGAGGACGCCAGCATCACCATACGCCCGGATACAATCGTTCAGCATCA
>Ga0318528_10000089_pt1 | contig 20673 bp, 10 predicted proteins | sample GRESIP052b4f26_FD_202500 | JGI IMG/M metagenome (GOLD analysis project Ga0318528, IMG submission 202500) | Tropical soil microbial communities from Luquillo Experimental Forest, Puerto Rico - GRE.SIPMG.052b4f26 | ecosystem: Environmental > Terrestrial > Soil > Tropical forest > Bulk soil...
GTTGAGATCCTGCGCGACCGGCAGGGCCGGGACCGGCATCATCGGTGTCAGCAGTAAGTCGTAGTTCTGATGAAATGCCGCCATCTGCTGGCCGAGTTCGGTACGTATGAGGTCGGCAGCGAGATAGTCGAGGACACTGATCCGCTCACCTTCGGCCACTGTCGCCACCAGCCCGGGGTCGACCAGCGCTCGCTTGTCTCGAGGGTAGGCGTCGAGGAGCTTGGCGGCGCCGGCCGCCCACAAGGTGAAGAGTGCATCGCGCGGCGAGGGAAAAATCGTGTCGACCTCTTCGACGATGGCGCCCAAATCCTCGAAGCTGCGCGCCGCCTTGGCCGCAGCGATGGCGATCTCCGGATCGACCTTGGCATAGCCGAGGGTCGGGCTGTAGGCAACGCGCCAGCCACGGATGCTCTCTTCGAGCCCATCGAGAAAATTCTTGCTTTCGGGCGGCAAGGCGTAGGGGTCGCGGTGGTCGGGGCCGGCGATGACGGTCAGCATCAGCGCCGCATCGGCCACGGTCCTGGCCATCGGTCCGATGTGGGCGAGAAGGCCCATCGGCGAGAGCGGATAGGCCGGCACCCGGCCAAAGCTCGGTTTCAGTCCGAAAATGCCGGTAAAGGCGCATGGGATCCGGATCGACCCGGCGCCGTCGCTGCCCAGATGCAACGGCCCGATGCCGGCGGCGCAGGCAGCGGCGGCTCCGGCGCTGCTGCCGCCGGGGGTGCGCGAGAGGTCCCACGGGTTCCGGGTGATCCCGGTCAGGGGGCTGTCGCCCAGAGCCTTCCAGCCGAATTCCGGCGTCGTCGACTTGCCGAGGATGACGGCGCCGGCTTCGCGCAGCCGCGCCGTCGCCGGCGCGTCCTCCGGCCAATCCTGACCGCGCTCGACGAGGTGCGAGCCGCGTAGGGTCGGGAAACCGCGCATCAGCACGAGGTCCTTGATCGTCACCGGCACCCCGTCGAGAGCGCCAGTCTGCTCTCCGCGGAGCCAGCGCGCCTCCGACGCGCCCGCAGCCGCCAGCGCGCCGTCTCGATCGACGAGGCAAAAGGCGTTGATCTTCGGTTCTAGCGAGTCGAGTCGGTCGAGCAGAGTCCGCGTCACCTCGAGCGGCGACAGTGCTTTCGCGCGATAGAGCTGGAGCAGCTCTACCGCCGAGGTAGAGGCGACATCGGTTTCGTCGGCCATCGCGCCTCCCTTCTCGTCCGACGCCGCACGCGCGGAGAAGCAGCGACAAATCTATGGTTCCGCTTTTGCGCTGTGAAGCGAGATATGGATCGCGTAAGTTTGCCGACACAAACAAAGTGCGGACAGGGAACCCGATGAACTGTATTGTCAGGATGCTCCGAGCGGCCGCTCCCGCCCTCACGCTCGCCCTCGCTTTCGCATCCCCCCCAGGCTGGGCACAATCGGCGCCGAAGACTCTGCGCTTCATCCCGCAGGCGGATTTGCGGAGTATCGACCCGATTTGGACAACCGCGTATGTGACGCGGAATTTCGGCTATCTCGTCTTCGATACGCTGTTCGCGCTCGACAAGGACTTCAAGCCACAGCCGCAAATGGTCGATCGCTGGACGGTCAGCGACGACAAACTCCTCTACAAGTTCACATTGCGCGATGGGCTCAAATGGCATGACGGCCAGCCGGTGCGCGCCGCCGATTGCGTCGCTTCGGTCAAGCGCTGGGGCCAGCGCGACAAATTCGGTCAGAAGCTGATGGAGGCTGTGGGCGAGATTGCCCCCGTCGACGACAAGAGCTTTTCGATCGCGCTCAAATTTCCGTTCCCGCTGCTGATCGACGGTCTCGGCAAGCTGTCGAGCAACGTGCCGTTCATGATGCCCGAGCGGCTCGCTCGGACCGACGCGTTCCAGCAAATCCCGGAGGCGATCGGTTCGGGGCCGTTCAAATTCGTCAAGGAGGAGTGGGAGCCAGGCCATAGGGCGGTGTTCGTCAAGAACTCCGATTATGTGCCGCGCGAGGAGGCGCCGAGCTTTGCATCCGGCGGGAAAGTGGCCAAGGTCGACCGCGTCGAGTGGCTCTACATCCCCGACACCGCGACCGCGGCGGCGGCGCTCAACTCCGGCGAAGCCGACTGGTACGAGCAGCCGCCGGCTGATCTCGTCCCGGTCTTCGCCGGCAACAAGGACATCGTCGTTGCGACCGTCGATCCGCTCGGCAACCACGGCATCCTGCGCTTCAACCACGTACAGCCGCCGTTCAACAATCTCAAAATGCGCCAGGCGGTGCTGAACCTCGCCGATCAGAAAGACTACATGGGCGCTGCCGCCGGCGACCCGAAATACTGGAAGACATGTGCGGCGCTGTTCGGCTGCGGCACTCCTTTTGAGACCGACGCCGGCGCCGAAGCGTTGCGGAACGGGCCGAACCCCGCGAGAGCCAAACAGCTCCTCGAGGAGGCAGGCTACAAGGGCGAGAAGATCGTGCTGATGTCGGCGACCGACCAGCCGATCGTGCACGGGCAAGCACTGGTCACCCTGGATGCGCTGCGAAAAGCTGGCCTCAATGTCGAATTCCAGGCCAACGACTGGGGCACACTGATCACCCGCCGCACCTCGAAGGAGCCGGTCGAAAAGGGTGGATGGAGCATCTTCCACACCTGGGGCGCGGCCCCCGATCTCTCCCCAGCGCTCAATGCTGCGCTCCGGGCCAATGGCGACAACGCATGGTTCGGCTGGCCAAGCGACGAGAAGCTCGAGGCGCTGATCGACGCCTGGTTCAAGGCGCCGGATCTTGGGGCACAAAAGCAGATCGCCGCCGAAATCCAAGTCGAGGCCTACACGAACGACGTGCCTTATATTCCGACCGGCCAGTTCGTGATCCCAACGGCCTACCGTAAGAATCTCGAAGGCATCATCATCGCGCCGGTCGTTTTCCTGTGGAACGTCGAGAAGATATAAGGCCGACGGCGTGTTTTCCTACATAGTAAGGCGCATCCTGGCGACGATCCCGGTAATGGCGGTGGTCGCGCTGTTCGTGTTTTCACTCCTGCATCTGAGCCCGGGCGATCCGGCTGCCATCATCGCCGGCGACACCGCGACCGCCGCCGACATCGCCCGCATCCGGGAGAAGTTGGGGCTCGAGCAGCCGCTATACATTCAATTCGGGACCTGGGTGTGGGCTCTGCTGCACGGCGATCTCGGCATCTCGATCTTCACCAACCTTCCGGTGTCCAAGCTGATCGCACAGCGCGTCGAGCCGACGGTCGCACTGACCATTTCGACCCTGATCGTCTCGGTCCTGGCGGCGATCCCGATGGGCGTGCTGGCGGCGTGGAAGGCCGGCTCGTGGATCGATCGGGCGGTCATGGTCTTTGCGGTGCTCGGGTTCTCGGTGCCGGTGTTCGTGCTGGCTTATGTGCTGATCTATGTCTTTGCGATCTCGACCGATCTGTTGCCGGTCCAGGGCTTTGTCAGCATCCGCAACGGCATTGCGCCGTTCCTGTCGCATATCGTGATGCCGAGCCTCGCGCTCGGCATGGTCTTTGCCGCGCTGATCGCGCGAATGACCCGCGCCAGCATGCTCGACGTCCTCGCCCAGGACTACATCCGCACCGCCCAGGCCAAGGGCCTCGCAAACGACAAGGTGCTGATCGGTCACGCGTTGAAGAACGCGGCGGTCCCAATCGTGACAATCATCGGGATCGCCATAGCCGGGTTGATATCAGGTGTCGTCGTTACTGAGACCGTATTTGCGATCCCCGGTTTGGGAAGACTGACCGTCGATGCGATCCTGCGTCGCGATTACCCGATCATCCAGGGGATCATCCTGGTGTTCTCGGCGGCTTATGTGCTGATCAATCTTCTCGTCGACCTCAGCTATACCTTTCTCGACCCCCGCATCCGGTATTAGGCGATGACCGTAGCACCTACCGATCTCGCCGTCCTCGCCGCTCCCCGGGAGCGGAGTCGAGGCGTCTGGGCCTATATCCGCCGCCATCCGACAATCGTCATCGGCGCCACGCTGCTCGGGCTGATGGCGTTAATGGCAGTCTTTGCCCCTTTGCTCGGCACTGTCGATCCGCAGGCGCTGGCTCCGGTGCAACGGCTGCGCTGGCCATCGGCGACGCACTGGTTCGGCACCGACATGCTCGGTCGCGACATCTACAGCCGCACGGTCTACGGCGCGCGTGTATCGCTGACCGTCGGGATTAGTGTCGCGCTGCTGGCGAGCGGGATCGGTCTCGTGATTGGCCTCGTGACCGGCTTCAGCCGTTGGACCGATGCAATCGGCATGCGGATCATGGACGGGCTGATGTCGATCCCCGGGATCCTGATCGCGATCGCATTGATGGCATTGACCCGCGCCAGCCTCGAGAACGTCATCATCGCGATCACCGTCGCCGACACGCCGCGGGTCGCCCGCTTGGTCCGTGGCGTCGTGCTGACCCTGCGCGAGCTGCCCTTTGTCGAGGCGGCCCATGCCAGCGGCACCGGCTTTTTCCGCATCCTGTGGCGGCATATCCTGCCCAACACGGTGCCGCCGCTCCTGGTGCAAGGGACCTTCGTCGCCGCCTCGGCGATGATCGTCGAGGCGATCCTGTCGTTTCTCGGTGCCGGGACGCCGCCCAATATCCCGAGCTGGGGCAACATCATGGCCGAGGGGCGCAGCCTCTTCCAGGTCGCCTATTATATTGTGTTCTTCCCGGGAGCCTTCCTGTCGATCACCGTCCTTGCCATGAACCTGCTCGGCGACGGGCTGCGCGACGCACTCGATCCGCGCCTAGCACGGCGCATGTAGCGGATGGCCGCGGCCGCAACTGGCGCATCGGAAACGCGCCGCCCGACAGACGTGAGCGGCGCCCGCGCCAAGAGGGGGGCCTATATCGCCACTGCCGAGAAGGCTCCGCGCTCCAGGGCCGAGCCGATCCTCGACATCGCCGATCTCAGGACCTGGTTCTTCACCCGCGACGGGGTGGTGCGCGCTGTCGACGGGGTCTCCTTCCATGTGATCCCCGGCGAGACCTTGGCGATCGTCGGCGAGAGCGGCTGCGGCAAGAGCGTCACCGCGCTGTCGGTGTTGCGGCTGATCCCGTCGCCGCCCGGGCGTATCGTGTCGGGCGCGATCCGCTTTGCCGAGCGCGATCTCCTGCGTCTCAGTGAAGCCGAGATGCGTGACGTGCGCGGCAACGAGATCTCCATGATCTTCCAGGAACCGATGACGTCGCTCAATCCGGTGCTGACGATCGGCCGGCAGATCGCGGAAACCCTGACGCTACACCAGGGGCTCGACCGCAGCGCGGCACTCGCCAAAGCCATCCACATGCTGCGCCTCGTCCATATTCCCGAGGCGGAGCGGCGGATCGCCGAATATCCGCATCAGCTCTCCGGCGGCATGCGGCAACGCGTCATGATCGCGATGGCGCTCGCCTGCAACCCGAAGCTGCTGATCGCCGACGAACCGACGACCGCGCTCGACGTGACTATCCAGGCGCAGATCCTCGATCTGATGCGCGAATTGAAACAGAAGATCGACGCGGCGATCGTGCTGATCACGCACGATCTCGGTGTAGTCGCCGAGATGGCGCAGCGCGTCGTCGTCATGTATGCCGGCCGCAAGGCCGAGGAGGCTCCGGTCGGGACACTGTTCCGCCGCCCGCTCCACCCCTACACCAAAGGACTCCTCGCCTCGGTACCGCGGCTCGGCGCTTCCCTCCACGCCGACCGGGCGCCGCGGCTCGCCGAAATCGCCGGCACCGTGCCGTCGCTCAGGGAGCCGATCCCCGGCTGCCCGTTCGCGACCCGCTGCACATTGGCGACGGCAATCTGCGAACGCGAAATGCCGGTTTTCGAGGAGAAAGAGCCCGGACATTTCGCCGCCTGCTTCCACTCAGACCAGTTGGCGGCCGCATGAATGCCGCCGCGCCGTTGCTGTCGGTCAGGGGACTCGTCAAGCACTTCCCGGTGAAGAAGGGGCTCCTGCAGCACACCGTCGGACAGGTCCATGCCGTCGACGGCATCTCCTTCGATATCGGCGAGGGGGAGACTTTGGGCCTCGTCGGCGAGAGCGGCTGCGGCAAATCGACTGCGGGCAAGGCGATCCTCAAGCTGATCGACCCGACCTCGGGCGAGGTCCGCATCCGCGGCGAGCGCATCGATCGGCTGTCGCGCCGCGAGATGCGGCCGTGGCGGCGTCAGCTCCAGGTCGTCTTCCAGGATCCGTACTCCTCGCTGAACCCGCGCCTCAAGATCCGCGACATCATCGGCGAGCCGCTCGTCAATTTCGGCCTCTCCAGCGGCGGCGAACTCGAGGAACGGGTGACGGAGCTCGCACTCAAGGTGGGTCTGCGCGCCGAGGCGCTCGACCGCTACCCGCACGAATTTTCCGGCGGCCAGCGCCAGCGTATCGGCATCGCCCGCGCCTTGGCATTGCATCCGAGCCTCATCGTCTGCGACGAGCCGGTTTCGGCGCTCGATGTCTCGGTGCAGGCACAGGTGATCAATCTGCTCGGCGATCTCCAGCGCGAATTCGGCCTCTCTTATCTCTTCGTCGCCCACGACCTCGCCGTCGTCGAGCACATCAGCCATCGCATTGCGGTCATGTATTTGGGCAAGATCGTCGAGATCGCCGACAAAAAGGCTCTCTTTACCCGACCACAGCACCCCTACACCGAGGCGCTCTTATCGGCGGTGCCGGTCCCCGACCCGGAAGCCGCCAAAAAGCGCATCATTTTGAAGGGCGACGTGCCGAGCCCGATCAATCCGCCCTCGGGTTGCCGTTTCCACACCCGCTGCCCCTACGCTTTCGCCCGCTGCTCGCAGGAGGAGCCTGAAATCCGCGAGGCCATGCCGGGCCACCACGTCGCCTGCCACTTGCGCGAGGTGCAAACCGCCGCTTTCGCCGAAGCCGCCGCGCTGCCGGTGTAGCCGGCGACCGGGTCGGCAGACAAAATCGAAAGTTGAATCGTCAATCGTCCGTTGTGCAATCTGCAGCGAATCAGCAGCGGGATTTCTTCCTGTGGTTGAATAGCTCTATCCATTGCGCCCGTGCGCGCCGTCACCGTCCTCGCCGCACCTCCTGAGGGGCTACAAACAATTATGGAGTACGAAGTAGGCAATTTTATGGCGATCACAATCGGAATAGGCCCGACCGCACAGTGGAGCATCGGCGAGTTGGGGGCTCTTGCCGAGCTTTTTTGCGCTCATTGCTGGCGGGGCTGGAGCCGGAAGCGTATCGTCGCGTGTGATCGTGGAAGGTAGGCGAAGGCGATGCCAGACGACACGCAGATCGATCTCCGGCAGACCGTAGCCGAGCTGCGGCGGCAACTCGACGCGATAACGGCCGAGCGCAACGAAGCGCTGGCGCGAGAGGCCGCGACCTCCGAGGTGTTGCAGGTCATCAATTCTTCGCCCGGTGATCTCGCGCCGGTGTTCGATGCGATGCTCGAAAAGGCGATGCGGCTGTGTGAAGCGGCTTTTGGGATGCTTTGGACCTATGACGGCGAATTCGTTCAATTCGCAGCTGCCCGCGGCCATCCGCGCTTCGATGAATGGACACGGGAGGTTGGCCCATCTCGCGTCTATCCTGGGTCGACGGTCGAACGCCTCCTGCGCGGCGAGCCGGTGGTGCACATTCCCGATGCGCGCGAGGATCAGGCCTATCGTTCGGGCAATCTGCGGCGCCGCTTTCTGGTTGATGTCGGCGGCGCACGCACCTACCTGACGGTGCCGCTGCGCAAGGGCGACAACCTGCTCGGCGCCTTTGCGATCTACCGCCAGGAGGTCCGCCCGTTCACTGACAAGCAGATCGCGCTGGCGCAGAACTTCGCCGCACAGGCAGTTATCGCGATGGAGAACGCGCGGCTCATTAACGAGACACGCGAGGCCTTGGAGCAGCAGACCGCGACCGCAGAGGTGTTGCAGGTCATCAATTCCTCGCCCGGCGATCTCACGCCGGTGTTCCAGGCGATAGTGGAAAAGGCGCACACGCTGTGCGGCGCCGTCTGCGGCAGCTTGCAGCTCTGGGATGGCGAGAAGTTCCGCGGCATCGCAATGCGCAGCTTCCCGGAACCAATGGTGGAACTCCTACGGCAGGGCTACACCCTGGGGCCCAACCACCCGAGCCGCGCCCTAATCGATGGGGCGCGGATCGCTCACTGCGCCGACATGGCGGAGGTCGACGATCCGGGTACGCGGTTGGGGGCCAAACTCAGCGGCATCCGAACCGTCGCCTATGTCGCGCTGCGCAAAGATGATGCTTTGCTCGGGCAAATCGTCGCTGCGCGCCTCGAAGTTCGACCGTTTACCGACACAGAACTGGCGCTGCTCGAGAGTTTCGCGGCGCAAGCGGTCATCGCTATTGAGAACGCGCGGCTATTGACCGAAACGCGCGAGGCATTAGAGCAGCAGACCGCCACCGCCGAGGTGTTGCAGGTCATCAACTCTTCTCCCGGCGATCTTGCGCCAGTGTTCGACGCTATGCTCGAACGGGCGTGCAGACTCTGCGAGGCCGAAACGGCCCATCTGCTCCGTTACGAGGACGGCGCGTTCAGCCGCACCGCGAGTTTCGGAGTGCCGGAAGGTTTCGACGAAATTCTACCGCTCAATGTGCCGGTACCGCACATCATCACCCAGGACTCGGTGCCCTATCGCATGCTGGCCAGCAGGGCGGTCGTTCACCTTCCCGACACGCGCGAGGACGAATCATACCGGCGCAGAGCGCCGGCCGAGACGGCGGCGGTCGAGAAGGCCGGCATCCGGACGGCGCTATTCGTGCCGTTGCTGCAGGAAGGAGGAGTCGTCGGCGGGTTTGTCCTGCATCGCATGGAGGTTCGGCCCTTCACTGACAAGCAGATTGCGCTGATCGAAAATTTCGCGGCGCAGGCGGTGATCGCGATCGAAAATGCCCGACTGCTGACCGAGACGCGCGAAGCCCTCGAACAGCAGACCGCGACGAGTGAGATCCTGAGCGTAATCTCGCGCTCGCCGAGCGACATTCGTCCGGTCTTCGAGGCCATCGTCGCGCACGCGGCGAGCCTTTGCGAGGCCGAATTCAGCGCGGTGGCGCGGTTCGAAGACGGGCTGCTGCACCTCGTGGCGCTCAACAACATGTCACCGGACGAGTCCGCGGCTTTTCACAGCCTGTTTCCGCGGTTGCCTGGTCGGCGCTTCGCCATGGGCCGGGCTTTTCTCGACGCTCGGCCGGCACATCTCGCGGACGTGCTGAGCGACCCCGACTACGACCCGCGCACGGTCGAAGTGCTGCAATCGGTAGCCGGCTACCGCTCGTTCCTTGCGGTGCCGATCTTCCGTGACGGCAAGCCGATCGGCGTCGTCGGTTGCGGCCGTCGCGCGGTCAGGCCGTTCACCCCGATCCAGATCACGCTCCTCGAGACCTTCGCCGACCAGGCCGCCATCGCCCTCGAGAACGTGCGTCTGTTCAATGAGATCGAGACCCGCAATCGCGATCTCGGCGAGGCATTGGAGCAGCAGACCGCGACCGCCGAGGTATTAGGGGTTATCAACTCATCGCCCGGCGATTTGGCGCCGGTGTTCGACGCGATATTGGAAAAGGCGCATAAGCTTTGCGGAGCTGCTCTCGGGTCGTTGGGGATCTTTGAAGGCGACAGGTGGCGCGCCATCGTCCAACGCGGTTATGGGGAGCCGCTGGCGAGCACGCTGCGGCAGGGGGTCCGCGGTTCGGACAACCCACTCCTCCAGGAATTAATTGATGGCGCTCCCTTCGTCCACATCGCCGATCTGGCGCTGCTCGACCTTCCCATAGCGCGAGCGAACGTCGCTGCCGGTATCCGCGCTTTGCTGGTTGTGGCGCTACGCAAAGACGATGCGGTGCTGGGCACGATCTCCATTGCCCGACGCGAGCCCCGAGCGTTCTCCAACAAGGAAATTGCGCTGCTGCAGAATTTCGCGGCGCAGGCGGTCATTGCGATGGAGAACGCGCGGCTCTTGACCGAGACGCGCGAGGCACTGGAGCAGCAGACCGCCACCGCCGAGGTCTTGCAGGTCATCAACTCGTCGCCGGGCGAGCTCGCACCGGTATTCGACGCGATGCTCGACAGGGCTATGCGGCTCTGTGAAGCCGCCTTCGGGATTTTGCTCGTTGGCGATGGCAGCCATTTCCAGACGGCCGCACTACACGGAGTACCGCCTGCCTTGGCAGAGTTTCTTTCCTGCACCCCGCGAGAACCGGGTAAGCACACTGCGGTAGGCCGGATGCTGGACGGCGAAGACTTCGTCCATTTCGAGGATATGACGAAAGAAGCGGCCTACCAGTCGGGCGACCCTCGACAGCGTGCGTTCGTCGAGCTGGGCGGCACTCGGACTTATGTCGCCGTGCCGCTGCGTAAGGACGGCAGGTTGGTGGGTACAATCGGCGCATATCGTCAGGAAGTCCGACCATTCACTGATAAGCAGATCGCTTTGCTGCAGAACTTCGCGGCGCAGGCGGTCATCGCGATGGAGAACGCGCGGCTCCTGACCGAGACGCGCGAGGCACTAGAGCAGCAGACCGCGACTGCCGAGATATTACAGGTCATCAATTCCTCCCCAGGCGATCTCCCGCCCGTTTTCGACGCGATGCTCGAAAAGGCGACACGCCTGTGCCAAGCGGGCTTTGGCATCTTGTGGACATATGAGGGTGAGCGCTTTTATGCGGCCGCGTTGCACGGCGTGCCTGCCGCCTTTGCCAAATTTCTCAGCGTGCCGATCGAACTCGCGGATTCGGCCGCGCTGGGCGATATTGCTCGCGGCCACAGCTTCGTACATATCGGAGATCTGGCGGCGTCTGCCTCCTACCGCCAAAGCCCGTTGCGTCGCGCCACTGTCGACCTGGGCGGGGCACGAACCGGCCTTGCCGTCCCGCTTGTTAAAGATGACGCAGTCCTGGGTATCTTTGTCATTTACCGCCAGGAGGTAAAACCTTTCTCTGACAAAGAAATCGCGCTGTTGCAGAATTTCGCGGCGCAGGCGGTGATCGCCATGGAGAATGCGCGGCTGCTGACCGAGACGCGCGAAGCTTTGGAGCAGCAGACCGCGACCGCCGAGGTGTTGGGCGTGATCAATTCCTCGCCCGGCAATCTCACCCCTGTGTTCGAGGCGATTCTGGACAAGGCGCACACGCTGTGCGGCGCGACGCTGGGGAGCTTATTCCTGTTTGACGGCGAGCTTTTTCGCGCGGCCGCGACGCACGGCTATCCCGAAGACCTGGCGCAGCGGCTGCGCGAAGGGGTTGTCCTCTCCGCCACGACCCAGCTGCTGGATGACAGTGTCCGCTGGGTGCACAATCCCGATCTGACATTGCTCGACACTCCGACCGCCCGCGCCGTCTCCGGGCGCGGCGGCGTGCGCACCAATCTTATGTTGCCGCTGCGCAAAGACGGCAAGCTGCTCGGCGCAATCTCCTGCAACCGCCAGGAGGTGCGGCCGTTCACCGACAAGCAGATCGCATTGCTGCAGAATTTCGCGGCGCAAGCAGTGATCGCGATGGAGAATGCGCGGCTCATCAACGAGACGCGCGAAGCACTGGAGCAGCAGACCGCAACCGCCGAGGTGCTGCAAGTAATCAATTCCTCGCCCGGCAACCTCACGCCGGTGTTCGATGCGATGCTCGAAAAGGCGATGCGGTCGTGTGAGGCTGCATTTGGCGTGCTGTGGGCCTATGAGGGCGATTGTTATCGCGCAGCGGCAGTGCACGGTGCGCCGCTTGCGTTTGTGGAGTACCTGAGCCAACCGTTACTGCCTCACTACGATCCAGGGTCCGGGCTTGAGCGCGCATTGAGGGGCGAGAACCTAATCATCACCGACGACATGGCCGCCGAAGAGATTTACCGGCATGGCGACCCGCTCCGCCGGGCGATCGTCGATTTGGGCGGTGCTCGCAGCCATGTCCTTGCAGCCCTGCGCAAGGACGAGACGTTACTAGGCGCAATCAGCATCTATCGCCAGGAAGTGCGGCCGTTCTCGCTTAAGCAAATCGCGCTATTGCAGAATTTCGCGGCGCAGGCGGTCATTGCGATGGAGAACGCGCGGCTTCTGACCGAAACGCGCGAAGCGCTCGAACAGCAGACCGCGACCGCCGAGGTCTTGCAGGTCATCAATTCATCCCCGGGCGACCTCACGCCGGTCTTCGATGCCATGCTCGAAAAGGCCACGCGCCTATGCGAGGCCGCTTTCGGGATCCTGTTGACCTATGACGGCAAGCGGTTCCAGCATGCTGCGCTGCAAGGCGTACCGTCGGCGTACGCCGAGTTCATGCAAGCGCATCCGCCGATTTACGGACCGCAGAGCGCCCCGGGGAGGTTGGCGTCCGGAGAACGGCTGGTCCATGTGACCGACATGATGGACACCGATCTGTATCGATCAGGTGAACCGAACCGCCGTGCCATTGCCGACCTCGCTGGCGCCCGTAGCGTCGTTGCCGTGGCGCTGCGCAAAGACCGCGCTCTGCTGGGCACGATCGTGGTGTTCCGGCAGGAAGTGCGCCCCTTCTCTGAAAAGCAGCTTGCGCTCCTCGAAAACTTCGCGGCGCAGGCGGTCATCGCGATGGAGAACGCGCGACTGCTCAATGAATTGCGCGACCGCACAACCGACCTTCAGGAATCGCTCGAATACCAGACTGCAACAAGTGACGTCTTGAAGGTCATCAGCCGCTCTACCTTCGATCTGCAGCCGGTGCTCGATACGCTGGTCGAGACTGCGGCACGGCTGTGTCTGGCCGAGATGGCTCTGGTGTCCCGTCGCGAGGGCGAGGTCTACCGGATGGCGGCGAATTACGGGTTTCCGGTCGAATTCGGAAGCTTCCTGCGGTCGCACCCGATCGCGCCTGACCGCGGCACGATGGTGGGGCGAGTGGTGCTCGACGGCGGGGTCGTCCATGTCGCCGATGTCGCCGGCGACCCGGAATATCGCTTGCCGGAGGCGATAACGCTGGGCAAACAGCGCACTGCGCTTGGCGTGCCGCTATTGCGCCAGAGTCAACCGATAGGAGTATTAGTGCTGGCGCGCGAGCGGGTCGAGCCGTTCACCGAGCGGCAGATCGAGCTGGTGCGCACCTTCGCCGACCAAGCCGTCATCGCGATCGAGAACACGCGGCTGCTGACAGAGCTGCGCGAGTCGCTGGAGCAGCAGCAGGCGATCGCCGAGGTGTTGCAGGTGATCAATTCCTCGCCCGGCGACTTGGTACCGGTGTTCGAAGCGATTTTGGACAAGGCGCACAGCCTTTGCGGCGCCGCTAAGGGCGCTTTGGTGATAAACGACGGTGAGGTTTTCCGAGCGATTGCTACGCGTGGTGTGTCGGAGCGACTCGCGGGATTATTGCGCACCCCGCGAAGACTGCCGCCGGGCTCGCCACCGGAGCGATTGCTACAAGGGGAAAGCCTCGTCCAAATCCCCGATTTCCAGGTGCTGGAATTCACGATCCCGCGAGCCGTCGTGGAGTTCGAGGGCGTCCGCACCGTGCTGTTCATCCCACTCCGAAAAGAAGCCGCACTTCTCGGCTACATCACCGCATATCGCCAGGAGGTGAGGCCGTTCACCGACAAGCAAATCGCCCTTTTGCAGAGCTTTGCGGCGCAGGCGGTCATCGCAATGGACAATGCCCGGCTGCTCGACGAGATCCGCCAGCGTCAGGCCGAGTTGCGCGTCACCTTCGACAATATGGGCGATGGGGTCGTCATGTTCGACGGCGACCACCGGCTCGCGGCCTGGAACATGAATTTCCAACAGATCCTCGACCTGCCGGATGCGTTTCTGGCGGCGCGGCCGAGCTTCGCCGAATATTTCCGTTATCTCGCCGAGCGCGGCGAATACCCCTCGGCCGACCTCGAATCGGAACTCGCCCGCAACGTCGAGAATGCGCGGCTGCAAACCCGTTTCGAGCGGACCCGGCCGGACGGGCGAGTCGTCGAGGTGCGCCGCAACCCGGTGCCGGGCGGCGGCTTTGTGTTGATCTACGGCGACATCACCGAGCGCAAACGCGCGGAGGCCGAGATCCGCGCTGCGCGGGACGCCGCCGAGAAGGCGCTGCAGGAATTGCAGACGGCGCAGGCTAGTCTCTTCCATGCCCAGAAGATGGCGGCGCTCGGCCAATTGACCGCCGGCATTGCCCACGAAATCAAGAACCCGCTCAACTTCGTCAACAACTTCGCCGGGCTCTCGGTCGAACTTCTCGACGAGTTGAAGGAAGTGGCTGCGCCCGGCATCGCTACGCTCGACGAGGCAGCGCGTGCGGAACTCGACGAGACGATCGATATGCTGACCGGCAATCTCGACAAGATCGCCGAGCATGGCCGCCGTGCCGACGGCATCGTCAAGAGCATGCTGGCGCATTCGCGCGGCGGCAGCGGCGATTGGCAGTCGGCCGACATCAACGCTCTCGTCGAGGAGGCCTTGAACCTCGCCTATCATGGCGCGCGCGCCCAGGATCAGAGCTTCAACATTACGCTGGAGCGGGATCTCGACCGCGCCATCGCTCCGATCGAGCTTGTGCCGCAGGACGTCACACGGGTGTTCCTCAATCTGTTCGGCAACGGCTTTTATGCTGCCGACAAACGCCGGCGCGAGGCCGGCGACAGCTTTCGGCCGGTGCTGAAGGTGACGACGAAGGGTCTCGGCGACGCGATCGAGGTCAGGGTGCGCGATAACGGCACCGGCATCGCGCCCGAACTTCGCGACAAGCTGTTCCAGCCGTTCTTCACGACCAAGCCGACCGGCGAAGGCACCGGGTTGGGTCTCTCGATCAGCTACGATATCGTCACCCAGCAGCATGGCGGTACGATCGCGGTCGACAGCACGTTCGGCGAGTTCACCGAATTCACGATCCGCCTGCCGCGCGCCCGCCATGCGGTGACCGGTAGAGCCGCATGACGGCGGTGACGAGATTGCTTTGCCCGTAACCGCCTACTGGGCGCGCGGCCGTCTGGGGCTCGGCGGCTGTCCGTTTGGGAGCCACCGCTGGTAGATCGAAGACCGGAGGTGTATCGTTCCTCGATAAGAGTTTCGTCGTCCGCCGAGCGCCGCGCACGTCGAGCAGGGAGTCATGCAGAACATTGGCATTTCGGACGATCGCCGTCCGCTCGCCCGTGCCGAGGCGGTCATCGAATGATCGATCGGCGCAAAATCATCGCGCTGGTCGGCGGGGCGACCCTGGCTTGGCCGCTGGAGCTGCACGGGCAGGAGCCCGGGCGGGTCTACCGCCTCGGCTGGCTGGTCCCGACGGCGCAGCCAGGCAGACCTTACTTCGCCGCGTTCGCCGATGAGCTGCGCCGGTCGGGATTTGTCGAAGGACAAAACCTGCAGGTCGATTTCCGTGCTCCCGTTCCCCTCGATAAGGCTGGCGACATCGCGCAGGTGGTGGTCGCGGCCGGGGTCGATGCGATCTTCACCTCCGGAAATCCACTGATCCGCTCCGTCCAGGAAGCGACGCGAACGGTCCCTCTCGTCGTGATCGCGGACGATCTGGTGTTGAGCGGACTGGTGCGCTCGCTTGCCCATCCCGACGGCAACACGACCGGGGTCAGCATCCTTGCCACCGAGCTCGACGGCAAGCGTCAGCAGCTGCTGATGGAGCTGGTCCCCGGCGGACGCCATATCGCGGCTCTTGCGGAGGACGGCGTAACCGCGCCCGAGCAATTGCACACCCTCGAAGCGGCGGCGCGGGCGCACAGCGTCGAACTATCGCTGTACCGGGTCGCGAAAGCCGAAGAGCTCGTGCCGGCGATCGACAGCGCGCACGCCGCGGGCGCAGAGGCCCTCAACGTCCTGGCGTCAACGCTGTTCTCCGTGAACCAAAAGCTGGTCATCGACCACGCCGCGGCGCTCAAATTACCGGCGATCTACCAATGGCCCGAAGAGGCGGAGGCTGGCGGTCTTGCCGCGTACGGCCCGCGCCAGAGCGCGATGGCCCGGCAGAACGCTCGCCAGGTCGTCAAAATCTTCCACGGCGCCGAGCCCGGCGATCTGCCGGTCGAGCAGCCGGACAGGTTCGAGCTGGTGATCAACCTCAAAACCGCAAAGGCGCTGGGACTGACGATCCCGGAAGCGATGCTCGACCGCGCCGACAAGGTGGTCGAATGATGGACCGACGCCGTCTCATCGCGCTCTTCGGCGGGGCGACTGCGGCCTGGCCGCTGCAGCTGCGCGCACAGCAGCCCGGACGGACCTATCGCATCGGCGCCTTGGCCCTCCTTCCACGCGACTCGCCGGCATATGTTGCGCTTTTCGAGGGGCTTCGGCGGCAGGGCTTCGTCGAGCGTCAAAATCTGACGATCGATCCGCGCGGATTTGGCTTGCACGTCGAGCAGTTTTCGGACGTTGCAGCGCAGCTGGTCAAAGCGCAGGTCGAGGTCATTCTGCCCGTCGGGGATGCTGCAATTCGCGCGGCGCAGCAGGCGACGGCGACCATTCCAATCCTCGCGATTGCCGACGATATGCTCGGGGCGGGTTTGATCACCTCGCTGGCCCACCCTGGCGGCAACACTACTGGCATCAGCATCCTTGCCACCGAGCTCGACGGCAAGCGACAGCAACTCTTGATCGAGCTGATTCCCGGCGTGCGCCGCATCGCCGCCCTCGTCGACTCCAACACAAAAGCGGCCGGCCAGCTTGAGGCACTGGGTGACGCCGCCCGCGCACGCGGCATCGAATTGTCGCTTCACCGGGTTGCCGAGCCGGATGAGATCGTCGGCGCCATCCCACGCGGCACAGGCCGCGGGCGCCTCGGGCCTCAACGTGCTGTCGTCACCGCTCCTGGGCAGCCAGCGTCAGCTCATTATCGAGCGAGCGGCAGTGCTGCGCCTGCCAGCTATCTATCAATGGCCGGAAGCCGCCGAGGAGGGCGGGCTCGCCGGCTATGGCCCACGCCTCGTCCAGGTCTGGCGAGATGAGATGGCCCGGCAGCTCGTTAAGCTGCTGCAAGGTGTCAAGCCCGCCGATCTGCCGGTCCAGCAGCCGACCAAATTCGAGCTCGTGCTCAACCTCAAAACCGCAAGGACCATGGGGCTGACGATCCCCGAAGCGATGCTCGACCGCGCCGAGAAGGTCATCGAGTGAAGCGACGCGATTTCGCCGCAGCGCTCGCGAGCGCAGTTCTCGGTGTACCTCGGCTCGCCGAGGCGCAGACCCGGGTGCCGCGTATCGTTTTTCTCTGGTTCGGCTCGGCGGACAGCGCCGGGGACACGCTCAGGGGATTTAAGGCCGGTCTGCGCGAATTCGGGTACGAGGAGGGCCGCAATCTCATCGTCGATTACCGCTACGCCGACGGCAGCGAAGCGCGGCTGGTTGAGCTCGCCGCGGCGGCGGTCGCAACACGGCCGGACCTGATCTCGGCGTTTGGCCGCGCGACCTATGCCGTCGCTACGCTGACCCGAACGATCCCGATCGTCTCGCTCAGCGGCGATCCGGTTGGGTTAGGCCTTGCCGCCAGCCTCTCCCATCCGGGCGGCAACGTCACTGGGATGACCGTTCAGGTCGGTCACGAACTGGTGGGAAAATGGCTTGAGCTGCTGGTCGAGGTCCTCCCCCGCGCGCGGCAGATCGGGATGCTGCGAGTGCTGAGCCCCTGGGGCGCCGCCCAGCTGGGCATGTTGCGGGCGGCAGCGGAGCGCCGCGCCGATGCGCCTACCATCGACGATTTCCCCGTCCATGACGCAACTGAGGTCCCGTCCACGCTCGAAGCGATCAAGCAGGCGAAGCCCGATGCGCTCGTCGTCGACAATGACGTAACTCTCGTGTCGAAGGCGCCGGAGATCGGCGCCGTCGGGTTGCCCGCGATCAGCGGCAGCCAAGCGATTTCACGGATGCCGGTCTGCTCCTCAGCTACGGTGCCAGCATTTTCGACATCGTTCGCCATCTCGCGAGCTATATCGACCACATCCTGAAGGGCGCCAAGCCCGCCGATCTGCCGGTCGAGCAGCCGACCAAGTTCGAGCTCGTGATCAATCAGCATGTGGCGCGAGCGATCGGCGTCAGCATCCCGGCCGCGATCCTCGATGGCGCTGACGAGGTCATCGAATGAGCACGGCCGAAAAGATTACGCCGCCTTCGGTATCGGCATGGCCCGTCGCGGAGGACACCACGGCGGGCCCTGCGCCACGCCCGCGCGGGCGCCTGCTGCGCAAATACGCGCTGTTGTTCATCGCGCTCGTTGGGGTGGCGCTGATCGTCAACAGCGCGCTCGATTTCTGGTTCTCCTACCAGCAGCACAAGGAGGCCCTGCTGCGCGTTCAGCAGGAGAAGGCCGACGCGGCGGCACGCCGCATAGAGGAATTTATCGACCAGATCGAGCGCCAGATCGGCTGGACGACGCATGCGCGCTGGGCGGCCGGACCGCTCGACCAGCGCCGCTTCGACTATGTGCGGCTGTTGCGGCAGGCCCCGGCGATCACCGAACTGACCGAGCTCGACGCCGCGGGCAAGGAGCAGCTCAAGGTTTCACGGTTGGCCGAGGATGCCGTCGGCAGCGAGGAGGATTTCTCGCTGGCGCCCGTCTTCACCCAGGCTAAGGCGCACGGCATCTGGTTCAGCCCGGTCTATTTCCGCAAGGAATCCGAGCCCTACATGACGATGGGGATGGTGCGCGCCGGCAAGAATGCCGGGGTTACCGTCGCCGAAATCAATCTGAAGCTGATCTGGGATGTCATCACCGGGTTGAAGATCGGCCAGGGCGGCTACGCCTACGTCGTCGATGGCCGCGGCCGGCTGATCGCCCACCCCGATATCAGCCTGGTGTTGCGCGACAGCGAGCTGGCGAAATTGCCGCAAGTGGCGGCGGCACTGTCGGCAGCACCGGGCGCGGAACCGGCGGTTAGCATTGCCAAGGGTATCACCGGGAACTCGGTCTTGACCGCCCATGCGGCGATTGCACCGCTCGGTTGGCTGGTCTTTGTCGAGGTGCCGCTCGCCGAGGCGTTTGCCCCCCTCTATGGCCAGGCGGCGCGCAGCCTGATGCTGCTGCTGGTCGGGCTAGGCGTGGCCGCCATTGCTGCCTTTGCCATGGCCCGCCGGATGACTGGGCCGATCCGGGAGCTACAAACGGGGGCGGCGCGGATCGGGGCCGGCGAGCTCGATGGCCGCATCGACATCCATACCGGCGACGAACTCGAAGGCCTCGCCAGCCAGTTCAACAGCATGGCCGCGGATCTGCAGAAATCCTATTCGGAACTCGAGCAGAAGGTCGAGGAGCGCACCGCCGAACTCTCCGAAGCGCTCGATCAGCAGACCGCGACCGCGGAGGTATTGCAGGTCATTAATTCTTCGCCGGGCGAGCTGCAGCCGGTGTTCGACGCGATGCTCGAAAAGGCGATGAAGCTGTGCGATGCGGCATTCGGGACGTTGTTCACCCGCGACCGCGACTTCGCCCGGCTAGTCGCTATGCGCAACGTGCCGACACAGTTTGCCGAGTTTCTGAGTTCTCGGCCGGTACGACTAAAGACCATTCTCGGACCTGCCTTGCTCGACGCGTCAGTTCTTCATATCGCCGACGTAGCGGCGGGAGAGGGTTATCGGCGGGGCATTCCCTTGCCGGTCGCCGGAGTCGAGCTAGCTGGATTTCGCACCCTTTTGGCGGTGCCCTTAGTCAAGGACGCATACATCGTCGGGCTATTCGTAATCTACCGCCAAGAGGTGCGTCCATTTACTGATAAACAAGTTGCACTGGTGCAGAACTTCGCTGCGCAGGCCGTCATTGCCATGGAAAATGCGCGGCTGCTCGACGAGATCCGCCAGGCCCAGGCCGAGTTGCGCGTTACCTTCGACAATATGGCTGATGGTGTGGCGATGTTCGACGAGGAGCTGCGGCTTGCCGCCTGGAACCGCAATTTCCAACAGCTTCTCGACTTACCCGATGCCGTCTTGACCGAACGGCCGAGTTATGCGGACTACATTCGCATCCTTGCCGAACGCGGCGAATTCGGCATCGAGGACATCGAGGCGGAGCTCAGCCGCCGTCTCGAAGATACCGGCCAGGAGTTGCGCCTGGAGCGCACGCGACCGGACGGACGGATCGTCGAGGTGCGGCGCAATGCGGTGCCGGGCGGCGGGTTTGTGCTGATCTACAGCGACATCACCGAGCGCAAGCGCTCGGAGGCCGAGATCCGCGCCGCCCGCGACGCGGCCGAAGCTGCCTATCGCGACTTGAAGACAGCGCAGGCGAGCCTGGTCCAGGCCGAGAAGATGGCCTCGCTCGGCCAGCTGACCGCCGGCATCGCCCACGAGATCAAGAACCCGCTCAACTTCGTCAACAACTTTGCGGGGCTCTCGGTCGAGTTGCTCGACGAGCTGAAGGAGACCGCGGCCCCCGCATTGGCAACACTCGACGACGACAAGCGTGCCGACATCGACGAGGTCGTCGACATGCTTACCGGCAACCTCGAAAAGATCGCCGAGCACGGGCGGCGCGCCGACGGCATCGTCAAGAGCATGCTCGAGCATTCGCGCGGAGCCTCCGGCGAGCGCCGCGAGGTCGACCTGAATGCCCTGGTCGAAGAGGCGCTCAACCTCGCCTATCACGGTGCGCGCGCCCAGGATGCGAATTTCAACATCACCTTGGAGCGCGACCTCGGCCCGGCGATCGTCCCGATCGAGCTGGCGCCGCGGGAAATAACCCGCGTCCTGCTGAACCTATTCGGCAACGGCTTTTACGCCGCCACCAAGCGACAGCGCGACGAAGCCGAGCCGGACTTCCGCCCGGCGCTGAACGTGACGA
>Ga0318528_10000093_pt1 | contig 20464 bp, 10 predicted proteins | sample GRESIP052b4f26_FD_202500 | JGI IMG/M metagenome (GOLD analysis project Ga0318528, IMG submission 202500) | Tropical soil microbial communities from Luquillo Experimental Forest, Puerto Rico - GRE.SIPMG.052b4f26 | ecosystem: Environmental > Terrestrial > Soil > Tropical forest > Bulk soil...
CGAGCACCTCGGTGACGTAGTGGGCGGTGGCACCGACCAGCTTGACACCGCGTTCTCGCGCGCGCTTGTAGGGCGCCGCGCCGATGAAGGCGGGGAGGAACGAATGGTGGATGTTGATCAGCGGGCAGCCGACCTCATCGAGAAACGCCGGGCTCAGTATCTGCATGTAGCGCGCCAGCACCACCAAATCCACGTTGCCACTGAGTAACTGAAGCTGACGCTGTTCGGCCTCGGCGCGGCTCTCGCGGGTGGCGGGGATGTGGATGAACGGCACCCCGAAGGGGCGTACATGCTCGGCCAGGTTTGGGTGGTTGGCGATCACCATGACAACAGTCATCTGAAGTTCGCCGCGACGATTACGCCACAACAGATCCAACAAGCAGTGGTCTTCCTTCGACGCCATGATGGCGACCCGCTTGGGCTTGGCGGCTTCGGTAAACCGGTAATCGATATTGAATTTGTCGGCCACGGTGCTTGCGAACTTGCGCTCCAACTCGTCTCTGGCGGCGGTCAGGCCGGGAAGATGAAAAATCGCGCGCTGCAGGAATGTTCCGTCCTCCGGCGCGGTGGAGTGCTGATCCAGGGAAATGATGTTTGCGCCGGCCTGCGCCAGGAAGTTGCTCACCGCGGCGATCAGTCCCGGCCGGTCGTGACACCGCAGCAACAGCCGACCGATGTCGGCCGGCGGCGGGCCGCCGGGCGGTGGCGGATAGTTGCCGGCCCCTGTCGGCGTTGGCACCGCAGAGTCCGCCATCATGGGTTCCTTAGCCGATGGTCCCGATGCAAGGACCGCGAGATTGAAATTTCCGCAGCCAACGATACCGCCCATGACGCGCGGACCATCGGGCCGCTAGTGGCTTTCCGGCGAGCGATGGTGATGCTCAGGCCCCGCGTCGGGGGAGCCACCCATCATGCGCACCATCGGGAGCCCGCCGCTGGTGACGAACCGGACGATCAGTATCGCCGCGAGGATCAGGAAGGCGATATTGAGCCAGGTCGTGTAATTCCACGAGATCGCCGCCTGCATCACCGTGGCGTTGCGTTGCTTGGGAATGAGATTCGTTGTGCCGAACAACAATTCGATGAGGTAACCGGCGGCGACCATCGCGGCGTAGAAGGTGCCCAGCAGCGTCAGCATCATCCTGGTGCCGTAGTACTTGCGGTAGATGTTCAGGATCGGCAGGATCACCAGGTCGGCGTAGATGAACGCGATCACACCGCCGAAGCTGATGCCCCCGTTCCACAGCACCGCGGCCAGTGGCACATTGCCGATAGAGCAGACGAAGGACACGATCGCCACGATCGGTCCCACCAGCGGTCCCCACAGCGCGGACCAGCCGGGGTGATCGGTCAAAAAGAAGCTCCGCCAAAAGCTTTCGGGCACCCACGCCGCGATGGCGCCGGCAATCAACAGGCCCAACACAAGGTCCCGCAGAATCGCCAACCACTCCATGACGAACACATGCGAAACCGAGGTAAGGCCCTCCGGCGAAAACAGGCGTTGCCAGAACGAGCCCTGCTTCTTGATGGACATGTCCATGGCGGCATGGCCTTCCATCGAGCCGGCGATCCCCCGCTCGGCCTGCACCCGGGCGGCCTCGACGAGCCGGGACCGCACAAACAGCCGGAACAAGAGTGCGAGCACCACGATCATCACCGGGCCGCCGACGAATTCCGCGGCCGTAAACTGCCAGCCCATCAGCAAGGCCAGGATGATGCCCAACTCGACCACAAGGTTCGTCGAACCGATCTCGAACGCCATCGCGGCGGTGAAGTTGGCACCCTTGCGGAACAGCGCGCGCGCCAGGGCCACGGCGGCATATGAGCACGACGACGACGCCGCCCCCAGTCCGGCCGCCACCGCCAATGTGCGAGGCCGGTCGTCGCCCATCAGGGACACGATCGTCGAGCGACGCACCACGGCCTGCACCACCGCCGACAGGGCAAAGCCCAGGATCAACGCCCACAGGATTTCCCACGTCATGGACCCCGCCAGCGCCAAGGCGTGCCCGACCGCTGCCAGCACTCTCACTGAGGCCTCCGCTTCGGTTGCAGAATTCGGGCGATACCACCCTGGTGCGGTCGCCACGCGCATTCAAATTATACCCCATGGGGGTATAAGTCAAATTATTGATCCGCACTCGGGCCGCAGAGCAAAAGCCAGCTCAACAGCGCAAACTCGGCGATGAGTAGCGCAATTGGGCCCATTCACACCACACGCTTACATCGAGCGTCTAAGCTTGGCGGTTCGTGTGATGGGCTCCGCGTTAGTACCCGGGTTTACCTTGGGTTTGGGGGTTGCGCGAGCGACGTTGCAGGGTGTCCCCCAATTTCAAAAATGCCGATGATGCCCTCAGGCATCGCCGGTTGAGCGGAGACGAGGTCGAACGGCGATGGAATCACGTGTTACTCCCATTGCGCTCATCGGAATGGGATGCCGTCTTCCCGGGGGGATCGACTCGCCCGACGCGTTTTGGCAGGCGTTGCTACGCGGCGACGATCTGGTGACCGGGATCCCCGCCGACCGATGGGACGTCGAGGACCACTACGACCCCGAGCGGGGAGTACCGGGCCGGTCGGTCTCGCGGTGGGGTGGCTTCATCGACGACATCGGCGGTTTCGATGCCCCGTTCTTCGGCTTGGGACAGCGCGAAGCGACCGCCATCGACCCGCAACACCGGTTGTTGCTCGAGACATCCTGGGAAGCGGTCGAACACGCGGGCATCGTTCCCTGCTCATTGGCCGGCTCCCGCACCGGCGTGTTCATAGGGTTGTGCCACCACGACTACACCGTGGTGACCAGCGACGCCGGCGCGCTTCAGGACGCCTACGGCTTCACCGGCACTCCGTTCAGCATGGCTTCGGGGCGGATCGCCTACGGACTGGGACTGTTAGGTCCGGCGATCACCGTGGACACCTCGTGTTCTTCGGGCTTGCTGGCCCTGCACATGGCGTGCCAGAGCCTGGACCGGGGGGAGAGCGATCTGGCCCTGGCTGGAGCCGCAATGGCGCTGCTGGAGTCGCGAGTTTCGGCCGCCGCGTCAGCGCAGGGCATGCTGTCACCCACCGGTCGCTGCCATACCTTCGATGTCGCCGCCGACGGGTTCGTGCGGTCGGAGGGCTGTGGCGTGGTCCTGCTCAAGCGGCTGCCCGATGCGCTGCGCGACGGGGACCGGATTCTGGCCGTGGTGCGAGGCACGGCGGCTAATCAGGACGGTCGTTCCGAGACCATCACGACGCCGTCGTCGCATGCCCAGGCCGCGGTGTACCGGGCGGCCTTGTCGGTGGCAGGCGTGGACCCGACCACCGTCGGCATGGTGGAGGCGCACGGCACCGGAACCCCGGTCGGTGACCCGCTCGAGTTCACAAGTCTGACTGAGGTATACGGCGCCAACGGGAATCGCGTCGCGCTGGGATCGGCCAAGAGCAACCTGGGGCATACCGAGGGTGCGGCCGGCGCCATCGGGCTAATCAAAGCCGTCCTCGGGATTCAACATGGTGTGGTGCCGCCGATGGTGCACTTCACCCGGTTGCCCGACGAGCTACAGCAAATGGAAACCGGTCTGTTCGTGCCGCGCAAAGTCACCCCGTGGCCCGACAAGGGTGAGGGCCCACGGCGGGCCGGGGTGACGTCGTTCGGGATGTCCGGAACCAACGTGCACGCCGTCCTCGAGCAGGCACCCGAGCCGCAAACCGGGATCGCACCCCCTGCCGTTAATGGGCCGCTGCTGTTCCCGCTGTCGTCGACGTCCACCGACGGGCTGCGTCGGACCGCGCGGCGGCTGGCCGAATGGCTGGACAAGAACAAAGAGAGCCTGGCCGCCTCCGACCTGGCCTACACCCTGGCACGTCGGCGTGGGCACCGGACCGTGCGCGCCGCGGTGATTGCGGAGAACTTCGAGGAGCTGGGCGCGGGGCTGCGCGAGATCGCCGACGACGAAACCCCCTACACGCCGGCGGCGGGTCACGACGACCGCGGACCGGTCTGGGTTTTCTCTGGTCAGGGGTCGCAGTGGGCGGCAATGGGCGCAGAGCTGCTGGCGAAGGAGCCGGTGTTTGCGGCAACCGTCGCCGAGGCCGAGCCGCTGATCGCCTGGGAGTCCGGGTTCTCGGTCACCGAGGCGATGTCGGCGCCGGAGACCGTGACCGGTATCGACCGGGTGCAACCGACACTGTTCACCTTCCAGGTCGCGCTGGCCACCGCCATGCGGGCCTACGGTGTGCAGCCCGGCGCGGTGATCGGGCATTCGCTCGGCGAGGCTTCCGCGGCCGTCGTCGCCGGGGCACTGTCGCTTCACGACGGCGCCAGGGTGATCTGCCGTCGCTCCAAGTTGATGTCGCGCATCGCGGGCGCGGGAGCCATGGCCTCGGTGGAGTTGCCCGCCCGGCAGGTGCGCGACGAACTGGCCGCCCGCGGCGTGAGCGACGTCGTGGTATCGGTGATCGCCTCACCGAACTCCACGGTGGTGGGCGGAGCGACCCAGACGGTTCGTGACTTGGTCGCGGAATGGGAGGGTCGCGAGGTCATGGCCCGCGAGGTGGCGGTGGACGTCGCGTCGCACTCCTCCCGGGTCGATCCGATCCTCGCCGACTTGGCCGACCAACTCGCAGACCTGCAGCCGACGACACCGAGAGTGACGTATTACTCTGCGACGCTCGAGGATCCGCGTACACGGCCGACCTTCGACGCCGGCTACTGGGTGGACAACCTGCGGCAGTCGGTGAAGTTCGCGGCCGCGGTGCAAGCCGCGCTGGACGACGGTCACCGCGTGTTCGGCGAGCCCTCGCCGCACCCGCTGCTGACGCGCGCGGTTGAACAAACCGCCGAGGCCGCCGACATCACCGTCCAGGCTCTGGCCGCCATGCGGCGCGAGCAGCCGGTGCCGCACGGGCTGCTCGGCTTCCTGGCCGATCTGTACAGCGCCGGCGCAGCCATCGACTTCTCGGCGCTATATCCGGGCGGGCGTCTGGCGGATGCCCCGCTGCCGACATGGACCCACCAGTGCCTCCTGGTCGCTGCCGACGGGTTGCGGGGGCACGGAGAATCCACGGTGCCGGTACACCCGCTGCTGGGTGCGCACGTGCGGTTGCCCGAGGAACCGGAGCGCCACGCGTGGCAGGGCGAGATCGGCACCGCGGCGCTGCCCTGGCTGGCAGACCACCAGGTGAACGGGGTTGCGGTCTTTCCGGGGGCCGCCTTCTGTGAGATGGCGCTGGCGTCTGCCGCCGCCGTGCTGGGGCCGGACTCCGAGGTGCGTGACGTCCGCTTCGAGCAGATGCTCATGCTGGACGAAGAGACTTCGGTGAGCGCGGTGGCGTCGGTGGAGGACGCGGGAGTCGTCGACTTCGCAGTGGAGACCGATCGGGAAGGGGAGCGCACCCGGCGAGCGGCCGCGACGCTGCATGCGGTCGACGATGAGCGGCCGCAACGGCGGGATATTGCCGCCCTGCTGGCCACACATCCGCAGCGGACGGACGGCGCTACGTTGCGACAATCGTTCGGGCAGAGCGGGATTCAGTACGGCCCCGCCTTCACCGGCCTGGTTTCGGCGCGCACCGCCGAAGGTAGGGGCCGCAGCGTCGTGGCCGAGGTCGGGCTGCCCAGCGGGGTACGGTCCCAGCAGGCCGGTTATGGCATCCATCCCGCGCTGCTGGATGCCTGCTTCCAGTCGGTGATGGCCCACCTGGCTGTCAAGGACACTTCCGACGGCGGGGTGCTGCTGCCGCTGAGTGTGAAGCGGATGCGCCGCTACGCCCCGACGCGTGGCACGCGCTACTGCCACCTGCGGGTCACCGCTGAAAAGGGGTCGACTTTCGACGTCGACCTGGACCTGCTGGATGAGAACGGGGCGGTTCTGCTGGCCGTGCAAGGCCTGCGACTGGGCAGCAGCGGCGGGGGCGCCGACCAACTGATGGCCGAGCGGCTGCTGACCATCGACTGGCAGCAACACACGCTGCCGCCGGTGCCCGAGCGGGCCGTCGGGAGTTGGCTGCTGATCAACGCCGCCGAGGCCGACCTGCTGGAATCCAGGCTCACCGACGCGCTGAAATCCCTTGGCGCACAATGCACAACCCTGAACTGGCCGGAGCAGGCCGACCATCTGGCTAACGCCGAACAGCTGGGCGCCGGGGTGCGCGCCGGCCTGGAAGGTGTGGTGATCGTCTGCCCGCCGTCTGTTGGCGAACCGGACGAGCAGGGTCTTTTGCAGGGCCGTGAGCAGGTGCGTCATGTGCTGCACATGATTCGCGATCTGCCCGAGATGTCGGCCAAACCGCCCCGGCTGTATGTCGTGACCAGGCGGGCCCAGATAGTCCTCCCCGACGACCGGCCCAATCTGGTGCAGGCCGGACTTCGTGGTCTGCTGCGGGTGGTCGGCGCGGAGAACCCGCAGCTGCGGACCACCCAGATCGACCTCGAAGAAGACGCTGATTTCGAGCGGGTGGCCCAGGAGCTGTTGACATGTTCGCCGGAAGACGAAACCGCTTGGCGCCGTGGCCAGTGGTACACGGCGCGGCTGCGCTGCACGCCGCTGGCGGCCGACGAACGCCGGGTCACCACCGTCAAACACGAGTGCGACCGCATGCGTGCTACGGTCCGCCGTCCCGGTGACCTGCGGACACTGGAGTTCATTGCCCTGCAACGCAAGACGCCGGAACCGGGCGAGGTCGAGATCGCGGTCGACGCGTCCAGCCTCAACTTCCTGGATGTCCTTGCCGCACTGGGCCGTTACCCCGACCTCGAAGGCCGGCCACACCAGTTGGGATTCGACCTGGGCGGTGTGGTCACCCGGGTCGGGGCCGACGTCACGGACCTTGAGGTCGGTGACCGGGTAGGCGGCTTCTCCGGTTACGCCAACGGCTGTTGGGGCACCTTCGTCACCTGCGACGCGAGGCTGGTCGCCACATTGCCGCCCGGCCTCAGCGCCGGCCAAGCCGCTTCCGCGGCAACCGGTTACGGCACCGCGTGGTATGGGCTGTACGAGTTGGCCAGGATCTCCGCCGAGGACAAGGTGCTGATCCACTCGGGTACCGGCGGCGTCGGGCACGCCGCGATAGCGATCGCTCGTTTGGTTGGCGCCGAGATTTTCGCAACCGCGGGCAGCCCGGAGCGCCGGAAGATACTGCGCGACATGGGCATTGAGCATGTCTACGATTCGCGTAGCACCGAGTTCGCCGAGCAGATCCGCCGCGACACCGACGGATATGGCGTTGACATCGTGCTCAATTCACTGACGGGTGCGGCGCAGCGCGCCGGGCTGAACCTGCTCGCCTACGGTGGGCGCTTCGTCGAGATCGGCAAACGTGACATCTACGGCGACACCCGGCTGGGATTGTTCCCATTCCGGCGCAATCTCACGTTCTACGCTGTCGACCTCGCCCTGCTGTCGGAGACGCACCCGCGTCGGCTGCAGGATCTACTGCGGACGGTATATCAGCGAGTCGCAGATGGTGACCTGCCGTTGCCGGCCATCACCGAATACCCGCTCGCCGAGGCGGCTACCGCAATCCGGGTGATGAGCGGCGCCGAGCACACAGGCAAGCTGGTGCTGACGGTGCCGCACACCGGCGAGAGCCGCGCGGTGGTGCCGCCGGAGCAGGCGCCGGTCTTCCGCGACGACGGCGCCTATATCGTCACCGGCGGTCTTGGCGGGCTGGGACTGTTCCTGGCCACCGGGATGGCTGAGGCGGGCTGCGGACGGATCGTGCTTACCGCCCGCTCCAATCCGACGCCCAAGGCGCGGCAGGCCATTGAGCGGATCCGTGCCATCGGGGTCGACATCGTCGTGGAGTGCGGCAACATCGCCGATGCCGACACCGCGGCCCGGGTGGTGGCCGCGGCCACCGCCACCGGGCTTCCGGTGCGCGGGGTGCTGCATGCCGCGGCGGTGGTCGAGGACGCCACTCTGGCCAACATCACCGACGAGCTGATCGACCGAGACTGGGCGCCAAAGGTTTACGGCGCTTGGAACCTGCACCACGCCACGGCCGGAGAGCCGCTGGACTGGTTCTGCTCCTTCTCCTCCGCGGCTGCGCTGCTGGGCTCAGCCGGGCAGGGCGCTTACGCGGCAGCCAACAGCTGGGTGGACGCCTTCACCCACTGGCGGCGCAGCCTGGGCCTGCCAGCCATCGCTATCGCGTGGGGGGCGTGGGCCGAGGTCGGCCGCGCCACGTTCCTGGCAGAGGGCGGCCGCACCACAATGATCACTCCCGAGGAGGGTGCGCGCGCGTTCGAGGAGCTCTTACGGTACGACCGCGGCTACACCGGCTACGTCCCGACAACGGGGGCTCCGTGGCTGGCCGCGCTGGTTCAACGCAGCCCATTCGCGGAAGCCTTCCAGGCCGCCGGAGAGCACCGGGCCGACACCTCCATCCTGCGTACCGAACTGCGGTCGCTATCGCAGGACGAGTGGCCCACCCGGCTTCGGCGTCTGATAACTGAGCAGACCGGCCTGATCCTGCGCCGTGCGGTCGATCCCGACCGGGCGTTCGCCGACCACGGTCTGGACTCGCTGGGCAGCCTCGAACTGCGAACCCGCATCGAGGCCGAGACCGGAATACGGATTACCCCCAAGGCCGTCGCCATCCACAACACCGCGCGCGCTTTGGGCCTGCACCTGTCGGAGACGCTGGCGGCCGAGCTGACCAGCTGACGGGGCCTCAAGTCACTCGGACATCCAGTCGTCGTCGGAGGGTATAGCGCAGAGCAGCGCATGTATCGCCTCGATAGTCCGGTCGGGTGCGGGTGCATGTGCATGGTGCTCGATGTGGAGTTGACCGGAAAACACCAAGAATGCATACATATCGACGCCGGCTGAAGTCGCGTTGAATAGTTCCGACTGAACACCCGCCACCGTCACATCCGGTGGTGTGCGCAAGCCGGGGACGGTACCGCCATCGGAGGCCATGACAATATCGGGCAGCCCCGGAGGCGTGCCTGCGTATTGCAGGTTGAAATGAAGCAAAGACTGCTGCGTTACGCCGTCGGCTAGGTCTGCTCGGAAAGTCTCGACGATATCGCTTGCCAGATCGACGATGTCTGTACTCGGACCGATTTTGGCGAGGTAGGTCGCGACCCCCAGAGGATTGGTGCTGGCGGTCGCCTCCACCGGCGGTGAAACAAGGAGTCGCAAATCGACGGGATAGAGGTAGGGAATCGGGATGTTCGGTGTGTTGCGGATCTGCCACTCGGCCAGCAAGATCGCCGCCGATACGAGGGCGTGGACGCTGAGCCGATGATCACGACAGAAAGTGCTCAGACCCGTGGTCTCCTGCTCCGTCAGCAGGCATCTGGCGACAGGAACCTGTAGAGGTAGGGACGGATTTCCGCCGGCATCCTTCCTCGCGGACGGGGATAATTCGTAGGCGAACATTGCCGCCGTGAAGCGCTCAAGTCCTGATCGCTGCTGTTTTTTGATGCCACGATCGTCCAGCACCACCTCCAAAGGTTGAGGTCCGGGCTCGGCGCTGACCGGACCGGTATCGCCGGTGCACACCACGTCGGTGTAGAACGAGAACAGTTCCTCAAGTAGCCGGAACGCATGCCGAGCGTCCGCCAGGCTGTGATGAATATACAAGCTCACTTCGGCGCGTCCGTCGGCGAGCGTCAACCGCAGATTGCCCAGTGACACACTCTGGTCAAGTCGCACTCCGGCGGCTCCCGTTGGGGGCGCGTGGTCAGCATCGACGACCCAGATCCCGGGGTGCAAGAACTCGTCGACCACTATCTGGTGCAGGCCATCGGGTCCCTTCTCGAGGTGGCCGGCTAGGAGCGGGTGAGCTTCTAGCAGCGCGTCGAACGCGGCCGACATCGCCGCACTGTCGACCGGGCCGTCCAGGAGCACTGTGGTGCCGACGAAAGTCTTCGTCTGCGCGAACATCTCCTCGCTGCGCGCCAACTTTCGGATTACCGATGTCGGAAACGTCACCGCGTACTTGCCTTTCGAAAACCCAACACCATCGGCACGATGCACACGGCGACAATGCCGCCCGCCCACAGCGATGTAGCCGTCATCGGCCAGGCAACCGGACCGCCCTGAGATAGTCCGCGCATCGCCTCGACGGCATATGACATCGGCTGGTGCTCGACCACGGGTTGAATCCATCGCGGATACTGCTGCAATGGCACGAACCCGGTGCAGAAGAAAAGGCCAAGTGTCGATACCAGTGTGATTCCCTCAACAAGCGTCGTAAACGGCTGTGAAGACCCGGCCGCGGAGTAGAACGCGACAGTTGTGACCAGGGTCGCGAATGCCACGCCGAAAATTACCGGCACCATCAGCCACACCAGCCCTGCGAGCGACCCCTCGTGGAATCGGAAACCGAGCACCAGTCCGGCACACAGGATCAGCAGGGTGGTGACGAGAACCCGAACGGCTTCGGCGGCAAGGCGCGAAAGCACACCCGATGCGCGGTGCACCGGTAGTACCCATAGTCGGGCAAGCAAACCACTAGCGCGCTCACCCATCAAGCCAACAGCGCCGGCCGACGATCCAGTGATCGCTGCGACGATGGCAATCATCGGGACGCTGCCGGATAGCGCACTGTGCCCGGTAATTACCGAGATCCGGTGCCCCAGAACCGTATTCAACGTCAATAGAAAGAGAATCGGAACAACTAGGGACAAGATGACCATTGTCGGGTCGCGACGCCACCGGACAAGTAGTCGTCTCATCTGTAGCAGCGTCTGCGGAATCAGCGCGCGGGGCGAATTCTCTGCGCGGACTCTGGGACGCGCCCAGTCCTTTAACAGCGCGAAGCCCGGCCGCGTCTCCCTTTGTGCAACAGACATCACGGCCGCCTCGACGCGGCCACGGCTGACATCGGCACCGCGAACACAGATAGGCCGAGCAACCACAAATAGGTCGGGCTCATCACCGACCAGGTCGGCGATCCGACCGCGGCCGTCGTATCGCCTGCCAATGCACGCAATGCGTATATGAATTGGGAGATCGGCTGATTGCGAACAATCGGCTGGATCCAGTCTGGAAACTGGTCCGCCGGCTGGATACCGACCGACACCAGCCCGAAAATCAACTGTGGCAACATCAGCAGCGGCGTGGTGGCCTCCGGGTTTTGTGACTTGGTGCCGATCAGGTCGAAGAGCAAAGACAACACAAGGCCGATCAGCAACACCAGCACGCAGAAGCCGACGATGTAGAACGGCCCGCGGTGGAATCGAAAGCCGATCGCGTAACCGGATATCAGCGCGATCGTCAAACCGACCACACATCGGTACATGTTGGCCGACATACGGGCGGCGGCGGGTGTCAGGGGTGCGATCGGCATGCATCTAAATCGTCGATTGATGCCCGCAGCGGCGTCTGTTGCCGCTCGGAACGCCCCGGAAATAGAGGCGAATGATACCGCCTGCAGCGCGATCAACGGCGTCAAGAACTGCGCATAGCTGCTGCTTATCCCCTGCGTGGCGGCACCCATGAAGTCCTTCAGTGGGATGTAGAAGCCGGCAGTGAAAATAACCGATGCCGCAACGGCGGTGGCCCACTCTCCGTTGCGCAGCGTCGGCACAACCGATCGAACCGTCAGTACCCACCATTGCTGCAATGTGGACGTCTTGGGGCGTAACGCGATCGGAGCGGTCATGACATCACGTCGGTCGGTGCGTGATTTCGAACGGAAGGTTCGGCGGAATCTTTCGTCAAGGACAGGAATACCTCATCGAGCGAAGGTCGCCGCAATGCCACGTCGACCAGCTCGATCTTCGCCGCGTCCAAATGCCACACCGCCTCGACGAGGGTGGTCGCGCCGTTTGGCGCAGGCATGGCGATTCGATCCGATGAGACCGTCAGGGTTGCCCGATTCTTGTTCGGCAGCAGCGCACTGAGCACGTCGGCCATCGCCGGCAGATCTTTGACGTTTCGCGGGACTATCTCGCAGTAATTGCCGCCAGTGCGTTCCTTGAGTTGGTCGGCGGTTCCCTCGGCGATGACGGTGCCACGGTCGATGACAATGATTCGATCACTCAATTCATCGGCCTCTTCGAGGTACTGGGTCGTCAACAGCGTGGCGATTCCAGCTTCCTTGAAGCGCATGACCAGGTCCCAGATGCTTTTCCTGCTTCTGGGATCCAAGCCGGTGGTGGGTTCATCCAGAAACACCACCTCGGGCCGGACAACCAAACCGCAGCCGATGTCTATCCGCCGACGCATGCCACCGGAGTACGTGCCAACACGCCGATTCGCGGCGTCCACGAGGTCGAACTCCTCGATGAGTTCTGTTGCCCGCGTTCGCGCGGCCGATTTACCGAGCCCCTGTAGCCGGCCGAACATCACCAAATTCTCGTAACCGGTGAGCATCTCATCGACTGCTACTTGTTGACCGGTGAGGGTGATCGAACGGCGAACGCCGGCAGGGTTGGTGACGACGTCATGGCCGGCAACCACGGCGCGGCCCCGGTCGGGACGGGTCAGAGTCGACAGGATGTCCACCGTGGTCGTCTTGCCCGCCCCATTGGGGCCCAGCAGGCCGACTACCTCACCGTGACCAACTTCAAAACTTATTTCGCGAAGCGCGTGAACACTGCCGAACGACTTGCTGATCCCTTCGACAACGACACTTTTTGCGACACTCTTATCGGCTTTATCGGCCATAGGTATATGTTCCTCCCACCTTCGCGGACCCCATCCTCGACCTAGGTGTTGTCCAGCGACGACAAATCCACGAGTGCGAACTCTTCGTAGTCCTCGGCCACCTCGTCGCCTTCATCAGTCGAGGCGAGGGATTCCTGGATCAGCTCGGTCAGCGCGACTGGGAACTGCGCCATCAGCTCTTCCACCGTGGCGGTCTCGAGCCGGCGGATGTCAAACCACCAATCAAGATGCAGCACAGCGAAACTGCGATATACCCGCAGTTCCAGGGCATGACCCAGGCCGGGCGGTACTTCGCTGACGAGCATCACCGGGTCGATGTCGAACTGCACTGGCCCCTGGGCCGGCGGCAGCTCGGGGATCGTGCCCACGTAAGAGAAGAAAATGTCGGGTGCGGGTTGCGCGGCGAGTTGCCGTGCGGTCGGCGCATAGACATACCGCAGTAGCCCGTGTCCGATCCCGTAGTGGGGCACCGCATTGAGCGTTCGGTGAATCTCGTCCAATGTCTCTGCCGCGCTTGTGTTCCCGCCAGTGCTGCAGTTGATGGGAACCGGGTAGATGGTGGTGAACCAGCCGACGGTTCTGTGCAAGTCCACGTCGGGTTTCAGTACCAGGCGGCCAGGTCCGGCGAGATCGACCGCGACCACACCTTCGCCGATCGTGTGTGCGATCGTGCGGCCCAGCGCGGCCAGCAGTATCTCGTCGGCGGGCACGCGCACCCGGCGCTGGGCCTCATCGACGTCGGCGGTCTGCGCGCTGCTCAGCGCCGATGACATCTTCACCAGATCATCGGCTCCAGGCGGATCGGTGACCTGCTGGCTACCCAGCCGCAGCGTTGTCCTGCCGGCATTTGCTAGCCAGAAGTCGCGGCTTTCCAGCACGGCGGGGTGGGTGGCGAGCCCGGCGCATCGCGCCGACCATTCCCGCCATGTCGCGCTGACCGGCTCCAGCGCGATGTCCTCCCCGGCAAGGCGCTGGCTGAACGCGGTGAAGATGTCGGTGGCCACGATCTGGCGCGACACATTGTCACCGGCCAAGTGGTGCACGGTGATCGCCAGGTAGCACGAACCACCCTGAGTGCCTTCGATGTACATCGCAGACATCGGCGCGCGTACGGCCTCCTGGCCGGCGACGAGCTCTGCGAGAATGGCCAGCACCGCCTCCCGTTCAGCAGCGCTCCCCGGCGCCACATCGTCGGGCAGCGACCGGGTAGACAGCTCGGTGAAATCCTGCTGTGCGGGGAAGGACTGCTCCCAGGAGCCGGCACGCTCGACGATCTGCAGGCGCAGCGCATCGTGATGATTGATGACGGCGGTCAGCACGGCGCGCACGTCGTCGACGGACACCTCCGGGCTAAGCCGCAGGATGAGCGGAACACACCAGCGGCCGGCCTCGCGCAACCCGCGCTCGAGGAAGTACGAGAAGTTCGGTGGGACAGGCGGATTTTCAGCATCAGCGAACGAGCCACCCAGCCCGCCGGAGCCGTACCGCTCGGCGAGCGTGGCGGCGAGTCCCGCCACGGTGTGATGTTGGAACAGATCCTGCGGGGAAAGATCAAGGCCTTCCTTCACCAGGTTGTTCGCGATCCCGATGGCGGTGACCGAGTCACCGCCGAGTTCGAAGAAGTCGGCATTCGGGTCGATCGAGTCGATGCCCAACGACTGGGCCCAGATGCGCTGGAGCGTGGCCTGGATCTGCTGTTGGCGGCTTTCAGTCCCGCCGCTAGCGGCATGGGAGCCGTTGCTGGAGGCCGACGCGGTCGCGCTGGCAGCCGGGATGGGCAGGTCCTGATGCTCGGTGCTGATCCTCGGATCGACCCAATGCCTCTGGCGCGCAAACGGATAACCCGGGAGGTTGACGCGCAACGCTGGTTCCGCGGTGCGCAGTCGTGTCCAGTCGGCGTCCACTCCGACGGACCACAGTTGGCCGAGGGCGAGCAGGAAGGCGTCGCGATCGTCGCGGTTCTGCAGTTGGTGGCGCATGAGCCGGACGGCGCGGTGTTGGTCAGACCACCGTGGCTGGCGTGCGGCCGATGCCGTCAGGCTGCCGCCCGGGCCGACCTCCACCAACACACGATTCGGGTCGGCGAGCACCGTATCGAGCTGGTCGGAGAACTTGACGGTGGCCCGGATCTGGCGGGCCCACCGGGCCGGATCGGTTGCCTCGTCGGCGCTCATCCATTTCCCGGTGGTATTCGACAGCAACGGGGTGTGCGGCGCACACAGCGTCAGGCGGCGCAGGACCGCCTCGAATTCCGGTAGCACCGAATCCATCGAGCTGGAATGGAAGGCGTGCGATGTGCGCATGCGCCGCGCCAGCACCCCTTGCCGGGCGAGCCCGTCCTCGAGCTCGCGCATGGCTTCCGCCGCCCCGGACACCACACAGTTGCCTGGGTCGTTGACCGCGGCGACATCGAGGCCGGGTGGCAGCTGCCCGGCGATGTCGTCGGAACTCAGCGCGACGGCGAGCATGACGCCGGGGGGTGCGGCATGCATCAGCCGCGCCCGTGCGGATACCGCGGTTATTGCGGTCGGTAGGTCGAACACACCCGCCGACGTCGCCGCGACATACTCACCGATGCTGTGTCCGGCCAGTGCTGCCGGGCGGATGCGATAGAAACCGGCCAGCGCCGCGAGGGCGTACTCGACGGCGAACAGGGCGGCCTGAGCGTGGTCGGTGCGGGCCAGGTTGACGCCGCGGCCTTCGAAGATCTCCGTCCGCAGGTCGATTCCGAGTTCGTCGCGGAAACCCGTTGCGCACCTGTCGAAGTGCTCAGCGAAAACCGGCTCGGATTCGTACAAGCCCCGCGCCATTCCGGCGTGCTGGGTGCCTTGGCCCGGGAAGAGGAAGACGACTCGGGAGCCCGATTCGGCAGTGGCTATGGATTCAATGGATTCGCCTTCGAACACGTTGTCGTGCTCGATGGCTTCCAGCACGCGAGCCGCGTGCTCGTGATCGTGCACGACAGCCGCCGCCCGCAGCTTCCCGGTTCGCCGGCCCGCGAGGGTGTACGCGACGTCGGACAGGTCCGGGGCGTCGGGGCGGGCCAGCTCCGCGGCCAAGCCCGACCGCAATTGCCGCAGGCCCTCGGCGGTGCCGGCCGACAGCAACAGCACCTGCGAGCCCGCCCCGCTCTGTCGTGCAGGGGCCGGGGGTGCCTCTTCGAGGACGACGTGCACATTGGTACCACCGACACCGAACGAGCTGACCCCGGCCCGCCGGACGCCGTCCCAATCCCAAGGGCCGTACTCGGTGCCCACGGTAAAGGGGCCCTGGCCCAGATGCAGTTCTGGATTGGGGCTGGTGAAGTGCAGCGTGGCGGGGATGGCGCGATGCTGCAGGCACAGAATCGTCTTGATCAGGCCGGCGATTCCGGACGCCACCTCCAAGTGCCCTATGTTCGACTTGACCGAACCGAGGATGCACGGGCCAGAGCGGGCGGTGTCGGAGACGCCGAAAGCTCTTCGCAACCCCTCGATTTCGACCGGGTCACCGAGCGGGGTGCCGGTCCCGTGGGCCTCGACGTAGCTGATGCTCGACGGATCGACGTCTGCGACCGCGTGGGCCTCGGCGATAACGTCAGCCTGGGCCGCGGGATTGGGCGCGGCGTAGCCGATTTTCATCGAGCCGTCGTTGTTGATGGCCGATCCCCGGATAACGGCGTGGATGCGGTCCCCGTCATCGATTGCCGCTTGCAGCGGCTTGAGGGCTACGACCGCGACTCCGCTGCCGAACACGGTGCCGTCGGCCCGCACGTCGAAGGGGCGGCAGTGCCCGGCGGGCGAGACGATCGACCCCTGCTCGTACCAGTAGCCCACATTGTGGGGGATGCGAATCGATACGCCGCCGGCAAGGGCCATGTCGCATTCGCCGTTCAGCAGGCTCTGGCAGGCCAGGTGCACCGCTACCAGGGAGGAAGAGCACGCCGTCTGCACGCTGATACTGGGACCGCGAAGGTTGAATTGATGCGAGACCCGCGTCGCGAGGAAATCCTTGTCATTCTGGAATGTCAGGCCGATCAGGTCGATGTTCATGCCCTGGCCCATGATGGTGCGCAGATTGCGGTGCGACATCAGATTGTAGGCAAGATAGCCGCTTGCAGAGCTCGCTCCGTACACGCCGATCGATCCGCCGAACCGCGCCGGGTCGCAGCCGGCGTCTTCCAATGCATGCCAGGCACACTGCAGGAACAGCCGGTGCTGCGGATCCGTCATCCGGCCGGCCTGCGGGGTGAACCCGAAGAAGTCGGCGTCGAACTCGTCGATGCCGTCCAGAAGCGGCGCCCGGCGGACGTACGCCGGATTGGCCAGCACCTCTTCACCAATACCCTGGGCGCTCAACGTTTCCGGGGACAGCGTGACGATCGACTCCTCCCCGCGACGGAGGTTGTCCCAGAACGCGGACACCGAATTGGCACCGGGAAGCCGGGCCGCCATCCCGACGATCGCGATCGCGTTGGCCGGTGGTTCGCCCGATGCGGCTAGGGATTCTGCAGTGGTACTCACACCCGTTGTCCTCCGAATTTCGTTTCTACTTCGGCCACCAATTCGGAAATGTGCTCGGCGAAGTAGAAGTGGTTGCCTGGGAATACCCGCAAGGCAAAGCCTGCTGTCGAGTGCGCCGACCATCCCGCCATGCTCTCGTCGGTTGCCAGCCCGTCATCCGTGCCGGCGAACGCGTAGATGGGGCAGCACACCGTCACCGCGTCCGGGCACGTGTATCCGGCGATGGCGTTGTAGTACCCGCGCAGCGCGGGCAGAATCATGTCGACAAGTTCGGTGTTGTCCAAGAGTCTTGGGTCGGTGCCGCTGATCTCGATCAGAAACTTCATGAGGTCATCGTCCGAGAGCTCCCGGAAGTATTCCGATTTCATCCGACCGGGCGCGGCGCAAGCTGACACGAACAGCGCCCGGATCGGGTTCCCCGCCGATTCGAACCGACGCGCCACCTCAAATGCGACGAGCGCTCCCATGCTGTGCCCGAAGAACGCCACCGGACCTGCCGGCGCCTTGGCGAGGACGCCGTAGAGTCTCTCAGCCAGCGACTGAATGCCCGGGATTGCGGTTTGCCCGTTCTGCATGCCGGGGTATTGGACGGCGACTCTTTTGATGCCGGATGTAAACGCTTTGGAGAAGGGAACATAGAAGCTCGGTGATCCGCCCGCATGGGGAAAGATGTACAGCCGCGGGTCGGTCATGATGCCCGGCCCGCCGACATCTTCACCACCGGAGGCGACCCCGCGACGCGGCTGCCGACACCCAACACGAGTCGAACCATGCGGTCGAACGCCTTGTCCGGCAACGCCCAACGGGACACCAGCACCGGCTTAGCGCCCAATCCGACCCGGTAGCGTGTGTGGGGGCGACGCGCCTGCGCTGCGCGAACGATCGCATCGGCGATCACCTCCGGCGGTGAGGCCAGACCTCCCGCGGAGAGCACCCTGACGAGGGCGGCGGCCTGACTCCCGTAGGTGCCTGTGCCGGACGTGGCGATCAGGTTATCGCCTGCGACGCTGTGCCACTCAGTGTCGATGGCCCCGGGTACGATGACGACGACGCGGATGCCGAACGGCGCCAGCTCCATTCGCAGGGTGTCGCTGAACCCTTCGATGGCGAACTTCGTGGCGTGATACCAGCCGCACAGTGGCAGATGGATTCTGCCGCCAATCGACGAGATGTTGATGATGCGACCGCCGCGTTGCTCGCGCATGTGGGGAACGACGAGCTGCACGAGCCGGGCGGCCCCAAAAAGATTCACGTCGAACTGACGCCGGGCCTCGATCATCGGGACGTCTTCGAGTGCACCCAACGAGCCGTAGCCCGCGTTGTTGACGAGGACGTCGATTTGCCCGGTCTCAGAAACGACCTGCGACACGAATGCGCTCAGTGAGGCCTCATCGGTGACGTCGAGTCGCATTGCCCGGATGCCGGCCTCGGCGAGCGGCGCCATCTTCTCGATCCGTCGCGCTGCGGCATAGACGACGTATCCGCGGTCGTGCAGGCGGCGGGCCGCCGCGGCGCCGATCCCAGACGATGCGCCGGTGACGATGGCAACTTTGGTGGCAACTTTAGTGGCGACTTTGTTGTTCATCGCTGCCCTTCCGGAAAGTCCGACGGGATCTGCAAGGAGGAAATCACGGCGGCCAACGCATCGTATTGCCCTGCCAGCATGCAGAATTCGATCAGCTGGTGTCGATACAGATGGCGCGACAGCTCTTCCCAGGTTTCGGCACTGATGGTTCTCTTCTCAATGAACTCATCGGTGGCGTTCAGCAGCGCCCGCCGTCGCGGCGAAAGGCGCTCGGAGTCCGGCCAGCCGAAGATCTGCGCCTGCAACTCGGCGTCGAGGCCGCGGCGTTCGGCGAACCGCCCGTGCTGCTGCAATTCGTATTCGCAGCCGCGCAAGCGGGCCACCCGTAGGACCACCAGCTCGGCGTCGAGCAGCGGCAAGGTGCCCACGTACAGCATCCCCCGCAGTAACAGCCACGCCCGGAACAGCCACCTGTGCTGACCCAGCGTGGTGAACAGGTGCATGCGCGACACCCGGAGGACGCGGGCGGCGATCTTGGCGATCAACCAGTTGACCAGTCCGAGCTTGCGAAAGTCGCCGTCGGGAATGCGACCTTCGCGGTTGTGTTCGGTGTTCACGCGAGTTGTCCTCGGTTGCGCCGCACTGCGGCTTTCCGGCGCGCCGCGGCACGCTGCTCGGCTCGCTCGCGAACTCCCTCGGCGCGCCGGGGGCCATCGTGCTCGGGGATGCCGAGCTGGCGAATGACGTCGCTGGCGACGTCTTGCAGCGAGGCACCCTGCAACAGCAGCGCTACCGATGGCTCGACGCCGAAGTCCGCACGCGCGGTTCTCCGGATCCGCACTGCCATCAGCGAATCCATCCCCAGCGCGGTCAGCGGCTGCAGCGAATCCACCACCGCGTCGCGGCCATAGCCCATGACCGCGGCGATGCGTTCGGCCAGCCGATCGACGACGATCCGCTGTGCCTCGTCGGGATCGACGTCACGGAGCGCCTCGGCGCCGGCCCACTCGCCACCGTCGGTCGCCATGTCCAATTCCTCGACGACGCCGGCGAAGTAACCCAGTCCGCGAATCTCCGGGAAGGCGACCAGCGCGCGATCGGCCCGCAGACGCGCTACGCCGGTGATGGTGCGTTCGCGGGCTAGCAACGACTCCAGCGCCTCGAGCCCCTCGGCAGGACTGATCGGGTCAAGGATGCTGCTGGCCAGCGAGCGAGCGACACCCACCTCCGACCACTGTCCCCAGTTGATCGCGAGACCGGGCAGACCGGATGCGCTGCGCCATGCCACGAAGGCGTCCAACCAGGCGCTTGCACATGCGTAGGCGGCCTGACCGGGGGAGCCGAGTAGCGACGCGACCGAAGAGAAGACAACCCACCAGTCGAGACCGCGGGTGAGGCTGGCTTGGTGAAGACGCACCGACCCAACGGCCTTAGGCGTCCACACCCGCTCCAGGTTCTCCCGGTTCATCGTGACCAGCAGGCTGTCCTCGACTACCGCCGCCCCGTGCACGACGCCGCGCAGCTCGCGTCCGGTCTCCTCGGCGGCGGCCACCAGTCGCTCGGCCAGCCCGGGAAGGGCGATATCGCCTGTGACGACGGCAATTTCGGCCTTGTGTCGGAGTTCGGCGAGGACACGCTCGTCCGACGGCTTGCTGCGGCCATTGAGCACGATCCGGCCGGCGCCTGCGTCGACGAGCCATCGGGCGACGACCAGACCGAGTCCGCCGAGACCGCCGGTGATGATGTAGGCGGCCCCGGGGCGGACCACCGGGTGCCGCTTGGGCGAACCCAGGGTGGCCCGGGAAAGCCGTTCGACGTACCTGTGGCTG
>Ga0318528_10000094_pt1 | contig 20453 bp, 14 predicted proteins | sample GRESIP052b4f26_FD_202500 | JGI IMG/M metagenome (GOLD analysis project Ga0318528, IMG submission 202500) | Tropical soil microbial communities from Luquillo Experimental Forest, Puerto Rico - GRE.SIPMG.052b4f26 | ecosystem: Environmental > Terrestrial > Soil > Tropical forest > Bulk soil...
CTGCTGGTCATGGCGGTGGCCTTCGCGGCCCAGAGTGTGGGCTGGGCCCTCTTCGGCGGAGTGCTGAGCGGGTTCGTCGGCGCTTTGGCCATGACTCCGCTCGCACTGTGGATCGATCACCTCCGTCGCGGGCCACCCAAGCTAGTGACCTTTCTCCCCGCATTCTGGCTGCTCGTCCCAGGCGCCACCGGCCTGATCGGCGTGACTCAGATCATCGGCAGTGGCGGGCAGATCCCACTCGTCGCGATGCGCGACTTGTTCGGCGCCATCATGGCCATCGCACTCGGCGTGCTGATCGGGACCGCCGCCTACCGCTCCACTCACGCGGGTGCGCGTCTCATCACACGGGCCGTACACCGATGAGCTGCAAGCGTGAAGGCTAGGACAGGAGCGAGGGGGAGGCCCGGGCGCTCTTCCACCAAAAGTCGACGATCAGACTCACCACGACGATCACCACGATTACCACCAGGGTGGCCGGCTCGTGCACCAGCGTCGTCACGGCGAAGGTCACGAACACGATCGTGGTCGCGCAAACGGCGAGAATGAGCAGCCAGGCCTGAGCACCGGTCTCACCCCGTACTCGCAGATGTCCGATTGAGATGAGCGTGAAGACGACGAGCGCCACCGCACTGCCGATGGACGCCACCGCGTCGAGATCGAACCCGGCCGCCAGCACGATGGCGATCACCGCCGTGAGCAATAACCCCGTCGGTGCCCGGCCGCCAAGGCGGCGCCCGAGCGCCGGAGGGAACTGGCCAAGCGAGGCCATCTCCTCGCATAGACCGCCGGCAGGAAAGAGCCCGGCGTTGGTGGCGCCGGAGGTGGCGAAGAGTGCGGTGATGGTCATCAGCCAGTACCCGGCCCGGCCGAGGACCGGCTGGGCGGCCACGGCCAGTGCCGTGCCGCCTGACTCGATCACTTTCTCGACGGTCAGCGTCCCGAAAACGCCGATGGAGACGGCCACGTAGATCACCGTCGCGATCCCGAGGGCCAAGAACATCGCCCTGGGTAGCTGGCGCCGGGGGTTGGGCAGATCCTTGGCAGTGAAGGTGATCACCCCGAACCCCAAGAAGGCGAAGAAGGTCAGCGCGACGCTCGAGATGATGTCCTTGGCGCTCGGATACCCCGAAGGGGCAAGCAGATGGGGATGCAGGTTCGTGAGTGTCGAGACAGCGAACACCGTCAGGCTGCCGATCACCACCACCACGACGACGGTCTGCGCGTTGGCGACCGCCTTGGACCCGAGGACGTTGAGCAACGACATCACGCATATCAACAAGACAGCGAAGATCTTGATCCACGTTGCGTTCGAGTCGGTCAGCGCCGAGCTGGCGTAGCTGCCGAAGGAGATGGCCACCATGGCGGTGACGATGGCGTTGGTGGCGAGCACCAGCCAGGCGGTAATACCCGTGGTGTGGCCGTCGCCGTAGCCGCGCCGGACGTACTCGAGCAGACCACCGGCCGACGGAAAACGGCCGCCGAACTTGGCGAACGAGTAGCCCTGCAGGCCGGCCACCAGACCCGCGAGAAGGAACGAGATCCAGACCGCGGCACCGGCGACAGCGCCGGCCGCGCCGAGCAACGAGAAGATCCCTGCCCCCACCATCGAGCCCACCCCGATGAAGGCAGCCTGGCGAATCCCGAGTGACGGAGACGCACCCGACGTTGGCCCTTCGTTCTGCAGGCTGGTATCGCTCATGTGACCGACTCTCCGGTGACCAGCGTCGCGTCCGCCGTCGGGGTGGCCCAGTAGTGCCGAGCCACGAGCTTGCCGAGCTCCCAGAGGACGAAGAGGGCGACGACTGGCACCAAGGCCCACCCGAATTCACGCACGTTGATGGCGGTGGTGTCGAGCAGTCGACGCAGCGCGTCCAGCTGGGTCGTGAGCACGGCCAAGATGATCTCCGCGACGAGCGCCCGGTTCATCTGTTTGGAGTCGAAGGTGGCCACCGTCAAGATGCTGTCGGTCTCCGAGCGGCACTCGAGGGCGGCGACCACGAGACAAAGGGCGAAGGTCGTGAAGGCAATCGAGTTGCCGACCGCCACGGAGTGGAAGTGCTTGGTGCCGAGCTGGATCATCGAGAGCAGCCCGATCGTGATCGCCAAGCCTGCGGCGCCGACCGTGATCAACAAACGGGGGGTCAACACCGATTCGCCGCGCGGCTTGGGTACCCGGGCCATGAGCCCGGGCGTTTCCAGGTCGAAGCCCAGCGCGAACCCGAAGGCCGCGTTCACGAAGAAGTGGATCCACAGGACCTGGGCCGGGTTGAAGGGCGCTCCCTCCGCAATGTCGAACAGCGACGCGCCCAAGAAGGTCAGGACGAAGACAACCAGGAGCACGAGCACGAAGCGGATGTACTTGGTGAGGTTGTCGAATATCTTGCGGCCTTGCTCGACCGCGTAGACGATGGTCGCGAAGTTGTCGTCGGAAAGGATCATACGACCGGCGTTCTTGGCCACTTCGGTGCCGCTGCCCATGGCGATCCCGATGTCGGCAGCCTTGATAGCCGGCGCGTCGTTGACCCCGTCGCCCGTCATGGCGACGACATAACCCTTCTTTTTCAAGGTGTCGACGAGCAGAACCTTGTGCTCGGGCGCCACTCGGCCGACCACGCCGATGTCGTCGATGCGCGCCGCCCGCTCGTCCTCGGACATGGCGGCGAAGTCCGCCCCCAATATGGCCTCGCCGGGGATGCCGACCTGAGCAGCGATGGCGGCCCCGGTGGTGACGTCATCGCCGGTGATCATGCGGACTCGGATGTGTGCGGCCTGGGCTTCGGCTACCGCGGCCTTGGACTCGACGCGGGGTGGGTCGACCATCCCGACCAGGGAGGTCATCTGCAGCTCGCAGACGTGCGAGAGCAGGTCACCCTGGGGGTCGAAGACGGCAGGGTCGAGGTCGCGCTGGGCCGCAGCCATCACCCTCTGGCCCATGCCCGCCATCCGCTCGACGTTGCGCTGGGCCCGAACCGCTAGGTCCGAGTCCCAGGGAATTGAGGTCCCCGCTGACAACGCAGTGGCGGCGCGGTCCATCACGGCTGGCGCCGCTCCCTTGACGAAGCAGCGCACGACTAGTCGCCCGTCGACACTGACCTGGTGGAACGTGGCCATCAGCTTGTAGGTGGGGTCGAAGGGGAGGGTGGCCAGGCGGGGCAGGCTCGCTCGAGTCCCTTCGATGTCAACTCCCGCCTTGTGGCCGAGCACGAGCAGGGCACCTTCGGTCGGGTCACCGACCACATCACCCTCGACCAGCGTGGCGTCGTTGGCCACCAGGAAGGGGACTAGGGCGTCTTCGATGGTATCGGTCTTGCCCGCGACGTGCTCGACGCGGCCATCGAGGCTGTAGCCCGATCCGGTAATCGAGTAGCGGTCGGTCGGGTCGAGCACCTCGACGACGGTCATCTGATTCATGGTGATCGTGCCGGTCTTGTCCGAGTTGATGGCCGAGGTGAAACCGAGGGTTTCGACGGCCGGGAGCTCCTTCACCAATGCGTTGCGCTTGGAGAGCTCGACGGAACCCAAGGACAAGATGACCTGGGTGACGGTCGGCAGCGCCTCGGGTATGGCGGCGATGGCGAGGGAGACGGCAGCCACGAAGAGGACGTCCCAGGCCTCATTGCGGCTCCGCCCCAGAGCGAACATCACGACCATGGTCAGCCCCGCTGCGGCCACGATCCACAGCGTGAGGTTATTCAGCTCCTTGGTGAGCGGGGACTGCTCGGCCGCGGTCGCAGAGAGCATCCCCGAGATCTTGCCCATTTCCGACTCTGCTGCCGTAGCAGTCACGATCATCACGCCGCTGCCGTGCGTCACCGGCGTGTTCATGAAGGCCATGTTCACCTGGTCGCCCGGGGACAGGTCGTCATCGGGCAGGATCGTGATCTCCTTTTGAGCCGGCACGCTCTCCCCGGTGAGAGCGGACTCGTCGATTTGGAGCGCGGTGGCCTCGATGATGCGCCCGTCGGCGGGCACCTCGTCGCCGGCGGCGAGCAGCACCACGTCTCCCACCACCACCTCTTCGGCGGGAATCTCGAGCTCGCTCCCACCTCGGCGCACGCGGGCCGTGATCTTCATCATCGACTTGAGCGCGTTCATGGCACTCTCGGTCTTGCCCTCTTGGCGAAGGCCCACCACGGCATTCACGAGGGTCAGCACGATGAGCAGGATCGCCGTGTTCCACTCGCCAATCGCCATTGACACGATCGCCGCGCCGAGGAGGATCAGCTGCATGTAGGTGCGGTACTGATCGAGGAAGCGCCGCCAGCGAGGCGTAGGCTTCTCCTCGGGAAGCGCGTTGGGGCCGTGCGCCGTCAGGAGCTGCGCGGCACGCTCGGACGAAAGACCCAGCGAAGGGTCGACCCCGAGGGCGGAGACCACTTCGGGGGAGCCGAGGGCGTACCAGGTCACCGCTCCAGCCTCCGCAGACGTTCCTTCCCCCGAGGTGACCTGGGTCATGAGCCGAGCGTGGCTACCAGGATCGCCTTGATGGTGTGGAGCCGGTTCTCGGCCTGGTGGAAGACGATGCTCGCTTCGGAGGAGAAGACCTCGTCGGTCACCTCGAGCCCGCCGAGCATGCCGGTGGCCTCCATGATCTCGGCACCGACCACGGTATTGGCGTCGTGGAAGGCGGGCAGACAGTGCATGAAGCGCACCTTTGGGTTCCCGCTTGCCTCGAGCAGCGCCTTGTTCACCTGGTAGGGCGTGAGAACCTTGACCCGCTCGGCCCACACGTCGTGAGACTCGCCCATCGAGACCCAGACGTCGGTGTGGATGAAGTCGGCGTCAGACACCCCGGCGGCGGGATCCTCGGTGATGGTGATGCGCGCCCCGGTACGTCCGGCGATCTCGTGAGCGGTGGCCACCACGTCGTCGGGGGGCTTCAGGTCTGCCGGCCCGATGAGGCGGACGTCCGATCCCATCAGCGCTCCCATGACCAAGAGGGAACGGCCCATGTTGAAGCGGCAGTCGCCGATGAAGGCGTAGGTCAGCTCGTCAGCGGGCTTGTGGGTCCACTCGATCATGGTCAAGAAGTCCGCCAGCATCTGGGTGGGGTGCCATTCGTTGGTCAGGCCGTTGTACACGGGTACACCCGCGTGGCGTGCCAGCTCTTCGACCTCTGCCTGGGCGTTGCCCCGGAACTCGATCCCGTCGAACATGCGCCCCAGCACCGCGGCGGTGTCCGCGATCGATTCTTTGTGCCCGAGCTGGGAACCCGAAGGGTCGAGGTAGGTGACGTGGGCCCCCTGGTCGTGACATGCGACCTCGAAGGCGGCCCGGGTCCTCGTCGAGGTCTTTTCGAAGATGAGGGCGACCTGCTTGCCTTCGAGGTGCTTCTCCTCGGTCCTGGCGTACTTGGCCAGCTTGAGAGCCTGGGACAGCTCGAGCAGGAAGCGCAGCTCGATCGGCTCGAAATCGATCTCCTTCAAGAAGCTTCGGTTTCGCAAGTTGAACACGCTGCCTCCTCCGCGACCGCTTGCGCGGTCGATTGATGGTCAAAAGGCGGGTTCGCGCTCGAGCGGACACGTCATGCAGTGCGAACCGCCCCGCCCACGCCCGAGTTCGAATCCCTCGGTGGTGATCACCTCGATGCCGGCCTTGCGCAGCGCGGTATTGGTGCTGGTGTTGCGCTCGTACGCGACGACGACACCGGGCTCGAGGGCGACGACGTTGTTGCCGTCGTCCCACTGCTCGCGTTCGGCCTCGAAGTGATCGCCGCCCGTCTCGACCACTCGCATATCTTTTACTCCGAGCGCGACGGCCATGGCCTCGACGAGACTGCCCGAGAACTCCTCGACCACCAGATCCTCGGCACTCTCGCCCGCCCGGATGGACCACGTCCGAGCCCCACCCACGACCTCGGGAAACAGCGTAACCAGGTCGCGGTCGCACATCGTGATCACCGTATCGAGGTGCATGTAGCTGCGCGACTTGGGCAGGTGGACCGCAAGGACCTGGGAGGCCGAGTCGGCGCGGAAGAGCTCGCGGGCGATGATGAGCACCGCTTGGGGCGTGGTCCGTTCGCCCATACCGATCATCACGGTGCCGTTGCCGATCGGCTGGACGTCGCCGCCCTCGACATGACATTGGCCCCAGTCCTCCTCGGCCCCGCCGAGCCAGATGGGAAACTCCTCGCCCGCAAACATCGGGTGGAACCGGTAGATCGCCTCGATGAGCATCGATTCGGGCTTGCGCGCCGGCTTCGTCATCGGGTTCAGCGTGACGCCATCGAAAATCCAGCACGACGGGTCGCGTTGGAACAAGAAGTTGGGAAGTGGTGGCAACAACATCGCGTCCGGATCACTCGACTGCCAGACCAGGCCGAGGTCGCGCTGTACGTCCTCTCTGGTGATTCCACCGATCAGGAATTCGGCGACGTCTGCCGGCGATGCCTCCGATACCCACGACGAAGCTCGCTCGGTCGCGCCCAGTCCAACCTGGCGCTCGTTCAGGACATGTGTGACGAGCCATTCCCGAGCCTGAGGCGACTCGAGTGCCTCGGCCAACAGCGTCTCGGCTTCGAAGACCTCGATGTCGCGGTCGCGCATCAGTTCGCAGAAGGCGTCGTGCTCGCGCTTGGCCTGGGCCACCCACAGCACGTCGTCGAAGAGGAGCTCCTCTGCGTTCGAAGGAGTGAGGCGGGTGTGCTCGAGTCCGGGCCGGTGCACCATGACTCTGTGGAGCCGGCCGACCTCCGAGTGAACGCCAAGTGCCATATGTCAGTCCTCCTATTGCCTCGCGCTCATAGTTCGTCGTTGTCGCGTCACGGTCACCTCGTCACCACCGAAGACGTCGTCCGCACGCCTTCGAACGCAGTGGAAATGCGCGTCCCTCCGGTCGCGGCCACCAAGTCCTCGATGTCGGACAACTGGCCGATGACCGCTCGGTTCGAGGTGGCCCGGGCAAATTCACATGCCGCGGAGACCTTGGGCAGCATGGAGCCCTCGGCGAACTCGCCGGCATGGTCGCGCACGAGCGCATCGGGGTGCGCTTCGGTGATGGCCGCCTGGTGGTCAGTGCCGAAGCCCAAGTAGGCGGCGGGAGTGTCTGTCGCCATGACGAACACGTCGGCCTTCAGCGCGATGGCGAGGAGGCAGCTGGCCCGGTCCTTGTCGATGACGGCTTCGATTCCGTAGAGGCGACCTTCAGCGTCGCGGGCGACGGGGATCCCGCCTCCGCCGGCGCAGATCACCAACGCGCCCGCCGCGACGAGGCGAGTAATCAGCTCCTCCTCGACGATTCGACGTGGCGTGGGCGAGGGGACGACACGGCGCATGGCGTCTCCGTCGGGCCGGAAGGCCCAGCCACGTTCTTGGCCAAGACGCTTCGCTTCTTCGGCTCCGTATTGGGGCCCGATCGGCTTGGTCGGATTCGAGAACGCCGGGTCCCCGGGGTCGACTTCCACCATGGTGAGCACGGTCGCCAAGGGCTGGTGGACGGGCAGGCGGTTGGTCAGCTCCTGCTCGATCAGGTAGCCGACCATGCCCTGGGTCTCTGCTCCGAGCACGTCGAGTGGGTAGACGGGCACCGCCTGATACGCCGCCCCCTCGAGCGCCAACAGTCCGATCTGCGGGCCGTTCCCGTGGCTGATCACCAGCTGGTTGCCCTTGGCGAGCGGAGCGAGATGCGTGCACGCAATGGCCACGTTGGCCCGTTGGTTCTCCACCGTCATCGGCTCGCCCCGGCGCAACAACGCATTGCCCCCGAGGGCGACCACGACCTTCACGAAGCGGATCCTCCTACCGGAACCGTCGGGTATCGCGGCACCGGATCCGGCGTGGTCATCTTGGACTTTTGCATCCGATAGACAGGAATGCCGAGCACGAGGGCCCCAGCCGCCATGAAGAATGGCGCCCAGTAGACCCAGAAGCTGTGCCCGGTGTTACGCGAGTACACGATGAACAAGATGGAGAAGATCAACGCGACAACGGCCACGATCATGTCACGCACGAAGCGCGGCGTCTGGAGCTCGCGATGGTCCACGAGTCGCCACTTGATCTGCGCGAGTGCGGAGAAGGCGTACGGGATCGCGGCGGTGATGCCCGTCATGAGCACCAGCGTGGTGAACACGGTCGCTCCGCCCGAGCCCAAGAAGTTGATGATCATGGCGATTGACGCCAGGGCGGTCGAGGCGATGATTCCGAACGGTGGGACCCCTTGAGGTGACATCTTCTTGAAGGGCTCTGGGAACAACCCGTCCTTGGCCGCCGCCAGCGGCATCTCGGCGCAGATCATCGTCCAACCGGTCAGCGCGCCGAGACCCGAGATGATGACGGCCACCGCCATCACCTTTCCGGCCCAGGTGCCACCAAAGATGACGTTGGCGGCGTCGGAGAAGGGCGCAGTTGCATTGGCCAGCTCATGGGTCGGCAGGATCCCGAAAACAGCGGTCAGCGAGAGCATGTAGACGACCGCCGTCGCGAGGGTGCCGAATATGGTCGCACGTGGGATGTTTCGATCAGGATCGCGCACCTTGCCCGCCGCGACTGCCGCGGTCTCCACACCGAGGTAGCTGAACAGGGCGATCGCCATGCCGCCGCCGATGGCGGCGATGGCGCTCTCGCCGCTCACATTCCACGGCGTGTAGTTGGCGCTCGAGATGAAGAACAAGCCGACGATCGCCATGAAGCCGACGGCGATGAACTTGATCACAGAGGTAATCACCTGGACCGAACCCATGTTCTTCACCCCCGAGAGGTTGACCAGGGCGGGGACCCAGAGCCCGATGAGCACCAGGAGCACCGAGTAAAAGCGGTTGTGGCCTTTGTTGATGAACACCTCGACGTAGAGCACCCACCCCACTGCGATGGCCGCGTTGCCAGCCCAAGCCGTGATCCAGTACGACCAGGCATTGAAGAAGCCGACGGTGTTCCCGAAGCCGGTTCTCGCGTAGGCGTAGGGACCGCCATCGGCGGGAAGTCGCCGCGAGAGCCCAGCAAAGAGGACGGCCAGAGCCAGAGCCCCGATCGTGGTCAGCCCCATCGAGACCAAGGTGATCGGACCGTAGCCGGCCAGAGAAGTCGGCAGGTTGAAGATGCCGACCCCGATGATGGAGCCGACGATCAGCGCAGTAGCGGTGGTGAGCCCGAAGCCGCGAGGCGCAGCCCGACTCGCCGCTTGTTCCTCGGCGGTCACTTCGGTCATCGACGCACCTCCTGGTTCTGCAGGAACGATTGTTGTTTAAGCGGCGTCGAATTACCACCCTTTCGGCACCTATCGAACCCCCACCTCCCCAACCAACGTCCCTGGGCAGTTCAGGAGTGGGGCCGATGCCGATCTGGGAGGGGCCGTAGGCCGAGCACCGACTCAGGCGTCGTGCCATCCTGCCTAGGGCCCGACAGGCAGGCAACGGAGAGCTTTCAGCGGATTGGATGGTGTACTACCGGTGTGGGCGTTATGACGAGGAGCGCATGTCGCAGGTGAACGCGCACCCACGGGACGACGCCATACGCGACTTCCCGCCGTGGCACGCCGCCAGCGTCGCTGCAGCGCTGGCGGCGCTCGACGTCGACCCGGCGAGAGGCCTCGGGGCGCGAGTGGTGGCACAACGCCAGCAAGAGTATGGCCCGAACCGCTTCGCCGAAGCCGCAGCGGAGCGCCCGTGGCGGGCCTTCCTCCGCCAGTACCGCGATCTGATGCAGCTCGTATTGGTAGCTGCTGCGGTCGCCGCGTTCTACCCGGTGCAGGAGTACGGCACCGCTATCTTGCTGCTCCTCATCACTGTCTTCAATGCATTGCTCGCCATGCGCCAGGAAGGAAAGGCAGCCGTCGCAGTGGCGGCTCTTTCCAAGATGATGGTGCTCACGGTAAGGGTGCGCCGAGACGGCCAGCTGCGCGAGGTGCCGGCGGGCGACCTCGTCCCTGGAGACGTGGTGCTGCTCGAAGCCGGGGACGTCGTTCCCGCTGACGGACGGCTCATCGAAGAGGCAAACCTCGAGGTCGACGAGTCCGCCCTCACCGGTGAGAGCGTCCCCGTCGCCAAGCAGGTCGAGGCCCTCGCCCCCGAGGACACCCCTCTCGCCGAGCGGGACAACCTCGCCTTCATGAACACGAACGTGACACGGGGCAGCGCGACCATGCTCGTCACCGCGACGGGCATGGCGACCGAGGTGGGTCACATCTCAGGTCTGTTGAATACCCAAGGATCGGACAAGTCACCGCTGACCCGTCAACTCGATGCGCTGGTCCGCCAGATCCTCGTGATCGCCGGGTTGGCGCTCGTCGTGTCGATCGCGCTCAACATGAGCCGCGGTCAAACTCTCACCGAGGTCTTCGCCGCCTCGGTCGCTTTCGCCATCGCCGCGATTCCCGAGGAGCTCCCTGCCGTCGTCACGGCGATCTTGGCCAAGGGAACAAAAATGCTGGCCGACGCGGGCGCCATCTTGAAGCAGCTGCGCTCCACCGAGACGCTCGGCGCGACCTCTGCCATCAACTCGGACAAGACCGGAACGCTCACGCTCAACCAGATGACAGCCACATCGTTGTCGCTCGTCGACCGGCGCTACAGCACCGAGGGTAGCGGGTACTCGACACTGGGTCGCATCACTCACATCGCCGGACCCGGCGAAGTGAACCTCGACCAATTCCTCCTTCCGATGGTGCTGGCCTCCGATGCCGAGGTGGCCGACGGCGTACTGATCGGTGACCCGACAGAAGGTGCGCTCGTCGTGCTCGCCGCGAAAGGGGGCGTCGACCCCGACGGCACCCGCCGGGCCCACCCGCGCCTCGCCGTGCTGCCCTTTGACGCTTCTTACAAGTTGATGGCGACGTTCCATCGCTTTGCTGGAGAAAGCCACACGACCGATGGCCGCACCACCCGGGACGGGTCCGAGGTGGTGCGCTGTTACGTAAAAGGCGCACCGGACCAACTTCTGGCCAGGGCCACGTCCGTCGTCGACGCCTCCCTCGAGGTCCGGGAGCTCTCGGCCGACGACGCCCGCCGTTATGAGGACGAAAACCGGCGCTTGGGCGAAGAAGGCCTGAGAGTCTTGGCTACCGCGTACCGCGACTTCAGCGCCGACGAGTTCCGGGCCGACGCAGACTTGCTGGCCTACGTGGAAGGGCTGACTCTGCTGGCCATGGTCGGTATCGTTGATCCGCCGCGGCCACAGGCCAAAGCCGCCATCTCCACGGCCAAGGCCGCAGGGATCAAGATCCGCATGATCACCGGCGACCATCTGGTGACTGCTCAGACCATCGCGCGAGACCTCGGGATCGAAGGCCGCGCCATCAGCGGTCAGGAGTTCGCCGCCCTCTCAGATGCCGAGGCCGCCGTGCAACTTGGCGAGATCGGCGTGCTCGCTCGGGTCACCCCCGAGGACAAGGTGCGGCTTGTGGAACTCCTGAAGCAGAAGGGCGACGTCGTCGCCATGACCGGTGACGGCGTCAACGACGCTCCGGCGTTGAAGCGGGCGGACATAGGTATCGCCATGGGGATCACCGGTACCGAGGTCTCGAAGGAGGCCGCCGACATGATCCTCACCGACGACGACTTCGCCACCATCGTCAAGGCTGTCGAGTTTGGGCGTGGCCTCTACGACGATCTGACTCGTTACATCCGCTTTCAGATCGGGTGCCTGTTCGGGATCATCGTGTCGTTCCTCGGAGCCAGCATCTTCAACGTGGCTCAAGGCGTTCCCTTCCTGCCCCTCCAGACCCTGTGGATCAATTTCACCGTCATCTTGTCCCAAGCAATCGGTCTTGGGTATGGCAAGCCGAGTGCGCACCTAATGGAGCAGGCACCTCGGGACACCAAGGCCCCCGTTCTTTCGGTGGGACTGCTGGCCTGGCTTGCGACTGTCGGGGCCGTGATGGGCGTGGTGACGCTGAGCTTGCTGACCTGGGGCTGGTCGGCGCACGGGGAGGCGGTGGCGCGAACAATGGGATTGAGCGCCTTTCTCGTCGCTGTGGTCCTGCTCTCCTTCGAGAGCCGTGACCTCCAGCGCAGTGCGTTCAGCCTCGACGTGCTCGAGGACAGGATCTTCCTGGTCGCCACTGGCCTCTCGATCGGAGTGATCTTTCTCGGGACCACCTTCTCGGGGTTTCAGCGGTTCTTGGACACCGTGCCGCTCGACCTCAACCAGTGGCTCATCTGCATCGGAGCGGCAGCATGGGTCTTGCTGATCACCGAGATGCAAAAGAAGCTTCGGCGCATCCAGCTGGCGAAGAACACCAAGGTGTGACCCGGGTGACGAACTCGCAGCCTGCCGGGTCCGGGAACAAGCCTGCCAACCCGCCCTGGGTGAGGCGTTGCCGGGATCTTCCTCAGGCGGCTACATCACACCGTTAGGCCGAAGAAAGGCCTGAACGCCGAGCTTCACGTCAATGCAGGTCAGCTCCCGCCGGCCTGAGCCTCCGATGCATCGGCCTCGATCTTGGCGTTGTCTGCCTTGAGCTTCTTGGCTTCGATCTTTTCGGCGCGCTTCATGGCCTGGCGCACCTTGGCCTCCATGTCCGTGACGCCGACCGCCACGAGGCCGGCCTGGCCGGCGTCGAGCGACTCGCCCAAGTCCTTGAGGTCACCTCGACTCATCCCCGCCGCCGCGTGACCGGCTACGGCACCGAGCAGTGCGCCGCCGCCCGCCGTGCCGAGCAAGAGACCGCCGCCGATCGCCGCCGCCGGGAACAGCGCGATGACCAGTCCGGTCGCCAGCCCGACCCCACCGCCGAGGACGCCACCCACCCTCGTCGGCGTCTCGTGCTTCTTGACGATCTTGACCTTGCCCTTGGCGTCGCGTTCGATCACCGCGGCGTCATAGGCGTCGATCAGCCCGGCCTCGGTGTGCAGGTCCTTGACCGCCTCATAGTCGGCCAAGGCGTCATCGGTTTCGGTGTACACACCGCAGTAGACGAAGAGGGTGTCTATCGACATCGGTTTGTGTCTCCTCCTTTTGGGTGAGAGATGTCCAACATACGCGGCAGAGGCCTGCCTGCCAAGAGGTGGCTCGTGAACACTGCTTACGGTCATACTCAGGGAGTGACCAAGGTGCGAGTTTTCGACGCTGCCACGTGGCCCATTAGCGCACAGATGACCCCGACTCCGTGCCCGATGTATTCAGTTACCAGATCGGATAGTAGGCGTCCACCAGATCGCGCTGCTGTTGCCGCTGGCGCCCCCAGCGTGCGATCCGCAAGCCACCTTGGCCGACCAGCGTTGCACGCAGGCGCCACGGGTTCATCGAACTGGGTCTCTGACACCACGCTCCACTGTGTCAAGGCGAAATCGCAATAGGAGCCAGAGCCTCAGGGAGTCTCCTCGACCGGATTTGCGGGCGTCGATAGCCTCAGAGCCGTTCATACGGGCGACAGCCATACGAAATCCGGTGAAGGGAGGCCGCTTTGCTCGAAAGAATCTCGGATCTGCCCGATTCTGTAGTCGGGTTCAGAGCATCTGGCGAGGTAACGGGCGACGACTATCGAAACGTGCTGATTCCAGCGGTGGAGGCGGCGCTCGAGGGTGACAAGCAGCTTCGCCTTCTCTACCTGATCGAAGACGACGTGTCTGGATTCTCGGCGGGCGCCGCATGGCAGGACACCAAGGTCGGCCTCGGGCACTACTCCCGATGGGACAAGGTGGCCGTGGTCACCAACAGGGAGTGGCTGCGGCATTCTGTCGACATCTTCGGCTACCTCATCCCAGGCGAGATCAAGGCGTTCACTGTTGCAGACGAGGCCGAGGCTCGTCGCTGGATCAACGGCTAGGCGGCCGCCGTTTCACAGGATTCGGGGATTTCCCAAATCGGTCTTGGGATGCTCCGAACTCTCGGATTGGCGCGACACATATCTGACACGGCCGGGGGGCCGACAGCACACGCCAACCAGCGTCAGCCGATGCCAACGCGTACCAATGTGTCCCCGAGTCGCCGCAGTTAAGGTCGACTTTTGTGGCCTTGCCTTGGACATTTGCAAGAACGTGCCGTTGTGGCGCGAGCGGCGATAGTGCATCATCGTGCGGCGCGTGATGCCGGGCTCGCGCAGCAAGTCCTCGCGAGATCCCAGAAGAGGGCCTCGCCGTGTCGTCGCGATCTGCGATCGTCGCGCGGCGAGGTCACGCCGCATCGCCCTCCGGTATGAACTCGAGGAGGTACCCGGTGGCGGCGAGCCAGTGACTCCACGTCTCGCGCGGTCCGATCAGCTCCACCTCTCCGGATTCGAGCCCGTCGTCCCACGTCGAGTTACCCGCTGCCCACCGGTCCATGAAGCCGCCGGAGGTGCGGACGACCAGCGACGGATTCGCCGGTTCTCCGGGGGAGTGTTCGAGGAGGCCGGCGGAGAAGCGAAGGGTGCTCGGCCGGTCGTCGATGACTAGCCCGAATTCGGCGTCGTCGAGCGAGTCGATGCCATCCACGTAGTGAACGTCATAGGCATGGCCGACTGCTCCATCGGCTGAGGGTTCGGTGAGGTAGTTCACGCCCCATCGTCGGAGGGCTTGGAGGACCTCGTCGAGCCCGAGCCCCTGTTGGGTGAGGCAATATGCGACCCCTGTCCCTACGGCCCCGAGCTGGCGTTCCACCACGCCGGCTGCTTCGAGCTTGCGAAGCCGATCCGCGAGGACCGTAGTGCTGACACCGGGAAGGCGGCGTTCCAGCTCGCCGTAGCGACTGGACCGCTTCATCAGCTCTTGGACGATGACCAGCGTCCACCGTTCGCCGACCACATCCAAGGCTCTGGCTAACGGGCAGAAGCGGCCGTAGCCAGTCCAAGCCGTCTTAGGCACGGCTGTAGTCCTACGCCGGTGGCATCAGGGCGGCCATGTCCGCCGTGTCGAAGATCAGCCGTGACGACACCAGCCTTCCATCCTTGATGACGCTCCATTCCGCCATGGAGATGGATCCGGCGCCCACCGGCGTCTCGACCTTGAAGTCGTAGACCGAGCACACTGAGTCTGCGTCGACCCACTGGCGGTGGATCTCACATCCGCGGGCCATCGCCGCCGCGGGGCCTGATCCTGCCAGGAACTCCGCCTTGCCGGTGGATTGCAGGATCGGTCCCGTGAAGGTGAAGTCGTCGTCGAGCAGCTCGGCGGCGCCGTCCACATCTCCGTGAGTGAAGCGCTCCAGGTAGGTCCGGAATATCTCTGCGTTGGACACCATGGCTCCTGTCATAAATGGATACTCTCATTATGAGAGCGAATGACCCGGCCGTCAATCCCAGGACGTCGCCGACAGGGTGAAGGAGGAGCCAATTGACAGGCGACTGGCTCGAAGCAGCCGCAGTGCAGGAGCGGTTCGGAGTTTCTCGGGGCAGGGTCACTGGTTGGTCGACATTGAGCAGGGCAGCCGCCTATGCATTGCATATGCACGACGTCGTAACCAGCGTGTTCGTCGGGTCGACAACCCGAAGTTCGCCCGATGGTCGTGAACCCCCGCCACCGTTGAACGCTTGGTCTTGAGGCAGATGCTCGCTGCGGCGTTAAAGCCCTCTCGCGGGGTGTACATGGCGTTCTCGGCACTCAGAGGCTCGGGTTCCAGAGCGGTGTCCGGTGTCCGGCGACTCCAGAACACCGAACGGGTATGCTGGGTTCATGGGAACCAAGGTCGACCGAGAGGCCGAGGCCGCAGCCGACCTCGTAGCCGCCCTGGGCTCGAGAATCACAGGGGCCACCTTCTCGACTGAGGCCTCCAAGAGGGGAGGCACTGGCCGAGTCGGCGTCGTCATGACCACCCCCCCGGGGGGGAGATGGGAGTTCGAGGTCAAGGCCCTTTCGCGTGCTGACCCTTCCCGTGTCGAGGCGATGTTGTCGAAAATGGGCGTGTCGCGTCCCGACGCCATTCGCGTCCTGGTCGCGGACGAGATACCGCAAGCGTCGCGCCACGTGCTCGCTCGAGCTGGGTGGGGCTATCTCGACCGGCGCGGACACCTGCGCGTCATGGAGGCCCCGTCCATGATGCTCGATGTCGACGTGGACCCGCTAGGTCGCTCCATCCCGAGACCTCGCCAGCCAATACGGGGGGCCTCTGGGATCTCCTATGCGGCCGCCCTGCTCATGGAGCCCGGAGAGCCCCGTTCCATCCGTGAAGTGGCACGCCGGGCGCATCTTTCGGTCTCAACCGTCGCCGATGCGGCGCGCTCGATCCGTGAGGCAGCCCTGATCGGGCGCGATGGGCACCCTTTGATCCCCGACCTCTTCTGGGCCCTCTCGGATGCCTGGCGCCCGGAGCGTGTTGCCCTCTTAGGCAAACCGATACCTGGAGAGGCTTCCACCACGACTGCGCTGGGGGTGTTTGGGGATCCGAACGAGCCCGGCTGGGCCGTCACGGGCGATCTCGCGGCCGTCTCCTACGACGCTCCTCTCGCGATTGGCACCGGGTCACCTCCGGATTTCTACGTGCCCGATCGCCTCACGGCGACCAATGCAGCGCGGACCTATCAAATCGCCCCGGACCCCTCTGCCGCTTCGTGCACCGTGGCGGTCGCACCGACGCTGCTGGCCTGCGCTCCTCGCTTCGAGGCACCGGGTCGTCGGGGTGCCCACGTCGAGTTCTTCCTCACCCATCCCGTCTTCGTCGCGTTGGACCTGGCGTCCGACAAGGCACGCGGGGTGGAGATCCTCTCGGGCTGGAACCCGAAGGGCTTTACCCGTGTCTGGTGAGGCTCCCGTCGTCACTCTGGTCGGGAATGAGGCCAGTCGTCTGATCGTCGCTCTGGAACGGCTGGCAGCGCCGGATGCTCCACCTTTCACCTTGGTCGGAGGACTGGCTGTGCTGGCGCGCCTGGCGCGTCCGTATCGGGTGACCACCGATCTCGATGCCGTGACCCTGGGACCCGAACGCGACGACTTTCTCGAGGTCATCATGGGACCCGGCGTCCGACCAGGCACTGGCGCTGGCGAAGGGAACCGGCTGTACATCGATGACGTCAAGGTCGACATCATCGCCACGGGTGTCATCGACCTCGAAGGCTTCGACCTGCTCCCCGAGAAACAGGCTCTCTTTGCACTGGCGCATCACTGGGCGATGACCACGTCAACCCTCTTGTCGATTGCCGATGACACAGGTGCGATGGCCACCTGCCTCGTTGCCACCCCGGCTGCGCTCGTGGCGATGAAGCTCCACGCTCTGCAGGACAGACGCGCCGAGAGACCCGAGAAGATCGTCTCCGACAGCCGGGATCTCTACTTCCTCCTCGAGAGTTTCGACCGCGATGGATCGATAGGAGGCGCCATCGCCGCCGCGCTGGATCCCCTGTCCTCGCTCGTTCTGAAGGGCGCACAGCGCGAGCTGGTCGATGGAGCCGTCCGCCTCGAGAGGGCCATGTTGGTGTACTCGCAAGCCACCCCCACCACCGTTTGCCGACGACCTCGTCTTCGTCGGGCAGCGCTTGATCGCAGGTCTCGAGGATCGATAGTCCACTGGATCAGATGCTCGGTTAGGCCCCTTGCCGGTGCTCACGACCCGTTGGACGGTCTGGCCGCCTTGGTGGTCACCCGCATGGAGCGCCCCGAATAAACCGCCATGGAGAAGGAGATGAGAGCTCTACATCGATGGGCTAGAAACTCTCTTCCCGCGGCAGGCAACCGCGGCGCCGCCGGTGATGTCGACTCGTTCGCCGAGGAACGTGGTCGTCGCCGACAGGGCAACGGAGCGGGTCGTTCGGTATCTCGAGCCGGCCGACGTGGGTACCGATTTGTGGACAGGCGCGCCAACCCTGTTCCGGCGTGACCTTACGTGACCTTATCGAGAGGGAAGGAGAGGGATTCTGAGGGGACCTGAGGGGATCGCAGTGCCGCCGCCGGGCGGTCGCTCGAAAGGCCCTGGTCAAAACGCCGAGAACCACACATTCGCAATGTAGAGGGCGAGGGTTCGAGTCCCTTCACCTCCACGAAAGCCCAGGTCAGAGGGCTGAAGTGGGATCCCCAGAAGCTTATGAGCGCTACGTGACCCACCGTAGAGGTCGTCGTTACGAAGCGGATAGCTCAACCAAACGCCCAGGTCAAAGGGTGAGGTTGGGAACCGTACACGGTCGTGGCCTTGCCGAGGCGGTGCGTGACCTTACGTGACCTTATCGATCCTCAACTTCAGCTCGTTGATCTTGGCGTGGTCCTCTTCATGCTCCGATGCGGAAGAGATCGACCAGGTCGATTGAGGGAATCCGTAACCGTTGCGAGGAGCCGACGGGCTCTAGGACTCAGTTCGCAATGAGGGTCGCAATCTCCGACCACGAGAGCCCACCAGATCGGCATCTTCATCGCCCCGAGAGCGTTCGTCGCTGAGGCCGAGGCGTGGGCCATGCTCTCCAACCTCGGGCGCGTGGCGGTGGCCGCAGCGGATTGCCCACGGCTCATGGCCGTTCCGCTCGTAACTCGTCGGTCGAATGTTCAGATGTTGCCCCCGCCAGATGTGCAATCGTGCGACCACGTCGTTATGAGTTGGACGAACCCGCAGCTTGGCGGCTCGCTCGACTCGTCAACCTTCGCACGCTCGATAAGAGGTCTGCGAGGCTGATCAAGCAGTGCGTATGCAGCATAGGACCCCATGGGTGACCGTGCACTGTCCAGCGCGGCGGCGTTGCTGGTCAGGTGGATGCAAGCGGGTACAGCAGCGGGTCGGGGTTGCGTATGCAATCTCGGGGCCATTGACCCGAGAAAACGGATGCACACCCGTACGCGATACCCGGTCCGGCGGTTGAGAGGCGTCGGGCAGCTTCATTCCAGATGAATGGGATCAAGCGCTTCCTGCGTCTTGGACTGCTCGGGATCGCTCGGGAGCGCGATTATCGCCTGGGTCATCTCCGGCTGCCACCCGCCCGACTCCGGCACTTACCGCTGGGGCGCATTTTGTTATCAGCCGCGCATTTCCGATCGGCTCTGATCTCCGTCCAACTCGGACCAACGCCCTGACGCGGGCCCACTGTCATCTGATCTGGCCGGGCGGTGGCACCGCCCCGATCGCCTCGAGCGGGCGCACGGATTGCTTGGATATGCACTCCCGCTATGGGACCACCATTCCGCCGCCGCCGAGGGCCGGAAGCGCTTGGGCCCGCATTCGCATCAATACCCGATGCGTCACCTGGACTGCATCCGGATGCGACCCACCATTGGCATCGGTCGCGGCATGCCACGATGCGGCCCGGCCGCAAGCGACTTCGGGGTCGTCAAGCTCCTTGCAATCAATGCGCTCGGCGTTGAGGTTGACGACGATGGTGTCGCCGTCCTCCAGCAGGGCAATCGGTCCGCCCAGGAACGCCTCGGGCGCAATGTGGCCGATCACGAGCCCCACTGATCCCCCAGAGAACCGAGCATCAGTCATGAGGGCCACCGTGATCTTCCGTTGCCGGCAGAGGGTTGTAATCCGAGACGTGGGGTCGAGCATTTCTGGCATGCCGGGTGCCCCCCGCGGACCTTCGTAGCGGACCACGACGATGTCGCTATCTTCAAAGTTCTCAGGACAGCTCTCGAGCGCCTTGATTAGGGCCGCTTCTCCGTTGAATACGCGGGCCCGGCCAACGAAGACTCCATCGCTGACACCACCTTCGATGCCGGCCACCTTCAGAACGGCACCGCCCTCTGGCGCCAGGTTGCCTTTCAGCAGTCTCAGGCCCCCGGTCTCCTTAAAAGGCCTTGCTACCGAATGGATCACGTCATGGTCGGGAGCAGGCCCGTCGAGCCGCCGGACTTGTTCAGCAAGGGTTTCGCCCGTACAGGTCACGGCCTCCCCGTCGAGGAGCCCAGCGCTTAGTAGCTCTCCAACGACAACTTGGAGCCCACCCTTGGCTTCGACGTCAATCATTGAGTACTGGCCGAATGGCCTCATGTTGACTAGCACCGGCACGTGCCGGGCCAGCGCGTTGAACTCGGACTGGGAGAACACGTCGTTCCAAAAGTCGACTCCTGCGGCTCGGGCGATCTCCACGCCGTGAAGGACGACATTGGTGGAACCGCCCATCGCCATAACAACGGTGACGGCATTACGAAGGGCGGTCGGCGTCACGATATCCCGAGGTCGAATGCCTTGGTCATGCATTGCGGTGAGGCAGTCGACGAGCTGTTCGGGGAACAGCGTTATCCGACGCGAGTCATCGGATGCCGGAGCCACCATGTGAAGCGGCTCGAGTCCGAGGACCCCGATGAATGTCTGCATGGTGTTGTAGGTGAACATGCCGCCGCAGCTTCCCTGACCGGGACAGGCATGGAGTGCCACCCGAGCCCTGACCTCTGCGTCGCGATCACCGGCGGTCTGGAAGCCTGATACGAGGTCGATGCGTTCGCCGGTGACCGGGTCGACGCCCGGCCGGATTGACCCGTCGGAAAGGACGACAGCCGGAGCGTTGTGCTCGAGTATCGCGGCGACGGTCCCGACTGGCGGCTTGTCGCATGCCACGACGGCGATCAGTCCGGCGATCTGGTTCGCAGCCAGGTGGGTGGCGACGGCGTCGTTGGCAAGCTCCCTGCCGATCAGGGAGAACCGCATCTCAGGAGTCCCGTTGAGTTGCCCGTCTGACACTCCCAGGGTAAAGGC
>Ga0318528_10000101_pt1 | contig 20024 bp, 20 predicted proteins | sample GRESIP052b4f26_FD_202500 | JGI IMG/M metagenome (GOLD analysis project Ga0318528, IMG submission 202500) | Tropical soil microbial communities from Luquillo Experimental Forest, Puerto Rico - GRE.SIPMG.052b4f26 | ecosystem: Environmental > Terrestrial > Soil > Tropical forest > Bulk soil...
TTACCAACCAACGTGCTCCAATCTTTGCCACGGTTAGTATGGTAAGGAGCGGGTAAAGGCGTCTCGCCCGCTCTGAGTTGGAGTGATAAACATGTTTGCGCGTTTTGTGTTGGGGACCATCACGGCCGGCGCGATGATCATGCCGGCGCTGGCCGGGATGATGACCGCCGAGGAAGCGCGCAAATTCGTGGCCGGCAAGGTATTCGCTTTCACCTGTTTCGACGGCACCCGAGGCGCCGGCCGCATCCTCGACGACATGGGAGTTTCGGGCGCAGTGCAGTTCTCGGGCTCGGGCCCGATCCGTCGCGTTCGCCTGCCGGGTAACACGCTGCAGATCCGCGGTCAGGCGGTGTGCGCCTCACTGCGTGGAATGCCGTTCGAACCCTGCTTCAATCTCGAGAAGAAAGATGAGCGCAGCTTCCGCGGCTCGGTTTCCGGCATGAGCTTCGCTTATTGCGATTTCCGCCACCAGGGCGCAGCACAGATGTTGATGGCGCGCGCGGTGGCGCGGCCCCGCTCGATGCAGCGTATCGAACAGACCGGCCCGACGGACGTGCCGCACGCCGAGATCGCCGTGCGGGTCGAGACGCCGCCGGTCGAAAGCTCCAAGATCGCACCGGTGAAGTCCGAGCCACAGGCGGCGCCGGTGAAGTCCGAGAGCGCGCCCGAATTGCGCCGCTCGACAGAGTGACCTGGCGGACGCTCCAGCGGTAATATCGCGCCGCATGCCGTAGTCTTACGGATGCTCAAGTTCATGCGTTGGTCGTACTCCCGCTCCAGTGTGGGACGAGGGGGTAGGTCCACTGCATGGTTTAGAGAATGCCGCTGTATTACTTCCGGATCAGCCATGGTCGCTATTGCGGCGCATCCGACCAGCCATATGAGTTCGAGAACCGCGAGGCCGCCTGGACCGAGATGACCGCGCTCTGCGCTAATCTGGTTGGCGGCATTTCCAGGAGCCTGACGCAAAACGCCGAGTGGCACATGGAGCTCCTCGACGAAACCAAAAAGCCGGTGTTTCGCATCCGCCTTGTCGGGGAGTCGTTAGACTAGCGGGCGCAGGGTGCCCTCATGAGTTCGGTGACGCGGGCACCGGCGGCGGTGCGCGCCGGCGGAACAGGATTTTCTGATACAGCCAGCCGATCGCGACCAGCACCAGACCGAGGCCCATGAAGGACAGGGCGCGATAGACGCCCGTCAGCGCCGACATGTCGATGACGAACGCTTTGAGGATGGTCAGCGCGATCACAGCCGCGGAGGCGAGCCGTGCGCGCTCTGAATTGACCAACAGGCCGATGCCAAGCAACACCACACCGAAAGTCAGCCAGGCAATCGAATAGGTATATTGCTCGGCGTCGCCGGTCAGGCCCTCGATCATGTTCGGACCGTGATAGAGCCGGCGGATTTCCAGCGTCACATAGGCGAGCGCGAAGACCAGCGCGCCGGCTGCAATGGTGTTGGCATAGAGGGTGCTGCGTCGGCCGGCCACGGCATAGGACAACAACAGCATCAGCACGGCCGGCAGCGCATAGGCGAGCAACAGCAAATTGATGAATTGGCCGCTGATATTCATCCAGGTGATCGTGGGATTTTCCAGGATCAACAGCCCGAATACGCCGACCAGCCCGGCAAAGACCGTGAGCAGGATCGCGCCAATATTGTGCACGATGCTGCCGGTCCTGACGCGCAGCCGCTCCAGCCCGATTGCAAGCGCGAGCGCCACACAGACGTCGGCCGCGAATTCCGAAAGCTGCGGCACGGCGCGGTAGAATCGTCCGCCGCCGTAAATCGCATGGCGGATTTCCAGGAATGCCAGCAGCACGGTGAACAGGATTGCGGCTGCCTCAACCGCGCGCAGCGGTGCGTCATCGCCGCGGCGGCGCAGGAAGTAGCTGCCGATCCAGAACGATGCAGCGGGAATGCCGTAACCCCACAACAGCCAGTTGAAGATCGGCGTGTCGCCCACCGCATCGCCCGCGATCCGCGGCTCATAGCCGACGCGCAGGACGACGATGCCGGCGAGGACTGCCGCAAGCGTGCGCAGGAACGGGATCGGTCGTTGCAGCGAAATCCAGCTCGTGCCCATCGACATCAACGCGAGTGCGATGGTCAGCCAGCCCTTCTCGAGCGCAAACGTCAGGGCCAGCGCCAGCGCGCCGAGCGTGCCGGTCGCGAATAAAGCGGTCGAGATCATCAGGCCTGGTCGGCTGTCGCGCCGGGCGAGCGCCTCCGTCGCGCCGCCGAAAGCGGCTGCGAGCACCACGGCGAGGATCGCAAACGGGATCGACCGGTCGAGATGGGCGATGCGGGCGTAGAGCGCGATCAACAGCGTCAGCGGCACGAACACTGCGGCGGCCGACCACACGACTGGGATCGCGGCATTGTTCGAGCGCCCCTGGGCGAAAAATCCAGCACCGCCGAACCCAATTGCGAAGATCGCGGCTGCGATGAGGTGCAGCGTCACCGATTGATCGGTGATGGGTGGCCCGCCCATGCCGGGCAGCGGTCCGCCGGGCAGGACCAGCACCTCCGGATTTCCGCGCACTGCCCATTCGGCGAACACCATGAAGACAAGCAGCGCCGCCGCAGCGACCGCGCCCAACGCAGCCGATGCGCGCCACGCCACGAACAACGTGCCGGCGACCAGCGTCGCGAAAGTGATGAGTGCCGCATCCGCATGACGGCTTGCGAGCACGATGAGCGTCGCGCCCAACAGATAGGCTGCGAGCGAGATCGACGAGACCGGTTCGATCCGGCCTTCGTCGATCGGAGGGCCGAACATGAAGCCGCACACCACGAGCAAGGCGGCGATGGCAAAGCCCGCGATGACATGAAAGGCGTGCGGGGCGACCATCGACGGGCCGCAATTCAGGCAGGGCAGGGTCCAGAACAGCGCCAGGACGATGGTCGTGACCGCAAGCCAGCGCCACAGGCGGATGCGTGCCAGACCGAGCGAGGCTGCGGTCACGATCGCGAGATAAATATAGAGCGCCCAATAGTCGGGCTTTTGCGACGACACCAGGATGGGGGTCGCGAAAGCGCCAATGACGCCGAGCCCCGCGAGCGCAGGCCCATGAAGCAGCGCGGCCGCGAGCGTACCGAGCGCGACCAGTCCCAAGAGAATGAAGGCGCTTGCGGGCGCAATGAAGTCGTAGAGCGCATAGGCGGCATAGACGGTCGCAAATGCGACCGCGGTGCCGGCGGCGGTCAGGATCGCCGGGATGTTGGCGATCGGCAACGCTTCGATCTCTGCAATGCTCTCCTTGCGCCGGGTCCATTCGCCGGCGACAAGCAGCGCCAGCGCGAACAACCCACCGAGCAAGGTGCGCACGCGAGGGCCGAGCAGCCCCGCCTCGATCGAATAGCGGACCAGGAAGAAGCCGCCGAGCGCGAGCGCAAGTCCGCCGATCCAGACCACCCAGCGCGTGCCGAGACGCTCCTCGAAGCCGGGCGCGGCCGGCGACAGCGGCGGCAGCGGCGACGGCGCGGCGGGGGTGGCCGCAGCCGCCGCGATCTCGGCCAACGCCGGCGGTGGTTCAGTGATCGGCTCAGCCGGCGGTGTGCGCGGAGCCGGCTCGTAGTCCGGCAGCGGCGGCGGTATCGGCCTTGAAGCTGGTACCGTCGCGACATCCATTGCGTCGAGCCGCGCACGCAAGCGCGCCGCGTCCACATACGCCTTGCGCGCGAAGATCAGCGCTGCAATGGCAATCACCAGCGAGAAGAAGTCCGGCGGCGAATCAAACATAGTGCCTGTTTTCCGTTAGGGTCGAATGCATCGTCAACGCCGCCCGCGGACGCGCAAGCCCGGGGCGGGGCGCTCCTGCAGCACCTCGCGACGGAAACGGAACAGCGCGGCGGGCCGTCCACCAGTTTGTGTCGACATCACGCCGGTCGGTTCGACCAGGGCGCCGGCCTCGACCAGCCTGCGGAAATTCTGCTTGTGCAAATGCCTGCCTGAAATCGCCTCGACGGTCCGCTGCAATTCGGTGAGCGTGAACTCGCCCGGCAGGAGTTCAAACACCACTGGACGGTATTTGAGCTTGGCGCGCAACCGCCCCATCGCGGTTGCGAGAATCCTGCGGTGGTCGAAGCGCATGGAGACGCCGAGCCTGGGCGTCGAACTGCGCGCGAGCGCCGCAGGCCTTCCGTCGCGCCTGGCCTCCTCGATCAAACCTGCCTCGTAGAGCAACTCGTAGCGGTCGAGCACGCGTTCCTCGTCCCAATGCGCGCCTTCGGAGCCGAAATAGAGCCGCACGCGATCCTTGCGCGGCAGCGCGCGCGTCGTTTCGGGCGCTTCGCCTTGCTCGGCCCATTTTTCGAGTACGGGCAAAATGTCGCGCGCGATCATGTCGGGCCGCGCTTCGCGCCAGTCCTCCCACGGAAAGAAACGGTACCAGGGTTCGAAGGTGGCGCCCGGTGCGGGCGCAGTCTTGTCGGGAGCACGCGTTAGCGCGAGGTAGCCGATCGAGGCGATGTGGGCGTGGGTTGTGCCCGCCTCGGTGTGCCGGCCGCGATCGCCGAAGGTATAGAGCTGCTCGACATAGCCGAGCCTCAGGCCCGTCTGCTCCTCCACCCAGGCGCGCAAACCGATTTCGAAGGTACGGTGGGCAACCGGATCGAACGGTCCGTAGGGCAGGCCCGTGAGTCCGTCGCTACCCGCCGCGGTGAGGATCAGAGGCTCGTTGTCGTCGATGGCGACGATCGCAGCAGTCAGACCGATCTCGATCGGCGTCAGCCTGTCGCTCATCTAGTGTCCCGATTCCGAAGTTCGCATCATCATGCGAGTCCTTCGTCTGCGGACTTCCGAACCGCTACACTAACCCCAAGCCCCGCTGACCGTCCTGCAATCATTCAAGCTCGACCAGGAACGGCTTGCCTTCGACCATCATGCTGGCCGGACCGATATCATCAAGCGCGCGCAGCATGCGCCCCTCGCGCCCCAGCGCCCGGTCCGCAAGGCTGACGATCAGCCGGTTGGGCGAAGCGATCGGAGAGGCGGCGCGGATCTTGCGCGCGATCTCCATCTCGTCGCGGTGCGGGTTGAGTGCGCAGGCGGCCGCAAAGGCGCTCGCCGTGGAGCGGCTGACCCCGGCATAGCAGTGGATCACGAGTGGCGCGTTGCGGTCCCACCCGCGTACGAAATCCAGGACCTGGGCGATATGCATCTCCGACGGTGCAACGAAGCCGTCCATCGGTTCGACGATGTCGTCCATCGCGACTCTGAGGTGGTTGGCAGCAAGTACCGATGCCGGCCGCTGGACCTGGTCGACATTGGCCATAACGGTGAGCACATGACTTGCGCCGGTTCGTTTCACGGTTTCCGGCAGGGCGGCAAGCGAGCAGACGTGAATCATGGCGGACCTTCTTTTGTCGCGCAGAATATAGGCGCGCAAGCGAGGCCGTGAAAGCAGGTTCGTGGTCTGCTTTCAAGCCGCTAATGCCTTGAATCGGGCCAGGAACCGCTTCTCCGCCTTGGCTGCGCTCCAGGGCGTCAGATAGTCCTGCCGGATCGAATCGGGCAGGGTGGGATCGCGGCCGAACAGGCGTTTGGCCTCAGTCTCGGCAAAGCCTGCAAGCTCGGTCGCCTCCAGATAGGCCGCACCGCGATCGGCATCCTTGATGCGCTGCTCGACCTCGGCGGGAAGCTGCGGCGGCAGGCCGAAGCGAACGTGGATTGCGGCAAGCAGCCGCTTTTCCACCACCCTGTAGTCGCCCCCCAGCACCGCCTTGAACGGGGAGATCATGTCGCCGATGACATATTCCGGCGCATCGTGAAGCAGCGCCGCAAGCCGCACGCGTGCATCGAGCCTCGGGTTCTGCGCGCGCATGACCGCTTCGACCAGAAGCGTGTGCTGGGCGACGGAGAAGATGTGTGCACCGCTGGTCTGGCCGTTCCAGCGCGCTACACGTGCCAGGCCATGGGCGATGTCGGCGATCTCGATGTCGAGTGGCGAGGGATCGAGCAGATCGAGCCGCCGCCCCGACAGCATCCGCTGCCAGACGCGTGCGCCCGCTGCGGACGGTTTTTCTGCCGTCATTTGATTTTGAGACGGGGCGCGCGGTGCGCCTTGCCGCAGCTCTCGTGGCAGAAGCAGGTCACGAGATGGTCGTTGACCATGCCGGTTGCCTGCATGAACGCATAGACGATGGTGGGACCGACGAATTTGAAACCGCGGGAAGAGAGCTCTTTCGAGATCTTGATCGAGAGCGGCGTTGCTGCCGGCACACTCGCCGTGGTCTTGAAGTTGTTGACCTTCGGCCTGCCGTCGACGAAATCCCACAAAAGCTTCGAGAAGCCCGGGCCTTGCTCCATGATCTTCAGATAGGACTTCGCGCTCTCGATGGCGCCCTCGATCTTGGCGCGGTTGCGAACTATGCCGGCGTCGTTCATCAGCGCGTGAATTTTCTTCGCATTGTAGCGCGCGATCTTCTCGGGCCGAAAATCGTCGAAGGCGCGGCGGAAATTGTCGCGCTTGCGCAGGATGGTGATCCACGACAGTCCGGCCTGGAAACCGTCGAGGATCAGCTTCTCGTAGAGCGCACGGTCGTCATATTCCGGCACGCCCCATTCGGTGTCGTGATAGGTGACATAAAGCGGATCCTCGCCCGGCCAGGGGCAGCGAATCTTGCCGTCGGCATGCAGTCGTGCGGAGCGGCTCATGCGATGGTCTGCGACTGGACGGGTTGCAGCGCCTGCGGTTCGGCGAGCCGGATGCCTAACCCTCCCGCGGTCAATGCGAGCCCGGCGGAAAGGGCATCCGCAACGCGGTCGGTGCGGATCAGTGCGAGCCCCATTTCGCCCGCGGTCGAGCCCATGGTGCCGACCGCCTTGTCGCCGGCGAGAATGGTGGCGCCGGGTTCGGGCGAGGGTCCGTCGAGCAGGACCTTCACCGTGCGGGTGCGTGCGGAGCCGCGATGTTGCATTCGCGACACCACTTCCTGGCCGACATAGCAGCCCTTGTCGAAATCGACGCCGTGCAGCCGATCCATGTTTGTCTCATGCGGGAATGCATCGCCATACGTGAAGTCCAGACCGCCGCGCGGCGCGCCGCAGGCGATGCGGTGGGCTTCGTAGGCGCTGGCATCGACGAGGTCGGCACCGATCAGAGCTGCGACCTTCGCGGCAAGTTCTTGCGGCGCAAGAATGCGCCAGCCAAGTGCCTGGTCCCGCGGATCGGCAAAAGCAAGATCGGGCGTTACGGCCGGATCGCCTTCCCAGGCGGCGATCACGCCAAGGCTGTCGGACAGGTTTTCAACAGCGATCTTGGCGCGCAGCTTGTAGAAAGTGAGCTTGTCGGTCAGCGTCTTGGCAAGCGCGCGCGGGCAGTCGAAGAGGAAGCCGCCGCCATGGCCGCCGGGCGCCTCCGTGATCAGGAAGTCCACGACGATCTTGCCCTGCGGCGTCAGCAGCGCGCCGAATCGCCCCCGCGCAGGCCCAAGCTCCGTCACGTCGGTTGTGACGAGGCCGTTGAGGAAGTTGCGCGCGTCCTCGCCGGTCACCTTGACCACGCCACGGTCCGGAAGAAACGCTGCCTTCATTTGAAGTCTCTTGCCAAGTTTCTCTTGATGTTTTTGTTGAAGCAATATCACGTGGCAGGCTAAGCCGCTAAGGTGCCGCTCACAAGGCCTGGCTTCCCTGATGTGGGCGCTGAGAAGCGATGAATCAACATTTTGACACCATTCTAAAATCCGGCGCGGTGGTCAATCAGGACGGCGAGGGCGTCCGCGACATCGGCATCAGAGGCGGCCGAATCGCCGAAATCGGCGGTCTGGGGCAGGCTTCTGCAGCCGAAGTGATCGACTGCAAGGGGTTGCACATCCTGCCCGGCGTGATGGACACGCAGGTGCATTTCCGCGAGCCCGGATTGACTCACAAGGAAGACCTGGAGACCGGCTCGCGCAGCGCGGTCATGGGCGGGGTAACGGCAGTGTTCGAGATGCCGAACACCGATCCCCTGACGGTGACGGAAGCGGCCTTCACGGACAAGGTGAAGCGCGGCCGCCATCGCATGCATTGCGATTTCGCGTTCTTCATCGGCGGCACCCGCGACAACGTTGCCGATTTGCCGGAACTGGAGCGCGCGCCGGGATGCGCAGGCGTGAAGGTATTCATCGGCTCATCGACCGGTGCGCTGCTGGTCGAGGACGATGCCTCCTTGCGCAGGATCTTCCAGGTGATCCGCCGCCGCGCCGCCTTTCACGCCGAGGATGAATACCGCCTCAACGAACGCAAGCCGCTGCGCGCCGAGGGCGACCCGCGCTCGCATCCGGTGTGGCGCGACGAGGTCGCCGCGTTGATGGCAACCGAGCGTCTGGTCAGGCTCGCGCGCGAGTCGGGAAAACGCATCCATGTGCTGCACATCTCGACCAAGCAGGAGATCGAGTTTCTGCGCGACCACAAGGATGTCGCGTCCTGCGAGGCGACGCCGCATCATCTCACCATGGCGGCGCCCGAATGCTACGAGCGGTTGGGCACCCGCGCGCAGATGAACCCGCCGGTGCGCTCGGCCGATCACCGGGAGGGCATCTGGCGCGGCATCGAACAGGGCATCGTCGATGTGCTGGGCTCCGACCATGCGCCGCACACGCTGGAGGAAAAGGCGAAAGCCTATCCGGCCTCGCCCTCCGGCATGACGGGAGTGCAGACGCTGGTGCCGTTGATGCTCGATCACGTCAATGCCGGGCGGCTGTCGCTCTTGCGTTTTGTCGACCTCACCAGCGCGGGTCCTGCGCGGCTCTTCAACATCGCCTGCAAGGGCCGTATCGCCGCCGGCTACGATGCCGATCTCACGATCGTCGATCTCAAGCGCAGCGAAACCATCACCGACAAGTGGATCGCCTCGCGCGCAGGCTGGACGCCCTATGACGGGCTGCGCGTCACCGGCTGGCCGGTCGGTACCTTCGTGCGCGGCAGGCGCGTGATGTGGCAGGGCGAGCTGGTGACGCCCTCGCAGGGCGAGCCGGTGCGCTTCCTGGAGACGCTGAAGCCGTAGGGCCTATTGCTTCGGCAGCGAAATTGAGAACTCGCCGTTGCGTACGCGCGAAGGAAGGCCCTCGACGAATTTCGCCACGGCGTCCTCGCCATAAGTCTTGACCAGTTCGGCGAGCGCGGCAAACAGACTCGCCTGCGCGAGACAGTCGCCATCGACCCCGTCGTGGCGAGCCTCCGCCCAGGCTTCGCTGAGATAGTTGAGCGCAGTCTGCTTCTGCTCGTTGTCGGGCAGCGGCGCGCGCGCGAAATTGAAGGAAATCGGATGGCTCATGAACACTGGCGAAAGCTGGCACGGCTCCGGCGGGAACCGTTGGACGGGTGAGAGGTGTAGCACGCGCTGCGCGGCAGCCTAGCCCGGTTCTTTAGGAAAGGTTAACGCGGATGAAAAAAGGTGAACTGATCGCTTCAAGTCGCGTCTTCCACAGGGCTAATTGGCGTAACGCGCGGTGAGGTCGCGGGAAATTTTCGACCCCTCGTCGATGTAGCGGCGGATCGCCACCAGCGCTGCGGGCGTGCAGGTGCGGTAGGTCTGCTGAAAGCCGTTATAGCCGCGGTTGAAGCCTGCGATCATGCGGGCGCGGCGGTCGCCGGATGGCGTCTCGGCGTCGATCAGCGCCTGCATCTGGTTGCGCCATTTGCCGCCTTCATTGCTGCCGCAGATGCCGCGGAGATAGTGCAGGGTGCCGAGGATTTCCGCGAGGCGCTGGAGGTCGCCGTCAAACGGCGCGGCCGCGTCGCCTGCATTTTCCGCCCGGACGGAGCCGGCCAGGCAAGCGATCAGGATCAATGCGGCGAGACAGCGTTTTGACATCGAGAGGTCCGAAAGACGGGCGTGGTATGCCCTTCCCATGCGCTGGAAGCAAGGCGCCAAAATGAACTCCGGTGCCCACTTTTCGAAGTTCGCGCGCGATCGCAGCATCTTTGCGCGAACTTCGGAAGCGGGACACTAAAGCAGCCTTCTCGCCGCGGAAACGACTTCCACAAGCCCGCCGGTCAGCTTCAGATCGCCGATATCCTCCGGAACCAGCCATTTGAAGTCGTCGAGTTCCTCGTTCAGCACCGGCTCGTGGCCGATCCAGCGCGCGGCGAACGACATGATCAGGTAATGCCCGCCGCCGCCTGGTCCGGGCAGCACCTCGCGCCAGCCGGCAAGGGCAACAATTTCGATCTTCAATCCGGTCTCTTCGCGGACCTCGCGGTGCAAGGCGGTCGCGAGCGATTCGCCGAATTCGACCCGCCCCCCGGGCAACGAATAGAAACCCTTCGCCGGCGATCGCGCGCGCCGTACCAGCAGCACCTTGCCCTCGCGAAAGATCACGGCGCTCACCGCGAGTTGGGGATGGGTTGGCTGAGCGGACGATGCCTCGGGCATCAGAGCATGATCCGGAAAAGTGGAAATCGATTTTCCGAAGAGATCATGCTCTCAAACAGGAATCCAGAGCCAGGTGGCCATCCGTCGCGTTCGTCTTGGCAAACTTATGACCCCAGTGGGGTTTTGGTTCGGAAGTCCTCTTGATGAACCCCTGGAAGAAATGAAGAGAACTTCCGAGCAATCGCTAACAATTTCTGATTGTATCGCGCTTTCGCTCGGAAGTTCTGCATTGCGAAAGCAGAGAATGAGGCCGACTTCCGAACCGGCACACTAGTGAGTCATGATGTAGTCGACATCCGCATCCGATCCCCCATTGATGATGCCGCCGGCTGTCGCAACAAGGGGCTTGACCCAGCGGGCCGCCTGCCGGGCAAGCTTGGCGCGGGTGTTTTCCTGGATTGTTTCGCGCATCGCGTCGCCGACCGCGGTCAGAATCGAGGTCATGGTGCTCGTGATATGATCGAACTCGGCGCGGGTGCCGGCGTCCGCGGTTTCATAGGCGGAGATCGCCAGATCGCGCGCCTTGAAATTGGAGGCAGTGAAATGCTCGGCGTAGGACAGCGGCTGCCACTGCAGGAAATCCTCGGCGCATTCCGGCATATCCGGAATCATGTCGAGCAGCATCACCGCCTGGTTGAAGTGATTGAGATAGTCGGTAGCAAGCCCGGTGCGCGGATTGATGTTGGCGGCGCGCAACTCGGCGGAGCGGGCGTCTGCGTCGGAGACCGTCAATCGCTGCGTCGTGCGATCGTGTCGCGGGGATGGTGAGGCCTCGAACGTCATCGTTTCCACTGTTAGGGTTTTCGGGGTTAACAGGGGCTGAACGAATGCTTATTTAGGGCACAGAATGTGCGGACGCTTCGTCATAACCTCCCCGCCGGCGGCCTTGCGGCAAATTTTTGGCTATTTCGAGCAGCCAAATTTTCCGCCAAGGCATAATATCGCACCGACACAACCTGTGCCTGTGGTGATCGTCGAACAAGGCCAGCGGCATTTTCGTCTGATGCGCTGGGGGCTGATCCCGTCCTGGGTCAAGGATCCCCGCACCATTGCGCTGATGATCAATGCGCGCTCCGAGGGGATCGCGCAGAAGCCGGCATTCAAGAACGCAATCCGGCGGCGGCGCTGCCTGATTCCGGCCGACGGCTATTACGAATGGCAGGCGTCCGGGAGCCGGAAGCGGCCGTTTTTCATCTACCGCGCCGACCGGCGTCCATTTGCGCTGGCGGGATTGGCCGAAACCTGGGTGGGGCCGAACGGCGAGGAACTCGACACGGTTGCGGTCGTCACCACCGCGGCAAGCCGTGATCTCGCGGCGTTGCATCACCGCGTGCCCGTGACCATCAGGAACGACGATTTCGCGCGTTGGCTCGATTGCAGCGCCGATGAAGCGGCTTCGGTGATGGAACTGCTGGCGCCGCCCGGGGAGGGGGAGTTCACCTATCACGAAGTCTCGACACGGGTGAACCACGCCGACAATGACGACGCGCAATTGATCCTGCCGATTACGGACGAGCAGCGCGCGGCGGAAGAGGGGTCGAAGTCTGCAAAACGCGCCCCATCGCGCAAGCCTCCGCCGCCCGCGGTCGACGACGGGCAGGGGAGTTTGTTCTAGCTACACATCGGGTCCCGCAGAGCTCACTTGAAAATATTCAGCGCCGCATACTGCAGCAAGATGATCGTCTTGCCGTCGACGATGCGGCCGTCGGCGATCATCGCGAGCGCCTCGTCGATCGAAAGCTCGAGCACTTCAATATCCTCGCCCTCATGGGCAAGCCCGCCGCCAGTGCCGATCCGCATGGAGGGCTCGTATTCGGCCACGAAGAAATGGATCTTCTCCGTCACGGCGCCGGGGCTCATGAAGGCCTCGAAGATCTTCCGGATCGCGCCAAGCCGATACCCGATCTCTTCTTCCGCCTCCGCGCGAATCCGCACCTCGGGTTCTTCGCCGTCGAGCAGGCCCGCGGCCGCTTCGATCATCAGATCGTCATAGCCGTTGACATAGGCCGGATAGCGGAACTGCTTCACCAGCACGACGGTGCGGCGCGCGAGGTTGTATGCCAACACGGTTGCGGCATTGCCGCGGTCATAGGTCTCGCGATGCTGCGTCTGCCATTCGCCGTCCGCGCGACGCCACTCGAATGCGGTGGTCTTCAGAATGTAGTGATCGTCGGAAAGCAGGCGAACATTCTTGACGCGGATACGATCGGAAAGGCTCATGCATACCATGCCAGCGGTTTAGGGGGTCATCTCGCGGCCATCGAGCCATTTGGCGTAGATGACGCGCTCCTGCTCGTCATAGCCGATCGACTCGTAAAAGGCCCGCACCTCGTCGTTTTCGGGCCGCACCATCAATTGCAGCTTTGCAATGCCGGCCTGCCGCAGAAAATCCTCCGCCGCGCTCATGATGGCGCGGCCAAAGCCTTTTGCGCGGCGGTCGGGATCGACCGCCACGTAATAGACCCAGCCGCGATGGCCGTCATGGCCAACCATCGCCGACGCCACGATTCCGTTGCCGTCGCGTCCGACCAGGATCGTGGCGTTCGGACTGCGGCGGGCAAGCGCGATGTCGGCCTGCGGATCGTTCCAGGGCCGCGTCAGGCCGCAACGCTGCCACAGCGTCGCGACAGACGCGATGTCGGCCTCCCCGATCGGTGCAATCGCGAGCGCGGCGGGCGGCACTGAAGGAGGTTCGGTCACAATACTTTGCCGGGATTCATGATGCCGTTGGGATCGAGCAACGCCTTCACGGCGCGCATCAGCTCGATCGCGGTCTTGTCCTTCACGTCGGGCAGCTCCTCGCGCTTGAGCACGCCGATGCCGTGCTCGGCCGAGATCGAGCCGCCCATTTTCAGCACGATGTCGAACACGACGGCGTTGACCTCGTGCCAGCGCGCGAGGAAATCGGCGGCATCGGCGCCGACCGGCTGGCTGATGTTGTAGTGGATATTGCCGTCGCCGAGATGGCCGAACGGCACCGGCCGCGAGCCCGGGATCAGCTTGACCACCGCGGCATCCGCCTCTGCGATGAAATCCGGCACCGCGGCGACAGGCACCGAGATGTCGTGCTTGATCGAGCCGCCCTCCGGCTTCTGCGCCGCCGACATCTCGTCGCGCAGCTTCCAGAACGCCTGGCGCTGGCTCAAATTCGCGGCGATCACGGCATCGTCGACGATCCCGTCCTCCAAGCTCTTCGCCAAAATCGCTTCCAGCGTGACGCGCGCATCGTCGCGCGGCGACGACAGCTCCATCAGCACATACCAGGGACGCTTGGCGGAAAGCGGGTCGCGCACGTCGATGCCATGACGGATCGAGAAATCCACCGCGGTCTGCGAGAGCAGCTCGAAACTCGTCAGCGTGCCGGCGGCTTCGTTCTGCGACAGCGACAACAGTTTCAGCGCCTGGGCGGGCGAGGTGAGGCCGACAAAGGCGGTTTCGATCGCGCGCGGCTTTGGAAACAATTTCAGCGTCGCGGCCGTGATGATGCCCAGCGTTCCCTCTGCGCCGATGAAGAGGTTGCGCAGGTCGTAGCCGGTGTTGTCCTTTTTCAATTTCGACAGCAGGTTCAGCACGCGCCCGTCGGCCAGCACAACTTCGACGCCCAGCGCCATCTCGCGCGCCACGCCATAGGCGAGCGCGGTGGTGCCGCCGGCATTGGTGGAGAGATTTCCGCCGATGGTGCAGCTTCCCTCCGCCCCCAGCGACAGCGGGAACAGCCGGTCGACCTCCGCGGCGCGCTGCTGGGCGACCTGCAGGATCACGCCGGCTTCGCAGGTCATGGTGTTGGAGGCGGTATCGATCTCGCGGATCTTGTCCATCCGCCGCAACGAAATCACCACTTCGCCATTGTGCGGGGTCTGTCCGCCGACCAGGCCGGTGTTGCCGCCCTGCGGTACCAGCGCGATTTTGTGCGCATTTGAGAGCTTGCAGATCTCCGCAACTTCGGCGGTCGAGCCCGGTCGCAGCACGAGCGGCGAGCGGCCGTGGAAGAGGTCGCGCTCCTCGGTGACGTAAGGGACGATGTCGACCGCATCCGTGAGCGCATATTTGTCGCCGACGATCTTGCGGAACTTCGCAATCAGCTCGCCCGAGGGCTGCGGCGCAGAAGACTGGCCAATATTCAATGTCGTTCGCTCCACCTACGTCCGTCCCTCGGCGTCCCGGTTTTCTCGTCCCACGGCCGCGCGGCGCAGCCTGTCGTTGATGGCTTCGCCCAGGCCGTGCTCGGGAATCGGCATGACGGCGATCCGTCGCGGCGCGCCGGCGTCGAGCGATCGAAGATAGCCGAAAAGATTCGCGGCGGCTTCATTCAGATCACCGCGCGCCGACAAATTCATGACAGCGGCTGCGCCGTCGGTCGCAAGCGGAGGCCCGAACGCGAGCAATGCTTCGCCCGGCTCGACATCGACGGCATTGAGCCGGATGCTCGTGCGCGGCGCATAATGCGAGGAAAGCATGCCAGGCGCCAGCGGCTGCGCGATGTCGCTCTCGCTTTCCTGGGGCGGCTGCACCAGGGCGCAGCCGAGCACGCGCTCGATCGCCTCGCGCGGCAGTCCGCCCGGGCGAAGCAACATCGGCTGGTCGAAACATCCGACGATGGTGGATTCGACGCCGACTTCGACCGCGCCTCCGTCGACGATCAGGTCGATGCGGCCCTCGAGGTCGCTTTTGACATGGGCTGCGGTCGTCGGCGAAACATGGCCCGACAAGTTCGCCGAGGGCGCCACCACAGCCCCGCCGAATGCGCGCAGGATCGCGCGGGCCACAGGATGGGCCGGCACGCGGATGGCAATGGTTTCGAGCCCCGCAGTCGCAAGATCCGCCACCGCGCAATTCGGCGCTTTCGGCAGCACCAGCGTCAGCGGTCCCGGCCAGAACGCTTCAGCCAGCGCTTCTGCTTGCGCGTCGAAACGCCCGATCCTGCGGGCGGCTGCGAGGTCGCCGACATGGGAGATCAGCGGGTTGAAGGCGGGCCGGCCCTTGGCCTGGTAGAGGCGCGCAATTGCGGCCGAATTGGTGGCATCGGCCCCAAGCCCATAGACCGTCTCGGTCGGGAACGCGACCAGCCCGCCTTGCGCAAGGGCGCGGGCGGCCTCGCGGATGGCGGCCTCGCCGGCAGGCAAAATCGGTGATGTCAGGCCCGTTTCCACTGGGATTAAAATCCTTCGTTTCCGCTTCTTGCGGTGCGCGAAACCCGAGGCTATAAGCCGCGGTCTCAGTCGGAGCGTGGCTCAGCCCGGTAGAGCACTGCGTTCGGGACGCAGGGGTCGCAGGTTCGAATCCTGCCGCTCCGACCAGTAATCATTAGGCTTTTTCTTCTGATCGCGGTCGGTTCCCAAGTCAACGCCAGATTCAACACCAGAAACGTACCGGCTTTTTCGGCCGATGGCTGCGGCCGCACTCTGCAGGTAGTCGGGATGATGGTGACCATAGGTGTCCTGCAGGACTTCAGGCGACATGCCCAGGAACCCGGCCGCTTCCCAGATCGGCACGCCCCGCTGCATCAGCCAGGTCGCGGCGGTGTGGCGTAGGGTGTGCGGCATGACCTTACCTGTCAGACCCGCAAGCCTGACCGCACTCTTGAATCCCTTCCTCACCGATGCGACCGGCTTGCCATTGAACTCGACGAAGCAGGTCGCCATCAGTTTCCGCTCTTTCCAGCGACGCAGATGCGCAATTAGCCGCGGCGGTATCGGCGCCGGCGTTTGGCGCTTTTTGGTTGCTCGCTTGCCGATTGGCTTGCGATAGAAAATGCCACGTTCAAGATCGACATAGGAACGCCCCGGCTCCGCATAGGGCGACGCCGACGCGATCGCGCCCGCCCTGGTGCCAGTGTACAACCCGATCAGAATGAACCTCGCAACATGTCGCAACGGTCTTCGCTCCGTATGCATTGGACGACCCTTCGAGACGCCAGCGTGGACTGTCTGTTTCTCCCGATAGCGCCAGCAATGCCAAATCAGCGCTGCCGCTTCGTTGCGTGTGAGCCACCGGTCGCGTGCTTCCCCTTTCGGCGGGAGCGACACGCGCACCACCCCTCGGTGAAAGCCTTCTTTTGCATGATGGTTGATTGCCGCGCGAAACGTCTCAAGGTCGCGTCGCGCACCACCGCGATGCCCGCGATGCCTGGCGTAAGCTGTGCAGCTTCGAGAATTAACCTGCGACAACATTTTGCCACCCCAAAAGTTGTTGAGGCGGTCGATCCTGGCCTCTATTTCAAATTGGTTGCCCGGCTCGCCGATATCGACGAGGTAAATCGACAGCACGTCAGCGCAATCGATGTCCTCAATGTCCCGTCGGCGGCGTTCGGGCTGATATTTTCGGGCGATGTAGTCGGCTAGCGCTTGCTCTGCTTCCCGAGGCGGCTTTGTTTCAGACGCGCTCGCAACGCAGCCTGTGGCGAGATCCTCGCTGCCGTCTCTGATAATCCAGACGGATTGGGCGACGAGTTTTCCATTTCGGTATCGCGCCTTCCGTTTGTAAAGCCGGGCTCCTTTGCTTGCACGCGGCATAATTCCCTCATGCTCCAAATTGCCTCAAGCGTAGTATAGTCTTTGTTCGCAATACGTTCGAGAATAAGTCGACCTCTCGCGCTTTCTCTCCGCAAACCAGACGCTGTCATGGATCCGTCCGGAAAAGCCACCTTTGCGGCAACATCTAGTCGGAGCGGTGCTGAGGGATCTATCGTTTCGGCCGCCAGCGGATTAGCCTTCCTGTTCGACATCGATAACCAGCCCGTTCATTGGCTACTCGCGGCAGTCGCGGCGCTCTGTATCCCACCGAGAGAGTGCTATCCCAGCAGACCTGCGCAAAGTTTGCCGACTTCTTCCTACAATCACTGAATATTCCGAGTGAAGAGATAAGTCGGGGTGATCGAAGTGTGTCGAAGCTTTTCGCACTTAAAGCGCCATCGGTCCCGCACGAGCGAATGCGAAACTGGTCGCTTTCGTTCGCTTGAACCCGTCTTTACGGTGGATGCCGGCATGGCATACTGCGGGGCAAGCCTACCCTGGCGGAGTTTCTGCTGATCGACCTGACCGCGAACGGGTAGCTTGCCCAGGGGAGCGCGGCAATTGAAGTTGTTTCGGTACGACGCTCAAGCAGAAGACGACCTCCAGGTCTTGTGGGAGGACGGTGAACGCGTGTTCTGCCGAGGGTCGGCCGCAAGAATTGCTCATCAAGACCGCAAAATCCGGGGAGGATTCCGTCTCGGTTGCCGTGCAGGATTCGGATCCTGCGGTCGATCCGGCAACTGCCGACCGCGCCTTTTAGGCCTTCTACACGGCAAAGCCCGAGGGCCTGAGAATGGGCCTCTCGATCTGCCGTTCGATCGTCGAGGCGCATGGAGGAGAGTTAGCGGTGACCGCGAACGTGCCCACTGCGCCATCTTTCAGTTTACGGTGCCCATACACGGAGACCACTAATAAGATGGACCCGCGCGACGAACAAAGGGCCGTCGAGCTCCGGACCGCGGCTGCATTCCCTGGTCGGGGAAGCCGCGCGGTCATGGTGCCATTGCTGAGCCTCTGCTGCCTGGGCGGAGGCGGGCAATCGATGACCTGGGCGCAATTGAGCGCGATGGCTCGGCAGACCAAGAAAGCACTGGCTTACCTGCACATTGTGCCGGCTTTTCTTGCGATGACAGCCAGCGTGGTTTGTGCCGACACACTGGTTCTGGCCGCCGCAGATACCTGGCCGACAGCGTATCTGGTCGACGGCAGGCCGACAGGTATGCTGGTCGATCTCGTCACCGAGGCTTACCGCCGGGCAGGCCATTCGGTGGAGGTCAAATTGATGCCCTGGGCGCGGTGGCCACGTTGTTTATTCGGTATCTTCGGGAACAAAGGATGTTGCCGCCACTTCCGGTGCTGCCATCTCCGACGAAGAGATGGCCTATCCTGGGAGCATTCCGCTCATGGATGCGAACCCAGCGCGGTGTCGCCGACTCGACGCTCGATACGTATCAGACGAGCCTTGTCGATCTCTTTAAAGCTCTTGGCGACGATCCGAAAGCCTTTACCGCCCAAGCCGTGCGGGCCTTTGTTCTTGAGCGCGCCAAACCGCACAGCCGCGGACGGGCCAACACAATTGCGACTTCAACGCGCGCGTTCCTCCGATACTTGGTCGCGACTGGACAATGCCCCGCCGGACGCGATCACGCCATTCCGCGCTTCGCCAACCGGCAGTTGACTTTGGTTCCGAAGTTCCTTGTTGTCGAGGATATAGAGCGAGCCATTGCCGCTTGTGACGGTGAAAACAGGCTGCGCGACCGGGCGATCGTCTTGCTGCTCGCCCGTCTTGGTTTGAGGGCGAGTGAAGTCGCTAACCTAAAACTCACCGACATCGACTGGAACAATGGGCGGGTTGCCATTGCCGGCAAGTCAAGGCGAAAGGAATGGCTTCCCCTCACACAGGAGGTCGGCGACGCGATCATCGCCTATGTCGAACGAGCAAGGCCACGGGTGACGACATCCCGATTGTTCTTCACGGACTTCGCACCGATAGGACCGCTCACGCGCGTCACCGTAAAATGCATCGTGCGCCGCACATTGTTGAGAGCCGGGATCAAGAGCGTCCATCGTGGCGCTCATATGCTTCGCCATTCAGCGGCGACCGCAATGCTGCGGCATGGCGTCAGTTTGAGCGGTGTCGCAACCGTCTTGCGTCACCGGTCGCCGGCAATGACCCCGCACTACGCCAAGGTTGACCTCGGTCTGCTGTCGGAGATTGCCCAGCCATGGGTGGGGAGGCTGCCATGCTGATCGACGACGTCGAACGTTACATCGCGCTCCGCCGCTCTCTTGGCTTCCAACTCAAGAAGGCAGCGCGGCACCTGCAAACCTTCGCTGGCCTTGCCGCAGAAAAGGGCGAACGTCACATCCGCGCGGTAACCGTCATCGAATGGGCGGCGACCGCGCCAACGCCGGACGCCCGAAATCGCCGAATTAGCGACATAGCGCGTTGTGCCCGCTTCCTGCGCGCCGAGGACGAAGGACACGAAATCCCACCAACCAGTCTCTTCGCGACGCCGAAACAGCGACCTGCACCTTATATCTATGCGCCAGACGAGTTGGTTCGCATGCTTGACGCAGCCGAAAAACTCCGCCTGCTAAAATCCGATCCGCTGCGGCGGCGAACCTTTGTGATGCTATTCGGGCTCATCGCCACTACCGGACTGCGGGTCTCCGAGGCGATCAATCTCAGACTTGGTGATGTGCTGCCCGGCGCCGTCCTACAAATCCGCGAAACGAAGTTCTACAAAAGCCGCCTCGTACCGTTGCACGCCACCGTGGCAGAGGCTCTCGATCGCTATCTCGATATACGTCGTCACTTTGCCGGATCGGACGATCATCTATTTTTATCGATGGAGGGAAAGGGCCTTCATTACTCAACGGTGAGGAGCGCCTTCCACCGTACCCTGCAACTCGCCAATATCGCGTCGGGCCGCGCACGGCGGCCCCGCATCCACGATCTTCGTCACAGCTTTGCGACGCGAGTCCTCGAGCAATGCGGCACAAAGCGCGACAAGGTTGCGCGACACTTTGTTGCGTTGTCGACCTATCTCGGCCACGCCGATATCGCGCATACCTACTGGTATCTTGAGGCGACGCCGGAATTGATGACCGACATCGCTGCGGCAGCCGAAGCACCGGTCACGGA
>Ga0318528_10000103_pt1 | contig 19895 bp, 14 predicted proteins | sample GRESIP052b4f26_FD_202500 | JGI IMG/M metagenome (GOLD analysis project Ga0318528, IMG submission 202500) | Tropical soil microbial communities from Luquillo Experimental Forest, Puerto Rico - GRE.SIPMG.052b4f26 | ecosystem: Environmental > Terrestrial > Soil > Tropical forest > Bulk soil...
ACATGAACCAGGTGACGCGGCGCGGCACCAATTGGCACAATCTGGTTGGTGACGGCGAAGACAAGTCGATCGAATTCTCCGATGGGCCGCACAATTGCGCCGCAGTTCAAAGGGCCGGACCAAAATGGTCGGGCGGCTACATCTATATGCTTCACGCGAGCATCTGCCGGACCGACACGGCCCCAATGCGAGCCGAGGACATCGACTATGCTCTCGGCTCGCTACAGGTTCGCCAGTACGATCCGGTCGGCAATCTGCGAAAACCTGGCGAATAAGAAGACCCGCGAAAATTCGGGAGCAGGGTGTCGCGCCGGTGGTCACGACCGCTCGGCGAGTGGGCGGGTCGGGCTGAGGCGCGCCGGCAGCGCTAATGCCAGGATCAGGCTGACGATCGCAACCAGCGCGGCGATCAGATACACGACGTGCAGCGAGGAACCGACCGCGTCGGCCAGGCGGGCAATCTCGGCGGCGCCGAGGCTCTGCCGGGCCGCGGGCGACATCAGGCGGTTGACGGCATCGCCGGCATCGGGCACCCGCGAGTAGACCCCGAAATTGAGGATCGCGCCAAAGATCGCGGCGCCGAGCGAATTGCCGACGATACGCATGAACATCGTCGTGGAGGTGGCGGTGCTCCGCTCGCTCCAGCCGACACTGGCCTGGATCGAGACGATAAAGGCGGTATTGCAAAACCCCATCCCGACGCCGAGCAAAAACGCGCCGGTTCCGGCCCAAAGCAATCCGCTCGTGGGTTCCAGCGTGATCAGCACGAGCCCGCCGACCACCAGAAAGACGCCGCCGATGGTAGCCGCCAATCGGTACGAGGTGCGGATCATCAGGCGGCCCGCAGCCATGCTGGCAAAGGCCCAACTGACCGAGGAGGCGGCCAGAACAACGCCGGACGCGATCGCATCGCGGCCCATCGCTCCCTGGACATAGGTCGGCAGAAAGCCCGAAATCGCCATCATCAGTGCGCCGTTGAAGAAGCCGGCGAGACAGCCGACCGCGACCACACGGTTGCGCCAGAGGCGCAACGGCAGCATCGGCTCGACTGCCTGTCTCTCATGCGCCACCAGCGCCGTAATAGCGATCGCGCCGCAGGCCATCAGCCCCGCGACCGCCACGCTGCCGATGTTGCCGATCAGCACCAGCGCGAGCATCGGCGCGCCGATGCCGAGCATCAGGAGAGCCGACCCGAGATAATCGACGCGGTGCCGGCGCGGCTCGCGGTGTTCGTGCAGGTAGAGGCCGAACATGATCAGTGCCGCGGCTCCAATCGGCAGATTGACCCAGAACACCAGCGACCAGCTGATGTGCTCGACGGCAAAGGCGCCGAGCGTCGGGCCGATGATCGCGGCCACCCCGAACATCCCCGAAACGTAGCCTTGCATCCGCGCGCGCTCGACCGGGGTATAAATGTCGCCGACGATCGTCGTCGCGATCGGCTGAATGGCGCCGGCGCCGATGCCTTCGAGAGCCCGAAACAGCACCAGGGGCACCATGCCCCAGGCGAATCCGCATAACAGCGAGCCGAGCAGAAAGATGCCGGTTCCGGCGAAGAACACCCGCTTGCGGCCGTAGAGGTCGGCAAGCCGCCCATAGATCGGGATCGTCACCGCCTGGGCGAGGAGATAGGCTGCGAACACCCAGCTGAACAGGCGAAACCCGCCGAGATCGGCGACGATTGTCGGCATCGCCGTGGCGACGATGTAGCTGTCGGTAGCGACCATGAAGATCGCCAACAGGACTGCTGTCATCACCAGCCGCCGCGTGGTACGCGCCGCGGCCGTCAGTTCACGTGGCGGATGTTCCCGGATGGTCGGTTGATCGAGCAAAACATTCCCCGATGCGTCAGGGCGGAGCCGGCCGGCGCTATCTACCGGGAAGGCTGTATGATCAACAAGACGGCATCGCGCGCATCAGGAATGCATCAAATTTGAGCAGTTTCTGGTTGCATGAACCTTCAGGGCGTCAACCGATGGCGTTTTTAACCAAAAGAAATTAAGATTGTTGGGCAATGTCGCGGAGTTTTCACCAGACCGACCGGACGCATCGGGATACCGACGGAGAGCGGGATGGATGTTTTAGGTGAGGTGCTGCGCTGGACGGCATTGCTCGTCCTGAGCTGCGTCGTGCCGTTCGGCATCTTCGTCGGCCGCAACAACATCCGCGCCTTCAGACGCGAAATTGTCCGCGACCTCGAGCGGCTGTTCAGCTTCGCGCGTCTGCCCAACGGGCAGCCATTGATCATCCCGTCCTTCGAGCTCGTCAAATACAAATACGATCCGGAATCCGATCCCAGTCGCGATCGGAGCGACAACCCGCACAGCGTTCTGTATTATTTATTGCCTGTCTCGATCTACATTGTCCTCACCGCGCTCGGCTTTCGTATGGCATTCATGCCGGAGGTCATGCCGCGACCGAACTACTTTGCGTTTCCGATAAGCGTTCCGACCGATCTCGGCGGCGTCGATCGCCCGTTTCTCGGCGCGCTGAGCTATACTTTTATCGGCGGCTATATCTGGACGATCCAATACTTGATCCGGCGGATTTCCAATTTCGACCTCGCGCCGATATCGTTCTTCCAATCGGTCGGTCATATGATGCTCGCCGTCTTCACAACGGCGGCAATCTGGCAGAGCCAAATCCTCGCCGCACTCGGACCGCATGCGATGGTCATCATCGCGTTTTTGGTCGGCTTCTTTCCGACCCTGTGCCTCGACGCGGTGATCGCCAAATTCCCGTGGCTGCGGCTGCGGCGCGTCAGCCCCGATAGCCAAGCCCTGCAGGAAGAATATCCGCTCGACATGATCCTCGGGATCGATGCGTTCATGAAACTGCGCCTCGGCGAGTTCGAGATCGAAGACGTGCAGAACCTGGCGACGATCAACCCGATCCAGATTTTTGTCGAAACCCCCTACGGTCTCTATGAGGTCATCGATTGGGTGGCGCAGGCGCAGCTGATCCTGGCAGTGGGCTCGGGGCGAACACTCCGTCTGCGGCAACTCAGCATTCGCACGATATTCGACCTGGAGAGGGCGTTGGATAGTCCCGCGTTGCGCAGACGCCTAATGGCCGCCCTGGTCGGCGACACCTCGCAGTCGTCGAGCGAGACCGATGCGTCCGCCGCAGTCTCCGCCGTCAAACCACACCAGCCGGTGGTGCGCGGCAGCAGCCAGCTGGCCCTCGATCTCGCGACCGAACTCGACGCGTTGGTCGCGATCATCCGCGACGACCTGCATGTTCAGCGCCTGCGGCAGATCTGGGACGTGATCAGCGACCGTTTGGAGCAGCGTCCGGTCCCTTCGACGGAGGCGCTGCCCGCGCCGCCCAGAACCGTCGAGCCGCTGGCGGCCGCGCAGTAGGGTGGGTCCGCTCACGCCGTCTTGAACACGCCGTAGACGCCGCGCTCGAAGGCGCCGTAAAGGGCGACAGCCTTGTCGTCGGCAAACGGCAAGATCTGAGAGAGAAACACGCCGGCGATCCGCTTGCGCGGGTCGAGCCAGTAATAGGTGTTGAAAATTCCGCCCCAGGTGACGCTGCCGGCGCTGCGGCCATTGGGCCCCGGCAGCGTGTTGATCATGTACCCGAGACCCCACTTGCACGGAATTCCGGGGAACAGGTTCAAGTCGTTTGTGAGCTGCGGGTTGGTCGTCTTCCACAGGCCGGCACTGATGTCGCCGATCTGATTTTGCCCCATCAGCGCCACCGTCTGCGGCCGCAGCAGCTGGGCGCCATTGAAGCGGCCCTGATGCATCAGCATCTGCAGAAACACGAGATAATCCCGACCGGTCGAGTAGAGGCCGCCGCCGCCGCTCCAGAACTCGCGCCATAGCGGGTCCTTTGGCTCGGTCGGCTCCAAGGTTCCGTCCTCGTGGCGTTGATGCACACTGACAAGCCGCGACCGCTGCGCGTCGGATATCAAGTAATCGGTGTCGGACATGCCCAGCGGCGCGAAGATGTGCTGGCGGAAATAGATCTCGAGCGGCAGCCCGCTGACCGCCTCGACGGCGCGGCCGACCCAGTCGATATTGATCCCGTATTGCCAGCGCTCACCCGGGTCGAAGGCGAGCGGCAGCCGCAGCGCCGCGAGCTTACCCGTGGAGGTTGGAGGGGTGTTGGTAGCCTTCACATAGCGAACCAAATCGGCGTTGTCGAACTCGTAGCCAAAACCCGCCGTGTGGGTCAGCAGGTGATGCAATGTGATCGGCCGTTTGGTCGGCCGCAGCCGCGGCGCTCCGGCATCGTCGAACCCGTCCAGCACCTGTGGCGCGGAGAGTTCGGGCAGCACATTGCCGATCGGCTGCTCCAGTTGCAATTTGCCCTGCTCGACGAGCTGCATTGCGGCGACCGAAGTCACCGCCTTGGTCATCGACGCGAGCCGAAAGATCGTGTCGAGCGTCATGTCGGGACCCCGGGCGAGATCACGGGTCCCGAACGCGCCCTCGTAGATGATCCCCTTGTCGTTGGCGGCCATCGCGACGACGCCCGGCACGTCCTTGTGCTCAGTCGCTTGGCGCAGCGCCCTGTCGATCTGAGTATGCAATGGCGCCGCGGCGGCGTGCCCGTTCCTCGCACGCAGCGAGACAGCGGCGGCGACTGCGGCAGCGGTCCCGAGGAATTCCCGCCGGGTTTGCCGACTGTAGATCATTTCCTCCCCCTAGCGCCGCCGCGGCGACGCGTCTTTCGCCAGTTGCGAGGTGATGTCGGCAAAGGTGACCTCGAGCGAGGTCCGCACATCGATGACGGTCGGAGCGCGCGCGGCGAGCGCTTCGCGCAGCGCCGGGGCCAATGCCGCTGGATCCTCGACCCGCGTGCCGCGGCAGCCCATCGCGCGCGCGATGGCGGCGTGGTCGAAATCTCTGAACTCGGCGGCAAACGGGCCCGAGCCGTGCAAGACCCAGCCGAGCGCGTTGTTGTTGAACACGACGGTAACGATCGGAATGTCCTGCTCGAGCGCCGTCATCAGCCCGTTCATCGTCATTGCGAAGCCGCCGTCGCCGACGACCGCGACGACCGGCCGGTCGGGATGCACGAGCTTGGCGCCCAGCGCCGCAGGGATGCCGAAGCCCATCGGCCCCGAGCCGGCGGCCTGCAGAAACCCCTCGTGCCGCTTGGTCTGGTAGAAATGCGTCATCATAATGCGGTTTTCGCCGGCGTCGCAGGTGACGATCGCATCCTCGGGGAGATTGCGCATCAGTTCGCCGATCGCCCGCTGCGGCAGGATCGGCCGGCCGTCGGCGAAATAGGCGCGGTCGTTAAAATAGCCGTGCCGCTCGCGATGGGCGGCGACGCGCCGCTCGGCCTGTTGCCGGCGATCTGTCCCGCGCGAGCCCACCGCCTCGATCAGCTGGTCGAGAGTGATCGCGGCGTCGCCGATCAGCACATGCTCGGCCGGGTAGTTCCACGAGGCGTTGCGCGGCTCGATGTCGATCTGCACAAAGGTCTGGCGCGTCGGGTCGAGCAGTGCTCGGTTCTCCCACGCCGTGTCGCTCGGCGACAGCTTCGAGCCGATGACGAGAACGAGATCGGCTTCGGCGATCGTGGCATTGGCCGCCGCCGTGCCGAAGGTGCCGAACACGCCGAGCGCCAGCGGATGGGTTTCGGCGAAGCAGCCCTTGCCTGCGGCCGTTGTCGCCACCGGCAGGCCGGCTGTCTCGGCGAGCTGGCGCAGCTGATCGTAAGCTTGCGCGATGCGCACACCATTGCCGGCGATCAGCACCGGCTTTTGCGCGGAGCGGAGCGCCGTAGCTGCCGCCTCGACGCTCCGAGCCGCAACAGGCGGGGGAGGGGAGGGGAGGTAATGGCGGGTCGGGTAGAGCATCGGGTGCGAGTCGGGCGCCACCGAGCCGGCCAGCGAATCATGCGCGTAAAGCACCGCGACCGGCCCCGGCTGACCGGTCATCGCATGCTTGATCGCGAGTTGCGTCGCCTGCACTGCGGCGATCGGGTCGTGCGCCTGCATGACGTGCTTGGTGACGCCGCCGAACGCGCGGCGCGCGTCCCAACTGCCCCAATCGCCGGTCGCCTGCTGGTAGGGCGCGTGCAACGTGAAGCGCGGCGCATCGCTGAAATCGGTCAGCAGCAGCATCGGCGAGCTCGATAGATGCGCCTCGATCGTGCCGATCAGGCCATTGCCGAGCACCCAGGGGCCCTGTCCGAGCAGCACCCCCGGCCGCCGCGTCAGCCGCCCATAGATTTCGGCCATGACGCCGCCCAGCGATTCCTCCCGGACGAGCACGGTGCGGATCGAGTTCTGGTATTTGCTGAGACCCTGGACGATCCGCCCGGTATGGCCGCCCGAAATGCCGAATACCATCTCGATCCCGGCCTCTTCGAGCACGCGCGCGACCAGCGCGCTCGCCGGCATTTCTTCGGTCAGCATCGGCTCGATCGTCATTCCTCTTCTCCTCCCTTGCGTGCCGCGGAGCCGAGCTTGCATCTTCGGCGGTTGGAAGACAACGGTGGGAGGGGAACCTCAGGGCTCCCCGAAGCTGGATCAAGATCCTTGCGGGAGGGTGGGTGAGATGCCGCGGCGCGCTTGGGTCTTGCTGAAATCGGGGCGCCGGATCAACTTGCTGCAACCGATGGCCACCGACTGGGAGGACGAAGATCTTGCTTTGGGGCTTTCGCGAACCTACCGGTGGGGTGGGCATTCCGCCTGGGACCTGCCGCTGTCCGTTGCGCAGCATTGCCTGACCGTATTGGCAATTCGGGAAGCGTTCGCGATCAGGCCTCTGACCGATGCGGAAGCGCTGCGCGAGCTACTCCACGATGCCGAGGAGGGCCTCCTTTCCTGGGACCCGATCTCGCCGATCAAGCCGTACCTCGGGGCGGAGTATCATTCGCTGGCATCGGCCGTCACGAAGGCGATCGCGCAACGCTATCGGCTGCCGGTGTGGACACAAGAGGCCTTTGCAGCTCATAAGCATGCAGACCGCCTCGCGGCTGCGAGCGAGGCCTTTCATGTCGTTGGGTGGAGTATCTCCGAGATCCGCGATCAGTTGGAAATCGAGCTCGCTCCACTATCCGCCGATCCGGTTTGTCCTCCGGACGGCATGCGCCCGTGGGAACCCTGGCCGCCCAAATTGGCGGCGTCACTCTTCCTCGCCAAGCTCAGAGCGTTGAGTGCCTAGTACGGCAATGTCGGTAAATACCGCCCCACTATCGCCCACGTTCGCGGGGGTAACGGTAATGGTCGCCGGGCGCCATTAAGGAGAAGAGCCAATGAAATTCAGCCTGATCGTGCGCGGGCAGCACCCGCAGGGCCATGACATGCGGGAACGCCTCGCCGACGATCTCGATCTCGTCGCGCGCGCCGAGGAGCTCGGCTTCGATGCGGTCGTCAAGGGCTCGCATTACAGCGCTCATCCGCTGCAATCGCTGCAGCAAATCCCGTTTCTGGCGCAGGCGGCCATGGTGGCGCCACGGCTGCGGCTCGTCTGCGGGCTCGTGTTATTGCCGCTCCACAAGCCGCTCGACATCGCCGAGCAGCTCGCCACACTGGACATCATGTGCGGCGGCAAGCTGGTCTTCGGCTGCGGCATTGGTTACCGCGACGTCGAATTCAAAGCCTTCGGCCTGTCGCGCAAACAGGCTGCAGCGCGTTTCGAAGAATGTCTGCTCGCCATCCGAAGACTGTGGACCGAGGACTTCGTCGACATGACCGGCTCGCATTTCGTGCTCGATCACGCGAACTCGACGGTCAAGCCGCTGCAAAAGCCGATGCCGCCGGTCTGGATCGGCGCCAATGCCGATGCTGCGATCCGACGCACGGCGAGGCTCGGCGATTGCTGGTACATCAATCCGCACAGCACTCTGACAACACTGGCGCGGCAGATGGATCTCTATAAGCGAGCGTTGGAGGACTGCGGCAAGCCGTTGCCGGCCGAACTGCCAATGCGCCGCGAGGTCTTTGTCGCGCGCACGCGCGCAGAAGCGATCCGCTTGGCTCGGCCTTATCTAGAGGTCAAATACAAGGCCTATCGGGAATGGGGCCAGGACAAGGTCATGCCGGCGGGCGATGATTTTGATCACGATTTCAATGAGCTGGTCGAGGACCGTTTTCTGCTCGGTTCCGCCGCGGAAGTCGCCGAGCAGCTGATCAATCTCGAACGCCGGTTCGGCGTCAACCACCTCGTCGCCTCGGTTCATTGGCCCGGCATGCCGAACAGTCTGGCGCTCGAGCAAATGCACATCCTCGCCGAAGAGGTCATGCCTACAGTCCGGTAAGGCGCGAGCGCGTCCTTACCCGGTTCGGCGACAACATGTTCCGCGGCGATTTCGTGTTCAGCGTCAGCCGCGAATTCGTCCGCCTAACACTGCGGGCGAAAAGAGCCCTCGTTAGCTTTGATGAATCGTTTCATCGAGAACAGCCATCGGTTTAGTATCCATACGACGCGTCCTCTATTCGGTTGTATGGTTAACGATGCAAATTCTCGACGGGCGTCTGCTGCTGTCGGCCACCGATCTGGTGAATTTTCTCGGGTGTCGACATGCCACCTATCTCGACATGAGGGATTTAACCGATCCTGTAGAGCTTCCTGACGCGACGGTGCTGATCTTCGAGAAGGGCATCGAGCACGAGAAGCGATACCTCGCCTCGCTCAAGGCACGGGACGTTAGCGTCGTCGAGGTTCCGGGCGAAGGGTTCGACCTTCCCGAGCGAACCGCACAGACCCGAGAGGCGATGCGGGCCGGCGCAGAGGTGATCTATCAAGCGGCTCTGGTCGTGCCGCCCTGGCTTGGCTACGCAGACTTTCTGGAACGGGCAGCCGAGGCGTCGACCCTCGGTTTCTGGAGTTACGAAGCGCTCGACACCAAACTGCCCCGTAGAGCCAAGCCCGAGCACGTCATCCAACTCACGAGTTATTCGAGACTCATCGGCAGCGAGCAGGGCTGTACGCCGGCCCAAATGCACGTGCAGTTGGGAAACAACGAGAGGGTGTCGCTGCGGGTAGCCGATTTTATTCACTACCATTCGATCGCTCAGCGGCGATTGGAGGCATTCGCGCAGCAACCACCCGAGATCTCGACCGCGGAGCGGTGTAATCACTGTCGCATCTGTCGCTGGTCGAGCCGTTGCGAGGCGGGTTGGGCGGTGGCCGATCACCTCACCCGCGTCGCCCATATCACGCGCCATCAGATCAGGCGCCTGTGGGAGGGCGGGATCTCGACCGTCCGCGCACTGGCGGCATTGCCCGCGGGGTCGAGGGTTCCGGGAATCCAGCCGGACACCCTCGATCGCCTGCGCCACCAAGCGACACTGCAGACCGCCAAACGCGATACCAACGGCAATTACGTCGAGACATTGCCCGTCGTCGCGGGGAAGGGTTTCGCCCGCCTCCCGCATTCCGACGCCGGGGACATTTTCTTCGATATGGAGGGCGCTAAGTTCGTCGAGAACGGCAGCCTCGAATACCTCTTTGGCTTTATCACAGTCGATGATGGCGAACCGCGATTTACCGCGTATTGGGCGCATGATCGAGAGGCCGAAAAACGCGCCTTCGAAGCCGCGATGGACTTCATTGCGACGAGGCTGGAGGCGCATCCCGGCGCCTTCGTTTACCACTACGCCAATTACGAGGAGAGTGCGCTCAAACGCCTCGCCATGGTCCACGGGACGAGAGAAGCCCAATTGGACGACCTGCTGCGGCGCCGGAGGCTCGTGGATCTCTACAAGGTCGTCCACGAAGGCGTCCGGATCTCCGAACCCGGCTACTCGCTGAAGAACGTGGAGGTCTTCTTCGGTGCGGATCGCATGGGCGAGGTGAAGACGGCCCTCGACAGCATGGTCGTCTACGACCAGTGGCAGCAGACCGGCGACGATGCTCTGCTCGATCAGATCGCGGCATACAATGAAACCGACTGCCGGTCGCTTCTGATGTGCCGGGATTGGTTGCTGCGGCTGCGTCCACCCGAGGTGCTGTGGTTCGGAACCGGGACCGCTGCGGATGCCAGCGTGCTCGCCGACGATCCGGCGCGCGCTGCCAAGCGAAGGGAGGACGAAGAACGGAGCGCTGCATTGGTCGCAAGGCTAATGGAGGGCGTGACGGAGGCGGATCGCGAGTGGCGCGAGTTCGCCGGTCACCTTGTCGATTTCCATAAGCGCGAGGCCAAGCCCGACTGGTGGGCCATGTTCAATCGCCAGGACATGGCCGAGGAAGAACTGATCGACGACGCCGACTGTATCGGCGGATTGCGCGCTGATCCCGATCGCCCGCCGTCCCCCGAGCAGCGGTCGATTGTCCACTCGTTCCGGTTCCCGGCTCAGGATTTCAAGATGAGCCTTGGCGATCGCCCGCTTATCGCGGACACGCTTGCCCCGGCGGGCAAGATCGTCCATCTCGACGAAGACAGATTCGAGATCTCGCTGAGACGCGGGAGGAATCGAGAGCCGCTGCCGCACCGGTTTTCGCTCATCCCGAAAGGGCCGCTTGGCGACAAGGTTCTGCGACTGGCGATAGCCCGCTATATCGGCGGCGTGCTGGAGAGCGGCGAGGATCGATATGCGGCGATCACCGGCATCATGCGCCGCGACTATTCCCGCTTTCAGGGCTTGACCGGCATCGGCAACGATCCCGACGAGGTCGCCAGGGCGATCGATGCGATCGGGCGTTTGGATCACAGCCATCTGCTGATTCAGGGCCCTCCGGGCGCCGGAAAAACGTTTACCGCCTCTCATGCCGTCGTCGAGATGCTCGCCCGTGGCAAACGGGTCGGAGTTTCGTCGCATTCGCACAAGGCGATCAACAACCTGCTGCAAGCCGTCGAGGCTGCGGCAATGGCGCGAGGGCTGCGGTTCCGGGGCATCAAGAAGTCGTCTTACGAAGAGCAATTCCTAGACGGCGCGATCATTGAGAACACCACCGACAACAGCGAAGCGGCCAACGGCGGATACGATCTGATCTCCGGAACCGCTTGGCTGTTCGCAAGAGAGGAATTGGATCAGCAGATCGATTACCTGTTTGTCGACGAGGCGGGCCAGGTCTCGCTCGCCAACACGGTCGCGATGGGTGTGAGCGCCAGGAATGTGATCCTGGTCGGCGACCAGATGCAGCTCTCGCAGCCGCTCAAGGGTAGCCACCCAGGGCGGTCCGGCCGTTCGGCGCTCGAACATCTGTTGGATGGTCTCGCAACGGTCCCGCCCGAGCGCGGCGTCTTTCTCAGCAAGACGCGGCGGATGCACCCGGGTCTGTGCCGCTTCATATCCGACGCGTTCTACGATGGCCGACTAACGGCCGAGACCGAGAACGAACGGCAGCGCTTGGTCCTCGGCCCGAACGCCGATCCGGCGCTCGCACCGACCGGTGTGCGGTTCATCACCGTCGAGCACGAGGGCTGCTCGCAGAAATCCGAGGCGGAGGCCGACCGAGTTCGCCAGCTGTACCAGAGCCTATTGGACCAGTGCTGGACCGATCGAAAGGGGCAGGTCCGCCCGATCGGCATCAAAGACATCCTCGTCGTCAGCCCCTACAACATGCAGGCCAATCTCCTCCGCTCGCGCCTGCCCGCGGGCGCTCAAATCGGCACGGTCGACAAGTTCCAGGGACAGGAAGCGGCGGTCGTGCTGATCTCGATGGCCACGTCTTCGGGCGACGACTTGCCCCGGCAGATCGAATTCCTTTACTCACGCAACCGGCTGAATGTTGCCATCTCGCGGGCGCGCTGCCTTGCGGTCATCGTCGCCTCGCCGCGGCTTCTCGAGACCTCGTGCTCGACGATCGAGCAGATGCGGCTGGTCAATGCGCTCTGCTGGGCCAAGAATTTCGCGGACGGGTATGCTTAGCCCCGACCTATAGGTGGCGCTCGAACGTGCCGTCCTTGGACGGGTTTCGTTTCGCGTGGCGGCCGCATTTCGAGAGGCAGGTTCGCGAAGCTTGCCTTGGCTTTGCAATTCCATTTAAGGGCTGGTGCCGATCATGCCCCATCGAGGCCGTCTCTCGGCATACCGCGGCTATTACCGGATAATTTATCCGCAAATACCGGGAGATCTACCGCGCAATGGTGGTTGCGATACCGTAAAAATTCGCGATCAGAGGGCCCCCGCGGTATTGGTGATGTTCCACCGAGGTTGCATTTTCAGCGGCACGGAAAATACGGAGGCGCTGCGATGCAAGACCCACGATGGGGAGAGAGCCGGACGTTTCGGCACCTGAGCAGGCGCTGTCAACAGCGGGGAGTACGCAAGGTTGAGCTGCAAATTCTGATGGATTGGGCCGACCGGGTGGTGGCCGTCGGCGGCAGGCGGGTGGCGATCACCTTAACGGACAAAGCTGCGGCCGAAGCGGCGGCCGCGCTTCGCGCCGAGGGGGTTGCCGCCGGTCTTATAGACCGGGCGCGAAAGCGCGCGTTGGTTGTAAATGGGGATGGAGATACGATCACGGTCGTCATCCCCTGCGGTCGCCGAGGGCGCCATTACCGCCGCGACGCAAGGCGGCGCCGGCGGCGGGCACGGCGGTGACGATAGAGCTTCGACCATGAGCAATAACAACGTCACGCCCTTTCCAGGTCGCAAGAGGCCTACACAGGAACAGGTAGCGGCGCAGGAGCGTGAGCGCGCGGAGCACGGCGCCCGCGAGGAAGATAAACGCCGGCTTAAGAAGCAGCTTGAGCAGAATCAGCCGCTGAAGGCGGCGGATCAGATCAGCGTCGCGCAAAATTTGAACGGTCTGTTTGTTCGGCTCAAGAAGGAGCACGGCCTCGGATCGAGCAAAATCCTTGGGACACGCGACAAAAACAAGAGGGATTACGCGATCCCCAGGGATCTACCTCGCGAGGAAATCCAGAGACTTTCCGGCAGACTCAGGAATCACACAGACCCATACAAGAGTATTGTCGAGTTAGCTGCAAAAGCGATGGAGGAAGTTGGTCTCAAAGTTGATGTCGGCGATCTTTTCCTTGAAGTTTTCGGACAAGTCGACTTTGGGTCGACATCTAGCGACGAACCAGACGACGGGTTCGAGGAGCTGGCGTCCAGCCTGCGCTTCGTCGCAGACGCGATTTCAGAGAATTATGACCTCTCAGCGTTCTTTCGGACGGTCGAACACGCCGGCGTCGCGCCCTCCGTGGTGCACATGACCGGCCGCAAGAAAATCAAAATCAAATTTACCTCGGACAACAAGGACGTTGATGGAATACCGCCGAAATGGTTCCTTGGCTGGCCGATAGAGCTTCGGCAATTCACCTGGGTGTACGACTCCGAGTTGCGCGGCGATTTGCCGGCATATCCCATGGTGATTTTCGGCGCTTGGAAGGTTGGTAGCTCCTTTCCAGTATCGGTCCGAGGGAGAAGAAAACCGGCGGAGGGTTGGCCCGCCGTCGTGCTGAGCTTCTGCATCGTACCGACCGGAAAAGAGCGATCGGCAACCCCGGCGCTCCGGATCGACCTATGCATCTTCGCGGAAGGCGCCTTCTTCGATTGGGGGCAAGGAAAAAAATCACGGTCGACAACCACGAAATCAACGTCAGGACCTTGCCAAACATTCCCGCACCTTTCACCACTGGCGATATCGAGCGCCATGCATTCGAGAGCCATTGGCCGCGTCGCGATATACTTTTCTTACCGATAGACGGCGCAGTGTGCAGAAACTGGTTCAAGTTCCAGCCAGGAGAAACACTCTACCACCGGTACGATAGGTCAATTCCTCATCCGGACTCGGGCTGGCCGATCGGCTCGCTTTGCGAAGGCTTCCGTTTGGACGCCCCGTTTTCCCCGTTTGGCGCCGACACCCTCGCGGGGCTTGTGGACGCGGCGTTGTGGGCCGGCCGTTTGGACCAGCTCTTATCAGAGCAGGCCAAGCGGCTTACGGAAGCGTTCGAGGCGTCGCGTAAAGCGGCAGCTGAGTTGAGAGAGCGAGGGTGGGAGACCGTAAAAAAGCGGTTGGAGGATCATGAGAACACGTAAAGAAAAAGTGGCGCCGCAGATGCACGACTTTTCGGAAATCGTCGAGCGGGTGCGGGCGCACATCGGTGGGCGCGAGGTCGCGGGGTTTACGATCGGCTATTGCTCCGGGGCGCCCGAAAAGCGGGTCCGCGGCAGCGATCATCGCGACCACGCCCGCACCGAGTGCCTGACGCTCGCCGAGGGTATGACGAGGCAGGAGGCCCTCGACCTCGAAGCGCAGCTGACCGCGCGGCTCAAAGATCATGCCAAATACGACAAGAAGGGCGTTCGCCCTACACGCAGCGCCGGCGGCGGGCCGCTCGCGCCGCCGGAGACGCCGGTGCATTCCGTTTACCTTGCGTGGGCGAGTGCGCGCGGCCGCACTCGCCACGATGAGAACAACCGCGCCCTGCTGGAGGCGATCAGCAAATCCGGCGATCCAAAAGGACGGGTCTCTTGGTGGATCGACGACGATCCTGGCTACCTGCAGGCTCTCTCGGCGCCGGGCCACTTCGTCGTGGCGATCGGCAAGCAAAACGTGCACTTCCATTTAGCGCAATGCCAGTTCGCTCGGCTCGCCCGGCCCTCTAGCAACCCCCACCCGCTCACTGGCAAGGGCCGCCGAAAGTATACCGGCGAGAGTTTGGCGGCCTTACACCGAGCGGCGGAGGAAAATTCCCCCAGAAAGCTCGCTGGTCAAAAGGATCGCTGGCAGGTCTGCCATTGCCTGAGCAAAGACCTGGCGCCTCGATCTGGTCGAGGCGCGAGGCATGACGGCCGGCGGACGAGCGCGTCATATACGAGGGGTGCCAGCCCAAGCGCTGCACGAGCCGGCGCGTGTTGAGCCCGGCGCCACGCGTCGCGCGGTAGGCTTCGAGCTTGGCCTCGGTCAAGGCCAGCGGACCTCGCCAGCGATGGCAGCCGGGATCGAAACCGTCTCTGGTCGCTGGATGATGTGGTTCGGCTGATCGAAGCGCGCGAGGCCCATCGATCAGGCGTGCTGTTGTTGGGTTAGAGGTCAGGGCGGTATCGGTGGCGAGAGCGGCTGTATGCGCTGCAGCATTTCTGCCGTGCTAATCGCGCTGTTCCAATAGTCGACAATCACGTCCTCGTTCAGCGCGATCCATCGCTCGACCGCCCGCTGATCGATTGGCGGAACATAGCCGGCAATCAGCGAAGGGCTTGGACGGACACCGAATGTTGCCATGGGCGCTGTCGGACTAATCTGCGGCCCGCGCTTCGTGCTAACTTTGACGCGAACGGCGTGCTGGGCATATCCCCGTTCCGATACCCACACGACCATCGGCAATCCAGTTTCCGCCGGTCTCAGATTCGCCATCAGGAAGAGATCGCCCTCGGCGCCATTCATCACTTGCCTCAGAACGACGAAATCATCGCCCGATATTTGCGAACGATGGCCCGCAGGTCAACAGGCGCCCCGAGGATTAAGGATATTTTGGACGCCTCTCTCCTCCTGCGCCTGTTACAATTCAAACTGAGGCACTACCAATCCTTGACCCCGACCTCAGCTGCCTGCCGCGTATTTCGCCCTCCACAAAATTGCCACAACGTATGTTATCGTTGCATCATGCTCACGTTGATTTTCGCCCTTGCCGTCCGGTTGGTTGCGCACGTTGCCGGGGCCGTCGCGGCGCGGCTGTCGCGTTTCCTTGCGGTTTCCCTGCTAGGCCTCGCGGCAGGGAAAATGTCTTCCTTGCCGGGGGGTCAGGGAAAATGGCGCAACGGTTTGATGTCACGCCAAAATTTCGGTCCAACCGGGAGGATTTCGGGGCGGAATCGAAAATTTTCCCTGCGTTTCCCGGTCGGCAGGGAAAATCGGCGCCGGCGGGGGTCGATGCGCGGCGGGTCTTCGCGCCGCCGCCGCTCACCCGCCGACCACCGCTTTTGCCAAGAACTCAAGCGATGCGGGGCAGCACTTTTTCTGTCATCAGCATGAAGGATTGATGGCTGAGCGGCGCGCACATCAGATAGTCGAGCCCGATCTCCTCGCGCAGGCGCAGGATCTCGTCGCCGACTTTGTCCGGCGTGCCGTGCAGGATCACCTCGTCGAGATAACGCTGGACCGGATCGGCCCCGGCCGGTGTGAAGGATTGCTGGATGACCGGCCGATGCTGCGGGCCCAGATAGGAATTGAGGATCCACTCGGCGCCGCTGCGGGCAACCGCCGCGGCCTTGCCCGCGTTCTCCGCAAGCGCCACCAGGCGCGCGACCGGGATGTCGCGGCCCGCCTCGGAAAACCCCGAGGCCGCCAGTTTCTCCGAGTAGAACCGCCGCTTGTGGCCGATTTCCGGAGCCGAGGAGTGCGGGTCCATCAGGATCGAAAACCCTCGGCTCGCCGCCCATTCGATCGCGCTCTCCGAACTCGCCGCCATCCATACCGGCGGATGCGGCCGCTGCGCCGGTTTGGGCAATACCTCGACGTCCTCGTACTGAAAATGCTGGCCCACAAAGCTCAGCCGCTCGTCGGTCCAGGCCCGCAACACGATCTCGACGGTCTCGCGAAACCGTGACGCGCTCTCCTCGGGCGGCACGCCGAAGGCGGCGAATTCGACGCGGGCAAAGCCGCGTCCGGCGCCCCAGTTCACGCGTCCGCCCGACAGCACGTCGAGCAGTGCAATCTCTTCCGCGAGCCGCAGCGGGTGGTAGAACGGGGCGAGCGACACCGCCGTGCCGATCCGCAAACGCTGCGCCCGCGCCGCAGCCAGCGTGCCCATCATGTGCACCGACGGGCACACGCTGAAGCCGCTGAAGTGGTGCTCGGCGAGCCAGACCGCGTCATAGCCGGTGCGGTCCATGATCTCGATCCGCTCCAACGCGCGGGCATAGACCGTCGCCAGATCGACCCGCCGCTCCGGCCAGCTGAAGAATTGCAGAACCCCGAGCTTCACGACTGTGTCCCCTCTACCGTGCGCCAGAAATCGAGCGCCGCTCGGGCGCAGCGTTCCGGTTGCAGGAGGTTGATGCCGTGCCCATACCCGGCGAACAGCTCGACCCTGCCGTCCGGCAAGCTCTGCGCGAGGATTTTTTGCTGCTCCGAGGCGATCCGGCTTTTGTCGCCGCTCAGCAGCAGCACCGGCGGTCGGATCGCCGGAAGCAACGGCTTTGTATCGATCGCTTCGAAACATTCGTGCAGCGCGGCGGCGATGTCCGGGCGGGTCTTGTCCATTTCGGCAATGCACCACTCCCGCAGCTGCTCGCTCGCGTGCTCGAGATCGAGGCGATAGCCCAGGGTCTTGCGGCACCATTCGCCGGTGCCGTAAGCCCTGATCGCAGCTGCGGTGCTTTCCCGGCCAAGCGCGTAAGTTCCCCTGATCTCGTCGGGAATGCGCACCGGCGTATTGCACAGGACGAGGCTGGCGATGCGCGCGGGATGCGAGGCCGCGAGAAGCAATCCGATGATCCCACCGGACGACTCGCCGACCCAATGCACGCGCGAGAGCGAGAACGCGTCGAGCAGCGCAAGGATCTGCGCTTCGATGTTTTGCGGGCTGTATCGGTAATGGGCGGGAGGCGCATCGGAAGCGCCGCAACCCAGAAGATCCGGACGATAGATCCGGCGGCTTTCCGCGATCGGCGGCACCCAGCGGTTCCAGAAATTTGCATTGCGCGCGAAGCCGTGCATCATCAGCACCGGGGCGGGCGCATCCCACGACCATAGGTAGTCATCGACGGCGCAGTGGACGGAAACACCGTCATCGAGGCGGATCATCGGCATCGAGTGGCTCCCGTTGCTGTGCCGGAGGATAGGTCCTCCGAGCATAATACTCGGGTACGCGGGCGGGCTAATGGCCGAAAAATGGCTTACCCCATAGCTCCTACACCATCCCAGAGGACACGCGCCGTCTTGTGCGTGGCTCGTGATAGTGGCTAGATCGCGAAACAGCCCCATATTGGCACGCCCCCGGGATGAAAGGGGATCCACGGTTACCGGAAAACAGCCATGACCGACGTAATACCGCGCCAAATTACGGCGCATAGCCCCACTTTGGGCTTGCTCATGGTAGCTCTTGCGCTCTCGTGCGCGGCTTGCGCGAACTCGCCTGAGATACTGGTCGTCTTCCGAACCGAACAGCAAGCGCAACAACATTGCCCCAACGATACGGTCGTCTGGGCGGACCCGCAGAGCGGCACCTATTCCCTCAAGGAGAGCGCGTCGTATGGTGGTGTGGGCACAGGCCGCTATGCCTGCCGTAGAGAGGCGGAAAGCGCCGGGATGCACAAGCTGGGCCCTTGACCAAATTGGCCGCGAGAACAATGAGCGGAAGGGCGCCGACACGCAGCGGTCCAACTTAATCTCAGCGTGCCGGCGGATTCAGCGAGGAGAGAAGCAATGCCGAGGTTGCTCGATGGAAAGGCGGCACTGATCACCGGCGCGGGTGGCGGCATCGGCCGCGCGACGGCGCTGGCATTTGCGCGGGAAGGGGCCCGCGTCGCAGTCGCCGATGTCGCGGTCGAGGCGGCGCATGAGACGGTCGCGCAGGTTAACGCCGCCGGCGGCCAAGCCATATCGCTCGCTGGCGACGTGACGCGCGACGCTGATGTGCGGGCGATGATCGGCGCGGTGGTCGGCGCGTACGGCCGGCTCGACTGCGCCTTCAACAATGCAGGCGTCGCCGGGTGGCATGTCGGTTCGATCAACCAGAAGACCGCGGAGTGGTCGGAGGAGTCGTTCGACCGGATAATCGCGATCAATCTCAAGGGGGTGTGGCTCTGCCTGCGCGCCGAGATCAACCAGATGCTGGCCCAGGGCGGTGGCGCCATCGTCAACACCGCATCGATCGCCGGGCTCGTTGGGCTGCCGAATGCGACCGCCTATGTCGCCGCCAAGCATGGTGTCGTCGGGCTGACCAAGACCGCGGCGCTCGAATATGCCGAAGCCAAGATCAGAGTGAATGCGGTTTGCCCCGGCTATATCAAGACCCCAATGACAGCGGGGATGACGCCGGAGCGCGGCTCCGAGGTCCTTACCCAGACCCCGATGAAGCGCCTGGGCGAGGCGGAAGAGATCGCTGAGATGGTCGTCTGGCTCTGCTCCGGCCGCGCGAGCTACGTCTCGGGCGTAGCCTACAACGTCGACGGTGGGTGGATGGCGATCTGACACGGCGATCTAGCCAAAACGACATCTATTAAATTGACAACATTCTGCCATTTGGTGCCAGGAGGACGTTCGACATGACTGAGCCGCATGGTCCCCTCCGCGACGTAAAGGTCGTCGCCTGCTCGACCGCGCAAGCCGGCACGGTACCCTACATGCTGATGGCCGATCTCGGCGCCGAGGTCATTAAGATCGAGGTGCCGGAGACGGGTGACAATTCGCGCGGCTCGACCGTCCTACCGGGCCTTCCGAGCACCTATTTCGAGACCAACAATCGCGGCGTCAAAAGCTTCACGCTCAACCTGAAGACCCCCGAGGGCCGCGAAATCCTTCGCAAGCTGGTCGTGAGGGCCGACATCTTCGGGCAGAACTTCCGGCCCGGCGCGGCCGAGAAGAACGGCTTTGGGTATGAGGAGTTGCGGCATGTCAACCCGAGGCTCGTATATGTCTCGGTCTCGGGCTATGGCCCGAAGGGACCGCATGCCGATCTGCCGGGAACCGACTCGATGGCGCAGGCGCTCGGCGGCATTGCCGAAGCCTATTCGATACCGGGTCACCCGCTGAAGACCGGCATCGTCTCGGTAGCCGACGAGACTTGCGCGATCCTCGCCTTTGGCGGCGCGCTTGCCGCGCTCACTCATGCGCGCGCCACCGGCGTCGGCCAGAAGGTCGATTGCTCATTGCTCGGCGGCCAGATCCGCCTGATGGGCTGGACCCTGACGACGGCGATGTGGCGCAACCGCAATCCCGTCACCGGCCAAGCCCGCGTCACCGGCACAGCGCAACGCCCTGGCCTCAGCGCCAGCTTCAACGACCGGGACGGCAAACCGCTCGTCTTCCAGCTGAACGGTGGCCGCAAATGGCGCGACGCGATGACCGCGCTCGGCTTTTATGAGG
>Ga0318528_10000104_pt1 | contig 19891 bp, 12 predicted proteins | sample GRESIP052b4f26_FD_202500 | JGI IMG/M metagenome (GOLD analysis project Ga0318528, IMG submission 202500) | Tropical soil microbial communities from Luquillo Experimental Forest, Puerto Rico - GRE.SIPMG.052b4f26 | ecosystem: Environmental > Terrestrial > Soil > Tropical forest > Bulk soil...
TCCGAGGCTTGCTTGCCAGCTGACCGACTGACCAAACACTTGCCCCAGCACATGTCAGGGCGCCAACACACTGAGCGCCTGCGTCCCCGCACCGCGGTCTTGAAATAGACGACATACGAGAGTCTCAAAAGTTCGTATCGGACTATTCGTGGACACCGACGGTCAGCCGCAAATTGACCCGGGTGAGCGTTGAGTGGCCGATGAGGGCCTGGTGTAGATGATTTGGGCTGCGCTTGCGCTACCTCCACTTTCGAACGACGTGGTCCATGGGGAAGCGGTGCGACGATACCGTCACTGAAGCAGCTTGCCTTTGTGTCGTCGTTTTCGCTCCCACGGCCAGGTCATGAGGGCCCAAATGATGAGTATGAGGATGCCCCCGGTCACTAGATACACCGGCCATCGCCCGAGTACGTCCAGCAGCGTCGAGGTGGCGGGTTTTCTGTTGAGGAAGCCGTAATTCGTTCCCGCGAACGTGTTGAACGTGAAGGTAACTGCCGCCCATATCACGGTCGTGATGACCGCGATGCGGTAGCTGCGCCAACGCGGCCGCATCCCACGTCCGAACGTGAGATAGATGGCGGCCCATACGACGAGCAGGTGAATCGCAAAGAATCCAAGGAATTGATAGCTAGGGAAGTCTGGTGCGTATAGAACCGGTGAGATCAACGCCTGTGAGCTTAGGACCAGGCCCCAGTAGTAGCTGAGTGCGTAGGCCCAATGTCGCTGCGACCAAAATGCGTAGGCCGCCGTGACCGTCGCGAGGTCGGTCAGGCGCATCGGCACCGAATGGGCGATGGTGGGCGGAAGCAGTGAATGGATCAGCCCCGCACCGTATATCACCGCAGTGGCAGCCCCAAGGACGCGGCCGAGGAGCCGTGCCTGCGGTTCGCTCTGCCGGCGTCCGATCCAGACCAGCGCCGCGGACCCGATAGCGAACACCGCAAGCACTGCCCAGTGTGAGGGGCCGAACGCGGAGAACTCCCGCTTCGCAGAGATCAGCGCCACCACCTCCGTGGTGTGGTCACCCATCGCCCCCACAATATCGGCCGAGATCACTCCGCAGCGACGACGTCAGGACTGTGGTTATTTCGCGTGTCTCGCAAGAGACGAGATATGAGAGTCTCAAAACTCTGTGTCGTAATCACCGACTGTGAAGCCAACAGTGCCTGGTGGAGTGTCCAATCGCCTATCCTGTGAGAACCGGGGGCCGGGATTGGCGGAGGGTCGGGTGACGGCCATAGCAGCGTGCCGGACGTGTGGCACCGAACCTCTAGAGAATGCCCGGTTTTGCCACGGCTGTGGCTCCCCAGTCCAAGACGGCGATACCCACGCGGAGTACAAGCAGGTCACGGTTCTGTTCGCCGATGTCGTTCATTCGATGGACATCGGCGCGACCCTGGGGGCCGAGCGGTTGCGGGAGATCATGACGAACCTGGTCGACCGTGCTTCGGCGGTAGTGCAGCAGTACGGCGGCACGGTGGATAAGTTCACGGGCGATGGGATCATGGCCGTGTTCGGTGCGCCGGTGGCGTTGGAGGACCATGCCGTTCGGGCCTGTCTGGCTGCCTTGGGCGTTCAGGAGGAAGCGAAGCGGGTCGCCCTCGATGTCCGAGAGCGCGACGGTGTGGAGCTGCAATTGCGGGTGGGACTTAACTCCGGTGAGGTGATCGCCGGTGAGATCGGCTCGGGTGCACTCGGTTACACCGCCGTTGGTGAGCAAGTCGGTATGGCGCAGCGGATGGAATCGGTGGCCCCGCCGGGTGGGGTGATGCTCAGCGCATCCACAGCGCGACTTGTCGATGGTGCTGCGACTCTTGGCGAATCTGAGCTGGTCCAGATCAAGGGTGCCGACGCGCCGGTGCCCGCCTATCGGCTGCTGGGGATGTCGGATCGGGATCGCGGTGCCGCAGGTGCTGAGTCGGCGTTGGTGGGTCGGCGGTGGGAGATGGCCGCTGTGGAGGCCCTACTGCAACGCGCTATGGAGGGCCAAGGCTCGGTCGTCACAGTGGTGGGTTCCCCGGGGATTGGGAAGAGCCGTCTGGTGCGCGAGGTCGCGGTGATGGCTGCGGCGCGGGGTGTGGAGGTGTTCACCGCCTACTGCGAATCGCATACCAACCAGGTCTCCTTCCATGCCGTGGCGCGGCTGCTGCGCGCGGCCACCGGCGTCGAGGGTCTTAACGGGCAGACCGCTCGCGAACGATTGCGCGACCGCCTCAACGACGCTGACCCCGAGGACTTGCTCCTGTTCGAAGACTTGCTGGGCATCGCCGACCCGAATGCTCCGTTACTGGCAATCGATCCGGATGCCCGACGGCGACGGTTGACCGCGCTGCTCAATGCCGCTTCCTTGGCTCGGGAAACGCCCGCGGTCTACGTCGTTGAGGACGCCCATTGGATCGACGAAGTCAGCGAGTCGATGATCGCCGACTTTCTTACCGTTATCCCGCAGACGCCTTCGCTGGTGTTGACCAGTTACCGCCCCGAGTATGAGGGGGCGTTGGCTCGAATACACGGCGCTCAAACCATAGCCCTTGCGCCGCTGAGCAATTCAGAAACAACGGCACTGGTCTTCGAGCTGCTCGGCCCGGACCCCTCGGTGGATGCGCTGAGCCAGACGATCACCGAAAGAGCCGCCGGTAATCCGTTTTTCGTCGAGGAGATCGTGCGTGAACTGGCCGACCGTGGTGTGCTGGACGGTGAGCGTGGCGGCTACGTATCGACAGCCGATGTTGGCGAGGTCAGCTTGCTCGCCAACTTGCAGGCCACCATTGCCGCTCGCATCGACCGCCTTGGCCCGGCGGCCAAACGCACCTTGAGCGCAGCAGCGGTCATCGGCTCGCGGTTCAGCATCGAGTTGCTGGAAACGCTTGGCATTGAACCCATTCTCGAGGACCTTGTGGTGGCCGAACTCATCGACCAGGTCAGGTTCACCCGGCAACCGGAATATGTGTTTCACCACCCGCTGATTCGCGCGGTGGCCTACGAATCACAGCTCAAATCGGATCGCGCTGAGCTGCACCGGCGCGTCGCGGCGGCAATCGAATCCCGTGACCCGGCAGCGGTTGAGGAGAATGCTGCGCTGATCGCCGAACATCTGGAGATCGCCGGTGATCTGCACGCCGCCTATGGCTGGCACATGCGCGCCGCCACGTGGGCGACCAACCGCGACATCACTGCCGCTCGCCTGAGTTGGGAACGCGCCCAAAGGATCGCCGACGCCCTCCCCGCCGAGGACCCCAACCGGGCCGCCATGCGCATTGCCCCGCGCACCATGTTGTGCGGGATTGCGTACCGAGTCCATCTGAACGTTGCCGGAGACCGTTTCGAGGAGTTGCGGGAGTTGTGCGCCGCCGCCGGGGACAAGGCATCACTGGCCATCGCCCTGGCGGGGCTGGTGATGGATCATGGGTATCAGGGCCGGGTGCCCGAGGCATCGCAGCTGGCATCGGAAGCCATGGCCCTCATCGAGTCGGTCGGCGATGCGACCTTGACGGTGGGGCTGTCCTTCGCGCCGATCTACGGCAAGGTGATGGGTGGCGAGTGGCTTGACGGGCTGCGCTGGTCACAACGGGCCATCGACCTCGCCGATGGCGACCCGTCTAAAGGCAACTTCATCTATGCGTCTCCGCTGGCGCTCGCCTTGACTATGCGGTGTTTTGTCCGGTATTTCCTGGGTCGCCCCGGCTGGCGAGACGACATGGATCGCGCTTTGGCCATGGGCCGCAGCGCCGACCCGGTGACCTACGCCGCGGTCGTCTGCTTCGTCAGCGGGGCAATACTGCTTGGCGTGCTGAGGCCCGACGATTCCGCGGTGCGCGAGATCGAGGATGCCGTAAGGATTGCCGAACGATCCGGCGATGACCTCGCGCTGACCATCGCCCAGGTGACGTTGGGCGCGGTGCTGGTCCACCGCCCAACGGCGGCGGAGCGTGACCGCGGCCAGAAGCTCCTGGCCGAGGTCAGCGAGGTGTTCTTGCGCCAGAGATACAACTTATTGGCGTTACCGGGCATCGCGCTCTACTTAGCGCGTGAGAGCGCACGGCGTGGAGATGACGATGAGGCCATACCACGCATGCGCACCGCCCTCGACGATCTGGTCCGCCAGGGACAGCTGCTGTCGAGTGGCATTCTCGGGACGGGTGTTCTGGTGGAGACACTGCTCGACCGCGGGACCGCGGCTGATGTGGTCGAAGCCGAGGCCGCGATTGAGCGATTGGCTGCCGCGCCAGCCGATGAAGGTCTGGTGATGCGTGACATTTGGTTACTGCGGCTGCGGGCACTTCTGGCGCAGGCACACGGCGATGCCGCGACTTATGCGGACTTGCGGGATCGCTACCGCGACATGGCGAAAACGCTTGGCTATGAGGGGCATATCGCGTGGGCCGAGGCGATGCCATGACAGCGGCTGCCCCGTCGGGGGTGGTGACCTTTTTGTTCACCGATGTCGAGGGTTCGACCCGTCGATGGGAATCAGACGCGGACGGGATGCGAACCGCGATGGCCGCCCACGACGAGGTGTTGCGCACGGCGATCGAGGAGCACGGAGGCTGGTTGTTCAAACACACCGGCGACGGGGTGTGTGCGGCGTTCTCGTCACCAAGGGCAGCGGTGGATGCAGCGGTGGCCGCGCTGCGGGCGCTGCAGTTGCCGGTGCGGATGGGGATTACGACCGGTGAAGCCGAGCTGCGCGATGGCGATTACTTCGGCGCGGTGCTGAACCGTGCGGCACGAGTGATGGCCGCTGGACATGGTGGTCAGATCCTGCTTGCTGAGTCGACGGCAAGTCTGCTCATCGGGCTTGATCTCATCGATCTAGGACCGCGCCGGTTGCGGGATCTGCCGATCCCGGTCGGGGTGTTCCAGGTCCAAGCGGAGGGTCTGCAGACCGACTTTCCTGCGTTACGGGCGCTGGATGCGGGTCCGGGGAATCTGCGCCCTGCACCCACGAGCTTCATCGGACGCGAGTCCGAACTCGACGAGGTGCAAGCGGCGGTCAAGGCTCATCGGTTGGTGACGTTGACCGGGGTGGGTGGGGTCGGCAAGACCCGCCTGGCGGTGGAGGTCGCGGCCCGGCTGGCCGATGAATACCCCGATGGTGTTTGGTTTTTCGAGCTGGCTGCGGTCACCGATCCGGCGGCTGTGCCCGATGCGGTGGCGGCCGTGCTGGGCATCACCCAGCAACCGGGTAAGACCGTCAGTGAGTCGGTTGCCGCTGCGTTGGAGGGCCGGGTCCGGCTGTTGGTGATCGACAACTGCGAGCACGTTCTCGCGACCGCCGCCGACCTGATCGAAGCCATACTCGCGCACTCGGCGACTGTACGAATCCTCGCCACCAGCCGCGAAGGACTCGGGGTCGCCCAGGAGCAAGTGTGGCCAGTACCCTCGCTGGACATCGGCGCGGGAATCGACTCAGCGGCGGTGAGCCTGTTCGTCGAACGCGCTCAAGGCATTGCACCGGGCTTCGCGACGGTCAACGGCGATGAAGCCGCCGCAGCCGTCGAGATTTGTCAGCGCCTGGACGGGATTCCATTGGCCATCGAACTGGCCGCCTCGCGGATGGCGTCGATGACCGCCAGTGAAATGCGTGATCGCCTTGATCACCGGTTCCGACTGCTGGTCGGCTCGCGGCGCGGCCTGGAACGCCACCACACGCTGCGCCACGCGGTGGCCTGGTCCTACGACCTGCTCGACAGCATCGAAAAGACAGTGCTGGACCGCTGTTCGGTGTTCGCGGGCGGATTTGACCTGCACAGCGCCTGCGCGGTAGCCGGATCAGATGACCTCGACGAGTACGCGGTCCTCGAGGTGCTCGACGCCCTGGTGCGCAAGTCGCTGCTGATCGCCGACCGATCTTCAGGGCGGACCCGGTTTTCGATGCTGGAGACGATCCGCCAATTCGCCGAGGAACAACTCGCCGCCAACGGCGAAGCATCCGAGATTCGGGCCGCACACTCGCGCTACTTCGCCGGGCGCGAAGCCGACATCCTGGCCCTGTGGGACAGCCCCCGCCAGCATGAGGCCTACGACTGGTTCACGGTCGAGCTGGCCAACCTGCGCGCCGCATTCCGGTGGGCCATAGACCACCGCGACCTCGACGTGGCCGCTGCCATCGCCACGTACGCGGGGCTCTTCGGTTATTGCGTCGAGAACACCGAGCCTATTGCCTGGGCTGAAGAGTTGATCGAGCCTGCCCGCGCCGTCGACCATCCCCGGCTCGCGGCTCTCTACGCGTGGGCTTCGCTGTGCTGGATGGCCGGACGGGTCGAGGCCGCGGTGCGCTACAGCGACGCCGCCGAGATCGTTATCGGCAGGAGCCGCGATGCGATGCCGCTCCCCGACAGTGTCGCCGAAGGCGCGCTTGGAGTTGCGTACATAGTCATCGGGCAGCCCGAGCGGTGGGCCGAGTGTTGCCGCGCCCAGCTTGCGCGCCGCCACGACACCACTGTCCCGCTCCGGGGATCTCTGGTTTTCGCACTCGCGCTCGCCGGGTCGCGTGAGGAGGCAATGGTTGCCGCGGATGGGCTCATCGAGGCCGCCGAGGAAACAGGAAACCCGTACATGCTTTCGTTCGCGCTCGGCGCATACAGCTTCGCTCGCCGCGACGCAGATCCCGTCCGCGCGCTGGACGCCCTGCGTCGGGGCGTGGTGATCGCCCAAGACAGCGGTACCCGGGTCACCGAGTCACAGATGGCGATCAATCTGGGCCAACTCGAGGCCCAACACGGCGACCAGGCGGCCGCACTGGATTACTTCACTCTGGCCATTCGCAACTACCGCGACTCGGGCAACGCCGCCCTTATCCGTAACCCCCTGGCTAGCCTCGCCGCCTTGCTCGATCGGCTCGGACGCCACCACGCGGCGGCCATCATCGCCGGGTTCGCGTTCAGTCCCCTGACCGCGGCGGCGTACCCCGAAGTCACGACCGCGATCGCCCATCTCCGCGATGTGCTCGGCGACCACACCTACGAATCGCTCGCCCGCAAGGGTGAGACGATGACCACCGCCGCCATGGCGACCTACGCATACGACCAAATTGACCAGGCCCGAACAGAGTTGAAGGCTGTCTCGAAATAGAGCATATTCGAGACAGCTTGGCGTCACCGCTCAGATTCGTGGATTGCCCAGGTCGCAATGTCGCATAACTCCCTCTCAAATATTCGAGCGCGCTCAAATCTCGTCTGCGCCAAGGGCCGGCGGCCGCTAGCTCGGAACGGGGTGCCGGACGAACGTCCGCGGCTGGGTGAATGCCCGGATGCCCTCGACGCCGAGTTCCCGCCCTAGGCCGGACTGGCCGCAGCCGCCGAACGGCAGGCGTGGATCCTGCGCGGCCAGGCCGTGGCAGTTGACGCTGACCGTACCCGCCACGAGCTGCCCCGCGATTCGGTCGGCGAGCGCGTCGTCACCGGTCCAGACCGACGCGGTGAGACCGAATTCCGTTGCGTTGGCTGCGGTTACGGCGTCGTCGATGTTGTCGTAGCAGAAGATCGGCAGCACCGGGCCGAACTGCTCCTCGGTGGCCAGCCGCGAGTCCGGGGCCAGGCCGGTGACGACGGTTGGCAGCGCGAAGTAGCCACCAGCGTCGGCGTCCGCGTCGCGGATCCGCCCAGCGGTGCGCACCGAAGCGCCGTGCGCGTCGGCGTCGCCTACCATCGCGGCCACCCGATCACGGCCGGCCTCGGTGTGCAGCGGGCCGAGCGTGGTCTCCTCGGCGAGGCCGTCGCCGATCACCTCGCGCTCGCAGCGCGCGAGGACCGCATCGGCCAGCTCGCCGACCAATTCGGCGGGCGCATACAGCCGCTTGATCGCCATGCAGACCTGCCCGCCGGTGGTGTAGGTCGCGGTCACCAGCCGTTCCACCAGCTCGTCGCTGACCTTGATGTCGGAAGCGATGATGGCGGCGTCGTTGCCGCCGAGCTCGAGCAACACCGGGGTGAGTCGCGCAGCGGCCGCCGCCATGACGGCACGCCCGGTGGCGACGCCGCCGGTCAGCGAGATTAGGTCGATGCCGGGGTGCGTGACCAGCGCCCGGGCGAGGTCGCTGCCCGGGCCCGCCAGCACGTTCACCACACCCGGCGGCAGCGCCGCGGCCAGCGCGCCGGCAAGCTGAAGCGCCGCGAGCGGACAGGTCGGCGGCACCTTGACGACGGTGGTATTGCCGGCGGTCAGCGCCGACGCCAGCTTCGTCATCGTCAGCGCGAGCGGCCAGTTGAACGGAAGCACGAGCGCGGCCACACCGAACGGCTCCCGTTGCAGCCGTGGGTATTTCGACTGCGCATCGACCTGCTCGGGCACCAGCGCGGCCTCCGCCATTGACCCGATGAGCCCGGCGAGGCCCGGTCCCGTGCTGATCTCAAAATTCGCCTCGCTGAGCACCTTGCCGTGCTCGCGGGTGTACAACCGCGCGGCATCGCGGGCGCCGAGCTGTTTGGCGGCCGTGGCCGCCGCGGCCGCGATCGCGGCAACCCGCTCGGCGACGCTGAGGGCTCGCCATCCGAGCGCCGCCCGTCGCGCCGCCGAGACCGCGGCGTCGAGCTGGGCGCTGTCGGCGGCGGGGGCGTGGCCGACGATCTCGGACGGCCGGGCCGGATTGTGCACGGGATAGCTGCCGGCGGCGCCGGGTTGCGGTTCGCCGCCGATCGTCAGCACCGAATCCGTGGAGAGCGCTTCCGTTGCTGTCGTTGTCATCACCCGTCTCCTAACCCGCGTTCCCGGCGGTCTTGACCCGGTGCGGTTGTCCCGCCATCGTAAGTCGATATGACGTGGATCACAGGAGCGGCTCCATGAAGGCGGTCGTGCTGCGCGAGGTCGGACTGCCGACGTCGGTGGAGGACATCGAATTACGGCCTGTCGGCAAGCACGAGGTCCGGGTCCGGCTGGTCGCCAGCGGAGTCTGCCACAGCGATCTGTCGCTGCGCGACGGATCCATACCGACGCTGCTGCCGTGCACGCTCGGTCACGAGGGTGCCGGGATCGTCACCGAGGCGGGCGACGATGTCACCAACGTCAAGCCGGGTCAGCATGTCGTGCTGACGTGGCTGGTGGCGTGCCGGTCCTGCCCGCATTGCCTGCGCGGCGAGCCCCAGCTGTGCCTGCACGCGTACGACCATGCCTACGGGGGGCCCTACGCCGACGGCGCCGGCCCGGTGTGGCCGGGAATGGGTGTCGGGTCGCTGGCCGAAGAGACGCTGCTGCCGGGCACGGCCGTCGTGCCGGTCGACGAGTCCTTGCCGCTCGACCTCGCTGCACTACTGGGTTGCGGTGTGACCACTGGCGTCGGCGCCGTGATGCGCACGGCGGCCGTCCGCCCGGGGGAGAGCGTGCTGGTGATCGGTTGTGGCGGTGTGGGTTTGGCCGCGATCCAAGGGGCCCGGCTGGCCGGCGCGGCGCCGATCATCGCCGCCGACCGTGTGGCCGCCCAACTTCCCGCCGCGATCGCCAACGGCGCAACCGACACCGTCGACGCGAGCGAGGTCGACCTCGGCACCGCGGTGCGCGAACTCACCGGAGGCGCCGGGGTCGATCACGGAATCGAGGTGGTGGGCAAGCCCGCCACGATGCGCGCGGCCTATGACGCCACGCGCCGCGGCGGCAAGGTCACATTGGTGGGCGCCGCCGGGATCTCGGAAGAGGTGTCGTTTCCCGCCCTGTCGTTGATGGCCGACGGCAAGACGATCCAGGGCAGCGTCTACGGTGCCAGCGACCCGGCGCGCGACATCCCGGTGCTCGCCGAGCTTGCCCAACGCGGCCTGCTCGACCTCGAAGCGCTGGTGACGCGGCGGATCGGTATCGACGACGTCGAGGCGGCGTTCACGGACATGACCGCCGGCCGGGGGGCGCGCAGCGTGGTGTGCTTCGCCTAAACATTCAGCGCGACAACGTGATTGCCTGCTCGGGGCAGTTTTGCTCACCGGTGACGGCCTGCGCCTCGAGGTCGCCCGAGACGTCCTCGACACGCACGACGCAGTGGCCGATCTCGTCGGCGTCGAAGACGTCGGGCGCCAGGGTGTAGCAGCGCCCGTGGCCGGTGCAAAGGTCTGGGTCAACCCGGACGCGGGTCACGGCTGGGAGACCGGGAAGACCAGCGGCAGCGACTCCACCGACCGCAGCGCGGCGGTGTAGGTCAGCTGCGTCCCGGGCTTGATCTCGTAATCCGGGATGCGCCGGTGGAATTCGCGCAACGCCACCCGCAGCTCCATCCGGGCCAGGTGGGATCCGAGGCAGCGGTGCGGACCTCCGCCGAAGGCGCGGTGCCGGTTGGGATTGCGGTTGAAGTCCACCAGCTCCGGATCGGGGAACTCGGCGGGGTCCGTGTTCGCCGCGCCCAGCAGCGGGCTGACCCGTTCGCCCTTACTGATGGGGCATCCGCCCACCTCGACGTCTTGCAAGGCGACCCGGGCGACGCCGGGCACCGGTGTCTCCCAACGCAACAACTCCTCGATGGCGCTTGGCAGGACGTCGGGCTGCTCGACGAGCTGGTGACGGTGGTCGGGATGGCGTGCCAGGTACACGAAGAAGCAGTCCAGCGAGTCCGTCACGGTGTCCAGCCCCGCGATGAGGAACAGGATGCAGATGTCGAGCAGCTCGTCGCGCGATATCGGCTGCCCGTCGATGTTTGACTCGATCATCGCGGACAGCACGTCGTCGCGGGGGCTCGCGATGTGATCATCGATGGCAAGCTCGAAGTAGTCGTAGATCTGTTGCGCCACGCCCGCGCAGGTCTCGTGGCGCCGGTCGTAGCCCGAGTCGCCCTCCGGGCGGATCACGCCGTCCTTCCAGACCAGGAATTTGTCGAGGTCTTCCAGGGGCAGGCCGAGCAGTTGTAGGAAGACGGTGCAGGGAAGGGGCACGGCGAACTCGGAGTGGAAGTCGCACTCGCCCCGATCGGCGAACTGGTCGATCATCTCGTTCACCAACTCGGTGACTCCGGGTTCCCGCCGGGCCATCTCCCGGGGAGTGAACAGCGGATCCAGGATGCGGCGGTACTTCGCGTGCTCGGGCGGATCGATTTGCAGCGGGATCATCGGGCGGATGTTGCCGAGATCGACGGCGCCCATGTTCGACGAGAACAGTTCGGTGCGCTTGAGTGCCATCTCGATGTCGGCGAGGCGGCTGAGGACCACCGCCTGCGGCGATCGGAACACCGGGGTCGATTCGCGCAAGGCCTTATACATCGGCTGTGGTTCCGCGAGACCCATCGTCGCCTGATCGACAAACCCTTCGGTTTGTGTCATGTGGTCAGCGTGACACCAAAATCGCCTATTAGGCAATGATTGAATAAATCCGAAATGGTCAATGTCGCTGGTCAGCCGGTTCTGCAGCGAGTACGGTGGTCGTGCGGACGAGTTGGCCGGGCGACCGCGGCTCGCGCCGGTCCATGAGGCTGGCGTCGAGTCGAGGAAAGTCCGGACTTCACAGAGCAGGGTGATTGCTAACGGCAATCCGAGGTGACTCGCGGGAAAGTGCCACAGAAAACAACCGCCACCCTCGCGGTGGTAAGGGTGAAAAGGTGCGGTAAGAGCGCACCAGCATTCCGGGTGACCGGAGTGGCTAGGCAAACCCCACCCGAAGCAAGGCCAAGAAGGCCGCACGAAAGTGCGGCCGCGCAGGTGTTCGAGGGTTGCTCGCCCGAGCCTGCGGGTAGGCCGCTCGAGGCACCCGGCGACGGTGTGTCCAGATGGATGGTCGCCGCCCCGCCGCCGTTGCTTAAGCGTGGCGGCGGGGAACAGAATCCGGCTTACAGGCCAACTCGCCCGCCCCTTGCTAACGCACAGATTTGGCGAGTTTGCGGAGCGCGTTGTCGAGCTGCAAACGGCACCGCTCCGCCAAGTCGGCCTCCTGCTGGAAAAGCAGGCCGTAGGTGAAGGTGTCCTCGCCGGCGGTGTGCGCGGCTTCGGCTTGGTGGCTGAGGTGTTCGCGGCTGACCACGCTGTCCTGGTGATCGCCGAGCAGCGTCTGGATGACCTTCGCCTGCTCGGACACCTGCGTCGCGCCGGTAGCCGCCGCGGTGTAGCGAAGTCGCTTGGCGCGCTTGCGAATTAGGTGCAAGGCCAGGTCGCGTTCGTGTTCGGCCCCCGGTTCCACCCGCGCCGCGGCCTTCGCTGCCCTGCGGACCTTCTTGTACGCGGCATCGATGGTCACCGGCGGCAGTTCCTCGCCCGAAGCGGCGTCGGGAACCTCGGCCACCCAGGCGTCCAGGGCGTCGAGCAGACGGAAGTATCGCTGCGACCTCATCGCGATCAGGGACCGCCGCAGCCCGGTCTGGTATCGGCGCCGGGCACCCTTTACGAGACGTTCTCGGATGCGTCCGTGCACCAGGTCCGGTCGCAGTCCGTTCAGCGCCTGCTCGTAACGATCGGCGAGCACCTCGGCGTCACGGGCCGCGCCCAGCACATTGGCGAGCTCCCGCAGCTCGTCGAGGATCCACGCACTGTCGGACGATCCAAGCGAATCCCGGGAGTCGGCCAGCAGGCTGCGGATCTTGCGGATGGTCACCCGCATCTGGTGCACGGCGTCGTAGGCGTCCGCCCGAACGGCGCGATCCCACAGCAGCAGCTCGTCGACCTGTTCTTGCACCGCGCGGTGTACCGGGTCGGCGGCCGGCAGCGTGCCATTGGGCGGCGCGGTCGTGCCGAGTACCCGGGCCAACTTGGAAGCGTGACCCGCGGGTGCGGCACCCGCGTCGAGCAACCGATTGCTCAAGCGGCTCAACAGCTCGGTGTCAGCGGTCCCATTGCTCTCGACGAGCTCGAGTTCCCACTCGCGCCACTCCTGTTCGGCGGGGCGGGCGTCGGAATCATCGGAAGCGGCCGCCCACGCGGTGACGTGGTCATTGCTGAACTCCGCCAGCGCCGTGCCCTCGGCACCGTAGAGCACTTGGGTTTCACGCTCGGTGGTGATGCGCGCGACCGGTTCGAGCGGATGTTCACGGACGATCGCCATCACGATGTCCCGCAATTCGCTTGGCACCGTGTCCTCGTCCGATGCGTCCAGCGGTGCGCTCACCTCGGTGCGGGCGTCGGGCCCGGTCGGCAACTTCAAATGCCACCCCGCGTCGTGACCGCCGGTGCGACGCCGGAGGGTGATCTTGTGGCGCGCGAGGTCCTGCCTCGGCGTGTCGAAGTACGTCGCGTCCAGCGATTCGATCGGTGACTTGTCGACGTGGGCGACCGCGGCGATGCCTTCGAACGACGGTGACACCGTGGACTCCACGACGTCGAACTTGCGCTCGACCTCCAGATGCCGCGAGGTTTTCGGCGCTTTTACAGGCATTCTCGGCTCCGTTGGCGGTGTTCGGCCGCCCTGTCAGTGTCAGGATGGGCAACCCATAGGGTGCCATACAGCGGTCACGGGCTTAAGCGGCCAGGGTCTTTCTCCAGCCTACGAGTCGAGATGCATGGCCCCACCGGTCAGCTGACGGATCGTTTGAATTTCGTCGTCCCTGAACGGCCGTCCATCGGGTTGCAACAGGTCGTGAAACCATACATCCGGAATCTCCCTGTATGGGTGATCCCACGAGTCCCACGGGAAGTAGGTCTGGGTCTTCCCGGCGACCAATCCCCAATTGAGCGCACCAACCTTGTGGCGCTTAGCAATTGGCAGGATGTCCGCAACGGTGCTGCCCAAGGGCCGGGCCAGGTACTCGGTGCAGAGGATCGGTCGGTCCTGTGAGGCGAGGTCGTCGATGCGGATCTCGAAGTCCGCCGGCTCGCCGTAGGAGTGGAATGTGAGCACGTCGGAGTTGTCGAGCTGAATGCGGGCGATGGCGCTGGTGCTTCCGGCGTCCGGCCATTCGCCCTGCCACACGGCACTCGTCAGGGGTTGAGCGGGATCGACCGAACGTGCCCACGCGAAAACCTGCGGAAGCAAGTCCCCGACGAGCTGCTCCTTGTCCGGCCTCTCGACGGACGCATAGTGACGTGAGGGATTGTCGGGCTCGTTCCACAGGTCCCAACCCAAAACCCGGTCGTCGTTGCGGAATTGGGTCAGCACCCCCTTCACATAGTCGCGCAGGGTACTGAGGTAGCCGCGGTCGCCGAGGCGTTCGGCGCCCGGACTTTGCACCCAGCCCGAGTTATGGACGCCGGGCGTCGGGGCGCGCTGCGGGCCGGCTTTCGGGAACGGGTCCCAGCAGGAGTCGAACAAGACGAAGAGCGGTTTGATGCCGTGGTCGGCCGCGATGGCGACGAACTGGGCCAGACGGCCTTGCAACCCGCGGTAATCCTGGGCCCAGAGCTGGTCGTGCAGGAACACCCGCACGGCGTTGAACCCGGCGGACCGGGCCCAGCCCAACTCGATATGGATGCGCAGGGGGTTGAAGGTGTCGGGCTGGAACATCTCCAGCTGGTTGATGGCGTTCGACGTGACGTAGTTGGCGCCGACGAGCCAGCCTTGCGCTCGGTACCAGCTGTCGGCGCGGTCGGTCGACCACCGGCCCGAGTCCGGCGGGTCGAGGGGCGGTTGTGCGGCGGCGTGAGGCGCTCGGGCCAGCGCGGCGCCACCGGCCAACAGCAGCGTCGACTTCAAGACCGTTCGGCGGTTCACGAGGCCACCACGATTGCCGCCGACGGTGCGTTCAAGTCCCCCTCACGGGGTCGCGATCACCCATAGCGGGAATCGTACATCCTGCCACACAACAGTTTTCGGCAAAATGTGGAAACAGGGTGAGCGGTTAGAAGCAGTGCTCGTCGGCGGGGAAAACCCCGCCTGCCACCTCTTCCGCGTATTGCACCGCGGCCCGACGTAGTTCGCCCCCGATGTCGGCGAACCGCTTGACGAAACGGGCCGGCTTGCCGCCGCTGAGACCGGCCATGTCCTGCCAGACCAAGACCTGGGCGTCGCAGTTCGGACCGGCTCCGATCCCGACGGTCGGAATGGTCAGCTTGCCCGTGATCTGGGTGGCCAACTCGGCCGGCACCATCTCCATGACCACCGAGAACGCTCCGGCTTCGGTAACGGCGATCGCGTCCGCGATGGTCTGTTCGGCGGCGTCGCCGCGGCCCTGCACCCGGAAGCCGCCGAGGTTGTTGACGCTCTGCGGCGTGAAGCCGACGTGCGCCATCACCGGGATGCCGGCCGCGGTCAGGCAGGCGATCTGCTCGGCTACCCGCTTGCCGCCCTCGAGCTTGACGGCGTGCGCGCCACCTTCCTTCATGAACCGGGTGGCGGCGGCCAGCGCTGCGGTGGGCCCGGCCTCGTAGCTGCCGAACGGCAGGTCGGCGACGACCATTGCGTGCTGCGCCCCGCGCGCCACGCCGCGGACGAGCGGGATCAGCTCGTCGATCGAGACGGGCACCGTGGTGTCGTAGCCGTAGACGACGTTGGCCGCCGAGTCGCCGACGAGCAGTACCGGGATGCCCGCCTCGTCGAAGATGCGGGCGGTCGAATAGTCGTAGGCCGTCAGCATGGCCCACTTGTGGCCTTCGGCCTTCATTTTCTGCAGGTGGTGAGTGCGAATTTTTGTTAGCGGCTTGGTGTGCGCTGACGAGTTTGCACCGTAAACGTTCTGCTCAGACATCATTGTCCTTGGTAGTGGTCGGGTCGATCCTCGTGGCCCCTAGAGGTCCCCGGGTTCGTCTGACGCAAGACATTTTGCCATCTTTGCTGCGCAGTTGCACCGCCGGTGGGGTGTGAGACGCCACACGGCTCCGGGGCGCAAGGTAGCCGGCCGGTGGTCCCGCTCATGAGAATCTCAGGCTGGCTCTGGCAGCATATGTTGGCATGGGCCTGTCTCGCCGCGACAAGATCGCGCACACGCTGCTGATCTGGACGGCGATAGCTGCCGTGGCGCTGGTCCTCGCGGGCTGTGTGCGCGTCGTCGGGGGGCGCGCCGGCCTGGCGGGGCCCAAGCTGGGCCAGCCGGTCGAGTGGATACCCTGCCGGTCGTCTAACCCGCAGACCAAGCTCCCCAGCGGCGCGTTGTGCGGAAAGCTGGCGGTGCCCGTCGACTACGACCACCCCGACGGCGACGCTGCGGTGCTGGCGATGATTCGCATTCCTGCGACGGGCGACAAGATCGGGTCGCTGGTGATCAACCCCGGCGGTCCCGGTGAGTCCGGTATCGAGGCCGCGCTGAGCGTCGCCCAGTCGTTGCCCAAGCGCATCCGCGAACGGTTCGACCTCGTGGGCTTCGACCCGCGCGGCGTGGGGTTGTCGCGGCCGGCGATCTGGTGCAACTCGGATGCCGACAACGACCGGCTGCGCACCGAGCCGAACGTCGACTACAGCCCGGCGGGCGTGGCCCACATCGAGGACGAGACCAAGCAGTTCGTCGGCCGCTGCGTCGACAAGATGGGCAAAAGCTTCCTGGAGAATGTGGGGACGGTCAACGTCGCCCGGGACCTGGATGCCATCCGCGCGGCGCTGGGTGACGACAAGCTGACCTACCTCGGCTACTCGTACGGCACCCGGATCGGCTCCGCCTACGCGGAGGCCTACCCCACGAAGGTGCGGGCGATGATCCTGGACGGCGCCGTCGACCCCAATGCAGATCCGATCGAGGCGGATCTGCGTCAGGCCAAGGGATTTCAGGATGCGTTCAACGACTACGCGACCGACTGCGCCAAGCAACCGACGTGCCCGTTGGGCACCGATCCGGCGAAAGCCGTCGACGTCTACCACAGCCTGGTCGACCCGTTGGTCGACCCGGACAACCCGATGATCGGTAGGCCGGCACCCACGAACGACCCGCGCGGATTGAGTTACAGCGACGCCATTGTAGGCACCATCATGGCGCTTTACTCGCCGGGCTTGTGGCATCACCTGACCGACGGCCTGACCGAGCTGGCCGCCCACAAAGGAGACACACTGCTTGCCCTGGCCGATATGTACATGCGCCGAGACCCGCACGGCCATTACACAAACGCCACCGACGCGCGGGTGGCGATCAACTGCGTTGATCAGCCTCCGATTACCGACCGCGCCAAGGTGATTGACGAAGATCGCCGCTCACGCGAGCTCGCTCCCTTCATGAGCTACGGGCAGTTCACCGGTGACGCGCCCCTGAGCACGTGTGCGTTCTGGCCGGTGCCACCGACGAGCAAGCCGCACGCCGTCTCGGCGCCCGGCCTGGCGCCTACCGTGGTGGTTTCGACCACTCATGATCCGGCGACGCCTTACAAGGCCGGGGTGGATCTGGCGAATCAGCTTCGCGGGTCACTGCTTACCTTCGATGGAACCCAGCACACTGTGGTCTTCCAGGGCGACAGCTGCGTTGACGACTACGTGACGGAGTACCTGATCGGCGGCGACACGCCGCCGAGCGGCGCAAAGTGCTAGAGCTCTAACGCTTCGCCGAGCGTGCACTGGTTGCGAATTCGCGGATTTCTAGCGGTGATTGCACGTTCGGTGACGGCTCGATACGAGATCAAGGCGTGACCTTTTCGCGCTATCACGGGTATTAGAAGGTGCGACGATGACTGCCATGTCGCGCCTGAGATCGCTGAGCTCGGCGCTGCTGTCGTTCGGACTTTTGCTTGGGGGCCAATCGCTGCCGGCGCTTCCGGTAGCCGGCGCAACTCCGGAACCCGGCGCCGGCCAGACGCCGAGCCCGGCCCCGCCGGCTGCTGCCGCGCGGCCGCAGTACTGGGGTAGCTGCAGCCAATTCCTGACCGACACCAGCGACGTGCCGACCGCCCAGTGCACCACCGTGTCCGTCCCCGTCGACTACGCCAATCCTGGTGGCGCGCAAGCCAAGCTGGCGGTGATCAAAGTGCCCGCGACGGGCCGGCGGATCGGATCGCTGTTTGTCAACCCCGGCGGCCCCGGGGCATCCGCGGTGGACATGGTGGCCAGCATGGCATCGGACCTCGAAGGCACCGACATCGCCCGCGACTTCGATCTGGTGGGGTTCGACCCGCGAGGCGTGGGCCACTCGACCCCGCAGTTGCGGTGCCGCACCGACGCCGAATTCGACGCCTTCCGGCGCGACCCGATGGTCGATTACAGCCCCGCCGGGGTGGCGCACATCGAGGGGCTGTACCGGCAATTGGCCCAGCAGTGCGTCGACCGGGTGGGGACCGCGTTCTTGACCAACGCCGGCACCGCATCCGGCGCGCGCGACATGGACGTGGTCCGCCAGGCGCTGGGCGACGATCAGATCAACTATCTCGGCTACAGCTACGGCACCGAGTTGGGCACCGCGTACCTCGAGGCATTCGGTGGCCGCGTCCGGTCGATGGTGCTCGACGGCGCCATCGACCCGACGGTGGATCCGGTTGAGGAAAACGTCAACCAAATGGCAGGATTCCAAACGGCTTTCAACGACTACGCCGCGGACTGCGCCCGCTCGGCGGCCTGCCCGCTGGGCACCGACCCGGCCCAATTCGTCAACCGGTACCACGCTTTGGTCGACCCGTTGGTAACCAAGCCGGGACGGACGAAGGATCCACGCGGCCTGAGCTACGCCGACGCGACCACGGGCACCATCAACGCGCTCTACACGCCGCAGCATTGGAAGTACCTGACCGGTGGTCTGCTCGGGCTGGCGCGCGGCACCGATGCGGGCGACCTGCTGGCGCTCGCCGACGATTACGAAAACCGTGATAAAAATGGCCACTACGGCAATGACCAGGACGCGTTCAATGCCGTGCGCTGTGTCGACGCGCCGACGCCGAAGGATTCCGCGACATGGGTCTCCGCGGACCAACGAATCCGCCAGGCCGCTCCGTTTTTGAGCTACGGGCAGTTCACCGGAAACGCTCCTCGCGATCTGTGCGCGCTGTGGCCGGTGCCCGCCACGTCGCGACCGCACGCCGCGGCGCCCGTCGCGCCGGGCAAGGCCGTCGTCGTCTCGACGACGCACGACCCGGCCACCCCGTATCAGGCCGGCGTGAACCTTGCGCGCCAGCTGGGTGCTCCGCTGATCACGTACGACGGGACCCAGCACACCGCGGTGTTCAACGGTAACCAGTGCGTGGATACCGCGGTGATCCGCTACTTCGAGGCGGGAACGTTGCCGCGCGCGTCGTTGCAGTGCCGGTCCTAGGCCGGCCTGAACGGCCGTCTTGCGAGTTCGCAACGGTTGTGAGCGGGCGTCGGTAACACAGAGTTAACAGGTGTTGCCTACTGTTCGGGTTATGGATCGACAGAAGGAATTCGTCCTCCGCACTCTGGAGGAACGGGACATCCGGTTCGTACGGCTCTGGTTCACGGACGTGCTCGGCTTCCTCAAGTCGGTCGCCATTGCCCCGGCCGAACTCGAGGGTGCGTTCGAGGAGGGCATCGGGTTCGACGGATCCTCGATCGAGGGCTTTGCGCGGGTCTCGGAATCTGACACGGTGGCCAACCCGGATCCGTCGACCTTCCAGGTGCTGCCCTGGGCCACCACGTCCGGTCACCACCACTCGGCGCGGATGTTCTGCGACATCACCATGCCGGACGGCTCGCCATCGTGGGCGGACCCACGGCACGTGTTGCGCCGTCAGCTGCAGAAGGCCAACGATCTCGGCTTCTCCTGCTATGTGCATCCGGAAATCGAATTCTTCCTGTTGAAGCCGGGTCCCGACGACGGGTCGAGGCCCATTCCGGTCGACAGCGCCGGCTATTTCGACCAAGCTGTGCACGACTCGGCATCCGACTTCCGCCGGCACGCCATCGAAGCCCTCGAATTCATGGGCATCTCGGTGGAGTTCAGCCACCACGAGGGCGGGCCCGGCCAGCAGGAGATCGACCTGCGCTTCGCCGACGCGCTGTCGATGGCCGACAACGTGATGACGTTCCGCTACGTCATCAAGGAAGTCGCGCTCGAGGTGGGCGCGCGGGCGACATTCATGCCCAAGCCATTCGGGGAACACCCTGGCTCGGCCATGCACACGCACATGAGCCTGTTCGAGGGCGAGGTCAACGCCTTCCACAGCCCCGACGATCCACTACAGCTCTCGGATGTGGGCAAGTC
>Ga0318528_10000113_pt1 | contig 19368 bp, 23 predicted proteins | sample GRESIP052b4f26_FD_202500 | JGI IMG/M metagenome (GOLD analysis project Ga0318528, IMG submission 202500) | Tropical soil microbial communities from Luquillo Experimental Forest, Puerto Rico - GRE.SIPMG.052b4f26 | ecosystem: Environmental > Terrestrial > Soil > Tropical forest > Bulk soil...
GCTATGAGCGGCGCCGTGTCGATGGCTGCTGGATGGCTAACGAAGAGGCGACGCGCGTGATCGAGCGGCTGCTCGCCATGACCTACGAGGATCGCGTGGCCAATCCCTGCATCGGCGTCGAGCGCGCCGATCTCGTGCTCGCCGGGTGCGCCATTCTCGATGCCATCCGCGCCGCTTTCCCGTGCCAGCGGCTGCGCGTTGCCGACCGCGGGCTGCGGGAAGGCATGCTGGTGCAGATGATGCGCGAGGATGGGGTGTGGGACAGCGAGGCGAGGGCGCCTTGAAGGTGCGGGTAAAAACGGCGCGCTCGCATTCTTCGAGGCTCTGGCTCGAGCGCCAGCTCAACGACCCTTACGTGGCGCGCGCCCGGCGCCAGGGGTTCCGCGCGCGCGCCGCCTACAAGCTGATCGAGATCGACGATCGGCATCGCCTGCTCAAACCGGGCGCGCGCGTGGTCGACCTCGGCGCCGCGCCGGGGAGCTGGAGCCAGGTCGCGGCCAAGCGGGTCGGCGCGGCAGAGGCGAGGGGGCGCGTCATTGCAATCGATCGTCTCGGCATGTCGCCCGTGGCGGGCGTCGAGTTCGCGCGTCTCGATTTTCTCGATGCAGGCGCACCGGACGCCGTCAAGTCTCTGCTGGCCGGGGCTGCCGACGTGGTGCTTTCGGATATGGCCGAGAACGCCACCGGCCATCGCAGGACCGATCATCTCAAGATCGTGGCGCTGGCCGAGGCCGCGGCCGACTTCGCACGGGAGGTGCTTGCGCCCGGCGGTGCCTTTCTCTGCAAGGTGCTGCAAGGCGGCGCCGAGACCACGCTGCTCGCCGCGCTCAAGCGGGATTTTGCGGCGGTCAAGCACCTCAAGCCGACGGCGAGTCGCAGCGAATCGGCCGAGCTCTACCTGCTGGCCACGGGCTTTCGCAAAAGTGCAGCCCCGATAGCTCGCGCAGACGAATGAGGCCGCCGGCTCGCGGTGCGCGATCGCGCAAGCGGGATCCGCGCCTAGCCCAGCAGGAAGAGCAGCTTGCTCGCAATCCCGAAGTCCATCGGCTCCAGCTTCACCCAGCCGAGCATCGCGGCAAGCTTGGGATTTAGTTCCTTCCGGTGGATTCGTACGAAGGTCTCGTCCGACATGCTGAAGACGATGCGCGGGGCTGCGGTGCGACCGCGGGCGATCCAGTCGCTGGGCTTTGTGAAGTCGAGCGTCCACTGGCCCCCGTTCGGCCCGGAGACCTTGAACAGGACCACGGTATTCACGTTGCGCACGCGATTGCTTTGCTTTTTCAAGCGCTCCGGCATGATCTTGTCGAAGATATCGGCAGGCAGCGTTTTGGCCCGATTCATGAGACCCTCCAGACCTTTGTCGCTCGTACGCAAGCCTAGCGGGACGCTTGTCCTGAATATGTGACGGACGTCACAAAAAGGCGGTTTGTCAGAGCTTTGAAGACGCTCGGAAGGGAACGCCACCCGCTTGAGCATCGGCTCGAGCCCGGGTGAGGTACATCCGGACAATTGGCGCTGGGGCGACCGCGACCGCTTCACCTGGCGAGCACGAGGGCCGCGGCTATTGGCGCGGCAACACGTGGAAGGAGTGGTAACGCGGGGCCGCCGGCGCCTGTCCAAATTTGAAGACCGGCTCAAGCTTTGAAGAAGCTGAAGAAGTGCCGGATGATCGTGTCCGGCACTTCTTCCTGGATGTAATGGCCGCACGCGATCGCCTCGTGTGCGGCGATGTTGGACGCATAGCGTCGCCATATGTCCAAAAACTCCTTGGCGCGCTCGGGCGAATCGCCGCGTGCGCCCCAGAGCAGGAGCAGCGGCAGGTCGAGCTTCCTGTCCTTGTCGGCCGTGTCCATCTCGAAATCGCAGGTGGCTGTGGCGCGATAGTCGCGGCATGAGCCGGTAATTGTTTTGAGCGTGTAGCAGCGGATGTACTCGTTGAGCGCCGTGTCGGTCAGAAAGCGAACCCCGGTACCGCCGCGGATCATCATGCGGCTCTTGATGAAATATTCGGCCGGCACCGCGCTGATGAGACGCTCCGGAAACGGCTCCGGCTGGGCCATGAAGCCCCAATGCCACGTCCCGATCACCCAGCTCTTGGTGATGTTCGTCCACACGTGATAGTTGGGCAGCACGTCCATGATGCATGCCTTGATGACGCGCTCGGGATGATCGAGGGCGAGCCGGTGCGTGGTGCGCCCCCCGCGATCGTGGCCGGCAATCATGAACCGCCGGTGTCCGAGTTGCTCCATGACCTCGATGAGGTCGCGGGCCATCTCGCGGAAGCTGAAATTGATGTGGTTTTGGCCGGGATCGGGCAGTGAGCTGTCGCCGTAGCCGCGCAGGTCGGGAAGGATGACATGATACTGCCGGGCGAGCGTCGCCGCGACCTTGTACCAGCACGTGTGGTTCTCCGGATTGCCATGGACGAGCAGGAGCGGCGGTCCTGAGCCGCCGTGGCGCAGGCGGATGACGGCTCCGCTGGTGCCCATGTCGATGTGCCGGAAGCCGGGAAAGTGGGCCGCCATCTCGGCCGAGCCCCAGCGCGTGGGGTCGCGTTGATAGTCGGCTTCACTCGCCTGCGCCATGATGCCCATTTTGAGATGCTCCGCGCGCTCAGATGACTGACTCTGCGATCAGGCGCAGCGCTTCGATGCCCGGGCTGCCGGTGAGCAACATGGAATGGACGTGGCGCACTTTACCGGCTTCCTTCCAGGCCTGCAGGCGGTCGCGAATGCGCTCGGCCGGGCCGACCAGCGCGATCTCGTCGACCAGCGCATCGGGCACGGCAGCGACGGCCTCCGCCTTGCGGCCGGCGAGGAAGGCATCCTGGATGCGCAGCGCCTGCGCCTCGTAACCCAGGCGCTTTGCATAGTCATTGTAGAAATTTTTGTCGCGGGCGCCCATGCCGCCGACATAGAGCGCGAGATGCTGCTTGATCGGCAGGCGGGCCTTTTCCATGTCGTCGCACATGGAGACCGGCACGAACGGGCAGATATCGTAGGTCGCAAGACTCCTGTGATTGCTGCTCCTAGCAAAGCCGGCGTTGAGATGCGGCTCGAACAGGTCGAAGCGCTGCGGATTCATGAATATGGGGAACATGCCGTCCGCTATCTCGGCGGAATTGCGGATGCTCGCCGGCGCAATGGTCGCGGTATAGATCTTCATCCGTGCATTGCCGTGCATGATGCTCTTGAGCGGCTTGCCGAGGCCGGTTGCGTCCGGACCCATGTACGGGATCTGATAGTGCTCGCCGGCGTAGGTCAGCGGCTGGCCGCGCTCGAGGATCCTGCGGATGATCTCGATGTACTCGCGGGTGCGCAGGAGAGGCTTGCCGTAGGCGACGCCGTGCCAGCCTTCCACCACCTGCGGGCCGGACGGGCCGATCCCGAGAATGAAGCGGCCGCCCGAGAGCGCGTCGAGCGTCATCGCCGTCATCGCCGTCATCGCCGGGGTGCGCGCCGGCATCTGCATGATTGCGGTGCCCACCTTGATCCTCGATGTCCGCGCCAGCACCCAGGCGGCCGGGGTAACGGCGTCCGAGCCATACGCCTCCGAGCTCCAGACGGAATCGAAGCCCAATGCTTCGGCCTCCAGCACCCGGTCGACCGGCAATGTCATGTCTGCACCAGAATATCCGAGCACGATACCGAGTTTCATTGCTGTCTCCTTGTGTGGCGTCGTTCACACAGCTTGAGCGTGGCGCGCGTTATTTTTCCGCCCGCTCGGCAGCTGGCAGGAGGGTCATGATGACCGGAGATACTGCATTCACCTTTGTCGTTTTGCTGCTGCTCGGGCTGCTGATCACGATGTCGTTGCTGATGATCGGCATTGGTCTTCAGGGCGGGCTGTAGGCGAGGGGAGGGCGGACGAGGTTCCTCGCCCAATTCACACCCTGAGCCAAAAGCTACGTCGTCCTGCCCGGACTTGTTCCGGGCATCCATGTCTTTCGTGCCGCAAAAGGCGTGGATGGCCGGGACACGGGTACCCGCCGCGCAAGCGCGGCGGGGTCCCGGCCCGGCGATGACGTATAGATCAAGTGATTGCGTGACGCACCTTGGCGGATACCCATTCGCTCAAGACGACGGTTGCGATGATGATCAGAAGAATGAGCGACACCTGCGTCCAGGCGAGCGTAGTGATCGCGGCATTGAGCGGCAGCCCGATGCCGCCGGCGCCGACCAGCCCCAGCACTGTCGACTCGCGGATGTTGATGTCCCAGCGAAATACCGAGATGCCGGCGAACGCCGGCAGCACCTGCGGCACGATGCCGTAGGCTGCAACCTGCGCACCGGTCGCGCCGGTCGCACGCACCGCCTCGACCTGACCGGCGTCGATCTCCTCGATGGCTTCGTAGAGCAGCTTGGCGCAGAAGCCGATCGAGCGCAGCGCAATCGCCAGGATGCCGGCGAGCACTCCCGGGCCGATGATGGTGACCAGCATCAACGCCCAGATCAGCGAGTTGATGGAGCGGGACGACACGATGACCAGCAGCGCCGCCGGTCGTATCAATGCAGCGCTCGGTGTGGTGTTGCGCGCGGCGCACCAGGCCACCGGGACCGCCAGCATGATGCCGATCGCGGTGCCGAGCGTTGCGATGTTGATGGTATCCCACAGCGGTCGCGCAAGCTCGCGGATGAAGCTCCAGTCGGGCGGCACCATGCGCGCTGCGAGATCGGCTGCCTGTGCCGGCGCATCCGTGACGAAGGCCCAGATAGTCTTGTCGGAGATCAGCTGCCAGCAATAGACAAAGATTGCTGCGCCGGCGAGCCATGCCGCCCAGATCGCAAGCTGCGCGCCTCGCTCCCGGCGATGCCATACTTTCCGTCCGTGCCGCAGCGCGACCGCCATCACTGCACCCAGCGCCGAAGATAGCCGGATGAATATTCCATCAGCATCACGATGCCGATGATGATCAGCAGGATCGCCGCCGCGGAGTCGAACTCGTAACGGTCGAAGGCAGTGTTGAGCGTTGCCCCGATGCCGCCGCCGCCGACAATGCCGACCACCGCCGACTCGCGGAAGTTGATGTCGAACCGGTAGAGACCGAGCCCGATCATGCGCGGCAGCACCTGCGGCTGCACGGCGTAATTGATCCACTGCAGGAAGCTTGCGCCGGTGGCGCGCACCGCCTCGGCCTGCGCGGGATCCATGTCCTCGATATCCTCGGCGAGCAGCTTGCCATAGAAGCCGATGGTGGCGAACGACAGCGTGACCAGGCCGGCGAACGGGCCGAAGCCGAACAGCTTGACGAAGAAGATCGCCAGGATGATCTCCTGGAAGCTGCGCGACAGCGCGAGGATTGCGCGGCAGAAATAATAGACCGGTGCCGGAGCGATGTTTCTTGCCGCGCCGACGCCCACAGGGATCGAGATCGCAATTCCGATGCTGGTGGAGACCACCGTCATCCAGATGCTTTCCAGGATGCCGTCGGCGATCTCGCTCCAGCGGCTGGCAAAATCGGGCGGAAAGAACGCGGCAAAGAAGCGCGCGCCGCGCGGCAGGCCCTCCCAGACGCGGGACCAGTTCACCTCGATGGTACCCAGCGCCAGCGCCAGATAAAGGGCAGTGCCGGCGCAGATGATCCAGCGCAGCCACGCGCGCTTGATCAGCGGCGGCTTCTTCCAGCGGCGCGGCGCGAGCGCGACGACGCTCATGTCAATCCGGCCATGCGGTCGCGATGCGGCTCACGGCTTTCCGGCGGGATCACGCCGTCGGTGTCCGCCTTTTCGCCGGGGTCCTCATCGACGTTGCGGATCGTGGCCGACCAGTCCTCCTCGCCGTAGATTCTGGTCAGCGCCTCGGCGGTAAGGCCGCTCGGCGCCCCGTCATAGACGATCTCGCCAAGCCGCAGGCCGACGATCCGCTCGGCGAACATCTGCGCCAGCATGACATCGTGGATGTTGATGATGGCGGCGAGCCTGCGCTCTGTGCACAGCTCCTTGATCAGCCGCATGATCTGCCGCGACGTCTTGGGATCGAGCGAGGCTGTCGGCTCGTCCACCAGCAGGAGGTCCGGATTCTGGATCAGTGCACGGCAGATGCCAACCCGCTGCCGCTGGCCGCCCGACAATTCGTCGGCGCGCTTGTCGGCGGCTTGATCGAGGCCGACGCGCCCGAGCAGGCGAAACGCCTCCTCGACGTCGGCTTGCGGAAATCTCCGCATGTAGCTCTGCCAGAAGCCGACATAGCCCAGGCGCCCGCTGAGCACGTTCTCCATCACGGTGAGCCGCTCGACCAGCGCGTATTCCTGGAAGATCATCCCCATGCGCCGGCGCGCACGGCGCAATTCGCGGCCCGCAAGCGCCGTGATCTCGGTGTCGTTGAGCGAAATCCGTCCGGCGGTCGGCTCAACCAGGCGGTTGACGCAGCGGATGACGGTCGATTTACCCGCCCCCGAAGGCCCGATCAGCGCCATCACCTCGCCGTCCGGCACTTCGAGGTCGATGCCCTTGAGCGCCAGATCGCCGGTGCGGTAGCGCTTGGTGAGCCCCCGGATCCGGAGCATCTTACTTGCAGGTGTATTTGACGCCGTTTGCCGCGTCGATCTTGCGGATTACGCTCCAGTCCTTCTGATAGGTGATCGGGAGGAAGCGGTCCTCGTTCTTGAACTCCGCCTTGAGTGCGGACCCTTCCCACGGGAAGGTGAAGAAGGCCTGCGTGATCTTCTCGACCAGCGCCGGGTCGAGATTGTGGGCGTAGCCGTAGCCGGTGGTCGGGAAAGTCTCGGACTTGTAGATGGTCCTGACCTTGGCGCGATCGACGACCTTGCGCTCGAACATGCGGAACATGACCTCGTTGGCCACCGCAGCGGCGTCGTAATCCTTGTTGGCGACGCCGATCACGGAGTTGTCGTGCTTGCCGGAAAACACCGGGTTGAAATCCCGGTTGGCCTCGAGGTCGAAGTCCGCCTTCAGGATTGCGGACGGCGCCTTGAACCCGGAGTTCGAGGTCGGCGAAGTGAACGCCACCTTCTTGCCCTTGAGGTCGGCCGGCGTCTTGATCGTGCTCTCGGCCGGCACGATGATCTCCATCTCGTAGCCGAACTGGCCGTTGTTGCTGCCCATGATGGCGAACGGCACAAAGCCCGCGCAGTTGACCGCGATCGGATTGGAGCCGGTGTTGAATCCCGCAACATGCAGCCGGCCGGAGCGCATCGCCTCGATCTCGGCGGCGTTCGACTGCACAGGGAAGAACACCACCTTCTTCCCGGTCGTCTGCTCCATGTGCTTGATGAAACCGTCCCACGCCTTCGCATAGACCGCCGGGTCCTCGACCGGGGTGTAGGCGAAGATAAGCGTCGACGGGTTGGCCAGCTGCCTGGGATCGGTCGGCGCATCGGCAACGAGATCGCCGTTGCGATCGCAGTAGGCCTTGTCGAGATCGCCGCGCGGACAGTCCTGCGCGCAGGCCGCGCCGATCAATCCGGCGCCGAAGACGGATGGAGACAAAAGCCGCGCGAAGCTGTTGATCTGCCATGCCATGCGCGTTCTCCGGTTCGCTCTGCCCGTGCCAACCCGCATGACTGCTGCCATGATGGCCGCCCGGCACGCTCGCTCATGCTCGGCAGCTTAGCCGGCCGCTCGGAAAAGAGAAATTGGGCCTATGCATGCAGGAACACTTTCGCATCAGGACGCTGGGGCCGCGCGAGATTGCGCTTGCTCTCGACTGGGCGGCGGCGGAAGGCTGGAATCCCGGGCTCGCCGATGCGACCTGCTTTGCGACGGTCGATCCCGCGGGCTTCCTGGTCGCCAATCTCAATGGCGACCCCGCGGCCACCATCTCGGTTGTCAACTACAACGACCGGTTTGCCTTCCTTGGCTTCTACATCGTGCGTGCCGACCTGCGCGGCCGTGGGTACGGCTCGCGCATCTGGCAGACCGGCATGGCGCACGCCGGCTCGCGCAGCGTAGGCCTCGACGGCGTGGTGACGCAGGAGGAGAACTACAAGAAGTCCGGATTTGTGCTTGCCTATCGCAATGTGCGCTATGGCGGCGTGATTGCAGGCCCGCCGTCTTCGCCTGCGCAACCGGCCCGGGATGCTGTCACGAGCGGCATGATGGCCCTCGCAGATATCCCGTTCGCGGCGATCGAGACCGACGATGCCCTGGTGTTTCCCGCCTCGCGCGCGGCGCTTCTGCGCGCCTGGATCGATGCTCCAGGTCACATCGGACGCGCCATCATGCGCAATGGCCGCCTTGGCGCCTGGGGCGTGATCCGGCCCTGCCGGCGCGGGTTCAAGATTGCTCCGCTGGTGGCGCACGATCGTGCATCGGCCGAGACGCTCTTTTCCGCTCTGGTCGAGGCGGTCGGCGCAGGCGAAATCTTCATCGATGTCCCCGAGCCGAATGCCGAGGCCGTCGCGCTGGCGCGCGCGGCGGGGCTTGCGCCCGTATTCGAGACCGCGCGCATGTACAACGGCTCCATACGCCCCATCCGCCTGGAGCGAATATTCGGCGTCACCAGCTTCGAGCTGGGGTGAACCGTTTCAGCTTGTCGCCAGTCTTCGCGGCAATGGCGACGCCAGTGCGAACGAGAGCTGCGCAAGGCCCGCCGTCAATCCCATGCCGACGATGAGCTTCCAGGCGAGGTCATAGGAGCCCAGCAGGTCGAAAAGCAGCCCGCCGCCGAAGGCGCCAACGAAGCTGCCGAGCTGATGGCTCGTGAAAGCGATGCCCTGGATCATCGCCTGCCAGCGCAGCCCGAACATCTCCACCACGGAGCCTGCAATCAGCGGACCGACGCCGAGCCACAGAAAGCCCATCACCGCCGCGAACAGGAGCGTGCTCAGCGGCGTCGCGGGAAGCATGAAATAGACGCAAAGCCCGAGCGAGCGCATGGTGTAGATGAGGCCGAGCAGCGCCTGCTTCGACCAGCGCCCGCCGGCCCAGCCGAAGAACACGCTGCCGAGCACGTTGAAGCAGCCGATGACGCCGAGCGCCTCGGCGCCCAGCATCACATCCATTCCGCAGATCGCGAGGTAGGACGGCAAATGCGTGGTGATGAACAGAAGCTGCAGCCCACAGACGAAATAGGCCCCGGCCATGACAAGGAACGGTGCGGACCGCAGGGCGAGCGCCAGCGCCGCCCCTGCTGATGCTTCGCTCCGCGTCGCACCCGCAGCCGGCAGAGCGATCTTATCCACATTTCCGGCGAACCACGCGGCCGGCAGCATCGCGAGCGCAAGCGTGAGGAAGCCGAGAATGCCCGCGCGCCAGCCGAACGCGACGGAGAGCGCCTGTCCGAGCGGCGCGGTCAGCAGCGCCCCCAGCGATCCCACGCCCGTCACGATGCCCAGCACCAGGCTGCGCGTCTCCCTGCCCACCGAACGGGCTGCCACCGCGAAGGCGATGGCCGACGCCGTGCCGGCGAGCGCGACGCCGATGAGCACGCCGGCGCTGATCATTACGCCGAACAGTCCGTGCGCGAGCGAGAGAAGCAGCAGCCCCGCGCAGTAGAGCGCGGCTGCGGCCACCATCACCGGGCGGAAGCCGACGCGCACCACCAGCGCGCCGGCAAAGGGCTGCAACGCACCCCAGGCCAGATTCTGCACCGAGATCGCAAGCGTGAATTCCGAGACCGAGATCGCGATATCGCGCGTGAGCGACGGCATCACCAGCCCGAGGCTCTGGCGCACGCCCATCGACAGGCTCAGCATGACCGCGGCGCCGATCAGGATCGGGGCCGCCGGACGGATGCTTGTGATGTCTGCCACTCTTCCCGCAGCAGGTCAGGCGGCGCGCGGCCTCTCGGTGCCCTTCACGAACATCCGGTATCCCGAGCGCACGTTCGGCCAATAGTCCCAGATCGCATAGTGCTGGGTGCAGCGGTTATCCCAGAAGGCGATCGAATGATCCGTCCAGCGGAACCGCATGCTCCAGTGCGGCCGGGAGAGGTGGTCGTAGAGAAACTCCAGCACGCCGCGGCTCTCGCCCGCCGGCACCTCGTTAATGTGGCTGGTGAATTCGCGGTTGACGAACAGCAGCTTGCGCCCGCTTTCGGGGTGACGAACGACGATGGGATGAACCGCCGTCGGATAGACATCCTTGTTCTTGTCGAACGCGCGCGCGCCGTCATGGGTCGCGGTCTTGTCCTCGAGATAGGCCTTCATTCCGGGGCTCAGCTCCTCGTAGGCCTTGTAGGCCGAGAGAAACATGGTGTCGCCGCCGCCGTCGGGCGGCACCTGCTCCTGGTAGAGGACGCTGTACATCGGCGGGATCTCGGCACAGCTCTGGTCCGAGTGCCATTCCTCCCCGGAGACGCGCTTGGAGCTGGCGTCGAAATACTGCTTGCGGATTGCGGGATGGCCGGGGATCGCCTTCGATGCGGTGCCGTAGCCTCCGACATGGACGTGAGGTTCGCCGAAATAGCGCACGAAGCGCTCGTGGGATTCGAAATCGAGCTTCTGGTCGCGGAAGAATACGACACCATGCGCGATGATGGCCGCATGCACCTCGTGCACCTGCCGGTTGCTCAGTGGCCGGGTCAAATCGATATTGCCGATCTCGGCCCCGATATGGGGCGTCGAGGGAGTGACGGTGATGGTATCGTAGCTCATGAACCTGCTTCCCATCGCTGCGTGCCCCAAGGCGCCGGTTGATTTGATGCGCCACGGGAGCGGGTGACTTTAGCTTCGAATCGCCGGCCCGCTCCACCATTTTGTTCAAGCGTGTCCTCTCTTTTTCGCAAAACAGCTTCCCGCTTGGATCAAGCCCGGTCGTGCCCGAGGCGAGGCTTTTTATGGGACATGCTCTGTCGCATTGGATATTGTGCGTGCGCGGCCCCGGCTTTGCGAAGACCGGATGCCGTTCGCGCGCCAGCCGGGCAAGGAGAGAATTCGTGGCCCACACCGACGCAGCCCCCACCGGCTCGCAAAGCTTCATCCCGGTGATCGACATGGCGCCCTATCGCGAGGGCACGCCCGAAGGCAAGCGCCGGGTCGCGACGCAGCTCGACCGTGCATGCCGTGAGGTTGGCTTCTATATCCTCGTCGGTCACGGCGTCGATGCGCGCTCGATCGACGAGGTCGACGCCGTCTCGCGCGAGTTTTTTGATCTTCCGCTGGACGAGAAGATGCAGGTGCATATCGGCAGCACGTCCGGCGCGGTCGGCTATGCTGCGGTTGGCGACATCGCGCTGGCCTATACGCGCGGCCAGGTCGCGCCGCCGGATCTCAACGAATCGTTCCAGATCGCGAAGGTCGACGTGACGGACGATCGCTATTTTCAGAGCGAAGCCGCGCGCGGCATGATCCCGGCCAATCGCTGGCCGCAGCGCCCAGCGGCGTTGAAGACCGCCTATACCAGGTATTATCTGACAATGGGCGAGCTTGCCGCCGATCTCATGCGGCTCTCGGCGCTCGCGCTCGGCCTGCCCGAAGCCTATTTCGACGACAAGATCGACCGCCATATCAGCCGCCTCAACGTGCGCCTTTACCCCGAGCAAAGAGTTGCTCCGCTGCCCGGCCAGCTGCGCGCTGCCGCGCACACCGATTATGGGACCGTGACCATTCTCAAACCGGGTGACACCGTCGGCGGCCTTCAGGTCGCCGATCGGGACGGAAACTGGCACGATGTTCCGAATATTCCCGGATCGTTCGTGATCAACCAGGGCGACCTGATGACGCGCTGGACCAACAATCGCTGGCTTTCAACCCTTCACCGCGTGGCCAACCCTCCCGCGGCGGCCGGGGGCGGATCGCGCCGCGTCTCCATCGTATTCTTTCACCATCCGAACTACGATGCGGTCGTGTCCTGCCTGCCGACCTGCGTTGATGCCGGCACTGCACCGAGATATGAGCCGATCACGGTGAGCGACTATTACAGCGTGAAGAAATCGCAGCAGCGCATGGCGCGGGCGAAGGGGCTTGCATCGGCGACACCCTGATCGATCGCCCTCGTTGTTGCTCGTGTGGCACGGTTCGTGCCTCGACGCCTGCAAGTTCCTTGTGAGGAGAGCATGCCGTCACGCGCTTTGCTCCTTGTCTTCGCAGTTCTGCTTGCGGCCTTGCACGGCATTGCAGGCGCATCCGCGCAGGATTGGCCAAATCGCCCTCTGACCTTGGTGGTGCCGTGGGGCGCCGGTGGCGGTACCGATGTGATGGCGCGAATCATGGCGCCCCGCATGTCCGAGATCTTGGGTCAGCAGGTGATCGTCGAGAACATCACCGGCGCCGGCGGAATGATCGGCTCGACGCACGTCGCCAAGGCGGCGCCCGACGGCTACACGTTCGTGTTCGGCAGCCGCTCCGATGCCATCAACATGACGCTCTACAAGCAGCGGACCTACAGCCTGCGGGACGACCTTGCTCCCGTGGTTCTGGTTGCCGACCAGCCGACGATCCTGGTCGCGCGCAAGGATCTGCCGGTGGACGGGCTGCAGGACTTCATCGGTTATGTGAAGCGCAACGCGGCCGCCGTACGGCTGGGCTCCGCCGGCATCGGCGCTACCGGCTTTGTCGATTGCGCCATTTTCAACGGAATGATCGGGGTCGACATCCAGGCCATCCCGTACCGCGGCAGCGGCCCCGCCATGGCGGACCTGATCCGCGGCCAGTTCGACTATTTCTGCACCATCAGCGGCTCGGCAGCAGGGCCGCTGCAGAGCAATCTGATCAAAGGCATCGCCGCGTTCCGGCGCGAGCGCCTGCCGTCGTTGCCAAGCCTGCCGACCGCCTCCGAGCAGGGGATGCAATTCGAAGCCTCCACCTGGTTCGGATTCCTGGTGCCCGGGACGACCCCGCCGGCGGTCATCCGGAAGCTGCACGACGCCGGCGTCGCCGCCATGGAGACGCCCTCGGTGCAGGAGAAGCTCGCAGCGAACGGAACGTATGTCGTGGCGCCCGAAAAGCGATCGACCGAGTATTTCCAGAGCATGATCCTTCCCGAGATCGAGAAGAATGCGGCGCCGCTCATCGCAGCGGGAATGTCGGTCGAGTAGGGCTCTTGAGTGCCAAAACGAGAATCCCTCTCTTTTGGTCTTGCGTCAGCTTCGGCCGAGAGGCGGGCGCGCGCTTGTTCCGGCCGGAACGACTCGATCTAACGCTGCAGCATTGAGCTGCTCGAAACCGGCGGTTGGATTACCGCCATGACATCCCTGGCCCTGGGCAACATCGAGATTGACCAAGCCGTGGTAAACGCAATCGTCGCTATAATCGCAGCAGCTAATGTCACGCTCGGGCGCATGACGCCGACCTCCGGATCGATCATCTCCGCATGGGGTTCATTGGCGCCTTTCGTGCAGGGAGAGTGTGAACTACCTCACACAGGCAGGCGATTTTTTGCGTCCGTTGGGGGTCCGCAGCACCTCGGCAACCGGAATTGGCCTTCGCGTATGAGCTGCCGTTGGGTTTGACGGTCCGCCGGTGAGCTGAAGGGTCTTCTTGTCAAGAATGGCGTGGGCGCCGGGCCTGATCCCCCGTGGCAGACGGGCAAGAGCGATGGAAGCGGTGTGGCCGATGGAAGTGCTATTGATACAGCATGAACGATTTTGCTGCGGCTTTTCAGAGAGCGTTTGCGCTCATTGCTGGCTTTGACGCCGAACTGCGCGAAATTGTTGCACTGTCACTTGGGGTGAGTTTATCGGCCAGCGCATTGGCCTTTGCGATTGGCGCACCGCTCGGAACGGCTCTAGCCGTATATCGCTTTCGCGGCCGCGAAGCCCTAGTTGTCATTGCCAACGCGCTGCTTGGGTTGCCACCAGTGGTGGTCGGGCTTGTCGTCTATCTCTTGCTGTCGCGTGCCGGGCCGCTCGGATCGTTCGGCATCTTGTTCACGCCTGCCGCAATGATCGTTGCGCAATACGGGCTCGGCACGCCGATCGTTGTCGCACTTGTTCATCGTACTATGGTGGAACACTGGCGGGCCTACGGGGACGCCTTTCTTGTCGACGGAGCCTCGCGGTTGCGGACGTTATGGCCGCTGATGCGCATCGGGCGGGAGGGATTGCTGACCGCGTATCTCGCCGCCTTCGGCCGCGCTATCGCCGAAGTTGGCGCCATCATTATCGTTGGTGGTAATATCCGCGGCTATACGCGCACCATGACGACGGCGATTGCCCTTGAGACCAGCAAGGGCGATCTGAGCCAGGCGCTGGCGCTCGGCATGATCCTTGTCGTGCTCTCGATAGCAGTCAGCGCCACGGCCCTCTACTTCGGGCGCGGGCTGAAGGACAGCTAATGTATGGCTTCGGCGCGCGGTGGAAAGAACACCTCCTCGCCGTTGATCTTGTATGATGTGATCGCATCAAGGCCGGGCTTCGTGGTCAGCCATTCATGCCAAATCTTCGCGTCTGCGAATTTGACTTTCGGCCATTTGGCGGGGTTCACCAGGATGCTGCCATAGGGGTTGAACAGCATAGCGTCGCCTTCGGTGACGATTTCAAGATTCTGCCGGTTCTTGAAATTGGCCCACGTGGCGCGATCGGTCAGCGTGTAGGCGTCCATCGCCGCGGCAATGTTGAGAGTTGCCCCCATGCCTTGCCCGAGATCGCGGTACCACCCGTTGCGCGGGTCCGGCTGGATACCGGCGGATTTCCACAGGCGAAGCTCCATCCGGTTGGTTCCGCTGTCGTCGCCGCGGCTCGCAAATGGCGCCGCGGCGGCTGCGATTTGTTCAAGCGCCTTGCGCGCATCTTTCAAGCCGCGAATGTGAGCCGGATCGCTCTTCGGCCCGACAATGACGAAATCGTTGTACATCGCGTCACGGCGATCGATGCCAAAGCCCTCGGCGACAAACTTGTCCTCGCCGACGCGATCGTGGACGAGCAGCGCATCAGCGTCGCCGCGTTCGCCTATGGCGAGCGCCTGACCGGTCCCGACCGCGACGACATGGACGCTCAAGCCCGTTGCGGCTTTGAAGATCGGCAGGATGAAGCCGAACAGGCCGGAATCCTGCGTCGAGGTAGTAGAGCTGAGCGTAATGAACCGCTCATCAGCCTGTGCAGCGCTGACTACGATGATTGATAGGATCAGCGCGACAATCTGGATCATCCTTCGAGCATATCCAAATCGGATTCCGATGTCTGCACCCGGTCAAAACCGGGCTATCGCGCCGCAATATTTACAGCTGCTTCACCTCAATCAACAGACAAAGAATTACCTCTTAGCCGCGCTGTCAGCCGACGAACGAGGGTGGCTATCATCGTGATGGTCAAGTGACAGAGTCTAGTCATGATCAGCAGAATTGGGCGCGCGAGTCCGCCATCTCGGATGGCCATCGGAATAATCAACTATTTGACTTGGAGCGCGAATTATTCAGAGTGCGTCGTGAGAGCATTCCGCCCGAGCAGGACGATGCCGGGCGCATGTCCAACCGCACATTGGTGCTTCCACGACCGGGATGGCAATCCGTGATTTTGACGATGATCGTACTGGCCGGCCTCCTGGGAGCGAGCGGTATTATGCTTGCGGCCGCCGCTGCCCACGTCGCTCCCGGCACTGGGCTTGACGGCGCCGCCTACATGCTTCTGCTCCACGCAACAGCGCTGCTGAGTGGGACCGCGCTGCTGCAGCAGGGTGCGCTGCCGCGGTTGCCGATGCTGGTGGTACTCATCGCATGGGCGCTCGGCGCTACCCTGTTTTCCGGCGATATCGCATTGCGCGCTTTCACCGGCCATCGTCTTTTTGCAATGGCGGCGCCGACCGGAGGCACTATCCTGATTATTGCCTGGCTCGCGCTCGCGGTCATTGCCGTGGGAGGTTTGGTGCGGAGCTAGCCCAGACGGCCGTCACTGCTTCCACAGGTGGCTGAACTCGGTTGCGACCAGGTTCTCGTAAGGCACGGCATCCTTGATCAGGCCCGAGCCCTTCGCAAATTTCATCAGACCGTCGACGGCGGCGCGGGATATCTCAGCGTCGTAAAACGGGGCGTCGCGCTCGATGAGGCCGGCGATCAGTTGCGCCTCATCGGCGGGAAACAGTCCTTCCGCAATCCTGGTTGAGATCGAAGGGTCCGCTTTGAGAGCTGCCTGCGCCTTGATTATCGCCCGTACCGCGCCCGCCGCCGCTTCCGGATGCTCACGAATGAGGCGCTCGGGCGCGGTGAGCGCCGCAAAGTTGTAGTAGCGCGCTCCCGCAGGACCGTCTCCGCGTCGCAGATCGAGATGCAGTTTCGCGAGACCGAGGTGTTCGCCCAGCGCCACGCGCATTCCGTTGCCCCAGTAGGCGTCGGCCGTGTTCTGTATGATGGTATCGACGCCGTTCCTCGCCATGAAGTCCTTGTCGCCATAGGGGGGCGGCGGAGGAACAATCCGGACATTGTCCCGGTCGACATCGATGCCGCCCTGCGCCAGCATGTGGCGCAGCGCCATCTCCGGCCACGCCGGCGACGCGGAGATGCGTAGCCCCTTGAGCACCTCGAGGTCTCCGCGCTTGGCGGGAAGGCTCGCGCGCACCGCCAGGAACCAGTAGGAATACTGCGATAATGCGCACAGCAGCTTTATCCCTTTCCAGGCGGGAAACGCCCGCGTGCCCGCGTAAGCCGGCCCCGCGATGAAGTCGAGCTTGCCCGCGCGCATGAGCTCGGGTCCTTCCCGCTCGTTATGGACGAATTCGATGTCGACGCCTTCCTGCTTGAACAGGCCGAGCTCGACGGCCGCGATGGCGACGAAATAGGAGGGGGAATCAAAGTCGGGCACCCATATTCGAAACATCTGAAAACCTCGTTCGATGAGTGGCGACGCGACGGCTCACACCGGCTTGATGTTGGCCGCTCGGATGACCGCGCCCCACTTTTCGGTTTCGTCGGCGATGAGCTTGCCGAACTCGGCGGACGACAGGGCGAGCGCCGTGGCCCCGAGCTCGGTCAGGCGCGCCTTGATCCCGACATCCGCAAAGCCCGCATTGATGTTTCCGTTCAGCCTCTCGATGATGTTGCTCGGCGTGTTCCTGGGCACGGCGACGCCGTTCCAGGTGGCCGCCTCGTAGCCCGGCAGAAACTTGTCCACCGTCGGCAGGTCCGCCAGCGCCTCCGAGGGCACGGCGCTGGTGACGGCCAGGGCGCGCAATTTACCCGCCCTGATGTAGCCGATCGACGCGGGCAGCAGATCGAACATCACCTGCACCTCCCCGCTCAGCAGATCGATGAGTGCGGGTGCCGAGCCGCGATAGGGCAAGTGGCGCATGTCGACGCCGGTCATGAACTTGAAAAGCTCGGCGGCGAGATGCGACGTCGATCCGATGCCGCCCGATGCGAAGTTGAGCTTGCCCGGATTGGCCCTGGCGTAGGCGATGAGCTCGGGAACCGTGGTCGCCGGGACCGATGGATTGACCTCCAGGACGTTGGGGACGCGAAAGACGCCTGCAACCGGGGCGAAGTCGCGGATGAAGTCGAAACTAAGGTTGCCATAGAGGGTCGCGTTGATGGCATTCGCGGATGTCGCCCACAACAGCGTATAGCCGTCGGGGGATGCCCTCGCGACCAGTTCGGTGCCGATGTTGCTGCCGGCGCCGGGCCGGTTGTCGAAGATAAACGGCTGACCCAGCCGCTCCGACAGCCATTGTGCCATCAGTCGCCCGATCACGTCGGAGGAGCCGCCGGGCGGAAAGCCAAGGACGATGTGCACCGGCCGCGACGGATAAGCCTGCGCTGTCGCTGAGCGGGGCAGAGCCGCGAGCCCGGCACCTGCTGCCAGCTGGACGACGGTTCGGCGGGAAGGTTTGATGGCGCTCCGCCACTCGAAATCCATTCAGACCTCGAAGCGCAGCGCAATGCCGAGATCGCGGGTGAGATAGCAGTTCACGTGATCCGTCTCGTTGGTATCGGACAGCTCGAGATTGAGAAAATCCACCGTCGGCGCCGTGAAGTATGGGCCTGCGTGCCAGGTGCCGCGATGCAGCTTGATGGCAAGCGTGCCGGGAACGCGGAAGGCGCGGATCGCCTCCGGATCCGGCATTACCGCGCGGTCGTCGGGCGCGATCGGCGGCGCCACCGCAATCAGCCACTCCTTGCCTCCCATTGCGGCGAGGCATTGCGTGACCCGGCAATGCCGCGTGATCCTTTCGGCGCGCAGCCCGCGCTCGTGGAGCCGCATGATGGTGAGCCGGGGCGTTCCGTTGGTCAGCACCAGCTGCGCGTCATGCGGCCCGAATGTCGTGCCGTCCTCGGCCGGCGCAATCACCTGCCCGAACGGCGCAAAGCCGGCGGCGTCGATCGGGGCGGGCTTCAGCACGATCTCTCTTGTCATGGCAGCCTCTCGGAAATGCCCGGTTTCAAGTTTTCACCGGGAGCGGGGTCTTGTCGAGGGCTTCGCTGAGTCCGGCATTGGCAGTCCGGCACCTGCAAAAGCTCGCTGGTGCAGGCCCAGCAGCAGGCCTTTGCCTGGATCGGCCAGCAGGTGCAGATGCAGGCGACGTATCTTGCCTATATCGACGTGTTCTGGGTGCTCACCCTGATCTCCGCCGGCACGGTGCTGCTTGCGTTTCTCCTGCGCAAGGTGAAGCTGGGCGCAGCCCCTGCGATGGCCCACTGAACGGGAGCGCCGCTTCCCATGCTTCCCCCTTGCGGGTCCCGATGCGCGGCGTTTGCGCTCATGGACGCTTCAGGAACCTCAGATAGAATGCTGCGAACACCAGGACAATTCCGACGTTGACTATCAGCCGCTCCCAGAACCGGTTCTTGAAGAACATGACGTCCACGCCGACCACGACGGCTACGAGCGCGAGCACGTAAAGCACGACGGCAGCCTGTCTTCCCATCCTTCCCTTGCTACTACGTGCTGCGGAGCGGGGCCAGAGCGGCGCGCACGCTCGTAGCCATCGTCCGGCAAAACGGCCTGACGCGAGGTTGATAGCATCTGCCGTCGCCGACAAAGGCATGGTCATGGCTACAGCGGCTCTGTCACGCAACCGGCAGGGCCGTTGTTCATTTTCCCAATCAGATGCCTCGCGCCGCGCCACTCTTCACTGCGCCGCCATCCGCCGTGGTGGGGCCACAACCAGCTCGTACGTTACCTCCGTCTCCCCCCTTGCCTTGGAGTGCTCGACGAGACCGTCCAGGATCAGCCCGTCCCTCGCTTCCTGCCGGCTGTTGCCGTAAGCCCAGCTCCACAGCCGACCGGTGTCGTCCTTGACGTAAGCAATCCAGTATTTGCCGTATAGCCGAGCGAGCGCCGCGAGCAGCTCTTCTGTCTCTTCGGGAGGAACCTCTGCTGTCAGCGTACCCGCCCTCAATCTCAGCGTGACCAGGCACTTTTCAGTCATGCCGCTGACTACCCTGAGTCGGCCAGCCTGGTATTATAGCGTGTTTCCTGACGTTGAGGCAGTCGCGGTTTACCTCTCCCCGCAGGGGAGAGGTCGGAATGTGCGCGCCGCGCGCGCACATTCCGGGTGAGGGGGTCACAAACCGTTATCGAGCCGGCCCCCCTCACCCGGAT
>Ga0318528_10000117_pt1 | contig 19255 bp, 19 predicted proteins | sample GRESIP052b4f26_FD_202500 | JGI IMG/M metagenome (GOLD analysis project Ga0318528, IMG submission 202500) | Tropical soil microbial communities from Luquillo Experimental Forest, Puerto Rico - GRE.SIPMG.052b4f26 | ecosystem: Environmental > Terrestrial > Soil > Tropical forest > Bulk soil...
CTCCTGAAACGATGATAGCAATTGCCAGCGCGGCCAACCCGCGATCACGTGAACACCGATAGGAATTTCTCGTTGAGCTTGCGGTCGTGATAAAAGATTGCCTTGCCGAGTTCATCATCTGTCCAAGTAAGAACCGGTTTGTCTGGATAATAAATGTACCCGCCGGAAAACACCTCATTCCGGTTGCCTGAGGGATCGAAGAAGTAGACCGTCTCACCGCGCGTGATGCCGTGACGTGTAGGACCGATGTCGAGCGGAACATTTTTCTTCGCGATAATGTCAGCCGCCTTTAGCACATCACCCCAGTTGTCCAAGACAAAGGAGGCGTGATGGAATTTTCCCTTTACGGGCTGACGAATGAAGGCGACATCGTGGGGCTTGGTCGAACAAGTCAAAAACGCCCCGATCATCAACCTCTCGGGTCCGGCGACAACCTGTTCCGTAAGAGCGAAGCCGAGCACGTCGATGAACAGCCTCACGCTTCCGTCGAGATCGTCGCCGTATAGCAGGCAATGATCGAAACGAGAGGGTGCCATGCCCCGCAATCCATCTGGCCAAGCATCGGGGTTGGTAGTAGGGAGGCCGTTCCCTACTTTTTCTTTCTCGGCAAAAAGCTCCATCGCGTGGCCCGTTGGGATCGTGAACCGAAAGCGTTCGCCGGTCATCGGATGCTCGCCGGCGGGAAGCCAGGTCATCTCGGATGCCAAACCCGATCCCTCTACATCCGCCGCGAGCTTTTTCAGCGTGGTCGTGGAGTCGACACGCCAACCCATGTAATCCATGCCCGGGTCAGTCGCCTCGCGTAACACGACACTGTGGTGATCGTGTTCATCCCAGGCTTTCAGATACACGCGACCCTGCGCGTCGCGCGCCGTTTCGATCAGACCCAAAACCTCGGTGTAGTGTCTGACCGCGGGGTCCATTTCGCGGACGCGAATCGCGACATGACCCGGACGCAGCACACCGTTGATTGCCATGGCTTATCCTCCCTTACGGCGCAGCGGCCTCTTTGTAGGCGCTCGCTGAGAATTTTAGCTCAAATCCAACTTACATGCCAGCCGCCAGGCGCCGCTGACCAGGCGCTGCGGGTCGCAATATCCCGCCCCTGACCCCGTTTGAACGGAACAGCCGCTTACGGCGCTGACCTGCCGCTACTCCGACGATCGACGAATGCGAAGGATTGCCCATTGTCCAGCGCCTCGCGCTTATGCCATCCCATAGCAAAAGCCGTTGCTGCAACGATCGGAATGTGCCGGGACCGGTCGTCACCTCTTAGTCGACGGGTCATTTCAAGCCCGGTCCTTGACGTATTTCTGACGGGCGGCGCTCCACTTTTAGTCACGGCGGTGATCGGCCGCCGTTATCGGCTCCAACGCAATCGCGCTACGGCTTTTCAACCGTCATTCCTTTTGCGTGCCCGAGCCCAAGTGGGGGACAAATCGATGGGTCGCATCGTCTTCGCGGCATTGCTCGCTGTTCTATTGCTCGGCGGCAATGGGCACGGAGCCCTGGCCGGTGATCCGGTTCTCTGCCCACGGCCGCTGGCTGGTAGCGTCGTCGCCCCACCACCCGACCTTTGGAGCCACAACGGCGTGCTCGATGTCGCGTTCGACTATTATACGACCGTCGACTCTGCAGGGCGCACGCTGTTCTGTTTCATTACCCCGGACGGTTTGCAAGCGCCGACGCTTCACGTCAGTCCCGGGGATCAGCTCAACGTCACGATAGCCAACCGCAATCCGCGGCCGCCGGACGGCTCGCCGACCGAAGTGGTTTCGAATTCCGGCAATAAGTGCGGCGACGTGACGATGACGATCACCTCGCTCAACGTGCATTATCATGGCACGAACACTTCGCCGGCCTGCCACGGCGATCAGGTGATCCACACCATCATCAATTCCGGCGAGACGTTCCATTACAGCCTCAACTTCCCGACCGACGAGCCGCCGGGGCTCTATTGGTATCACCCGCATGTGCACGGCATCGCCGAGGCGGCCGTGCAGGGTGGCGCCTCAGGGGCCATTGTCGTCGAGGGCATCGAGAATATACAGCCGGCGGTGGCGGGGCTGCCGGAACGAGTGCTGATCATCCGCGACATGACGCGGCCGAGCGGGCCGCGGCCTAGCGTAGTCCCACCAGTGGTGCCGTCATGGGACGTATCGCTGAACTACGTGCCGATCATCTACCAGCCGCAGCCTCCCAATTATACACCGGCCATCATCCGCATGCGCTCCGGCGCGCGGGAGTTCTGGCGTGTGATCAACGCGTCGGCCGATACGATCATCGATCTGCAGCTGCAGTATGACGGCGTGGCGCAGCCGCTTCAGGTTGTTGGTCTCGATGGAGTCCCGACAGGATCGCAGGACGGCACCAGGAGCGGCACATTGGTCACTATGCGCGATATTCTGCTCGCGCCCGCCGCGCGCGCCGAATTCATTGTCGCCGGTCCTGGACCAAATGTCAGGACCGCCAACTTCGTCACCCTCGACGTCGAGACGGGTCCGGGCGGCGACAGCGATCCGACGCGGCCGCTCGCCAGCATTGCGACAGTGCGGGACGACACATTGTCGCTGATTCCGGAGCCGTCGCGACCGCCAAATCCCCAGCGCTTCGAAGGACTGGCCAACACCCGACCCTCGGTCACGCGCACCATCTATTTCTCCGAGGTGCTGTCCGATCCGAGCAATCCGAACAGTCCGACGAACTTCTTCATCACCGTCGACGGCGCCACCCCGGTGCTGTTCGACCCCAACAAGCCGCCGGCGATCGTCACGACCCAGGGTGCGGTCGAGGACTGGATCATCGAGAACCGGACCTTCGAGAATCACGAATTCCACCAGCATCAGATCCATTTTCTGTTGGAGGAGGTGAACGGCGTGCCGGTCCCGCCCGAACGGCAGCAGTTCCTCGATATGGTGCAGGTGCCTTATTGGTCGGGCGAGGGTCATTATCCGAGCGTCAAAGTGCGAATGGATTTCCGCGGGCCGGATATCGGGGATTTTGTCTATCACTGCCATATCCTCGCCCATGAGGACGGCGGCATGATGGCGGTCATCCGCGTGCTACCGCAGTTCTGACCCATGTTGCCGGGCCTGCGCTCTGCTGCACTTGCCGTTGCGGTAGCGTTGGTCGGCACACACCCAGTGGCGCGGGCTGCAGATGCGGTGCCGGCGACCGATCCGCCGCGCATCGGCGGCCATTTCAGCCTGACGACGGCGGACGGAACGGAAGTGACCGATCGCAGCTTCGAAGGAAAATGGCTGTTGCTTTATTTCGGCTATACTTTCTGTCCGGACGCTTGTCCGACAGCTTTGAATACGATCGCCGAGGCGCTCGACGAAGTCGGGCCGCTCGCCGAGCGGATCCAGCCGATTTTCATCACGGTCGATCCGCAGCGCGACACCCCGTCGGTCCTCGCACAGTATGTGAAGGCATTTGATCCCCGGCTCATTGGCCTCAGCGGCAGCGCGGCGCAGATCGCGGCGGCCGCCAAGGATTTCCACGTCTTCTACCGGGTCCGCCAGCTTGGCAACGAGGAATACGCGATCGACCACAGCTCCTACATCTATGTGATCGACCCCGACGGGCGGGTCGTCGAACTGGTCACTGGCAATCTGCCGGGTCATCCAATGGCCGTCGCGCTCAAGCGCCTGATCCAATGAGATCCGCGTTTACGGCCGGCGTCGCAGCACTGGTGGTCGTCGCCCTTGCGGTCCCGGCGGCTAGGTCGTCGCGATATGCGGCAGCGGCGGATACTCATTTTGCCGATGCCGCGGATCTTGCGCTTGCGACGCTCGGCAAGCGGGTCTATGCGGGATATTGCGCATCGTGCCATGGCAGAAACTTGCAAGGCCAGCCACTCTGGCAGCTCGAGGACAAATTCGCCGGAAGGCGTGCGCCGGCGCATGACGAGACCGGCCACACCTGGCAGCACGCTGACGAGGACCTCTTTCACAAGACCAAATATGGCCGCTTCGCTGCGGAGCCAACTGATGTTGTTCCTGCCATGCCGGCCTTCGCGGTGATCCTCGACGATTTTCAGATCCTCGCGGCCCTTGCCTTCATCAAGGCGAGCTGGCCGCTAGGCCTGCGTGTTTCGCAGGCCATGCTCAACCCTGGCTACGCGGGCATGCCGGCCGACGCCAATGAGATGGAATGGCGATTGCCGCCGAATTGCAACGCTCTGCTGCGGCGTGAAGGAAATGCTTCCCTCCAATGACGAGCGCGTCGCCGCCTGAAGCTCCGAAAAGCTCGCCCTGGCGTGCTGGGGAATCGAAGGTCCGGATTGGGACGGCCTGAGCCGTCGAACCCAGGTAAGTGGAATGACCGTTAGCGGCGCTCAGCTGCAGTGCGCCTTGTATCCGCAAAGCCCTTCGCAACCTGCATGCCGCACCGCGTGCCGTGCCCGGTCGCTCGACCGCGGTAGAGTTAGTACCGAGCAAAGCTATCGAGGCACTGTCGATGAAGTTGCGGATCGCTAATCGGGCCGCACTCCTTGCGTATACGCGCCTGGCGAAACGCCGGGTTTCCCTTGAGCAGACTTTCGTATTGTTCGCTCTCCACGACGTTGCGTTGCGCCGACCAGGATGGTGAAACGTCACCTGGGCTGGTCTGCGGGCCGTTGGTTATCAGCTGGGTCCCGGCCGTGCCTGCCGAGGGCGGCGGCGCGACATACTGGCTCTGCGGGACATAAGCGCCCGGCGGCGGACCATACCCATAAGCGCCTGGCGGGGGGCCATAGCCATACGGACCTGGCGGGGGGGCATAGCCATAACCGCCTGGTGCGCCCATCTGCGCGTCTGCCGTCGGCAAGATCACGATCGCGGTCAGGCAACCGGAAGCCAAGGCCACGCGTGCTACATTCTTGATGATCATGACCGTATTCTTGATGATCATGACCGTTTGTCTCCTGCGTTGTGGTTACGGCGCTGAATAACATAGCCCCGGTGCCGTTCCGCCACGCGCGTTGTGGCAAAAACAAGTTAAGTGTAAGCGGTATGAAGTTCGTTCCACGGCCCCGATTTGGCCTACTGTACATTGCCGCAGTATCACCGCGATGGTCGGTAATTTTTTCGCCGAGCTTCGCAATGGCGGATGCGCTGTGGCAGTCACGGGGTCAGGGGCGAGGCGCGGTCAGGGACTGCGCCTTGGTTTGATGCCCCGCGTCCGTCAGTCCTCGTCTGAGTGGAGAAAGACATGCGGTATGATTGACCGACAGATTTCGGGCAAGGGCGACCATCAGCGATTTGCCGTCTTTACCCCGCAGCGCCCGGTAGAAGCGGCGTTGGCGGTGCTCGCTAAGATCAACTCGTCCTCGGAGATAGGAGAGGCACGCGAAGGTGGTCAGACCTCGGGGCGGAGAACCGTATTACACGCACTCCGCGTGCTGCGACGAAGGGAGTTGAGCCGATGACCACGCCGAGCGGTTCCTATGATGTCATCATCCTCGGTTCCGGCATCGCCGGACTGGCCGGTGCGCTAACTGCCCACGAACTTGGCTTGAAGTCGGTCGTGCTCGAAAAGCGGCGGAGCTCGGCGGTGGCACCGTCCATTCCTACGGGCTCGTCTGGGTCGGCCAGAACTATTTGGCCCGCGATGCCGGGATCGCCGACAGCCACGATGAGGTACTCGCCTACATGCGGTTTCTCGGTGGCGGCGCTGTCGACGAGGCTCGGCTGGCCGCGTTTGTGGCCCGTTCGCCTGAGGTACTTAAATTCTTCGCGGATTGCGGGATCTGCTTCCGGCTCGTGCGTGGCGTCACCGATCATTATTACGACAAGGCGCCCGGCTCCCATGCGGCGGGTCGCACCGTGGAGGCTGAACTGATCTCGGGCGTTGAGTTGGGCGATTGGCGCGACCGCGTGCTGGTGCCGCACGATGTTCCGTGTTTTGTGACGGCGGAGGAGCAGATCGCTTGGGGCGGCATCAACAGCGCCTCGCACTGGGACGCCGATCTTGTTGCTGAGCGCCGACGGCAGGACATGCGCGGGAAGGGTCTAGGCCTCATCTGCCGATTTGTCGCGGCGCTGCGCGAGCGCGGCGTGCCAATGCTGACCACTCAGCCGGTCGCCTGCCTCGCGCTCGACAGCGGGCGGGATGACTGGCGTTGTCATGGGGTCGGGGGAGCTCATCGCGGCGTGCAGGGGGGTCCTTCTCGCAACCGGCGGCTACGGCGCCGATCCGCAAATGAGCTGGGAGTTCGAGCAGCTGCCCGGCTTTGCGCACGAGGGATCAGAGCTGATCCCACAATCCTTGACCGGCGACGGCCTCGTCCTCGGCGGCGAGATCGGTGGGATCGTGCACAAGGTCGAGAACAGTCTGCGGGTGATGCTGTCTTACACGATCCCGGCTGAGGCTCCGGGCGGCACGGCGACTAGCGTCCATGCCGGCATCGTCGAGTTGTGCAGCCCGCATACGCTCTTGGTGAACCGGCACGGAAGGCGCTTTGCCGACGAGACGTTCTTTCAGGGAATTGTCCCGCAGCTGCGCCTGTTCGATCCGGAGCGTCATGAATATCCCAATCTCCCGGCCTATCTGATTTTTGACGCGCAATACCTCGAGAGATATTCGGTCGCCAACCGCCCGGTCGGCAGTGTCGTGCCGCGGACGGTCGCGCGCGCCGACACGCTCTACGAACTCGCGGCGACACTCCGCATCGAACCCGGCGGGTTGCAGCAAACGGTTAGCCGCTTCAACCGCTTTGCCGCGAGCGGTGTAGATGAGGATTTTCACCGCGGCGAGCACCAGTGGAAGCTCGCCTCCCGACCGCGACAGCCCGGCAACGGCAGTCTCGGTACCGTCGAAAAGCCACCCTTCTATGGCATCGAGCTACACCCAGCCGGCGGCTCGTCTGCCGGGCTGTTGACCGACGCGCATGCGCGGGTGATCCACCAGCGGCGGCGTCCGATTCCGGGGCTCTACGCTTCGGGAAATGCCGCTGCCGCAACTGAGCAGGGCATCGGCTATCAGGCTGGGTTGTCGCTGGCTGCGGCAATGACGTTCAGTTATCTCGCCGTCCGGCATATGCTTGGCCACGGCTGATCATCAGGGTGCTAATAGAATAGGCGACGCGGGTACGTGCTGCGCCTCTGATCCTTGGGCCCCGCCCATTCCCCAATGACTGCAATTGTCGTGCGCAGTGACAAGGCGGCGCTGCCTACGCTCGGTCGATGGGAGGAGCGTCGGCCTGCCCAGCCGGTTTCTGCACTCTCGCGCGCGAGGCGGGATTTTTTGGCACGCAGGACGGTCGCGCTTCGATAAATTTTCGCGTGCGATCTCAGCTAAATAAAGCATGAGACGTCATGCCGATACGACCCTGTAGTAGGGCCTAAAACCAGCATTGACCGTGAGAAATTCGACCGATTTCCGCCGCGTTTTCGTTCTCGCTGGTCGCGCTCGTAGGCGGGCCGCGCAGCCATTCGCAGGCTTCGCTCATCGCGGCGCCCGCCTTATCGACGACGCCGACCCAGAACAGGAGCCGTGATTGACACCGTCATAGTGACGTCAACGTGGTGGCTACGCCGGCCGTTCTTAACTTCCCGGCGTAGAATTCGTCCCTTTCGCTCAGCGGGTCGCATTCGGCAGTGATTACGAGGACGGGCGGCGGGTGCATTCCTCCGAGCCGAGCTCCTGCGCCGGCCCAGATTGCCCGTCACGGCTTTGAGTTCGTCCTCGGTTCGAGTAAGTGACTGTGGTGTTGACGGGACGATGCACTGACGTGCAGTAGCGTATCTATAGGCGCAGCAATCCCCTAAAAATAAAGTAAATCGCTGCGCGACAGCGCGCAGTCAATATTTATTGAATGATTTCCTCAGGTACGGCATTGTGTGCGAGGATTTGATCTTCACGTTGGAGGAAGTGGCCGAGCGCTTCAAATTCACCCCTTGGCGGTTGCGGGAGCGGGTCAACCAGCTGGTCCGAGAAGGCCGCTTGCAGGTCATGCGCGACGGCCACGCGATCCGCTTCGATACAGCGATGATCGATGCGTTGAAGGAGGCGATGAAGACGCCATGCCCCTCAGAGTCGTTATCCGGAAGGACACCGGCGCGCTTACGATCGACGGCCGCGTCAACGGGAAGCGCTATCAGCGTCGAGCGCAGAGTCAGACAATTGCTCTCGCGCGAGAAGAAGCCGCCGCGTGGGAAGCCGAAATCCTCCGAACCGCCTGGTACGGGGAACGTAGTGGGGTTCATACCTTCGGCGAAGCAGTAATCAAATATCTGGAGGCGAAACTCCGGACCGACGTCACAAGGGCGATGCTCGAACGGCTCATAAACGCCATCGGCCCGAGCACGCCGCTCAAAGATATCGACCAGGACACCATCAGCAGATTGCGAGGCGGAATATTCGCTAGTGCCTCAGAGGCGACCATTCTGCGCCACGCCATCACACCGCTGCGTGCGGTTCTGCGTTACGTCTCCAAAGGTAAGATGAAATGGTGTGATCCCCCCGACTTCGAGACGCCGCGGATCATTGAAGGTCGCACTTTATTTTTTCTTCCGGCGCAAGCCGAATTATTGATCGCGGCATTATCTCCACATGTCGTGCCGCTGATCGTACTGCTGTTCTGCACCGGAATGAGGCTCTCAGAGGCCGTCTATCTTAATTGGTCTGATGTCGATCTGGTCGGAGGTCGTGTCATCGTGTGGGCCGATCGCACCAAGAGCGGCAAACGCCGCAACGTGATGCTTCCGACGCGCGCCATCTGTGCTTTAGCGAACCTGCCGCATCGCGATGGACGGGTATTCCGCTGGGCGCAACAATCACGCAAGGACGGACCCCCTACGGGCGGCGGCGACTATGCCGATCGCGGCGGCCGTTACGGCGGTCAAATCAAGACAGCGTGGCGTGGGGCTATACGGCGCGCTGGCCTCGATCCCGAATTAAGTCCGCACAGCTGCCGCCACAGCTGGGCCTCATGGCACTACGCCGTCCACAAGGATCTGTTGCGGCTGCAGGTTGAGGGCGGCTGGTCGAGCGTCAAGCTCGTCGAGCGCTACGCGCATCTGCTGCCTGGCGGCCAGCAGACCGCGATCCGACAATTCTGGGGCATTGGTGACGAGGTAGTGACCGGTTTCCATGATTACGCCTTATCTAGTTGAAAAGGTTTACTATTTACCTCGCAAACACAACCTTGCCAAGGTTGGGGTCGGGGGTTCGAATCCCCTCGCCCGCTCCAAAATTCATCTATGTCGTGGGTGCTTCGCTCTGCGGCGGATCGACCGGTTGTGGCCTCTGAGGTCATGCTGGACGAAGGCAACCGAACGCATTTCCAGCGCAAGCGGCCGATCCTGCAATCACTCATGCTCGGCGCTGTGGCGGCTTTGGCGCTGTGCGCCGCCATTCCGGCGAGCTTGGGCCAGGCGCTGCCGCCGGGAGGTGGGCCACTGCCGGAGCTGCGGCGCGGCACCAATGGGGAGATCGAGGCCGTCCGGCCGAAACCCGCCTCTCGTCCCGAGGTCGGCCAGAGCCGCGCTGCTCCCGCGCCCAAGGCTGCACCGGCAGGTTCCGTTCTAAATCGTGCCGCTCCCGCGGCTCGAGGCAGGGCGGCGCCGGCACCGCGCCAGCCCGTTATCATGGTGGCGCCGGTTGCGCCCCACATCCCGGATACCTCGTCCCGCGGCGCGGTCGTCGCGACCTATTCGGTAACGATGGGCGATGGATCGCCCTTTACCGGAACCGTGCGGTTCGGCGCACCCTATTACGATGGTGGGGGAGTATTTGCTCTTTCCGACAACAAAATCATCGTGAATCCCCACGGTCCGGGAGTCGGCCCCAATCGGACCACGGTTACGAAGCATATCACTCTCGAGGCCATCCCCTGATGTCGAGATCGAGGCTCTGGCCGGCTGTCTCACTTACGATTGTTGGGCAAGCCGGGCGACCCGGGTATAAATTGATCGCCGGATTGTCTCGGCTTGCATGCCTTTCCACCTTCAACCCAGGAGAGATCGATGGCTCTAACACTGGACGAAGCCAATCGCATCATCCAAGGCGCCTTAGCGAAGGCTCGGGAGCTGAACATCAAGATCAGCGCCGCAGTCTGCGATAGCGGCGGCCGCCTGATCGCGCTTCAGCGTATGGACAACGCGATATGGGCGAGCGCTTACGGCAGCCAGGGCAAGGCCGTCGCCTCGGCGGCCTTCGGCCGCCCCAGCGGCGAGCTGAGCGAGAGGGCCGACCAGCCGACCCCGCGCGGCATTGCCGCCGCATCGGGCGGCCACATGATCATGGGTCAGGGGGCGGTGCCGATCATCCGCAACGGCGTCGTCGAAGGCGCCTGCGGCGTCGGCGGCGGCACCTCTCAACAAGACGAAGATTGCGCGCGAGCCGGCGTCGCGAAACTGTAAAGGCTCGCCACCCGTCGGTCTGGAGGATACCCCAATGAAGATCGTCAAGGTCGAAGACCTGCACTGCGATGCAGGTTGGCGCGTCAATTCGTTCCTCAAGATCACCACCGACGAGGGGATCGTCGGCTGGTCGGAGTACATGGAAGGATACGGCGCACAAGGGTTGACCGGGGTCATCCAGAGGCTCGCCGAACGCTTCCTGATCGGGCGCGATCCGCGCCCGGTCGAGGCTATCTCCACGCTGCTCTACGCCGCGACGCGACAGGCCGCCGGCGGGGTCAACCAGATGGCGGTCGCGGCGATCGAAAATGCGCTCGTCGACATCAAGGCCAAGGCCTTGGGCGTGCCGGTCTACGAGATGCTCGGCGGCCCGGTGCGCGACCGGCTGCAGCTCTACTGGTCGCATTGCGGCACCTATCGCGCCCGCCACGCAGACCGTATCCGGGAATGGTGTGGAGTCAACCCGGTGCGCTCGCTCGACGACATCGTGGCGCTCGGCGAGGAGGTCAGGCGAAAGGGCTTCAAGGGGCTCAAGACCAACCTGATCCGCTTCGACCGTGACAAGCCCTATATGTACGGCCCCGGAACCGGCAACCCGCCCGGCTTCCCCGAACTCAATGTCGACCACCGCATCGTCGATGCCGCAGTAGCGCAATTGGAGGCGTTCCGCCGCGGCGCCGGCCGTGATGTTGGGCTGCACCTCGACACGAACTTCAATTACAAGATCGACGGCTACATCAAACTGGCGCGGGCGCTGGAGCCGCTCGATCTGGTGTGGCTCGAGATCGACCTCTACGACCCGGCCGGGTTGGCCTTGATCCGCCGCTCGGCCCGGACGCCGATCTCATCCTGCGAATCACTGTATGGCAGGCGTCAGTTCCGGCCCTATTTCGAGAACCAGTCGGTCGATTACGCGATCATCGACGTGGCGTGGAACGGGATCCTCGAATCGCTGAAGATCGCCGCCATGGCTGACGCCTACGAGGTCAACATCGCGCCGCACAATTTCAACGGCCATCTCGGCTCGCTGATCAGCGCCCACATGTGCGCTGTCGTGCCGAACTTCAAAGTCATGGAGATCGACATCGACGATGTGAGCTGGAAGGACGACATCGTCACCGTGCCCCCGGTCATCGAAAACGGCGACCTCGTATTGCCGAAGGGTCCCGGCTGGGGCGCCGATGTGAACGAGGAATTCGTCCGCGCGCATCCGCCGAGGCGGTGAGTGGATCCCCTCGACGGCAGCTTGGCATAACGGCGGTTATCCTGTGTCGGCGTCGCGCTCGCCCCACCATTGCCAGAGGGCGCGATCAAGGTCGCGCAAGGTAATGCGGTGTTCCCTTGCGAGGCGACGGCAAGTTTCGAGATAGTCAAGGTAGAAATTGACTGAACGGTCTGTGCTCTTGCTTCCGAGCGATTCGAGCGCTCGGAAGTCGATCACTGTGTAGCGTTCGGGGTCGACAGCGGTGAGAATGGCGGAAGCAACAGGCACGTGGACACCGTGCAGGCCAGTGAGGACAGCCAACGCCGCCCGTTCGGTCTTCGCCCTCACCGCAAGGGCTAATGCGTCGGCGATCTCTTCGTCGGTGTTCGCCATGAGTCGGGATCGCCCTCGCCCCTTGGTTTTCCACTCAAAGATGGCCGTCAGGTTCTCGCGTGTGTATTCCCCTCGAAATATACGACGGCCGGCGGCGAGTGCGCCGTCGTCCTGTTCGGGTCCATAGGACTTTGCGAGCCTAGCGATGTCTGTGGGGTCGAACTGAAGCTTGAAGCAGGTGCCGCGGCGCGTCCGAGCCATTTGGCGCTCCGTCTTGCTGTTGTGATCCTGTATCAAAATCCATGGACCGGCGAGCGGGATCAACAATTGGTCTCCTTCTGATTAATCGATTGTATTTAATGTGGTTGCAGCGAGGCCGTCGGATCTTTGGCGCCATGCGTAGAACTGAAGGCGTTGCGGCGCGGCGCGGGAAGGCGCAGGCTGTGTCCCGGGATTCGTGCGCAAACCGGAGGAACAAGATGAGCGAAATCTCGCAGGACTTTAATTTTCTGCAGGGCGTCAAAGTGGTCGATTTTACGCAGTTCGAGGCGGGCACGACCTCGACCGAGGTGCTCGCCTGGTTCGGCGCCGAGGTGGTCAAGATCGAGAACCCGGGGCGGGGCGATCCCGGCCGCCGGCTGCGCCCCGGCAAGCCCGACGACGACCCGTGGTATTTCCACCAGTTCAACGTCAACAAGAAGTCGCTGGCGATCAATCTGAAGTCGGAGCGCGGTCTCCAGATCGTCAAGGAGATGCTGAAAAAGGTGGATGTCACGGTCGAGAACATGGCGCCGGGCACGATCGAGCGTTTGGGGCTCGATTATGAATCCGTCAAAAAGCTGAACCCCGGCATCATCTACTGCCAGGTCAAGGGTTTCGGCAGCGGCAGCCCGCACGAGAAGGGGCTGGCCTTCGACATGATCGCGCAGGCGGCTGGCGGCCCGATCAGCGTCACCGGCGAGCCCGACCGCCCGCCCGTCAAGCCGGGCCTCTCCTTCGGCGACACCGGCACCGGCATGCTGATGGCGGCGACGATCCTCGGCGCGCTGCACGAGCGCAACCGCACCGGCCAGGGCCGGCGGCTGCAGGTGGCAATGCAGGACGCGATGATCCACTACATGCGCACCTGCTTTGCCAATATGGCGCGCACCGGCCAGCCAGCGCGGCGCAACGGGGCCAAGTCGGGCGGGGGCAACAACGCGCCCTCTGGGCTCTACCCGGCCAAGGGCGGCGGCCCCAACGACTACGTCTACCTGACCACCAGCCGGGCCAACCCCGAGCACTGGTCGCGGCTGATGAAATTGATCGGGCGAGAGGAGCTGATCGACGATCCCCGCTTCGCGACCGGCGATCTCCGTGTCAAGAACGAAAAAGAATTAGACGCGATCATCGGCGAATGGACCCGTCAGCACGACAAGCGCGAGGCGATGGAGCGGCTGATTGCCGTTGGGGTGCCGTCCGGCGCGGTGTTCGACACGATGGAATTGCTGAACGAGCCTTCGTTCGAAGAGCGTGGCATCTTCCAGACCGTCCATCACCACAATGGCGACTACAAGATGGCGACCTGGCCAGTGCGGGTCGACGGCAAAACGGTGCAGCTCAAAGGCTCTCCCGCGCTCGGGGCAGACAGCGCCGAGGTATTGCACAGCTGGCTCGGCATTGGCGCCGGCGAGGTCGAGGCGCTGCGCCGGGAGGGCATTCTCTAGCGCACGATCGGCCCTGCCGTCTCACCTAGGTCGGTGGGCTAAACATAGGGCGTGACCGGAGCCGCCCTACCGTTGTAGCGCTATTCGGCGGCTGTCTCGGCGGTGCCGAAGATCGGGTAGTTCGTGTCGTCAATGAAGGCCTCGTCGCCTTCGGTCGGCACGGGCTCGGCGTAGTCGATCGCGCCCTGGATATTGTCGCCCCACACTTCGCGCGGCAATTCGTAGAGCACCTCGACGCCGTAGCCGTTGGGATCGACGATGTAGAGGCTGTGCGTCATGCCGTGGTTGACGCGGCGATAGAACTTGACGCCCTTCGAGCGCAGCCAGGCCAATTGCTTCAGCCACGCCTCGCGGTTCGGCATCGTGATCGCGATGTGATTGATCGCCACCGGCTGATCGAACATCGACCACTCGGCCGGCGGCTTTGGCAGATTGGGGTTCTCGCACAGCGCAATGTCGTGGTGGTTCATGCGGCCGTCATGATCGCCCGAATAAAAGCGCATCTTGCCGCCCCGGCGCTTCGAGTAGGCGACCTGCTTGAAGCCTAGGACTTCGGTCCAGAATTTGTGCGATTCCTCGATGTCGCGCACATTGATGACGAGATGGTTGACGCCGCGCGGGGTCACCGCCTCCGCAGGGGTGGCCGGGACGATCGAAGAGGTGCCGTCCGCCATGATCATGCTCCTTCGGCTCGGAACTTCTTGCGGTCGAATATAACCTGCTCGCCTCGGTTCCACAAAGGGCTGCGCCGATCTGGAGCGCCTGCCTGCGCAGAGGAGTTGTTACGGCGATGACCGAAGTATCGGGACGCGGGAATGCGTAGAATGCACGCGCTCCAACGAGGATTCGAACAATGGCCAACCTGTCCACCTTCGCAGAAGTCGCTGCCCTTGCGGGCGATCCCGCACGCGCCGGAATGCTGCACGCGCTGATGGACGGGCGCGCGTTGACGGCGTCGGAGTTGGCTCGGGTCGCCGGCGTCACACCGCAAACCGCCAGCGGCCACCTGGCGCGTCTGGCGACGGCCGGTCTGCTCAGCGTCGAGAAGCAGGGCCGGCACCGCTACCACCGCATCGCCTCGCCTGGTGTGGCGCAGATGATGGAAAGCATTATGCAGGTGGCGGCAGGCCTCGACCCGAAGCGGCCGCCGCTAACGGTCGGCCCCAAAGATGCGGCCTTGCGCGCGGCGCGGACGTGCTACGACCACCTTGCCGGCCGCCTCGGCGTGGCGGTCGCGGAGGCGCTGGCTGGAGGCGGTTACGTCGAGCTGGCAGGCGACGCGGGGTTGGTGACCGAGACCGGAATCGAATTTTTCGGCGGCATCGGCATCGAACTCGACGCCATCACAACCGGCAGCGGCAGGCGCTCGGGCCGCATCCTGTGCCGGCCTTGCCTCGACTGGAGCGAGCGGCGCCCGCATATCGCCGGTGCGATCGGAGCCGCCCTATGTGCGCACAGCTTCGCGCAGGATTGGATACGCCGCGCCGATGGCACGCGTGCAGTCACGATCACGCCGAAGGGAGAGCGCGTCTTTCGTCAGGAGTTCAGGGCGCGGTTGAGTTAATTAATCAGGCGCGAGACGCGAGCGGCTTGCCCTTCTCCACGACATAGTTGACAGGGTGAGTCCCTTTAAGCAAGATTACCCTTGCTATATCCTGTTTAGGAGGAACGGCGTGAAGACGGCGGGCGACGCCATCCTGTTCCAATTGAAGAGCCTCGGTCAGGCACAGGCCGAAACCCTCGCGCGGCGGCTCGGCATCACGGTACAGGCGGTGCGGCAGCGCCTCGAACGGCTTCTCGCCGAGCAACTCGTCGCATATTCCGATCGCGCCCACGGCCGCGGCAGGCCGCGCCGGCTCTGGTCGCTGACGCCGGGCGCGGCGTCGCTGTTTCCCGACACGCATGCCCAGCTCACTGTCGATCTGATCGGCACGATCCGCAGCGAACTCGGCGAGACCGCGTTGGCAAAGCTACTCGAGCGCCGCCGGGAGCAAATCACCGGCGCCTACCGCAAGCGGCTCGCCCGCGAATCCGATATTGCAAAAAAGCTGAGCGTGCTGGCCGACATGCGCTCGGCCGAGGGCTATATGGCGCGGGTCGAAACGCTTCCCGGCGAAGGCTTTCTGCTCGTCGAAGATCACTGCCCGATCTGCGCTGCAGCAATGAGCTGCCAGGGCTTCTGCAGCATCGAGTTGCAGGTCTTTCGGAACCTGCTCGGTCCCGGTTGGCAGATCGAGCGCCAGGACCATGTGCTCGCCGGCGCGCGTCGGTGCACCTACCGGATAACTTCGGCTGCCTGATGGGAGGATGAGATGCTTACCGCCACAGGGGTGAAACGGAATGAACTCGGCAGCGATGGTAAAAAGCTCGTGCGGCACGACGGCAAGCAGCTGCTCGTCGTCGCGCAGGAGGGCCGCGTATTCGCGATCGCCAACCGCTGCCCGCACGAAGGCTATCCGCTGAGCGAAGGGACGATCGGGCCGGGATGCGTGTTGACCTGCAACTGGCACAATTGGAAATTCGATCTCGCGAGCGGCGCGGCGCTGGTCGGCCGCGACCCGGTCCGCACCTACGAAGTCGCGGAGCGCGACGGTGAGATCTTCATCGATTTCCGCGACCCGCCGGCCGAAGAGTGCCGCGCCCGCGCGTTGCGCGGCATCGAGGCCGCGATCCTCGATAACGACCGCGCGCGCATGGCGCGCGAAGCGGCGCGGCTCGACCGTGCCGGATACGACGCGCGCGACGCGCTCGTACATACCTTCCGGCTCTGCAACGGCCGGCTCGAAGACGGCATGACGCATGCCTACGCGGCGACGGCGGATTGGCTGCTCCTCGCCGCGCGTGCAGAAACGCCGGCCGAGCGGTTGGCCGCGCAGCTCGAACCGCTCGGCCATATCGCTTGGGATGTCGAGGGTGCTGGCGAATTCCCCTACGCTGAAACCGCGGCCGAATGGAATGGAGCCGGCTTCATCGCGGCTATCGAGGCCGAAGACGAGCCTGCCGCGATCGCTCATATCCGCGGCGCGCTGGCGCAAGCCCTACCCTATGCATCACTGCGCGGTGCGTTCGGCGAAGCAGCCCTCGCCCACTACGCCGCGTTCGGTCATTGCGCGATCTACACGCTGAAAGCCGGCCAGCTCATCGAAAGGCTTGGCGAGCAGGTTGCCGAGCCGGTATCGCTCGCATTGACGCGGATGATGGTGCGTGCGCGGCGCGAGGAGCGACTGCCGGAGTTCCGCGGCTACGCGAAGGCGCTGACCGAATGGGACGGGCGCGGCGCTGCGGCGGCGCACGCCACCGATTTCATCGGGCTCTCCGTCGACGGCGCATTGCGGCGGACGTTGGCTTCCTCGGGCCGGCCGATGAGGGAGCTTTACGACGCGCTGCTCGGCGCCGCGATGTTCAACCTCCTGCATTTCGACACGGCATTCGAGCGCGCCACCGGCAATGCGATCGCCGACAATGTCGGCTGGCTCGATTTCACGCATGCGCTGACTTTTGCCAATGCCTGCCGCCACATCTGCAGCGAGCGCCCCGATCTGTGGCCGCGAGCGGCATTACAATTGGCGCTGTTCATTGGGCGAAACCGGAAATATGTGCGCTGCAGAGAGGATATGGCGCAATGGAATGTCGCCGATCGGGAAGCTTTTTTGGCTGATGCAACAAACGCGCTCTACGACCACGGCATCCCCGAGCCGATCATCGCCTGTCACCGGCTGAAGGTGCTCGTCGCGTTGGAGGACGAATTGCGCGCGGCGCCTGACACCGCCTGGGGCGAGACCGCGTGCGCTGCCGTCAACCGCTATCTCGACACCCCGATGAAACGCCATCACGGCCTGCGCACCGCCGCGCAGGCGCTCGATTTCGTCGCCCAAGAAGGCTAGCTGCGCGCCCGGAGGCCACGACCCAGCAGCGCGCGCTTTCAGCCCTCCCCCTTGATGGGGGAGGGTGTCATTGGCGGTCGAGAGCGGGCGCTACAGCAGATCGGCGACGGCGTTCCAGTAACGCCGCATTGCGGCGATGTGATCGGCGAGCGAGCGGCCGGCGATGCGGTGCAGGTGGCCGCTCTCGTAGTAATTGGCCAAGGTAAGGTGCGTGATGCCGATCGATTTCCACAGCCGCACCTGCTCGCGCCATTCGGCCTCGCTGCCGGCGCCGGCCGAGACCCGCGTGTCGATGCCAATCGCGGCCGGTTCGCGCCCGGCTTCCTCGGCATAGCGATGCAAGGTCGCGATCGCCGTCCTCGCCTCCTCGCCGGGCGGATAGGCGAGCGGCATCCAGCCGTCGCCCCATTTCGCGCAGCGCCGCAAAGTCACATCGGCGTGCCCGCCATACCATAACGGGATCTTGCGTCCACTCGGCAGCGGGTTGATGCCGGCATCTTCGATCGTGTGCCACCGGCCCTTGAAATTGACGTGCGGCTGCGCCCACAACGCCCGCATCACTTCGACCTGTTCCTCCGAGCGGCGGCCGCGGTTGTGAAAATTCTCGTTGAGCCCGGTGAACTCGATCTCGTTCCAACCGACCCCGATGCCGAGCCGGAAGCGCCCGCCCGACAGCACGTCGAGACACGCGGCTTGCTTGGCGACGAGCACGGTCTGGCGCTGCGCCAGGATCAACACCTGCGTCGAGAAATCGCCGATATTGGTGCAGCCCGCAAGAAACCCGAACAGCACAAATGGGTCGTGATAGAGATCGGTCGAGCGGGCGCGCGGCTGGGTCCAGCCGGGGCGGCTGGCGACACTGGCGCCGAGCACATGGTCGGGTGCGGCGATGCCGTGATAGCCGATCGCCTCCGCCGCCTGGACAAATTCTTTTAGCGCCGCCGGCCCGCCGCCGATATCGACAATCGGAAGAGCCACGCCGAGTCTCATCTCCACCCTCCGCTCGGGTTGCTATTTCTACGCGCGGCGCGAGCATACCACACCGGGGGATGAAATCTGATGGCTGATAGTTGCGCTTGGAGGCTCGGCGTGGGAAGCAGATCACCTCATGGCATTTTAGCGCCGCTTCCGACCATGCGACGGGATAGCGATTGGGTCGGCGTTTGCAGTCATTCGCCGATACTGCACCGATCACGCTAGCCGAAAACAATGTGGTAGCCCGTACAAAGCGCGGTATGATCGCGGCAGAAGGACGGTTGAAAGAGGTTCACAAGTGAGCCCGACGCCTGACAGCACATTAGCCGATCCCGAACAGCTCATAGCCGATCTACGACGTCAGCTTGCTGAATGCAAAGCCGAGCGTGACGAGGCGCAGGAGCAGCAGACGGCGACGGCCGAGGTGCTCGGGGTCATCAATTCCTCGCCCGGTGATCTCGCGCCGGTGTTCGACGCGATACTGGAAAAAGCGCATAAGCTCTGCGGTGTCGCCCATGGCGCCCTGGTACTGCGCGAAGGCGAGATCTTCCGCGCAGTGGCGACACACTCTTATTCAGGGTCGTTCGCGGAGCAGTTGCGGCAGGGATACCGCGGCGCCGACAACCCGCTCACCCGACCGTTGATCGACGGCGAACGCTTCGTTCACATCCCCGATCTTGCAGATCGATCATCCGATGGTTCGGGCATCTGTCGAGAACGCCGGGGTGCGCACCGGCCTCTATCTGCCGCTACGCAAAGACGGCGTGTTGCTCGGCATGATTTCCTCCTGTCGTAAGGAGATCC